>JADGMW010000029.1_pt1 | contig 180030 bp, 171 predicted proteins | sample 8641801 | NCBI WGS metagenome assembly JADGMW01 (sample SAMN16272018, study PRJNA661076) | feces metagenome | isolation source: fecal sample from diarrhoea affected cattle A | host: Bos taurus | place: South Africa: Lokaleng Village, Mahikeng | collected 2019-09 | reverse complement strand
CCCAAAACCCCAATCCGCCTACGCGGGTTGGGGTTTTGTCTGTGTGCGCGGAAAATTTAAGTTCAATTATTAGTCTTTACGGCCGCTAACTTGATGAGTTCTTTTTTCTAAGGTAGTTCTACGATGGGTGTGCAACAGGATAATGCTTTGATCAATGCGGTCATGGAGCAGGTGGTTTATTTGGTATCTCACCCGTCGCTGAACGCCGAAGAGATCGAGCAAACTGCCGTGGATCAGGTGTTTACCGAAGTCCGTCAGAGCATCTGGCACGACCTGTCCGACAAGCTGGAGTTAGCCGGACGCGAACTTGATGAGCACACCAGCAAGGCGATAGACGCCATCATTTATCTGGTCAGCGGCCTGGGGCAGGACATGCAGGGCGCTGCGGACGAAGAGGCCCGGCTGACCGTACTCAACGACATGCGCAGCAAGATTTGGTATGTCGTTGAAAACGAGATCATGAAGGCCTGAGGGCTTAGCTGACGGCCAGAGGACCCAGCAGTGCGTCGAGGTCCTCTGGCGTCATCCTCACGTCAGGCTGATCGCCCGCCAGAATGCTTTCTGCGAGTTGAGCTTTCTGTTGCTGCAACTGCTGGATTTTTTCTTCAACGCTGCCACGGGCAATCAATTTGTAGACGAATACCGGCTTGGTCTGACCGATCCGGTAAGCGCGATCGCTCGCTTGGGCTTCTGCGGCAGGATTCCACCAAGGGTCGAAGTGAATCACCGTATCGGCTGCGGTAAGGTTTAGCCCAACCCCGCCAGCTTTGAGGCTGATCAGGAAGATCGGCAGCTTGCCAGCCTGAAACTCGCGCACCGGCGTGCCACGGTCGCGGGTGCTGCCAGTCAGCAGAGCATAGGGAATGCCTCGTCGCTGCAGTTCGGTTTCGATCAAGGCCAGCATGCCGGTGAATTGGGAAAACAGCAGGACCCGACGCCCTTCGGCAAACAGCTCTTCCAGCATGCTCATCAGGGCGACGAGCTTGCCCGAGTGTTCCGGTTTTCCGCTATTTGCTCCGTCCAGAAGACGCAAGTCACAGCAGACTTGGCGTAGGCGCAGAAGCGCTTCCAGAATCACCAGTTGACTGCGGGCCAACCCCTGACGCTCGATCTCTTCCCGCACCTTGCGATCCATGGCCAGACGCAAGGTTTCATAGCGATCACGCTGACTCTGGGTCAGATCCACCCAGTGGATGATTTCGGTCTTCGGTGGTAGTTCTCGTGCTACCTGTTCCTTGGTACGCCGCAACATGAACGGTCGTATGCGCGCGCGCAGCAACGCCATGCGTTCGGCGTCGCCGTGCTTTTCGATGGGCACGCGATAGTGGCGATTAAAGGCCTGTTCGTTACCTAGCCAGCCTGGCATGAGCACGTTGAATAACGACCAGAGCTCGCCCAGGTGATTTTCGAGAGGCGTACCCGTGAGGCACAAGCGCTGTCGGGCGGCCAGCTTACTTAGCGCCTGTGCGGCCTTGCTGCGAGGATTCTTGATGTTTTGCGCTTCGTCGAGAATCAGCAACTCGAACGGTTGTTGAGCCAGAGCTGCAAAGTCGCGCGGTATCAGCGCGTAAGTGCTGAGTAATAGGTCGTATTGGCCGAGGTTGGCGAAGTGCTGTTTGCGCTTCGGCCCATGCAGGGCCAGAACACGCAGTTGAGGTGTGAAGCGTGCGGCTTCATCCAGCCAATTGGCAATCAAGCTGGTGGGCATGACGATTAAGGCGGGCGCCTGGAGACGGCCCGCGACTTTTTTGGACAGGATCAGCGCCAGCGTCTGCAGTGTTTTGCCCAGCCCCATGTCGTCGGCCAGTATGCCGCCCATGCCCAATTCATCCAGGGATTGCATCCAGGCCAGCCCTTGCAATTGATAAGGGCGCAATTGGGCCTGCAAGCCGGGCGGTGGTTGAATGCTGTGCTCGGTCTGTTCATGCAGTCGACGCGCCTGTTCACGAAGGCGTTCTCCACCTTGCCAGCGCAGCTCGACGCTATTTTCCAGGGTGTGCAAGCGAGCGACATCGGGGCTGGCCAGGCGCAAGCGTTGCAAGTCGGCAGGCTGATCGCTGAAGTACAGCTCACCGAGTGTGCTGAGCAGCGGCTTCAGCCGGGAAAACGGCAGGGCCACGCGGCGGCTACCCTCGCCTGGCAGTGCGGCGAGAAAAAAGGCGTCCGCGTCGCTGCGGTTCAGAGCTTGAGCATCGAGCAGCCAGGGCGTGGTGCGGATTGCCTGGAGCAGAATCGGCAGTAGGCTGATGCGCTGGCCTTCCACTTCAATGCCCATTTCTAGGTCGAACCACTGGTGGTCAGTTGCTTCCTCGAGCTGCGCGTACCAGCCGTCTACGTTTGCCAGATTGAAATGAAAATCCGGAAGAATATGAATCTGCCAGTTTTCGCGCTGCAGCTGCGGTACGCCGGTGTGGACAAACTGCATCCAGCTGGCATCGTTGGGCAGCTGCAGCGGCTCGCCAACTTTCTCCGACAGTGCCTCGCTGACCCGCAAGGCGGTGCTGAATCCCAGTTCCGTCAGGCGTTGGCGGTACAGCGCTTCCGCTTCGCTGTGGCGGCGGATACGCAGCTGTTTATCCGGGGCGATAAAACGCAGCAGGTCACCCGAAGCCTTGCCGTGAATGAGCTGACCGTCATAGTCGAAGGCTAGCGCTGCGCGGTGCTGGGTCTGCTCGGTCATGCGCCCCTTGCGGGCATCGAAGTGCACACGGGTATGGCTGTTGAGATACAGCTGGGGGCGAGGCTGAATATCGTCACGGATGACTTGTTGGGGGGCCGAGCGCCGAAGCGTGGGTGACTGACCCTGTCGGTACTGCTGTTCCAGCACCAGCAATGCGGCAACCACATGTTTGCAGTTGTACCCAACAGGGCAACTGCACAGACCATGGACTTCCCAGCGCGTGGGCCGTGGCTGCAAACGGATGGATTGCCGATACTGCCGTTCATTGGAGCCTTGGCAGCTGGCTTTAAGAACCTGCCCATCGATTTCCACGAGACGCGAGAAGCCAGCGGCGGCATAGGTTCGGCCACGTGATACGTAGGCTGACTCGAAGGCGTCGAGCCAGTCGCGTTGCTGAACCTTGCGGATGTCGACCATCAGCGCAGGCCGTCAGCAGGGAGGGGGAAAGAAGCGCGCAACATGGTGATGGGGATGGCACGACTGATTGCGGAACGGCAAATTGTCTCACAGGGAGGCCGTTGGCGTGCAGGTGGGCGTGCTGATTGCGCCTTGGGATGGAACCTGGATAGCTGCACCCAGTCTTGCTTGATTATCCGGGCAACCCCAAAGGGAGTGCCCGGATTGATTCAGTTCGCTTACAGCTGCCGATTCAAGCCAAAACGACGGCGTAACACAAATTCCAGCAGCCCCTTGGGCAACAGCGTGGCCATCAGCGGCAAGGCGCGACTGCCATTGCCCAGGCGGAGCAGGCGGGGACGGCGAGGGGCTTTGATGGCCTTGACGACGCCGCGAGCAAAGTCGCTGGCTGGGGTCGGCTGATCCTGAGATGCTCCGGCACGTGCTCGAATCCCATCGCGCAATGGCCACCAGGGCGAGTGGCTGGCGATCAAGGCTTCGGCCCCTCGGCTGGCCGTAGCGCCAAAGCTTGAAGCGATGGCGCCAGGTTGGACTTCCAGCACGTCGATACCAAAGGGTGACAATTCCAGACGCAGGGCGTCAGACAGCGCATGCACCGCGGCCTTGGAAGCGCAGTAGGCACCGGCGAAAGGCGTGATCAGCACGCCTGAGACGCTACCAATATTCACCACGAGGCCACGACTCTGGCGCAGCAGTGGAAAGCACGCACGGGTCAGCCCGATCACCGCGAAGACATTGGTTTCGAACTGGGCACGCAAGGTGTCGACGCCGCCATCCAACAACGGCCCCATGGCACCGTAACCGGCATTGTTGACCAACACATCGAGGCGTCCTGCTTCCCGTTGGAGGCGGGCGACCAGATTTTCTGTGGCCTGTGCATCGTTGACATCCAAAGCTGCGGCGGTAAAACCGGCCATCTGCAGTTCGGCCAGGTCTTCGGCCTTGCGGGCGCAGGCCCAGACCTCGTAACCGGCGGCACGAAAGGCCTCGGCAAGGGCGCGGCCGATGCCGCCGGAACAACCTGTAATCAGGGCGACGGGAGTGCTCATGCACAGTTCCTTCTATAAGCCAGGCAAAACAGGGCAGATAAAAAAAGGGAGAGCCGTGGCTCCCCCTTTGGGTTTATCTCAGTCGAAGAGTCCGAAGGTCAAGCGACTCCACCATGAGCGCTTGGCCGGCTCGTCGACCTTGAGCTCCTCGGGCAGCGCTTCTTCGGCATCTTGAAACTGGCGTTGCACATCCTGGCTGGCACGGGTTTCACCCGGCGGCAGCGGTGCATCGGTTTCGATCAGGCCGAGGGTCGCCTTGGCCAGCCAGGAGCGTTCATCGTCGCCTTTCTCGCGCGGGACGAACTCGCCGTCGACCAGGCTTGGATGTTGCGGGTAGTTGAGCTTTAGCGCAGCCAGGCTGGTGTCGGCCAGGTCATTCAGGCGCAGGCGTTGATAGGCTTCGACCATCAAGGCCAGACCGTCGCCAACCGCAGGGGTTTCCTGGAAGTTCTCCACCACGTAGCGGCCCCGGTTGGCCGCCGAGACATAGGCGTTACGCTTGAGGTAATAGTTGCCCACATGCACTTCATAGGCGGCCAGCACATTGCGCAGGTAGATCATGCGTTGCTTGGCATCGGGTGCGTAGCGGCTGTTGGGGTAGCGATTGGTCAGGCGCGCGAATTCGTTGTAGGAGTCACGTGCGGCGCCCGGATCGCGCTTGCTCATCTCCAGCGGCAGGAAGCGCGCCATCAGGCCGCGATCCTGATCGAAAGCTGCCAGTCCTTTCAGGTAATACGCATAGTCGACGCTGGGGTGCTGCGGATGCAGGCGGATGAAACGTTCAGCAGCTGACTTGGCCGCTTCCGGCTCCCCATTCTTGTAGTAGGCGTAGATCAACTCCAGCTGCGCTTGCTCGGCGTAGCGGCCAAAGGGATAGCGCGACTCCAGTGCCTTGAGTTTGGTGACGGCGTTGGTATAGCTCTTGCCGTCCAGAGCGGATTGCGCTTGCCGATACAGATCGGCCTCGCTCAGATTCTCATCGCTTGGCTCGTTGGAAGCGCAAGCGGCAAGGGCCAGGGTGACAATCAGCAACAGGTGTTTCACATGCATGGCAGCTAGCGTCCCTGTGACGGCCGGCTGTCGTGCTCCGAGCCGTCCTGATATAGTGAGCGCCCCGGTGTACCCGGGACAAAGAGTCGTATTTAATCACAAGCGCGCCGCCGAAACCAAAGGCCGCGCCTCGCCGTTGCCGAGCATGTCCCCGACTACTAAACAAGCCATCCAACTGCGCGCCGAAGTTCCCAGTGAACTGGGCGGGCAACGTCTCGATCAGGTTGCTGCGCAGCTGTTCGCCGATCATTCACGTTCGCGTCTATCCGGTTGGATCAAGGATGGTCGTCTGACGGTCGACGGCGCCGTACTGCGCCCGCGCGACACCGTGCATGGCGGGTCGGTGCTGGATCTGGATGCCGAACAGGAAGTCCAGGGTGAATGGGTGGCGCAGGATATCGCCCTGAACATCGTCTATGAAGACGACCAGTTGCTGGTGATCGACAAGCCTTCTGGGCTGGTGGTTCACCCGGCGGCAGGGCATGCCGACGGAACCTTGCTTAACGCCCTGCTACACCATGTGCCGGGTATCGATCAGGTACCGCGTTGCGGCATCGTCCATCGTCTGGACAAGGACACCACTGGTCTGATGGTGGTGGCCAAGACCCTGGAAGCCCACACCGATCTGGTCGATCAGCTGCAAAAGCGCAGCGTCACCCGTATCTACGAGGCCATCGTGATCGGGGTGATCACCTCTGGCGCCACGGTCAATGCACCCATCGGCCGCAGCTCCAGCCAGCGCCAGCGCATGGCGGTGATCGAGGGTGGCAAGCCGGCGGTCAGTCATTACCGGGTGCTGGAGCGGTTCCGCTCGCACACCCACACGCGGGTCAAGCTGGAAACCGGGCGCACGCACCAGATCCGTGTGCATATGTCCCATGTCGGTTTTCCGCTGGTGGGCGATCCGGTGTACAGCGGTCGCTTCCGTATTCCTCCGGCGGCCAGCCCGACGCTGGTCGAGACCCTCAAGCATTTTCCGCGTCAAGCGCTGCATGCGCGTTTTCTGGAGCTGGAGCACCCGGTGACCAAGAAGCGCATGAAATGGGAATCGCCGCTGCCGGACGATCTTGTCTGGTTGCTGACCCTGCTGCGCCAGGACCACGAATCCTTCGTCTGATGAACCGCGACTGGCTGCTGCCCGACTGGCCGGCGCCGGACACCGTCCGCGCCTGTGTCACCACCCGCAGTGGTGGCGTTAGCCAGCCGCCCTACGACAGCTTCAATCTCGGCGATCATGTGGCGGATGATGCGGCTGCGGTCGCCGAGAACCGTCGCCGTTTGTGCTCTGCGCTGCAGTGTCAGCCAGCCTGGCTCAACCAGGTGCATGGCATTGAGGTGGTCGAGGCCGAACCGGAACGAGTGCATAAAGCGGATGCCAGTTGGAGCGCGACGCCCAATGTGGCGTGCACGATTCTCACCGCCGATTGCCTGCCGGTGCTGTTCTGTGATCGCGCTGGCACCCGCGTGGCGGCGGCCCATGCCGGTTGGCGCGGGTTGGCCGGCGGCATGCTGGAAGCTACCTTGGAAGCCCTGAACGTGCCGGCCGAGGATGTGCTCGTGTGGCTGGGGCCGGCGATTGGTCCCGACGCCTTCGAGGTCGGGCCGGAGGTGCGCGAGGCGTTTCTGATTGATCACCCGCTGGCCACTGAGGCGTTCCAGCCCAGAGCCAACGCCGGTAAATACCTGGCCGACCTTTATCAACTGGCGCGCCTGCGTCTGGCGGCGCAAGGCGTCACCGCCGTTTATGGTGGCGGACTGTGCACCTACAATGACCCGCGCTTTTATTCCTACCGGCGCTCCGCACAGACCGGGCGCTTCGCGTCGCTGATCTGGCTTGCCCAGTAGTCGGTTGCGCCGCCGGCCACGTTAATCCTCTACCTCGCCGTTGACCTGCATCAAGGCTCGCCGCCTTGAATCTTCAACAATCAGCCTCATCTAAGAAGCATCTTGCAGGCCATGCCTACAGGCGCGATTCAGCGCGCCTGCCTGCCTTCATCATGAGGATGACTTTCCATGCGTATCGATCGTTTAACCAGCAAGTTGCAGCTCGCCCTGTCCGACGCGCAATCCATCGCAGTCGGTTTTGATCATCCCTCCATTGAGCCGCTGCACCTGATGCAGGCGCTGCTGGAGCAACAAGGCGGCTCGATCAAACCGTTGCTGATGCAGGTTGGTTTCGATGTCAACAGCCTGCGTCAGGCGTTGACCCAGGCACTGGACCAATTGCCCAAGCTGCAAAACCCGACCGGCGACATGAACATGTCCCAGGACCTGGCGCGCCTGCTCAACCAGGCCGACCGCCTGGCGCAGCAGAAGGGCGACCAGTACATCTCCAGCGAACTGGTGCTGCTTGCTGCACTGGATGAAAACACCAAGCTGGGCAAACTGCTGCTCGGCCAGGGCGTGACTAAGAAGGCGCTGGAAAACGCCATCGCCAACCTGCGTGGCGGCGCGGCGGTCAATGACCCGAATGCCGAAGAAGCTCGCCAGGCCTTGGACAAGTACACCGTGGACATGACCAAGCTGGCCGAAGAGGGCAAGCTGGATCCGGTGATCGGCCGTGACGACGAGATCCGTCGCACCATCCAGGTTTTGCAACGCCGCACCAAAAACAACCCGGTGCTGATTGGCGAACCCGGCGTGGGCAAGACCGCCATTGTCGAGGGACTGGCCCAACGCATCATCAACGGTGAGGTGCCCGATGGTCTCAAGGACAAACGCCTGCTGTCCCTGGACATGGGCGCGCTGATCGCCGGCGCCAAGTTCCGCGGCGAATTCGAGGAACGCCTGAAGGCCGTGCTCAACGAACTGGGCAAGCAGGAAGGGCGGGTGATCCTGTTTATCGACGAGCTGCACACCATGGTCGGTGCCGGCAAGGCCGAAGGTTCCATGGATGCCGGCAATATGCTCAAGCCGGCCCTGGCTCGGGGCGAACTGCATTGCGTAGGCGCCACCACGCTGGATGAATACCGTCAGTACGTCGAGAAGGATGCCGCTCTGGAACGGCGCTTCCAGAAGGTGCTGGTTGACGAGCCGAGCGAGGAAGACACCATTGCCATCCTGCGCGGCCTGAAAGAGCGCTACGAAGTGCACCACGGCGTGACCATCACCGACGGCGCGATCATCGCCGCCGCCAAACTTTCGCACCGCTACATCACCGACCGCCAGTTGCCGGACAAGGCCATCGACCTGATCGACGAGGCGGGCAGCCGCATTCGCATGGAGATCGACTCTAAGCCAGAAGAACTCGACCGCCTGGACCGCCGTCTGATCCAGCTGAAGATCGAGCGCGAGGCGCTGAAGAAAGAAGACGACGAGGCCACCAAGAAGCGCCTGGAAAAACTCGAGGAAGAGATCCAGCTCCTGCAGCGCGAATACGCCGATCTGGAAGAGATCTGGAAATCCGAAAAAGCCGAGGTGCAGGGTACCGCGCAGATCCAGCAGAAGATCGAGCAGGCACGTCAGGAAATGGAAGCCGCGCGGCGCAAGGGTGATCTGGAAACCATGGCGCGTATCCAGTACCAGGCCATCCCTGACCTGGAGCGCAGCCTGCAAATGGCCGAGCAGCACGGCAAGACGGAGAAGCAACTGCTGCGCAACAAGGTCACCGACGAAGAGATTGCCGAAGTGGTTTCCAAGTGGACGGGTATCCCGGTGTCCAAGATGCTCGAAGGCGAACGCGAGAAACTGCTGAAGATGGAAGACCTGCTGCACCAGCGGGTGATTGGTCAGCATGAGGCCGTAGTGTCGGTGTCCAACGCGGTGCGCCGCTCGCGGGCCGGGCTGGCCGATCCGAACCGGCCGAGCGGCTCCTTCCTGTTCCTCGGCCCGACCGGCGTGGGCAAGACCGAACTGTGCAAGGCGCTGGCCGAGTTCCTCTTCGACACCGAGGAGGCGATGATTCGTATCGACATGTCCGAGTTCATGGAGAAGCACTCCGTGGCGCGGCTGATCGGTGCGCCACCCGGCTATGTCGGCTTCGAGGAAGGCGGCTATCTGACCGAGGCCGTGCGGCGCAAGCCCTACTCAGTGGTGCTGCTCGACGAGGTCGAAAAAGCTCACCCGGATGTGTTCAACGTGCTGCTGCAGGTTCTCGAAGACGGCCGCCTGACCGACAGCCACGGCCGCACGGTGGATTTCAAGAACACGGTGATCGTGATGACCTCCAACCTGGGCTCCACGCAGATTCAGGAACTGGTCGGCGACCCGGATGCCCAGCGTGCGGCGGTGCTGGATGCGGTCAGTCACCATTTCCGGCCCGAGTTCATCAACCGTATCGACGAGGTGGTGGTCTTTGATCCGCTGGCCCGTGAGCAGATCGCCGGCATTGCCCAGATCCAGCTGGGCCGCCTGCGCCAGCGTCTGGCTGAACGCGAGCTGAGCCTGGAGATCAGCGACGAGGCGTTGGACAAGCTGGTGGCAGTGGGTTACGACCCGGTCTATGGCGCGCGGCCGCTCAAGCGCGCCATTCAGCGCTGGATCGAAAACCCCCTGGCCCAGCAGATTCTCTCCGGCCAGTTCTTGCCCGGCGCGGTGGTGCACGCCAAGGTGGAGGGCGACGACATCGTCTTCGCCTGAGTGGGTACAGCAGGTCGGGGGCGCTGGCTGTTCCCGGCACTGTGTTCACCGAAACGCCATGTCCGTCGCTGCGGTACATGGCGTTTTTCTCTGCAGAGCCTTTCTGAAGGCCGGCTAATCGACCATCAGTTTTTGCAGCACGGCGCTGTGTGCTTCCGATATGTCGAGGATCTGATAACCGGCCCAGCTGCTCTGGCCTTCCGCGCCCGGCCTGCTCCACAGGCAATCGGCAGCCAAATGGATTTCGTCGATTCCATCCAGCGGTTGCGGCAGCAGCAGACGGCATTCAACGACCGTGTCGGCGGGCTGAGACTGCTCACAGAACAGCATGAAACCCTCTAGCGATAAGTCGGCCAGGCTGCCCAGGCGGATCCCGGAATGCCGCTCGAACACTTCCAGATGCGGTGTGGCGCTGTAGCGATCATGACGACGACGTTCGTTCATGGAGTGTCGGTTCCTTGAGCGGAATCCGGCAGGCGGCCGGAGAAACGATGCAGTACACGGACGATGGCGGCCAGCGCTCGGTCGACCAGCGGAGCGGTGACCTTGGGGGGTAGGATGCGCGCCTGACCTTGGTCGATTTCCTCGGCTAGCACGTCGATCGGCTTGACCGCCACGCGCAGCCCGCTGTGGTCAACGAACATGTAGTTGTGGCTGGTCGGGCTGAACCAGGAGAGCTTGAGCCGGCGGCGCTCCTCGCCCTGGATGAACTCGAATCGGGTGCCGAATTCCAGGTGCTTCAGCTGCTCGACCAGGGCTTGGATGCGCGGCGACAGCACCTTGGGCGGGGGCGTGCGTAACAGTTCGGCCTCCTCGCCAAGCTTGATGTCCAAGCGATTGATGCCTAGGGTGGGGACGCTGGCGGTTGCCGTTGGCGCCGATACGCTGAGCTGGCCGTGTTGTGCCGCCAGCTGACAGGCGACGATGTCGCGTAGTCGCTGGCGAATGCTGTCGTCATGCAGGCCGCCGAGCCAGAGCATTCCCTGGCGAACGTCCTCCAGCAACGCAAGCCGCAGGCCGCGCAGCTTTTCCTGCTCGGCGTCGGTGAGCGCGGTGCAGCTCCAGGCCAGTTGCTCGGTGGTGGTGCAGACACGCTGCCATTGCTCACTGGAGGCTTCGTGACGAAGCAGCACGAACACCAGGACATCGAGCCAAGTCTGTTCGAAGAAACCGCGAATCATGGCGGGCAGTTCACGGTTCTGCTGCGCCCGGGCAATGACGTCCAGTGCCAGGTTACGGGCGGTGGTCAAGCGGTCGCGGCCTTTGGCTGCCTCTACAGCCCGCCGCTCGTGCAGTTCGATCCTGTGCCGAAGGGCGGTGACAAAGGTCGTGAACTCGTCGAGCAGATCTTTCAGCAGTCGCTGCTCTCCGCGGTAGTTGCGCAGCACCTGCTCCACAACCCAATGGATCTTGCTCAGCAGACCGCTGTCATCCTCCTCGTCTCCGTAGAGCACACCCGCCTGGGCGAGGCTGTTAAGCAGTATGCGCGCGGGATGTTGGGGCAGGGTGAAGAGTGCTTTGTCCTGCAAGGCGATTCTCAGATAAGGCGTATGCAGGTGCGATAACGCGATCTTGCAGCTATCTGGCAGGTTTTGATCCTTGAGAATGAAGTCGAACAGCATGCCCACCAGATCGACGACATCGGCTTCCTCGCTCGCGAGTTTTTGCTGGCCGGGTAGCTGGCTGCGAATCTCCAACTGGTTATACAGGTCGACCTTGAACGACTCTACCGGCTGCGGTTGGCCCAGCCGTTGCGCCAGGTTTGCGGCGGACTGCTCTTGCAGGCGATCCAGCGCCGCCTGCAACTCGCCCGCTGAATAGGTACTGGTTGCGGTGCGTGGCGCGAAGCTGACGATGCTTCGACCGCCTAACAGCGGCGCCTCGGGCGCTTGTTGGCGGTGGGTATCGAGCAGTTCGCTCAGGCCGAGAAACCAGGCCGTTGGATCCTCGGCAGGCGCTGCGGTCGGCTCCGTGGACGAATCCCGGCGGGATTTTCCGGTATGCGGGGTGCTGCCTCCACCGTTGCCGGCGGCTGAATGCGTCGAGGCCTGTTTGGCTGGGTTAAGCGGTTCGTCCGGATTCTGGACGCTGAATTTCAGATTAGGCAGTACGCCAGCTGCGATCAGGCAAGAGTTGAGGTCATCGTAGAGCGCATCCAGGTCGTCCATGACCTGTTGCTCGAACAGGGTGTACAAAATGGTTTTGATACGCAGGCTGAATGCGCTGGGCGCCAGGGCGTGACGAAAGGCCTGGGCAATGACCTGCGGGGCGAACGGGTTGTCCAGATCAGGTAGTCGCTGCCCTCGATTGAGTAGCGCCAGGCGCTGAGTGAGCGCGAACAGGGCCTGAGGGCAACGTGCCTTGACTCGGCTGGCCATGTTGGTCACCAGCAGGGTTTCCTCGTAATCCTCGTGCTCGATCAAGCTCAGTGATTCAGCCCTGGTAACCGTGGAGGCAAGTGGCGTCGGTCCTTCGAGGAATTGAGTAAAACGGTTGGCAATCTGCTGATGGTAAACGCGTTCAATCGAGGCCCGCTGATGGCGGATGTCGCGCATGCTGTCGAAAAACAGGGACTGGAGTTTGTTGTTCCCAGCCTTCTCCGCGTGCGTTAACAGGGTGCGGTCGACCAGCGTGAAGACTGTGCCCAGCCGCTCGGCCAACCTATTCATGATCCGTTGTCGACAATCCTGCGCCAGTTCGCCAAAGCGGGGCTGGATTCCGCGTTCGGCTAGGGCGGTGTTTGGCTTTTTAGCACCGGGGGGGAGAATGGTACTGCTCATGGTAGGTGGTCCTTCCTGAACCTGTCTGCAAGACGCCCTTCTGTCGTTGGGATACGGTAAAGCAGTCGAATGCCGCTCTGGAAGGCTTTGTGCCATCAGGAGGTCCAAGGCTTGACTTGTGTCTCAGTTGGCTTGTCAATCGGGCTTTCCTGGGGCTTGTTCTTCGTGCCAGCCTTTGGTCTTCTTCGATCGCTGTGCCGAGTCTGGCGTGGTTCTCTTCGACGTTCGGTTCTAGGAGTTTTTTCATGTTGATGCGCGCTGCCACGTCCACCCTGTTGGTCATCGATATCCAGGAACGCCTGTGCCCGGTCTTGCATGACGCCGAAGCGCTGGTGGAGCACAGTGCCTGGCTGGCGCAAGTGGCCAAACGTCTTGAGGTGCCTGTTCTGGTGACCGAGCAATACCCGAAAGGGTTGGGGTCAACAGTGGCTGCGCTGCGGGCGCATCTTGACGGCGCGGTCACCGTCGAAAAAATGAGATTTTCCGCCACGGATGACGCGCTGCTTGCCCAGCCGGGCGGTGAGCGCCAGCAATTCGTGGTCTGCGGTGCCGAGGCGCATGTGTGTGTGTTGCAAACCGTGCTGGAGCTGCTCGCTCGAGGACGTCAGGTGTTTGTGGTCGAGGAGGCGGTGGCGTCGCGCCTGCCCGCCAACAAGGCGCTGGCTCTGGAGCGTATGCGCCAGGCCGGTGCAGTGATCGTTTCGCGGGAAATGGTTGCCTTTGAATGGCTGGAGCGTGCCGGTACCGAGCAATTTCGCGACGTCAGCAAAACGTTCATCCGCTAAGCAGGTTTTTAAATGCAGGATCAGCAACGGCCAGTAATGGTGTTATGCCATCAGTGGCAGATTTCTTGCTATCCACCGGCTTGATGTCAAAAAACAATCAGGAGCGAGACATGAAGCCGGTCCCGTTGCACAGCCCCTGGCGTGCGCGTCGCCACAGGTTGTACGCAATCATCATGCTGAGCGTTGTGACCTTGCTGGTAACGCAGCCGCAAACCTCCACAGGAGTGATCATTGCCCTGTCGACAATGCCGTTGGCCTGGTTGCTCATGGTGTTCAACCGCTGGTGGACGGGCCGTTTTGCGCGCAGCATTCTGATGCATGCGGCTTATCTATGCCTGCTGGTTCTGTTCATGGGCGCTGCGTACCACACTGTCTTGTTGCTGCAGCCCTATGTCGGCATGCACTTTTCCTGATTCCCACGGCAGGGCCGTTAAACCAGCCCCGCTGCCTGTCATGCACCCGCGTTTTGCCAGCGTTCGCGACGCCAGGCCAGGCGCTGTTCCTCGCCAAGAAAGGTCCAGGCTACGAAACGGCTCTGTTTCTGACCCTGGGCCATGGCGATGGTATTCACCTCGCACGCGCCGAGTTGTTTGAGTTGGCGCTGTAGCGTTGGCAGGTTGGCAGCTTTGGACACCAGGGTGCTGAACCAGCAGACCTGGCCAGCACACAGGGCGCTTTCACTCGCCAGGCGTGCAATAAATGCCGCTTCGCCACCGTGGCAATACAGTTCGGCCGCCTGGCCTCCGAAATTCAGCACCGGCAGTTTGCGCTTGGGATCAAGCTTGCCCAGGTTGCGCCACTTGCGTTGACTGCCCCGGCTGGCTTCTTCTTCCGAGGCGTGGAAGGGCGGGTTGCACAGCGTCAGGTCGAAGCGCTCGTCAGCTTGTATCAGGCCCAGAAAGATATGCCGGGGATCCGCTTGCTGGCGCAGGGCGATGGCCTGGTCGAGGCGGTTCGCCTTGATGATGGTGGCCGCCGAGCGCAGCGCGGTGGCATCGATGTCGGTACCCGTGAAGTGCCAGCCGTAATCGTGCTGGCCCAGCAGTGGATAGATGCAGTTGGCGCCCGTGCCGATGTCCAGCACGCGAACCCGTCGGCCACGGGGAATTTGCCCCTCGTTGTCGGCGGCCAGCACGTCGGCCAGGCCGTGCACATAATCGGCGCGCCCCGGAACCGGTGGACACAGATAACCCGGCGGAATGTCCCAATGGCGAATGCCGTAGAGGTGGCCCAGCAGGGCGCGGTTGAAGACCCGCACGGCCTCGGGGTTGGCGAAGTCGATGCTCTGCTTGCCGTACGGATTGAGGATGACGAATTGTGCCAGTTCCGGACAATTTTTGATCAGTGCCGGAAAGTCATAACGGCCCTGATGGCGGTTGCGCGGGTGCAGCGCGGCCTTGGGCGGGGTCGAGCGGGAAGTACTGGACATAGTGGTCATCGGGGCAAAAACGCGGGAGCGGAATTGTCCCACAAGTCGCCGCCCAAGATGCGCGCTGGGGGGCCGCTGGCGACGCGTTATCAGTTGCGCTGGGGATGCTGGCATTTTTTCATCACGCTCCCCGGTTTATGTCTTTTCAAACCTGAATAGCCAGGTATGGTAGGGCGGCATTTTTCCTGGCCGATATCCCTTCTTCTCGTTGTGATCTTATGAATACCGATTTGCTGGTGGTTCTTCTTCTGCTGGGCATCTGCGTCGTGCTGTTTGTGCGCAACAAGCCGCGCATGGATGTGGTCGCCCTACTGGCTATGGTTGCCTTGCCGCTGAGCGGCATCCTGACGGTGCCGGAGGCGCTGGCCGGATTCAGCGACCCCAGTGTGGTGCTGATTGCTGCGCTGTTTGTGATTGGCGATGGCCTGGTGCGCACCGGCATTGCCTACCGCCTGGGCGACTGGCTGGTGAAGACGGCCGGCAGCAGCGAAACACGACTGCTGATTCTGCTGATGCTGGCAGTGGCCACCCTCGGCTCGGTGATGAGCTCCACCGGTGTGGTGGCGATCTTCATTCCGGTGGTGCTGGGCATTGCCGTGCGCCTGCGTGTGCCAGCCAGCCGGCTGATGATGCCGCTGGCCTTCGCCGGCTTGATCAGCGGCATGCTGACCCTGGTGGCTACGCCGCCTAATCTGGTGGTGCACAGCGAATTGCGCCGCGCGGGTCTGGAGGGGTTTGGCTTTTTCGCCTTCACCCCCATCGGCCTGGCGATTCTGCTGCTGGGCATCGGCTACATGCTGGTGGCGCGTCGCTGGCTTAACCCCAGGGACACGCAGCAGACCTCGGGGCGTTCGCGGCATACCCTGGCCGACCTGGCCGGCGACTATCGCCTGTTCGAGCGCGAGCGCCGCTTGCGCGTGCTGCCCCATTCCCCGCTGGCCGACCGTACGCTGGATGAACTGGAATTGCGCACGCAGTACGGCATCAACGTGATTGCGGTGGAGCGCCACGGCAAGTTTCGCAATCTGCTGTTGATGGCCACCGGCAACACCAGTCTGCAAAGCGGCGACATTCTGCTGGTCGATCTGGCCAGCCCGGCCATCGGTCTACTGGGCGCCTATGACGAGCTGGGCCTGACGCCGCTGCAGCTGAAGACTTCCTATTACGCCGACCATGCCCACGAACTGGGCCTGGCCGAAGTGGCCCTGCCGCCGGAGTCGCAACTGCCCGGCAAAACCATTCAAGAGTTGGGCTTTCGCAGCCAGCACAAGCTCAACGTGGTGGGCCTGCGGCGCAACCGCGAGGCACTGGCGGGTCTGCTGGTAGACGAGAAGCTCAAGCCCGGCGACACCCTGCTGGTGGCCGGCGACTGGAAGAACATCGAACGTTTGCAGGGCCTGAGCCATGACTTTCTGGTCCTCAGCCTGCCGGTGGAAGTCGACGAAGTCGCCCCGGCGGCGCGCAAGGCGCCCTATGCACTGCTCAGTGTCGCCGTGATGATCGCGCTGATGGTCAGCGGCCTGGTGCCCAACGCGATTGCCGCCTTGCTGGCCTGCCTGCTGATGGGCGCGTTCCGCTGCATCGACATTGACAGTGCCTACAAGGCCATCCACTGGCCGAGCCTGATGCTGATTGTCGGCATGCTGCCTTTTGCCTTGGCCTTGCAGAAGACCGGCGGGATTGCCCTGGCGGTCGAGGCGCTGGTGGGTGTGCTCGGCGATGCCGGCCCTCGCGCGCTGTTAGCCAGTCTGTTCCTGCTCACGGCGGTGATCGGCCTGTTCATCTCCAATACCGCCACGGCGGTGCTGATGGCGCCAGTGGCGCTGTCGGTGGCCCAGCAACTTGGCGTTTCGCCCTATCCCTTCGCGATGATTGTGGCATTAGCTGCTTCGGCGGCGTTCATGACGCCGATTTCCTCGCCAGTGAACACCCTGGTGCTCGGCCCGGGCCGTTACCGCTTCAGTGACTTCGTGCGCGTGGGTGTGCCCTTTACCGGGCTGGTCATGCTGGTGTCGGTGGTCATGGTGCCCTGGGTGTTTCCGCTGTAAGCGGGGCAGTGGCTGAAAACCTGCATGCTTGAGGGGCAGCCTTGCAAATGACGTCAACGTTCTGGCCCTGTGAGGTTATGGCTTTTCCCATGCGCAGCGCTGTTACGCTGGCGGAAGCAACCTCGGCGTTTAATTTCAAAGAGAGACGCGATGACAATCGAATGGTGGTACTGGGCGGTCGGCGGCATCTTGCTGATCTTGCTGGAGTTGGCGATTCCCGCGTTCTTCGTAATCTGGTTCGGCCTCGGCGCGTTGCTGGTGGCCGGGGTCATGCTGGTGGTCGGCGATGCGTCGCTGACGACACAGCTGGCGCTGTGGGGCGTGGCGTCGCTGGCCATGGTTGCCTTGTGGTTCCAAGTGTTCAATCCGAAGCGGCACAAGACGCTGGTCGGCACCGCCGCAGGCGAAGTGATCGGCGAGGTCGGCCTGCTGGTCGGCAAGGTGGAGCCCTTCCAGCGCGGCAAGGTGCGTTTTCAGCGGCCGATCCTGGGCGCCGAAGAGTGGGCCTGTGTGGCCGAAGAAACCATCGCCGCCGGTGAGCGCGTGCGGCTGGTTTCCGTCGAAGGCAGTTACGTGAAAGTCGCCAAGGCCTAACAAAGGCGCTGGCATTGCCCCAGGCGCGGCATGGCCCGGGCAGCTCATTTTCCTTTCAAGGGGTAGCTACATGAATGCGGGCTTGATCATTGCGATAGTGGTTCTGGTGTTTATCGTCGTCACCGTCGCCAAGGGCGTGCGCCTGGTGGCACAAGGCGAAGAGTGGGTCGTCGAACGACTGGGCAAATATCACAGCACCTTGCGTCCTGGGTTGAACATCCTGATTCCGTACCTGGACCGGGTGGCTTACAAACTGGTGACCAAGGACATCATCCTCGATGTGCAGGAGCAGGAAGTCATCACCCGCGACAACGCGGTAATCCTGACCAACGCGATTGCCTTCATCAAGGTCACCGACCCGGTCAAGGCGGTGTACGGCATCACTGATTTCTCCGAGGCGATCCGCAACCTGATCATGACCACGCTGCGCTCCATCGTCGGCGAGATGGAGCTGGACGAGGCGCTGTCGTCCCGTGACCGCATCAAGGCGCGTCTGCGCGAAAGCATTGCCGACGAAGCAGTGGACTGGGGTCTGACGGTCAAGTCGGTGGAAATCCAGGACATCAAGCCGTCGGAATCCATGCAGCGCGCCATGGAACTGCAGGCGGCGGCCGAGCGGGAGCGCAAGGCCACCGTGACCCGTGCTGAAGGCGCCAAGCAGGCGGCGATTCTGGAAGCTGAAGCGCGACTGGAATCGGCCAGGCGCGATGCCGATGCGCAGGTGATGCTGGCCGAAGCCTCGGCCGAGGCGATCCGCCGCGTGAGCAGTGCGATTGGCAATGAAAGCGGGCCGATGATGTACCTGCTCGGCGAAAAGTACATCGCCTCGCTGGAGAAACTCAGCCAGAGCAGCAACGCCAAAACCGTGCTCTTGCCCGCCGATATTCAGGAAACCCTGCGTGGCGTAGTCGGCAAGTTGGGCGCGCGGGCCTGAGTTACCGCTTAGCCGCAACGCGGCGCCGCCGTTGATTCATGGCCGGCGTCCAGGGGTTCCTCGCAGCCTGTGCCGCCATCGCGGCGCGGGCTGGCGAACACCATGCCGAGGTAGCGTAGCGCCAAGGCAAAGGCAACGATCCAGGCCAGGCCGCTGGCGCCCAGCAGCGCCTGGTAGGGCCAGCCCGGCAGGCTGGCGCCCAGGCGCAGCAGCGCGCCGAGCACCAGCAGCACGGCGCTGATCGGCACCCAGGGGCGTGGGTCAAGCGCCTCGCCGCTGTGGGTGCGCCCGGCGATGGCGATCACGGCGAAAATCGACAGTCCAAGACCGCCAATGGTCAGCAGATGCCGCCCGGCACTCAGCGGCAACGCCTGCCACAGCAGTGACACACCGAGCGCCGCGTAGCCCAGCGCCATCAGCCAATAGACCAGATACAGTGATAACACCCAGCGATTGAACAGCGCGCGGCCGACGTGCCAGTCGTTGAGCACGTTGAACAGCGCGGCGGTGCAGGCCAGCGCCAGCCACCCGCCGACCTGTGCGCCCGGCAGAAAAAACTCGGCCAGGGTGTACAGCGCGATGCAGAAGATCGCCAGGTTACGGCGCGGCGGCAGGGCGCGATAGACGATGGCCTCGTCGTGCGGTCGTCGCAGTTGCCAGTCCTCCAGGCTGTCGTTGACCATGCGCATGGAGATGCGGCTCAGGGCAATCAGCACCAGGGCCACCAGGGCGCCGATACCGGCATGCAGCCAGCGCATCGGGTCGAGGCCGCGCAGCAGGTCGGCGTAAAAGCCCAGGCAAACAAGGGCCAGGCTCAACAGCCCGGCGGCGAAGGCCCATTGGCGACGGCTCGGATCGCTGAACAGTCGGGACGCCAAGAGGCTCGGCAAGGCCACGGCCAGGCCGATATTGCACAGCGCCGCCGGCCAGGGGCCGAGCATGCCGCTTAGCCAGAAGCTGGCGCGGGCCAGCAGCCACAGCACCAGTACCCAGAAGAACAGCGGCCGAGCGACTGCCGGCGTGCGGGTGAACTCCGGCACGGCAGTGAACACAAAGCCGGCCACCGCAGCGAGGCCGAAGCCGAACAGCAGTTCATGGGCATGCCAGACCAACGGACCGCCTGCCACGGCCGGCAGCGGCCAGAGGCCTTTGAGATAGCCCAGCCAGAGCGTCAGTAATAAGACGGCGCTGACCAGGGCGGCGAGAAAGAACGGGCGAAAGGCGCAAAGCAGCCAGGGGGCGCCTTGCCAGCGGGCGGGGATGGTGAGTTTCAGCATCGGCTCGGGCTCCGTTTGGGCGCATCCGTGTTGTCCTCGGTCAGGGCTGAAAGGCGCGTGCCGGGGCGGGTTTCGGCGTGCGCGCGCGGCGTCGGCAGGCCGAAGCTTTCGCGCACCACCGGTTGTTGCAGCAGCTGGGCAGTGGTCTGGTAGACCCAGGCGTCGTCGCGGTGCGCGCGTGCCTGGTGCAGGGCGAAGCGGCCGACGATGCGACCCGGTTCGGCGGCCATCAGCAGGATGCGGTCGGACAGGCGCACGGCTTCCATCAGGTCGTGGGTGATCATCAGCACGGCGATGCCGCGTTCGGCCTGTAACGCCTGGAGCAGGGCATAGAGTTCGGTTTTCAGGCCGATGTCCAGCGCCGAGAAGGGCTCGTCGAGCAACAGCAGATCAGGCTGCGGCAGCAACGCACGGGCCAGGGCCACGCGGCTCTGCATGCCGCCGGAGAGCTGGCGCGGGAATTTGTCTAGATCTTCGCGCGTCAGGCCCAGGAGCAGGGCCAGTTCGACGGCCTGTGCGTGGCGCTGCGCATCGGGCATGCCCCGCGCTTTGAGACTCAGGGCGATGTTGTCCAGGGCGGTTTTCCAGGGCAGCAGGCGCGGCTGCTGAAACAGGGTGGCAGGGTTGGTGAAGTCGCTGGCAAGGTCGCCGTCCTGCAGGTCGAGCAGGCCGTTGCACAGGTGCAGCAGGGTGGACTTGCCACAGCCGGAGGGGCCGACCAAGGCGCAGACCTCGCCGGCCTCGAGGCTGAAGGAAATGTCCGCCAGCACCTGGGTGCGCCCGAAACTGTGTTGCAGGTGGCTGACCGTAAGCCGGGGTGTGTTCATCGGGGATTCTCCCGCCAGCGCTCGACTTCGCGCTTGAGCGGCTCCAGCAGCAAGTATTCGAGGGCCAGCAACAGACCGACCACGGCGCTGATCCAGGCTAGGGTGCCGGCGCTGTCCAGGTGCGAGCGGGTAATCGCCAGGGCGGCGCCGACGCCGTCCTGGCTGGCCAGCAGTTCGGCCATGATGACGATCTTCCAGGACATGCCCAGCGCCGAGATCCAGGCCGGGAACAGGTAGGAAAATACGTGGGGCAGGTATAGGTCGAGCAGCATCATGCGCGGCGGCAGGTGCAGGGTGCGGGCCATTTCGCGCAGCTGGCCATCCAGGGTGCGGGTGCCTTGCAGGGCGCCGATGAACACCACCGGGAAGGCGGCGACGAACACGGTAAACACCGGCGTGCCGTCGCTGGCGCCGAACCAGAGCATGGCCAGCACCAGCCAGGCGATCGGCGGCATGCCAAGTAGCACAGTGACCAGCGGGCGCGACATCATCGAGGCAGTCATCGAGACGCCGGCTGCCAGCCCCAGGGCGCTGCCGACCAAGAGCGCCAGCAGCAGACCACTCAGGGCGCGGCGGCCGGTGATTGCCAGCTCTTGCACGGCGCTGCCGTCTTGCCAGAAACGATGAAGGGAGGCGAACGCTTCCAGCGGCTGGGCGAGCACCAGCGAGCCGTAATGCTCGGCGGCCAGTTGCCAGGCCGCGAACAGCAGCAACAGGCTGGCGACCGCGCCCCAGCCGCTCCATAGGTAGGCCGGCCAGTCGCGCAGCACAATACGCAGCAGTTTCATGGCAGGGCGTCCGTATCCAGATAGAAACCGTCATCCGGCAGCTTGCCGCCGAGCAGCGCGGGATTTTTCGCCAGCAACTGCTCGAAGAGAAACTCCACCTCCGCACGCGCCTCGGTCGCTGGAACCGCCTGCATCTGGCTGACCGCCATGGCGTCGGCCACCGCCTCGGGCAGCAATGCCGGCAGGTGCTTGACCACCATCCGACCGCAGTTTTCAGCGTGGGCCTGACACCAGGCCAGCGATTGGGCATAGGCGCTGGCGATGCGGCGGGCCAGATCGGGATCGTTGCGTGACGTGCCCACCAGCGCGATGCCCGCCTGGGCAATGCGGGGTGCGCGCTGGAAGCTGAGGCCCCAGGCCTGCTGGATATCCAGGCTGCGGTGCAGGTCGGGAGCGACCACGCTGAGCGGGAAGGAGCCGCTCTTGCGCAGGGCCATGGACACGGCCGGTTCGGCCAGCAGGGCGTGGTCGACGCGGCGCATCAGCAGCAGTTGCATGGCGTCCATCGGACTGGCGACGTAGCGCAGCTTCATGTCCTGGCGAACGTTCAACCCGGCGCGTTCGGCGAGCAGGCCGAACAGCACATCGGGCATGTCGCCCCGAAACGGCATGGCGATTTCCTTGCCACGAAAATCCTCGATCCGGGTCAGTCCCGGCTCGCGGGACACCATCCACAGCAGGCCCCAAGTGGAGACGTTCAGCAGGCGTACCGGAGCGCCTCGGTTGTACAGGTTGGCGGCGACGTTGACCGGCATGGCCAACACGTCGGCCTGGCCATTGAGTGCCATCAGGCGTAGCTGATCCGGGTCGCGCCAGCTGACGAACTCGACGGTCTCGGCCAGGTCGTTGAGCGCGCCGGATTCGACCATGTGGATCAGCGGGTTGGACACTGCCGACAGCGGTCCGGCCAGCAGCAGCCGGGCCGGTTTGTCTGCCAGCGCTGGGCCGCCGATCAGCAGCAGGGCGGCGCACAGCAGGCTCAGGGAGCGTTTCATCAAAAGCTCCCGCTCAGAGCCAGTACGGCGCCGCGCCCTGGCATCGCCAGTTCCTGGCCGCTGATCCCGTCAGCCAGGTGTTCGTGGTAACGCTTGTCCAGCAGGTTGTTCAGACGCAGGTCGAGACGGGCCGTGTCGAGCACGCCGAGACTGCCAATGCCGTAGCCCAACCGGGCATCGACCACTACATAACCGGACGTAGTGTCCTCGCTGCCTCCGGAGAACTGACGGGCGATACGGTCCTGCTCGGTCACCGCGCGCAGGCCGGTGTGCCAGGACAGGCGGCGTTCGGCCGGTTGTCCGATGCCCAGACGCAGTTCATGGGCTGGCATCTGGTACAGGGGTTCGTCGTACTGCTTGTTCTCGCCGCGCAGCCAGGTGAAGCCGGCATCCAGCATGAAGGCGCCCAACGGCAGGTCGAGGTTGCCTTCCAGGCCGTAAATCACCACTTCGTCGACGTTCTCGGTGCGCTTGACCGGCAGGCCCTGTTGCATCTGGCCGGTGACCACCCGGCCGGCGATGTAGTCGTCGATGCGGGTATGGAACGCCGCCAGTTGGTAGCCGAGGCGGCCGTCGCGGCCCTTGAGGCCGATTTCCAGGCTGGTGGATCGCTCCGGATCCAGCTGCGGGTTGCCGATGTGGTAGTAGCCGTCGCCCCGAGCGGCGTCTTCGAAGCGCTCGCGCATGTCCGGTGAGCGATAGGCCTGGCCGAAGTTGGCGTAGGCGTTGAGGGAGGCGGTCAGCGGCTGTACCACGCCCAGCGACCAGGACAGGTTATTGTCGCTGCTCTTGAGGCCGGTGGTTTGCGCGGCGGGACCGCTGCCTTTTTGCGCGGCGTCGCCTTCGACCCGGTCGTAGCGCAGGCCGGCGGTGAACTGAGTTAGGCCGAGGCTGAATTCATCCTGCACATACAGGCCGGCGGAGGACATCTCGCCGTCCTCGAAGGGGTTGTTGAGCATGCGCACCCCGGTGGGAGACATATAGCGCTCGGGGTCGGCGGTCATTTCCCATCCCTCGACGCCCAGCGTCAGCTGGTGGTTGTCGCCCAGCGGTGTGAGCCAGGCGCTGCGCAGGCCGTGGGTGACGAAGCTGACATCGTTCTCCACATAGTTGCGCTGCTGGCGCGAGGAGTAGGCGCGAATCTGACGGAACACCTCCTGGCGGTAGATCTCGCTGGACAAGGTGCCGGCGCCGAGCGGCGCGTCCAGGCCGAGGCTATAAAGCTCGCGGCTCTGTTCCGGCGAGTGCATGGTGATCTCGCCCAGCAACGGGGCCTGGACCGGCGGCGCGGACTTGCGCGAGGCGGGATACCAGACGTCGCGATCGTCATGGCGTTGGGCATTGAAGCGCAGTATGTAATCGTCGGCGATCTTCTGCTGGTACTTGAATAGCAGGCTGTTGGAGCGGTAGCCGGTGTTGTTCTCGTCGCCGTCGGGGCTTTCGTAGTCGCCGACGTCGCTGCCGGCGGCACCCACCAGTAGGCCATGGCTCGGCCCGGAATCGTTGAGCAGCAGTGCGCCGCTCAAGGCATTGTCCACCGTGCCGGCACTGAGACCAAACCTGCCGCCCTGCTGGCGCTGTGCGCTGAAACGTGCCTCGGGCGTCAGGACGTTGACCACACCGCCCATGGCGCCGCTGCCGTAAAGCACCGAACTCGGTCCCTTAAGCACTTCGACCCGCTCCACCAGGCCCAGGTCGGTGAACGAGGCCAGGGCACCTTGCGGCTGTGCGGAATTGACCCGCACGCCGTCGACCAGCAGTACCACGCTTTCCTTTTTCAGGCCGCGCAGGACTGGATTCTGTCCCCAGGCGCCATCGCTCTGCACTGCCAAGCCGGGCTTGCCGCGCAGCAGGCTGCCGAGCGGCTCGCTGCTGGCCGGCGGCGGTTGCAGTACTTCAACCGCTTGCGGGGTGTCGAGGCTGTCGCTGGCATAACCGCGAGCGGTGACCACGGTGGTGTCGAGAGTGAGCGACTCGGCGATGGCTGGCAGGCTGATCAGGCCCAGACAGGCCAGCGCCAGGCGCGAAGATTGGAATGTCATGAAAGGCGGCTCCCAGGCAGAGGTCGTTGGCAGACCTGTTTGGAGCCGATGTTAGTTAATCGCTAATCATTCTCGTTTGATTAGAGTCAAGTTCACAGAATTGACTGCATGCCTTTCGTGGCGACGTGGGTATCAGGGGTAGCCGAGGACCGTCTTGAATTGTTGAAGATGGGCGGCGATCCAGCGCGGGTCGATGGGCCCCCAGTCGCGGATGACATAGTGCCCGGCATTGTTGCGCTCGCCCTCCTGTTGGACGAATACGCAGTCGATGTCCAGTTCGGTCAGGGCTTCCAGGGTGTCCTGGGCGGTGCGTCGGGGCATGCCGGTGGCTGTCATCAGCGCTGGCACGTTGCTGGCCGTGCCGCTGTCGATCAGCCAGGCCACGTACAGGCGGCGGTAGAAACTGGTTTTGGTTTTGCTGACTTCCATGGAGTTTCCGTGTCCGGTGATAGGGCGGGTGAGGAGTGGCGTGGCGGGTGGACAAAGATAGCGTTTTTGTCCACCGAGGCCGCATAAACGTGCTGATCAGCCCAGCAACAAGGCGTCGTCGCTGAGTTTTTCGCCGCGCACTTTCTCGAACATCGCCAGCAGGTCGGGCACGTCCATGCCGCGACGCTCGTCCCCGGATACATCGAGCACCACCTGGCCCTGGTGCAGCATCACCGTGCGGTCGCCGACATCCAGCGCCTGGCGCATGCTGTGGGTGACCATCATCGTGGTCAGCTGGTTTTCCGCCACGATGCGCGCGGTGAGTTGCAGGACGAAATCCGCGGTGCGTGGATCAAGGGCGGCGGTGTGTTCGTCGAGCAGCAGAATACGCGACGGTTGCAGGGCGGCCATCAGCAGGCTGACTGCCTGGCGTTGGCCGCCGGAGAGCAGGCCGATGCGGTCGGACAGGCGGTTTTCCAGGCCCAGGCCAAGTGTCGCCAGACGCTCGCGAAAACCGTCGCGCATCGAGGCCTTGACCGCCCGGCCGAGGCCGCGACGGCTGCCGCGCAGTTGCGCCAGGGCGAGGTTTTCTTCGATGGTCAGGTCCTCACAGGTTCCTGCCATGGGGTCTTGGAACACCCGCGCGACACGGTTGGCGCGTTCCCATACCGGTAGGCGCGTGACGTCCAGCTCATCGATGCAGATCTGCCCGCCGTCCACCGATTGATCGCCTGAGATGGCGTTGAGGAAGGTGGATTTTCCGGCACCGTTGGAGCCGATCACGGTGACGAACTGGCCGGTGGGGATCTCCAGCGACAGATCACGTAGCGCGCGGGTCTCAATGGGGGTGCCGGGGTTGAAGGTAAGGGTCAGGTTCTTGGCGCTGAGCATCTTCAGACTCCCTTGCGACGGGTCAGGCGTTTTTTCAGCAGCGGGATCACCAGGGCGACGGTGACCAGCACGGCGGTGATCAGGTTCAGGTCCTGGGCCTGCAGGCCGATGAAGTCGCTGTTCAAGGCCAGCGCGATGAAGAAGCGGTAGACGATGGCGCCGAGTATGACCGCCAAGGTGGTGAGGATCAGCCGGCGCGACGGCAGGATGCTTTCGCCGACGATCACCGCGGCCAGGCCGATGACGATGGTGCCGATGCCCATGGAGATATCGGCGCCGCCCTGAGTCTGGGCGAACAGCGAGCCGGCCAGCGCCACCAGCGCGTTGGAGATGGCCATGCCGAGAATCACCATGGCACCGGTGTTGACGCCCTGGGCGCGGGCCATGCGCGGGTTGGAGCCGGTGGCGCGAATCGCCAGGCCCTGGCGGGTGGCGAAGTATGCGTCCAGCACCAGTTTGGCGGCGATCACGATCAGCACCAGCAGTGCCGGGCGGGCGATGTAATCAATCAGCCATTCGGGCTGGAGCAGGGTGAATAGGGTTGGCTCGGTGATCAGCGGAATGTTCGGCCGACCCATGATGCGCAGATTGATCGAGTAGAGGGCGATCATCATCAGGATGCTGGCCAGCAGGTCCATGATCTTCAGGTGCACATTGAGCACGGCGGTCATCACCCCGGCCAGGGCGCCGGCGGCGGTGGCGATCAGCGTGGCGCTGAAGGGGTCCATGCCGTTGGCGATGAGCACGGCGCAGACCGCGCCACCCAGCGGAAAGCTGCCGTCGACGGTCAGGTCGGGAAAGCGCAGCAGGCGAAAGGAGATGAACACCCCAAGGGCCACGAGGCTGAAGATCAGGCCGATCTCCAGGGCGCCGAACAAGGAAAACAGGGACATGGATGAACCAATCGAATAATGGAACGCTGCGGACGCTACAGGGCGTCCGCAGGCGGACGGGTTATTGGATGACTTCGGCGGCGGCGTCGAGCAGCGCCGGGGACAGCGTCACGCCTTGCTTCTGCGCGGCGGATTGATTGACGAACAGCTGCAGGTTCTGGCTGGTCTCGGGGGCGATGTCGCCAGGCTTTTCGCCTTCGAGGATACGCACCACGATGCGGCCGGTTTGCACGCCGAGGTCGCGGTAATTGACGCCGATGGCGGCAATGGCGCCGCGCTTGACGCTGTCGGTGTCCGAGGCGATCAGCGGGATGCGCGCATCATTGCCGACCTTGACCAGCGACTCGTAGGCCGAGACCACGTTGTTGTCGGTGCTGGTGTAGATGGCATCGACCTTGCCCACCAGGCTGCGGGCGGCGGAGCCGACATCCACCGAGCGCGGTGCGGCGGCTTCGACCAGGGTCATGCCGAGGCTGGGCAGCAGTTCCTTTAGTTGCTTAACCACCACGACCGAGTTGGCCTCGCCGGGGTTGTAAACCATGCCGATGCGGGTGGCGTCGGGGACGATCTGCTTGACCAGCTCCATCTGCTTGTCCAGGGCCAGCAGGTCGGAGACGCCGGTCACGTTGGTGCCGGAGGCTTCCCAGCTTTTCACCAGTTGCGCCTCGACCGGGTCGGTGACGGCGGAGAACGCCAAGGGTATCCGCTTGCTGCCGGCCACCACGGCCTGGGCGGAGGGCGTGCCGATGGCGACGATGACGTCCGGTTGATCGCCAATGAACTTGCGAGCGATCTGCGCGGCGGTGCCGGTGTTGCCCTGGGCACTCTGGTACTGCCACTTCAGGTTTTTACCGCTTTCGTAACCGGCCTGGGCCAGGGCATCGCGTACCCCGTCACGCACCGCGTCGAGTGCGGGGTGTTCGACGATGGCGGTAACCGCCACGGATTTCTGCTCGGCGGCGACGCTGGCCAAGGGGGCGGTCATGGTCAGGGTCAGGGCAGCGAGAGGCAGCCATTTCTTCCTGGCGAACTGCAGCATCGATAATCTCCTAAAGGCGACGGGTGTTGTTCTTGTTGTGCCTGCCTGGCATCAAAAGGCCAAGCATCGCATCGTTTGTGTGACAGGTCAGCAGTTTATGTGGCTGGTCTGGGCCCGGCTAGGCGCGCTGACGCCGACGGGCACACAAACTGGCGATGTGCTGACGCGGCTCAGCACATCGGGTTATTTCTGCGGATTGCCAAGGCGATCCTGAGCGGTCAACCAGCGCAGCATGCCCTGCGCCGCCGCGCGGCCGGTGGCGAAGCAGGCGGTGAGCAGGTAGCCGCCGGTGGGAGCTTCCCAGTCGAGCATCTCACCGGCACAAAACACGCCGGGCAGCTGGCGCAGCATCAGGTTGTCATCCAGTACGGCGAAGGGCACGCCGCCGGCACTGCTGATGGCTTCGTCCAGAGGGCGTGTGCGCACCAGCCGGATCGGCAGCGCCTTGATGGCAGCCGCCAGCGCAGTGGGATCGGCGAATGCATCCGGGTTGGCCAGTTCACGCAGCAACCCCGCCTTGACGCCGTCCAGGCGCAGCTGGCGGTGCAGGTGCTTGGCCATGGACTGGCTGCCGCGCGGCTTGGCCAGTGCGCGGGCAATTTTTTCGGCCGACTGCGCGGGAAGCAGGTCAAGTGTCACGACGGCTTCACCTTGCTGCTCGATCTGGCGGCGGATGTCGGCGGACAGGGCATACACCAGGCTGCCTTCAATACCGGTGGCGGTGAGGACGAATTCCCCCAGGCGGGGTGCTTGGCCGGGCTGTGTCAGGGTCACGTTCTTCAGCGGCGCGCCGGCGAACTTGTCGCGCAGCAGCACGCTCCAGGCATCCACTTCAAAACCGCAGTTGCTGGGTGTGAGCGGGGCGATGGCAACACCCTGTTGCTGCAACAAAGGCACCCAGGCACCGTCCGAGCCAAGGCGCGCCCAGCTGCCGCCGCCCAGGGCCAGCACGACGGCGCGGGATTCGAGACGCCGCTCGCCGCTCGGCGTGGCGATGCGCAAACATCCTGTCTCATCCCAGCCCAGCCAGCGGCTGCGGGTGTGCAGGATCACGCCTGCCGCGCGCAGGCGCTTGAGCCAGGCGCGCAGCAGCGGGGCGGCCTTCATGTCGGTGGGGAACACGCGGCCCGAACTGCCGACAAAGGTGTCGATACCCAGGCCGTGAATCCAGGCGCACAGGGCGTCGGCGTCGAAGGCTTCGAGAGCGGGCTGCAACGCTGGCTGCGCTTCACGATAGCGGGACAGGAATGCCGGTTGCGGCTCCGAGTGGGTGATGTTCATGCCGCCGACGCCGGCCAGCAGAAACTTGCGGCCCAGCGAGGGCATGGCGTCGAACAGTTCGACCGGCAGGCCGGCCTGGCTGAGGATTTCGGCGGCCATCAGACCAGCGGGACCGCCGCCAATGACCACAACGGGAGAGAGCACGTGCGACATGTAAGAGCGAGCCGGTGAAAAACCGGCATTTTAGCCATAGGGAGAGCTGTTGTGTGTGTTCACCGGTTCGCGGATGGCCACCCATGGGTTGACCATTCAGCGAGACAGCCCACCTCACGTCAGCAGCCCCCCGTGGCCCGGGCGCAGCGCACGGGCATAGCAGAACAGGAAGAGGGTACGGATCAGCTCCTTGAGCACGGCGGGTTCGCTGGAATTGAGCACGGTAGGGTCGAGTTCGCCTTGTTCGCGCAGTTCCTCCAAGTCGCTGGCATCGAAGCGGGCACAGACAGCCCCGGTGCGGCAATCAACAATGTGCAGATAGGGTTGGGGACGGTCCAGCCAGGCGTCGATCAGATAAGTCATGTCGGGATCCTCCTATGAATGTCACATGAGAATAATTCCTATTAGCGTCTTTGCAAGCATTAATTGGCAAGTTTGCGTTGCATCTGGTTTTGGGCTGTTTGTCACCTTGCCGTCATCAGTACTGGTTAGCGTCGGCGCATCACCTCAAGGAGCTCCGCTATGCATGCCGAACACCCCACTGATCTGGAACATCTGGCCGGGCTGACTCGCCGCCGCTTTATCGGCGCGGGTGCGCTGGCCGGCGCCGCGTTGTTTCTGGGCGGCGTTCCGTTCGCGCGCACGGCGCTGGCCGAAGGGCTGAAACCTGGCAGCAGCACGCTGCTTGGTTTTGGCTCTATCGCCGCGTCCACTGCGGACGACATCAGCCTGCCGCCGGGCTACGTGGCCAACGTGCTGATCAGCTGGGGCCAGCCGCTCAGCGCCCAGGGGCCGGTGTTTCGCCATGACGGCAGCAACACGGCGGACGAGCAGGCGCTGCAGTTCGGCGACAATAACGATGGCATGAGCTTTTTCCCCTTCGCCGACGATGCAGACCGCGCCCTCATGGCGATCAACAACGAATACGTCAATTACCGCTACCTGCTGGCCCATGGCGGCGATCTGCCGTTGTCTGCCGAGGAGGCGCGCAAGGCTCAGGTCGCCGAAGGCGTGACGGTGATCGAAGTGCGGCATCGTGACGGCCAGTGGCGGTTTGTGCCGGATTCGCCTTATAACCGGCGCATCCATGCCAACACGCCGATGGCTGTCAGCGGTCCGGCGGCCGGCCATGCCGAGCTGCGCACCGCCGCAGACCCAACCGGTCGCCGGGTGCTCGGTACATTCCAGAATTGCGCCAATGGCCAGACGCCCTGGGGCACTTACCTGACGTGCGAGGAAAACTTCATCGATGTGTTCGGCAGTAGTGATCCGGCGCTGGTGCTGAGTGCCGAACAGAAGCGCTACAGCGTCAGCCATACCGGTGCCGATAACGACTGGCACAAATTCGATGCCCGCTTCGACCTGGCCACGAACCCCAACGAACTGAACCGGCATGGCTGGATCGTCGAAATCGATCCCTTCGACCCGCAATCAACGCCAATCAAGCGCACCGCGCTGGGGCGCTTCAAGCACGAGAATGCGGCGTTGACCACCAGCCGCGATGGCCGTGTGGTGGTGTACATGGGCGACGACGAGCGTGGCGAGTTCATCTACAAGTTCATCAGCCGCGACCGTCTGGATCGCGACAACCTCCAGGCCAACCGTGACCTGCTTGATCACGGCACGCTCTATGTGGCGCGCTTCGATGACGGCGATGGCAATCCGGATACCCCCCGAGGGCGCGGCCAATGGCTGGCGCTGGTGCACGGCGAAAACGGTCTGACCGCCGCGAATGGCTTTGCCGATCAGGCCGCAGTGCTGATCCACGCTCGCGCGGCGGCCAGCCAGTTGGGCGCCACACGGACGGATCGGCCGGAATGGATTACTGTCAGCCCGCAGGATGGTCAGGTGTATTGCACCCTGACCAACAACAGCAGGCGTGGTGACAACGGCCAGCCAGTGGGCGGTCCGAATCCGCGTGCCAATAACCTGTATGGACAGATTCTGCGCTGGCGCGAGGCCGGTGACGATGCCGCCGCCGACACGTTCGGCTGGGATCTTTTCATCATTGCCGGCAACCCCGTGGTGCATGCGGGTACGGCCAATGCCGGCTCGCCCAGCATCAATGCCGAGAATATGTTCAACAGCCCGGATGGGGTGTGTTTCGACGCCGGCGGCCGGCTCTGGGTGCAGACCGATGGCAAGTACAGCAACAGCGGCGACTATGCCGGCATGGGCAACAACCAGATGCTCTGCGCCGATCCGGTTACTGGCGAGATTCGCCGTTTCATGGTCGGCCCGGTGGGTTGCGAAGTCACCGGTGTGGCCTTCGCACCGGATCACCGAACGATGTTCGTCGGTATCCAGCATCCGGGCGAGGCGGGCGGCTCGACCTTTCCTGATCGCCAGGCTGGAGGTCGGCCCCGTTCATCGGTGGTGGTGATCAGCCGTGAGGATGGTGGTGTAATCGGCGCTTGAGCCACCCGACAGTGCAGGTAAGGGCGCTCCCGGATTTTGGTCGATCAATGCATCCAGAAGTTGGGGTGCTGCTCGATGGTTTCGTTGTGAGGGGTATTGATGCTGGCTTTTTTGAACAGAGTAAGGAGCTTTTTCACGGGCTGATTCCCTTGGTTGCTGTGGAAAACACACAGCATCCAAGAAACCCAGCGGGACGGACATTTGATAAGGTCTATCGAAGCGATTGAGCCGCATGCCTTGGCTGGCACGGCGTTGGCGAGGTACTGGGTGCAGGCTGCTAATCGGTCAGCCTGCGGTTAGCCAGTGCTGTGCTTAGAACGTGCGCGCAACCGAGGCGCGACTCAGTTCGATCAGCGCGTCGCGGTATTCGGATTCAGGCAGTGCATCCAGGCAGGCGATGGCGCGTTCGGCGTAGTCGCGGGCCAGGTGCGCGGTGTACTCAAGTGCCCCTGAGGCGTCCACGGCTTCGCGGATGCGTTCCAGATCCTCGATGCCACCTTTCTGAATAGCCTGGCGCACCAAGGCGGCCTGCTCGGCGGTGCCTTCGCGCATGGTGTAGATCAGCGGCAGGGTTGGTTTGCCTTCGGCCAGGTCGTCGCCGACGTTCTTGCCCAGCGTGTCCGCGTCGCCCTTGTAATCCAGCAGGTCATCGACCAATTGGAAGGCGATACCCAGCGCATCGCCGAACTGGCGTAGCGCTTCACAGTGCTCGGCTGGCGCTTCGGCCAGGGCCGCCGCGCTGTGGGTAGAGGCTTCGAAGAGCATCGCGGTCTTGCCGCGGATGACTTCCATATAGGTTTCTTCGGTGGTGCTGGCGTCGCGAATCTTCGAGAGCTGCAGCACTTCGCCTTCGGCAATCACCCGCGTGGCCTGGGAAATGATGTTCATCACCGGCATCGAGGCCAGTTCGACCATCATTTCGAACGAGCGGGCATAAAGGAAATCGCCCACCAGCACGCTCGGCGCGTTGCCCCAGCGTGCGTTGGCGGTGGAGCGGCCGCGGCGCATGTCGGATTTGTCGACGACATCGTCGTGCAGCAGAGTCGAGGTGTGCAGGAATTCAATGATGGCGGCCAGCAGGCGCAGCTTGTCGTCGGAATAGCCGACGGCTTTGCCGCCGAGCAGAACCAGCAAGGGACGCAGGCGCTTGCCACCGGCGGAGATGATGTAGTCGCCGATCTTTTCTACCAGGGGGACGTGCGAAGTGAGTCGCTTGCGAATGATCTCGTCAACGGCGGTAAAATCATCCGCCACCACACGGTAAAAAGCTTGGGATTGCACGGTGTCTATCACTCCTCGGGAATGCGCGGCATGCTAGGGGGCGGGTTTGGCACTGTCAAGGCGAGACACCGTGGCGCTTGCGCGGCCTGGGCGGCTTGCGTACAATCGCGCACCCTGAACTTTACTGGGCATTTCCCTGCCTTACGCAATTGCTTGGGCGACCCTTCGACCCCAAGCAGCCATGCCAGCCACTTCTTCCTTTTATAAAGCGCTGGGTGAGCAGGATTAACGGAGATATTTCCATGTACGCTGTAATTGTTACCGGTGGCAAGCAATACAAGGTCGCCCAAGGTGAATTCCTCAAGGTCGAGAAGCTGGAAGTCGCCGCTGGCGAATCCATCACGTTCGATCGCGTTCTGCTGGTTGGCAATGGCGACGACGTAAAAATCGGCGCACCGGTTGTTGACGGCGCCAAGGTCGTTGCCGAGGTGGTTTCCCAAGGTCGTCACGACAAAGTGACCATCATCAAGTTCCGCCGCCGCAAGCACCACATGAAGCGTCAGGGCCACCGTCAGTGGTTCACTGAAATCAAGATCACTGGCATCCAGGCTTAATCCCTTTAGGAGGATTTGACTCATGGCACACAAAAAAGCTGGCGGTTCTACCCGCAACGGTCGCGACTCAGAAAGTAAACGCCTTGGCGTGAAGCTGTACGGCGGCCAGGTCATCAAGGCAGGCAACATCATCGTGCGTCAGCGCGGCACCCAGTTCCACGCCGGTTACGGCGTTGGCATCGGCAAGGATCACACCCTGTTCGCGAAAGTGGACGGCGTGGTCAAGTTCGAAGTCAAGGGCGCCTTCGGTCGTCGCTACGTGAGCGTTGTCGCCGCCTAAGCGCGACACTGCTGAAAAAGCCCTGTCCATGCGACGGGGCTTTTTTGTTTCTGTATCCTAGGCGTATCCAGCCCAGGCTGATTCTCTTGTTTCAACTGCCCGCCCCAGGGCGGGAGGCGTTCATGAAATTCGTCGATGAAGTATCGATTTCTGTAAAAGCCGGTGACGGTGGTAATGGCATGATGAGCTTTCGTCGCGAAAAGTTCATCGAGAAGGGCGGTCCCAACGGCGGTGACGGTGGCGACGGCGGTTCCGTATACATCGAGGCTGTGGATAACTTCAACACCCTGGTGGACTACCGCTACACCCGTCGTTTTAATGCGCAGAATGGCGCCAAGGGAGGCAGTACGGACTGCACCGGCGCCAAGGGTGAAGATCTGATTCTGCCGGTACCGATTGGCACCACGGTGATCGATGCCGGGACTCAGGAGGTCATCGGCGACCTGGTCAAGGCGGGGCAACGCCTGCTCGTGGCTCAGGGTGGCTGGCACGGCCTGGGCAATACGCGCTTCAAATCCAGTACCAACCGCGCGCCGCGACAGACAACGCCGGGAAAGCCGGGTGAAGCGCGCGACCTCAAGCTGGAATTGAAGGTGCTGGCCGATGTCGGTCTGCTGGGCTTGCCCAATGCCGGCAAGAGCACGTTCATCCGCTCGGTGTCCGCGGCCAAGCCGAAGGTGGCCGATTATCCTTTTACTACCTTGATCCCAAACCTGGGTGTGGTCAGCATCGCTCGCTACAAGAGCTTTGTGGTTGCCGACATCCCCGGGCTCATCGAGGGCGCGGCCGAAGGCGCCGGGCTGGGTATACGCTTCCTCAAGCACCTGGCGCGGACCCGTCTGCTGCTGCATCTGGTGGACATGGCGCCGCTGGATGAAAGCGATCCGGCGGATGCGGCGGAAGTCATCCTCAACGAGTTGGGCAAGTTCAGCCCGGCCCTGCTGGAGCGCGACCGTTGGCTGATCCTGAACAAGGCCGACCAGATGCTTGAGGAGGAGCGCGAGGAGTGCAAGCGCCGCGTGATTGAGCGCCTGGACTGGAAAGGGCCGGTGTATGTCATCTCGGCGATGGAGCGTGAAGGCACCGAGGAGCTCAGCCAGGACATCATGCGTTACTTGGATGAGCGTACCCTGCGCATTGCCGAAGAGCCGACCTATGGCGAGGCGCTCGCGGAGTTGGATCAGCGTATCGAGGACGAGGCGCGGGCGCGCTTGCAGGAGCTGGATGACCAGCGTGCCTTGCGTCGCGCCGGCCTTAGAAGTGTCGATGATGTCAGTGATGACGATTTTGATGATTACGAGGACGATGAAGACGGTCCGGAAATCATTTACGTCAGGGAGTGACGTTTGCCACGGCGCCGCTTTTCAGCGGCGTCGTGCTGAGTGATGGCAACGAATTACAACAAGACGTGCGCCTGCAGGGCGCTTCTCGGCTCAGGGCTGGATGACTATGCGGAACAAGGTGACAGGCGCGCGGCGCTGGGTAGTGAAAATCGGTAGCGCCTTGCTGACCGCGGATGGCAAGGGATTGGACCGCGCTGCCATGGATATCTGGGTGGCGCAAATGGTCGCGCTGCGCGAGGCGGGTGTGGAGCTGGTGCTGGTGTCCTCCGGCGCGGTGGCGGCGGGTATGGATCGCCTTGGCTGGCAGGAGCGTCCCAAAGCCATGCATGAGCTGCAGGCGGCTGCCGCCATTGGTCAGATGCGTCTGGTGCGAGCGTGGGAAAGCAGCTTCGCCGAGCATGGCCTGCAAACTGCGCAAGTGCTGGTGACCCACGATGACCTGTCCGACCGCAAGCGTTACCTGAATGCCCGGAGCACCTTGCGCACCCTGGTGAGCCTGAACGTAATCCCGGTAATCAATGAAAACGACACCGTTGTGACCGATGAGATTCGTTTCGGTGACAACGACACCCTGGCGGCGTTGGTAGCCAACCTGGTGGAAGCCGATCTGCTGGTGATTCTCACTGATCGTGACGGCATGTTCGACGCCGATCCGCGTAACAACCCCAATGCCCAATTGATCTACGAAGCACGTGCCGACGATCCGGCGCTGGACGCCGTGGCGGGTGGCAGTGCGGGTGCGTTGGGGCGCGGCGGTATGCAGACCAAGCTGCGTGCGGCGCGTCTGGCGGCGCGTTCCGGTGCCTATACGGTGATCATTGGTGGGCGCATCGAGCGCGTGCTAGATCGACTCAAGGTGGGCGAGCGCCTGGGCACATTGCTGTCCCCAGAGCAAAGTCGCCGCGCCGCTCGCAAGCAATGGCTGGCTGGGCATCTGCAGATGCGCGGCACGCTGGTGCTGGATGCCGGGGCGGTGAAGGCTCTGCGCGAAGGCCATAGAAGTTTGTTGCCGGTGGGCGTAAAGGCGGTAGCTGGCAGCTTTCGTCGCGGCGAGATGGTGGTGTGCGTCTCTCCTGAAGGTGAAGAGGTCGCGCGCGGGCTGGCCAACTACAGTGCGGTGGAGACGCAAAAGATTTGCGGCCATCCTACCGACGATATTGAGAAGCTGCTGGGCTATGTCGACGGCCCGGAATTGATCCATCGTGACAACATGATTGTGGTTTGAGGGCCCTGCCGATGCGCGCGCGTGCACTGTTCCTGCTCATGCTGGCTGCGCCCTTGGCGCTGGCTGAAGAGATTGGCGAGGTCTCCACGGTCTTCAAGTGGTTCGGCCCAAATGACCGGATTGTGGTCGAGGCGTTCGACGACCCCAAGGTGGAGGGCGTGACCTGCTACCTGTCGCGGGCCAAGACCGGTGGCGTCAGTGGTGGGTTGGGGTTGGCGGAGGATCGCGCCGAGGCCTCCATCGCCTGCCGGCAAGTGGGCGAGATCCGCTTGAAGGGTGAGCTCAAGGATGGCGAAGAAGTGTTCAAAGAGCGCACGTCCTTGGTGTTCAAGACCATGCAGGTGGTGCGGTTTTTAGATAAGAAGCGCAACACGCTGGTGTACTTGGTTTACAGCGATCGGATTATCGAGGGCAGTCCTCAGAATGCGGTGACGGCGATCCCGATTAGGGCGTGGTAAGGCTGATGGTGGGTAATCGATGCGTTCTGATTCGCCCTGGCGCTACTTTTTTCGCAGACAACAAAAAACCGGCCATTGGCCGGTTTTTTGTGGAACGTATCGCTTAGGCGGCGGGCTGAGCCAGTGCCTTGATGTGACCGTTCAGGCGGCTCTTGTGACGAGCGGCCTTGTTCTTGTGGATGATGCCCTTGTCGGCCATGCGGTCGATGACCGGTACGGCAGCAGTGTAGGCTGCTTGGGCTTTTTCCAGGTCCTTGGCCTCGAGAGCCTTGACCACGTTCTTGATGTAGGTACGCACCATCGAACGCAGGCTGGCATTGTGGCTGCGACGCTTCTCAGCCTGTTTGGCGCGTTTTTTGGCGGAAGGGCTGTTGGCCACCGTCGAACTCCTCGAAAACTGGGGGATGCAAATAAATAAGGCCGCGAATGATGCCGTCGGGTTGTCTGCTTGTCAAGCACACCCACGGCAGCGGCCGATGGGAGGACGGGTGTCAAAAGCGATGCAGGGAAGTTATCCCAAGGCCCGGGTTTGCCGCTAAACTCGGCGGCTTTCCAACCCTAAGGGCCAAGGCCGGCACGATAACAGGCCGCTGGCCGCTTGTGCAGTCCGGATCGCAATTTTTCATGAATCTACTCAAATCCCTGGCAGCGGTCAGCTCGATCACCATGATCTCCCGCGTGTTGGGTTTTGTGCGCGACACCATCATTGCGCGCATCTTTGGTGCCGGGGTGGCTTCCGATGCCTTTTTTGTGGCCTTCAAGCTGCCCAACCTGCTGCGCCGTATTTTCGCTGAAGGGGCCTTTTCCCAAGCTTTCGTGCCGATTCTCGCCGAGTACAAGCAACAGCAGGGTGAAGAAGCCGCACGTACCTTCGTGGCCTATGTCTCGGGGATGCTCACCCTGGTGCTGGCGGTGGTCAGCTTGCTGGGTGTGCTGGCCGCGCCTTGGATCGTCTGGGTCACCGCGCCGGGTTTTGCCGATGAGGCCGACCGCTTCGAGCTGACCAGCGACCTGTTACGGATCACCTTTCCCTACATTCTGCTGATCTCCCTGTCCTCGCTGGCCGGGGCGATCCTCAATACCTGGAACCGTTTTGCCGTGCCGGCCTTCGTGCCGACCCTGCTCAATTTGTGCATGATCGGTTTCGCCTTGTTCCTGACCCCGTACTTCGATCCGCCAATCATGGTACTGGGGTGGGCGGTGTTGGCCGGTGGCCTGGCGCAGTTGCTCTATCAATTGCCGCATCTGAAGAAGATCGGCATGCTGGTGCTGCCGCGACTGAACCTGCGCGACAGCGGCGTGTGGCGGGTGATGAAGCTGATGGGCCCGGCCATCCTCGGCGTCTCCGTGGCGCAGATTTCGCTGATCATCAACACCGTTTTCGCCTCCTTCCTGGTGGCCGGCTCGGTGTCCTGGATGTATTACGCCGATCGCCTGATGGAGTTGCCGTCAGGGGTGCTGGGCGTGGCGCTGGGGACGATTCTGCTGCCTTCGCTGTCGAAAAGCGTCGCCAGCCAGAATCCCGAGGAATATTCGCGCCTGCTGGATTGGGGATTGCGCCTGTGCTGCCTACTGGTGCTGCCCTGCGCCCTGGCGCTGGCGCTGCTTGCCGAGCCGCTCACCGTGTCGTTGTTCCAGTACGGCCAGTTCAGTGGCCACGATGCGCAGATGACCCAGCGGGCCTTGATGGCGTATTCGGTCGGCTTGCTGGGGCTGATCCTGATCAAGGTGCTGGCCCCCGGTTTCTATGCCCGGCAGAACATCAGAACGCCGGTGCGCATCGCCATGTTTACCCTGGCCATGACCCAGGTGATGAACGTGCTGTTCGTGTTCGTCATCCCGCTGGCCCATGCCGGCCTGGCCCTGGCCATTGGACTGGCGGCTTGCCTGAATGCCGGCTTGTTGTACTGGCGGCTGCGCGCTCACGACTTGTTCCAGCCACAGCCCGGCTGGGGTCGTTTTCTGGCCAAGCTCGTGCTGGCGGTGCTGGCCATGGTTGCGGTGTTGCTTGGTGTGATGCAAGTCATGCCGGCCTGGGACCAGGGCGGCATGCTGTTGCGCTTCGCCCGTTTGGGGGTATTGGTGGGCGCTGGGGTGATTGCCTATTTCGGCATGCTGGCGGTGCTGGGCTTTCGTGTGCGGGATTTCGCGCGCCGGGCGATTTGACGGCGCAGTCAGCATTTACAGGGGCAGGCTGGCCGCCTCGCTGCCAAGTGTCGTTTGACGTGTGTGCCTTGCCGCTATCCCGTGGCCTACCCGCCATCCGCTGCTGTGCGTATAATCGGCCACTTTTCAATCAAGACGTCCGCTATGCAGCTGGTTCGAGGCCTACACAATCTGCGGCCCCAGCATCGGGGCTGTGTCGCCACTATTGGCAATTTCGACGGTGTGCACCGTGGCCATCAGGCAATCCTGAAGCGGCTGCGCGAGCGCGCGGCTGAGCTGTGCCTGCCCACCTGCGTGGTGATCTTCGAGCCACAGCCGCGCGAGTTCTTCACCCCGGACAAGGCGCCGGCACGCTTGGCACGCTTGCGCGACAAGCTCGAGCTGCTGGCCGCCGAAGGTGTGGACCGGGTGCTGTGCCTGGCCTTCAACCGGCGCCTGCGTGAGCTGAGTGCCAGCGATTTCGTCCAGCAGGTGCTGGTCGACGGGCTTGGCGTCAAACACCTGGAAGTGGGCGACGATTTTCGCTTCGGCTGCGACCGCGCCGGCGACTTCGCCTTCCTGCAGCGGGCGGGGCAGCGCGATGGCTTCAGCGTTGAGTCCGCCGAGACCATCGAGCTGGATGGCGAACGCATCAGCAGCACCCGCGTGCGCGAAGCACTGGCCAGCGGCGATTTCGCCTTGGCCGAACGGTTGCTGGGGCGGCCGTACAGCATTGCCGGGCGGGTGATGCATGGCCAGAAACTCGGTCGCCAGCTGGGTGCACCAACCGCCAATGTGCAGCTCAAGCGCAGCCGCATACCGCTGCAGGGCGTCTACCTGGTCAGTGCGCTGATCCAGGAACAGCGCGTGCCTGGGGTGGCCAACATAGGCATGCGCCCCACCGTGCAGGGCGATGGCCGCGCCCACCTGGAAGTCCATCTGCTCGATTACGCGGGTGACCTGTATGGTCAGCGCATCAGCGTGGCCTTTCACCATAAGTTGCGCGAGGAGCTGCGCTTTTCCTCGCTGGAAGATTTGAAAATAGCGATCGACGCCGATATCGCCGCCGCCCGAGCCTATTGGCTGGGTCAACCGCATCCCTAACGAGCCTGAATGACGATGACCGACTACAAAGCGACCCTGAACCTGCCGGAAACGGCGTTTCCGATGAAGGCCGGCCTGCCGCAGCGCGAGCCGGAAACCCTGGCACGCTGGCAGAGCATGGATCTCTACCAGAAGCTGCGCGAGCAGGGTAAAGGGCGTCCGCAGTTCATTCTTCACGATGGCCCGCCGTATGCCAACGGCAGCATTCACATCGGCCATGCGGTGAACAAGGTCATCAAGGACATGATCGTGCGCTCGCGCACCCTGGCCGGCTTCGACGCACCCTACGTGCCGGGCTGGGACTGCCATGGCCTGCCGATCGAGCACAAGGTCGAGACCACCTTCGGCAAGAACCAGCCCGCTGACCAGACCCGCGAGCGTTGCCGCGATTACGCAGCCCAGCAGATCGAAGGGCAGAAGGCCGACTTCGTACGCCTCGGCGTGCTGGGCGACTGGGACAACCCGTACAAGACCATGGAATATTCCAACGAGGCCGGCGAAATCCGCGCCTTGGCGAAAATGGTCGAAGGCGGTTTCGTGTTCAAGGGCCTCAAGCCGGTGAACTGGTGTTTCGATTGCGGTTCGGCGCTGGCCGAGGCGGAAGTCGAATACCAGGACAAGAAGTCCGATGCCATCGACGTCGCCTTCGCCGTAGAAGATGCCGATCAGTTGGCCGCTGCTTTTGGTCAGGCGCACCTGGCCAAGCCGGCCAGCATTGTCATCTGGACCACCACGCCCTGGACCATTCCGGCCAACCAGGCGCTGAACGTTCACCCTGACTTCATCTACGCGCTGGTCGATACCGGCGACACGTTGCTGGTGCTGGCCGAAGAGCTGGTCGAGTCCAGCCTGCAACGCTATGGCCTGCAGGGCGAAATCATTGCCCGTTGCGAAGGCCGCGCGCTGGAAAATATCCGCTTCCGCCACCCGTTCTACGAGCGTTTCTCGCCGGTCTACCTGGCCGAGTACGTGGAGACCGGCGCCGGTACCGGCATCGTTCACTCGTCCCCAGCCTATGGTGAGGACGACTTCCGCACCTGCAAGCACTACGGCATGGAGAACGACGACATTCTCAGTCCGGTGCAGAGCAACGGCGTCTACGTTGCGGACCTGCCGTTCTTCGGCGGCCAGTTCATCTGGAAGGCCAACCCGGCCATTGTCGAGAAGCTGCGTGAAGTCGGCGCGCTGCTCAAACATGAGAGCATCAGCCACAGCTACATGCACTGTTGGCGCCACAAGACCCCGCTGATCTACCGCGCCACCGCGCAGTGGTTCGTCGGCATGGATAAGGTTGTGGCTGATGGCAGCTCCCTGCGCGCCCGCGCTCTGGACGCCATCGAGAACACCCAGTTCGTCCCGGCTTGGGGCCAGGCGCGCCTGCACGGCATGATCGCCGGCCGTCCGGACTGGTGCATCTCGCGCCAACGCAACTGGGGCGTGCCGATCCCGTTCTTCCTGCACAAGGAAAGCGGCGAGTTGCACCCGCGCACCGTCGAGCTGATGGAGCAGGTCGCCCAGCGCGTCGAGCAGGAAGGTATCGAAGCCTGGTTCAAACTGGAGCCCACCGAGCTGCTGGGAGACGAAGCCGAGCAGTATGAGAAGATCAACGACACCCTCGACGTGTGGTTCGACTCCGGCACCACCCACTGGCACGTGATGCGCGGCTCGCACCCCATGGGCCACGAAGAAGGCCCACGCGCCGACTTGTACCTGGAAGGCTCCGACCAGCACCGTGGCTGGTTCCATTCCTCCTTGCTGACCGCCTGCGCCATTGATGGCCACGCGCCGTATCGTGGTCTGCTGACCCACGGCTTCGTGGTGGATGAGAACGGCCGCAAGATGTCCAAGTCGATGGGCAACGTGGTGGCCCCGCAGGAAGTCAACGACAGCCTGGGCGCCGACATCCTGCGCCTGTGGGTATCGTCGACGGATTATTCGGGCGAGATGGCCGTCTCCAAGGTCATCCTGCAGCGCACCGCCGATGCCTACCGGCGCATCCGTAATACCACGCGCTTCCTGCTTTCCAACCTGAACGGTTTCGACCCGTCCAAGGACCTGCTGCCGGTCGAGCAGATGCTCGACCTGGATCGCTGGGCCTTGGACGCCGCGGCGCGCCTGCAGACTGAAATCACCGAAGCCTACGATGAGTACCGCTTCTGGAACGTCTACCACAAGGTACACAACTTCTGCGTGCAGGAGCTGGGCGGCTTCTACCTGGACATCATCAAGGACCGCCAGTACACCACTCAGGCCGACAGCATCGCGCGTCGCTCCTGTCAGACGGCGCTGTTCCACATCGCCGAGGCGCTGGTGCGCTGGATTGCGCCGATCCTGGCCTTCACCGCCGACGAGATCTGGCAGTTCCTGCCGGGCGAGCGCAACGAGTCGGTGATGCTCAACACGTGGTACGACCAACTGCCATTGCTGCCGGAAGGCTTTGCCCTGGACCGCGCCTATTGGGAACAGATCCAGGCGGTCAAAGGCGCAGTCAACAAGGAACTGGAAGGCATGCGCGCGGCCAAGGCCATCGGCGGTAGCCTGCAGGCCGAAGTGACCCTGTATGGCGAGGAGTCTCTGCAAGCGGCGCTGGGCAAGCTGGGCAACGAACTGCGTTTCGCCCTGATTACCTCTACCGCCTCGCTGGCGCCGCTGGCGGATGCCCCGGCCGATGCCGTGGCGACCGAGGTGCCGGGCCTGAAGCTGAAGATCGTTAAGTCGGCCCACGCCAAGTGTGCGCGCTGCTGGCACCACCGCGAGGACGTCGGCAACCATGCCGAGCATCCGGAGCTGTGCGACCGCTGCGTGGAAAATATCGAAGGCGCTGGCGAGACCCGACACTATGCATAAGCCGTCGATCCTGCCCCTGCGAGGCTTCGGCCTGCCGGCTGTTGGTGTGCTGGTAGAGGACGACCGATGACCGCGCGCTTCGGCAAGCTGACCTGGTTGTGGCTCAGTGCACTGGTGTTCGTCCTCGATCAGGCGACCAAGTACTACTTCGAAGGCAGCCTGAACCTGTACCAACAAATCGTGATCATTCCCGATTACTTCAGCTGGACGCTGGCCTACAACACCGGTGCAGCCTTCAGCTTCCTGGCCGGTGAATCCGGCTGGCAGCGCTGGCTGTTCGCGCTGATCGCCATTGTGGTCAGCATCGTGCTGGTGATCTGGCTCAAACGCCTGAAACCCAACGAAACCTGGCTGGCGGTCGCGCTGGCCCTGGTGCTGGGCGGTGCGTTGGGCAACCTGCTGGACCGTATCCTGTTCGGCCACGTGATCGACTTCATCCTCGTTCACTGGCAGAACCGCTGGTATTTCCCAGCCTTCAACCTGGCCGACAGTGCCATTACCGTTGGCGCCATCATGCTGGCGCTGGACATGTTCAATTCCAAGCAGTCCGGAGACTCCCATGACTGACGTACGTATCGGCCCGGACAAGGAAGTCACCCTGCACTTCGCCATCAAGCTGGAAAGCGGCGATGTAGTGGACAGCACCTTCGACAAAAAGCCGGCCACCTTTAAATTCGGCGACGGTAACCTGCTGCCCGGCTTCGAATTGGCCCTGCAAGGTCTCAAGGCCGGTGACAAGCGCAGCTTGCGCATCGAGCCGGAGCGCGGCTTTGGCCCGTCCAACCCGCAGAACCTGCAGGTGATGCCGCGCAGCCAGTTTGCGGGCATGGAGCTCGCCGAAGGCCTGATGGTGATCTTCCAGGATGCTGCCAAAGCCGAACTGCCCGGCGTGGTCAGCACCTTCGACGACCATCAGGTGACCATTGATTTCAACCACCCGCTGGCCGGCAAGACGCTGACCTTCGACGTGGAAATACTTGACGTGAAGGCGGCCTGACACAGGTCGCAACCGCCGAATGGGTTGAGCGCAGCGATACCCATCACGCAGGACAGACAGTCCCGCAGTAGACTTCACTTCTGGTTAAACCGCGTGCCGAGAGAGCCCATGCAAATCAAACTCGCCAACCCCCGAGGCTTCTGCGCCGGCGTCGATCGCGCCATCGAGATCGTCAACCGCGCTCTGGAAGTATTCGGTCCGCCCATTTATGTGCGCCATGAAGTCGTGCACAACAAGTTCGTGGTCGAGGACTTGCGCGCCCGCGGTGCGGTGTTTGTCGAAGAGCTGGATCAGGTGCCGGATGACTTCATCGTCATCTTCAGCGCCCACGGCGTGTCCAAGGCGGTCTGCCAGGAAGCCGAGCGGCGCGGTCTGAAGGTGTTTGACGCCACCTGCCCGCTGGTCACCAAGGTGCACATGGAAGTGGTGCGCTACAGCCGTGAAGGCCGTGAGTGCGTGTTGATCGGCCATGCAGGCCACCCGGAAGTCGAAGGCACCATGGGCCAGTACGACGACAGCAAGGGCGGCAGCATTTATCTGGTGGAAAACGAGGACGACGTGGCCAGGTTGCAGGTGCGTAATCCTGACTCATTGGCCTTCGTGACCCAGACCACGTTGTCGATGGACGACACCAGCAAGGTTATCGACGCCCTGCGCCAACGCTTCCCCAACGTCGGCGGGCCGCGTAAGGACGATATCTGCTACGCCACCCAGAACCGCCAAGACGCCGTCAAGCAACTGGCCGTGGAAAGCGACCTGGTGCTGGTGGTCGGCAGCCCGAACAGCTCCAACTCCAACCGCCTGCGCGAACTGGCCGAACGCATCGGTACCCCGGCTTACCTGATCGACGGCGCCGAAGACCTCCAGCGAGAGTGGTTCGACAACGTCACCAAGGTCGGCATCACTGCTGGCGCCTCCGCCCCGGAAGTTTTGGTGCGTGGTGTGATCGAACAACTGCACGCCTGGGGTGCCACCGGCGCAGAAGAGCTGATCGGACGGCCGGAGAACATTACGTTTTCGATGCCCAAGGAGTTGCGGGTGAAGAATTTGTGATCGACTCGTTTCGCTTAAAAAAGAAGGCCCGGGTTTAACCCGGGCTTCTTTTTTTAAGGGTGGTTCAACGCCAACAATCCTGAATGGTTTTGCCGCTCCCCGAGCGGCCTTTGGTGCCCAAGGCTGTCAGGGTCAGGTTGCCGCAGGCGGTATCTGAGAACTGCTGAGTGGCGGTCAGCGTATAACCGCCGTCGCCGTTGACTGCCCCGACATTGAGTGTGTATTTGCCTGTGCTCGAAGTGACGGTCGTACCGCTCGTTCTCGGCAATTGCAGCTTTCCAATATCCGCTGCAGTGGTGATGTAGCGGTTGTTTTGGGCGAAAAATCGCTCTTGGCGTGCAGCGGCCTCGCTAAGCAAGGCCTGCCCCTCGGTGCGGTTGCCGCGCTTTATGTGCTCGTCGTAGCTGGGGTAGGCAATGGCCGCAAGGATGCCGATGATCGCGACTACGATCATGACTTCGATCAGGGTAAAGCCGGCGGATGTGCGTTGGTCAATCATTTGAATTCCTCGGGGATGATGTGCCAGCTCTGGCGTCCGTTAGAGTTCGGGTCGTCGCCTACCGTGGCGGGGTTATTGGCGCCGTCGCTACCGAACACTTTATTACCTGGAGCCAGGTTGAAGCCTCCGAGGGCCGGGAAACGCACGCCGGACACAACGTTCGAGCTAAAGGCATCGGTTGCGTTGACGATGCCGTCTTTGCTGAGGTCGAGGACGTTGTACTTGGTGCGTCCGCCGGTATAGGCGTCCACGGCATAGAACCAGGTGTCCGCTCCATCCGCGCACGGATCAATGTTGGGTGTCAGGCTGCTGTAGAACAACGTCCCGCCGCTCGCGGACATGTTGTTGACGATCATCTCGCCCAGCTGCGTATTGCCGACTTTGAGATCAAGCGCCCAGCCCCATTTGGCAACGTTGCTGTCATCTTCGTAGTCCAAGGTTTCACCTGCAGCCGGGGCGTTATACCAACTGATCGGCTCCTGGCTGAGAATGCGAATATCGTTGACCGCCTGGTTACCTTCTACGCCCACGGTTGCACCGTCATGCTGATTGGTGAATCGCTGGGTAGCCAAGGTGCTGCGTTTTTCCGCAGTGGCGGTACTTTCAGTGGTGTCCTGCGCTTTGGTCTTGCGATCCCATATGCCGTACAGCGTCATCACCCGACTGGTATCCACATTCGCATCACTGGTTTCGAAATACTTGCCGGTACCGAAGAGCACCAGGTAACCCAGGCGAGTTGGATGACGGACCAGCGACGGTTGAATGGTGATGGCTTGGCGTGCGCTGGGATTGGCGTCCGTTCCACCCGAATCTCGCGCGGTGAAGAGAGGTTTCCCACCGTAGGCAATGGTGAAGTGGTCGGTTGTAACGTTGGTCTGTACGGTTCGTGAGAAAGGATCGCTGATGGGATTCTCGGGTGTCGAGCTAACGGACTTGACCAGGTCAAAGCGCCACAGGTTGCCCTGTAGGTCGCCCGCATAGGCGTAGTCGGCCAGGCCGTCGCTGTTATTGTCGGCGGCACGGACGCTGGATAGCCCATTAGGTAGGGTCGTAGCACTGGCCCCGGAGCCCTGCGTGATCTCGGGTACCACCAGCTTCTTCAGCAGTGCACCGGTCTGAATATCGATGATCATCAGCGCGGCCTTGTCATTCGTGCTGTTATAACCGTTGCCCATCAGCACCGCCCATTTCCCGGTATGCAGGCGAGCAATCTCTGGTTGGGCAAAGGTGTAGCCCAGATCCACATCGCCGCCTGCTTCAGTGGCGTCGAATTCCCAGAGCAGCTTGATATTCGCCGGGTCGGTAACATCCAGAGCAAACAACGCCTTGCCACCTGCGCGCAGGGTGCCAACCAGGACGGTGCGCCAGCCGAGGGTATCGTCAAAATACACATCGCGAACCACGGGCGTGCCATCTACGAAGAAGCGATGCTCGCCTCCCTTGTAGTTTTTTCCGGTCAGTCGATAAAGGTCTGGCATGACCGCGCTGGGCACGAAGGAAAACTGGATGTTGCCCGTGTTGGCATTGATGCCATGCAACATGCCGTCATTGGCGCCGACATAGATCATTTCTTGACGCCCTTCGTCCACCGGCGTCGCTGCAGTACGCTTGCGATGTTCTGCGCGGAAGGTCGAATAGCTTCTATAGCTGTCGCGGCCGTTGGGGGATTCAGCGGTGGCGGGGTTTTCAATCTTGTCTGCCAGATAGGCGAGATAGCTGGGTGTACCGACGATCACCGGGCTGGAGTTGATAATGTCGCCGATGACAGTGCTGCGCTGACGAAAGTGTGTCTCGGCGCTGCCTTCGTTACCGCGCGAGCCCTTGATGTAGGCGAGTCTTTCCGCTCCACGAGCGTCGACAGGATGAGTCAATTCTTCTGGGTTTTTGTTAAACATCGCCTGCTGAGCTTCAGTCAGGTTGTTCCATGTGAAGTCCTGAAGGCCCGAGCTGGTGTCAGTGGCAGACTTCATTTTCACATTGCTTAGCGCGCTTTGGTTATTCGCCTTGGCATCCCAGGCAACGGTTTGGGTACCGCTGCCATCGATGGAGGTCTTGGTGATCTGGCCGCTCCAGTCTTCACTGGAAAACTCAGTCGCATAAACATTGCTTTGCAGGGCGCTGCCGTCCGAGTCGGAAACGAAAGAAGCGGAAACGGCTGGACGTGCAGCAGCAGTGGTGCGCGCGGAAATTCTCTTGAGGATGTCTTGGAATGCCTCAACCATGGTATCCGGGCTGTCCACGCTGAAAAACTCGCCACGGGAGTTAATTGCTGCGTGCCAGAGGTCATAGACATTGTTATCACTGTCAGCAGCGGCTGGCGGCCAAGGTGTACCAGTTTTTAGGTTTTCATAACCTGTCCCGCTGAAGGTATTTCCTGCCCAGGGCAGGCTTGGATTGTTTAGGGCGCGAGTCAGGCCAAGCCCCATGGTGAAATTGACTAGATTTTGCCATGTGGCGGGATTGTTTCGAGGGTCCCAGTACTGGGTCTCCCGATTAGGATTGGCGAAGGGAATAAAGGGCTTGAGCTTGTTGTCCAACCCAGGCTTGGCATCGGTTGCCCAGTATTTGAAGGCGAGGTCAGCCAGGGTATTGGCCGTACCATCTTTAAAGGGGGCAGCCACCGTATAGGTACTACCGTCCGGTAAGGTTTGGGTCGTATTGTCAGCGTTGCCTCTTACTGCATCAGAATCTGTTGTTGTTCTTCCCGAAGTGACAGTGTCACCGTTCCAGATGCCATCGGTCATGCTGATGTGATAGCTAGGCCGGCAAGCATAAGTATTGCCGGTTACGTTGTTCTGGCTGGTATCGTTAGGGTACTTATGCCAGGCGGTTTCAGTCGTTAGAAACTTCCCGGCGCGATCTAGCGCGCCGCGAAGCGGTGTTCCGCTATTGAAGTTCAGCGTGTCGAACCAAGAAAACAGCCGTCCTCGCTGTGATGCAGTGAATTCGCGAAATCGGTTATCTCCACCGCAGCCAGCACTCGTGCCGTTTAGGGATGTACACGCGTTCAGACTTTGCCACGTCAGGCGGGCACTGGGTGACAGATCCGAGAATGCTAGGCGAGCAGCGGATAGGGTCGCTAGTGCCCGGTTTCGATAAAAGGAATACCAGATGGCGAAATTTTGTTTTTGGGCGTCACCAGTGACATCTACTTTTCGGTAGCAGTTGTCACTGCTGATGCTCTGGGAGCATGAATCCAGTGTCGGATCATAGACATAGTAATAAGCAGGTACTCCGGATTTCTCCAAAGATATAGTGTAGTTGGAGTTGCTTCGGCTGCATTGTATATTGGAATATAATGATGAGCTGGCGGTGCAGCCAGTGTTCGATCTTCTAACTGTAATTGATCCGAAGTTTTCGTTTTTTATTGAGGTGCTCTGGGTTCCGGTAAGGCTTAGGGTTACAAGAAATTTAAAGTCCTGTGCCGGGTTTTCAGCAAACTGACGATAGCTGTAATCAGGGACGTTGGCATCAAAGTTAGTGCCGTGCGCGACAGTAGGTTTATACCACCATGAGACTTTGTAGTTGTTGTTAAGGTTCAATCCGCCAAGGCTGGGGTTGAATCCATTGTAATAAGCCTCGCTAAATGAGGTGCTATATGCACCGCTTTCATTTCCGTTTGAGTCGAATTTTACGGGTATCAGGTATGTAATTTCGGGGTTGTAATACATCGAGTTGTAGGTTGATGATTTGATTCGGCGCGAGGTGCGATCGCTCTCGATGCTGTCAGGTACATAGGACGCTCGCATGCTACCCGAGTCGTCCAAAGTCAGAATTAGGTTAGGCGCCACTGTCTCGCTAAGTATCAATGGGATATTGCTAATGTTCAGCGCAGCGGCTACGGCGGATTGAGTTCCACTTAAAAAAAAGGCACAGCCGAGCAGGCTCATGCATGCTTTTTTATAAAAGCTCAGGGTGCTCATAGGGACTCCATGAGGACGTTATTATTAGCAGGGTAGGGGTCGAGTTGTTATTCGCTTTCAATCCGGCCTTTGGAGTTCAGTGCCACGGTTGAGCGCAACGCTGCATCTAGGGTGGTGCTTTTCGACTGGCTGTTAATTTCATATCGGAAGATGCCAATGCCCAGCATCATATTGCCGTACTCCGGGTTTTCGCTTTCGCCCTGGTTTTCGCCAGAGGGAGCGATCTGCGCATACCAGCGAGTATCACGCTCCAAGGTTGTGTCATCGTTTGGTGAATACACTTGATGGTCAGTGAAGTCTTGGGCGTAGCTGGGTTGGCGAGTCAGCAGGCAGAGCTTCTTGGTGGCGATCTCTGCGCAGTCGCTGGTCGGCTCTTGTGGGCCGCGTAGGGTTGCGCGGCGCTCGCCGTCGCGCAGGCCCGATTCGGCTGAACTTACGAGTTTTTTCTGCTCGGCGACGTTGCCGGTAATGCGTGCCTCTAGGGCGACTTCACGCATGCTGGAAATGGCCAGCACGGTAAGAATCAGCAGGAACACCAGGGCGATCAATAAGCTGGCGCCCCGCTGCGTCGGTGGAAATGTGGGGAGGAGGTTGATATTCATGGCAGACGATTCCTCATGCTTGTAGTGCTGCCGACGAGGGAATAGAGCTTTCTGTCCGGCGCTTCGATATCGACTTGTGATCCTCCTGGAGTTTCTTCCGAGTCAGGCGATTCATCTGCCGCCTCGCTAGCAGCCGGATATTTGGCGGCCCAATGTTTGAAAGCAGGGCTGTCTCGGTTATCGCTCAGTTGGGCTGCACTGGCTGCCAGAGCGAAATATCGAACAGAGCGAATTTCGTCCCCGCTGGCCGGGGTGCCTTTGTAAGTAGCGACGGTTTTTTCGTTCGTGGTATTCACGCCAAATTCGAAGCGTAAATCGGCAAGGCCGTCGGCAATCGCTGCGTTGTTGCAGCGAAGTTCGCCCGAACTGGCGTCGAACTCGAATTTGGCAACAATGGGAACGCCTGAATACCTGGTGTATGGGCTATCTGGAATGTCTACGACGTTGTTCCCCTCGCAATCCCTGGTGCCATTGAAGGCGGGTTCGTAGCGGATACAGAAGCTGGTGGCGCTAAGAAATTTGACGACCTGCCCGGGGTTGAATGCGCAGCTTTCAGTGTCTTGAGCAGGAAAAACAAATTCGGCAAGGCTATCGGGCTCGCGTCGATAACCGGCTTTAGCCAGCTCCTGATCGAGGATCAGCAGGGTGTAGCGGCCATTCTCGATATTGCTGGATTGGCCTTGCTGAAAGAGATAGTTGCGTTTGTTGTCGAGATAAATCTGAGTAATGCCGAGGATCAGGAAACTGCTAATGGCCAAAGCGACCAGCAGTTCGACCATGGACAATCCGCTTTGCTTGTTCATGACGAGTGTTCCTTACACTTCAGCGCGAATGCGGTAGTGACAAATTGATGTATCGGCTGGCGGTGCGTTTTCGTCCGCCGACTCCTCGTCTTCGCTACCCTCTCCGCTTTCATCGTCACTACTTTCTTCACTTGTGCTCTCGTCATCTGCACTGGGTGTTTCCTCCGCTACGACGGTATCGTCCAGGCAGCCTTCTCCTTGGGCTCGCCAGGCGAGCTGGATCTCCAGGACCGAGCCTGCATTGCATGAACCAGGCGTTTTAGAAAGACAGGTGTGGAAGTTATTTACGAGATCGGCTGCGCCGGGTAAGAGGGCACGGACGTCACGAGACCAGCATTCAAGTTGTTTGCTGGCAGCGGTATTGGCGAGGCCAATACATTCAGTCGCTGAGCTGGCAGCGGCTGGCAGGCTGGAAAAGCTGTATGTATCGATCTGGGTGGGGTTGGCCTTGATCAGTTCAAACAGGTCACTGGCCAGCATGGCCGCGTGGTTACGCTGCACGGAGTCCTGGGTGTACTGGATGGCGCGAGCCTGCATGGCGACCAGGCCGATGATGCCTATGCTGACCAGCAATAGCGTGACGAGCACTTCAATCAAACTGAAGCCATGGGATTTGTGGAAAGGTTTTTTCATGGAGTGCAGCTCGCCAAGGTGCCGTTGATGTCTTTGCCACGGGGAAGAAGCCGGGTTGCACCGCTGGCGCCCACGTTGATCAGGTAGCCCGAAGCAGCATCCGAAGCACGGCACAGGGTGATACGGGCCGTGGCTGAGGCGGTGCCGTTGGGTGCGTATTCGAAACTGGCTCGGGAGGATAGAACGGCAGCCTGGCTTGAGTCGGGAATGAAATGGCGTAAGGGAATATTCGGCAAAGGTTCGGGTGGTGAGTCTTCATCTTCACCCTCGGCTTCAGCATTGGCCGGCTGTTTAACTTTGATTGAGGCCACCCAAGCGGCGTTGTTAGCACCCGGCTCAATCAAAATGGTTTGTCGATTTGCGACGGCTGTGCTGCGGGCATATTGCAAGAAAGCCACCAACTCCTCGGCCTTCCCCTGAAGCTGATTGTCGCGAATCAACGTGGCGAAGTTGGGCAAGGCGATATTCGCCACAATGGCTAACAAGGCCAGCGTGATCATTAATTCGATCAGGGTGAATCCGTGCATGCCAGAACGACGTGACATGATGAGCTCCAGGGTGTTGACGTTGAGATCATGCGAGCAGGCCTGGAGTATGTCGTGTTTGCGAAGACGACCGGGGCGAAACGGGGGACATCCGGTCGTCGGGTTTGTAAAGTTGTGAGCTGCTTAACTTTCGACCGTTTCGATGTCGTCGTCTGTTACTTCGTCTTGAGCCCCGCATAAATGAAGCCGCTCATGTTTATCCGCAGCATTACCAATGCGCGCCCTTCCCTGGCGGTTGAGTACAATCAGCCAGGCGAGCTTCTGTTGATCGCATTCAAAGAAGGACCCATTGCTCGCAAAACCGATGCCGTTGCCGGCGAAATCGACGTGTTGCCTAAACCCGCGCCAGCGCAAGCTGCTGCCGGACGCTTGCTGGCTGAAGCGAAGGACTTTGCCATCGGATGCCTGTCGGATGATCCAGCCCTGGCTCCAGTCGGTTTGGCAGCTGGTCCCGTTGCCTGAGGCGCATAGTTCGACGACTGAGTTGCTGAGAACAGCCTGCGCCCGGGTGTAATTCAACGCAGCGAGCATTTCATCTTGCAGCGCCAATTGCCGATTGCGCGCAATAAGCTCTGCGAAAGCCGGAACGGCAACGCTGGCGAGAATGGCCAGCAGCGCCAGCGTGATCATCAACTCCACGAGCGTAAACGCCCGCTGTGGATGAAAGTTCATGTGCAAGTCCTTTTACCAGTCCGCGTATCATGGCGATCCTCCTGGTCGCCCATCCTTCTTAGTCCAGACCGTTTGGGAGTCAAGCAATCGCGTGGTAATCCTGCCTATAGAGGGGCGAACTGTGGCACAGCGAACACTAATCATCGGCGGCGGCATCATCGGCTTGCTCTGCGCTTACCAATTGGCGCGGGCGGGTGTTGAGGTGGTGTTGCTGGAGCGCCAGGCGTTGGGTCGGGAGGCGTCCTGGGCCGGTGGCGGGATCGTTTCGCCGTTGTACCCCTGGCGCTACGCTGAGGCGGTGTCAGCTTTGGCGCATTGGTCGCAGGACTTCTATCCCCAACTGGGCGAGCAGTTGCTGGCCGAGACTGGGGTGGATCCACAAGTGCAGGTCACCGGGCTGTATTGGTTGGACCTGGATGATGAGGCCGAGGCGTTAGCGTGGGCCGCGCGTCACGGACGGCCGTTGGTGCAGGTGCCGGTGGTAGACGTGCAAGCGGCGGTGCCGGCATTGGCGAATGGTTACCAGCGTGCGCTGTACATGGCTGAGGTGGCCAATGTGCGCAATCCGCGTTTGATGAAGTCGTTGCGTGCCGCTTTGCTGCGATTGCCCAACGTGGAAATTCACGAGCATTGTTCGGTGCAAGGCTTTATCCGCAATCACGGGCGTGTGGTTGGTGTGCAGACCGTTCTGGGCGAGCTGCATGCCGAGCGGGTAGTCGTGGCCGCCGGCGCCTGGAGTGGCGAGTTGCTGAAAACCCTTGGTCTTGAGCTGCCGGTAGAGCCGGTGCGGGGGCAGATGATTCTCTTCAAGTGTGCCGAGGATTTTCTGCCGAGCATGGTGCTGGCCAAGGGGCGCTATGCGATTCCGCGTCGCGACGGACATGTACTGGTGGGCAGCACGCTGGAATACACGGGCTTCGACAAGTCCACCACCGAGGAAGCGCTGGCCAGCCTTAGAGCTTCAGCTGCCGAATTACTGCCGGCGCTGGCCAAGGCGGAAGCGGTAGGCCATTGGGCGGGGCTCAGGCCGGGGTCGCCGGATGGCATTCCCTATATTGGTGAGCTGGAGAGCCATCCAGGGTTGTGGCTGAACTGCGGACATTTTCGCAACGGTCTGGTGCTGGCGCCGGCGTCCTGTCGCTTGCTGGCCGATTTGATGCTGGGCCGTGAGCCGATCGTCGATCCGCGGCCTTATGCGCCAATGGCGCGCGGTATTGGTCTTGGTCGGCCCTAGTCGGCGAACTGGCCGCGTAAGCGTTGCGCCTGAAAATCCAGACTTTCGGGACGATAACCCGGGCGCAGCGGCGGCACGGGCAGGCAGTCTTCCCAGCTGGCGCCGGGCTGCAAGTGGTCGGCGGCGTGATAGCGCGGTGTTTCGCCACGGTTTTGTGCAAGGTTCAAATCACTGTCCGGACGATAGGCTGCAATTTGCCAGCGCAGGGATTGCAGCGGCCTGTCGCTGCCATTGGTGAGCACCAGGTGCAGCGGTCGATGGCTCGGGCAGTGGCCGGGAGCGTATTCGAGGCGCAGCTCAAGGTGTGCTAGACGTTGTTCCTCGCGGTGTTCCTGCCACAGCACCCAGGCCGCCACCAGGCCGAGACTCAGCAAGGCAACTGCAGAGACCGGTAACGCCCGGGCTGGATAGCGAACCAGCAGAACCAGCCAGGTGATGGCGAGCAGCACGCCAATCAGCATGGCTGCGACCTTGCAATGATCATGGATGGGGACATGGCTGGCAGCGCCTGAACGAATCGGACTGCCATCTTAGCGCAGGCAAAAAGAGTGTGCCGTAGCGGGTGGACTCCGGGCCAAGCCCAACTCGCGCTTCAGTGCACCGCCGAAACGCTCTTTATCTGGCGCAGACGCATGTGCAACCGCAAGTGTTCGCCTGGGTCATCGCACAGCAACAGAGCATGTTGCAGGTCGTAGCGCGCACCTTCGGGACAATCGAGCAGTTGGTAGATGTCGGCGCGCGCCAAGTGATCGGCGAGGCTGGGTGGGCCGAGCAGCAGCACGCGCTCGGCATCCTTGAGCGCAGCCAGCGGGGCATTGTTCAGCAAATGCAGTTCGCGCAGGTTGCGCGACAAACGTTGCAGCAGCGTGTGGGCATCGCAGGGGCGCAGATGGTCGGCGTGCAAGGGGATGGCCTTGCCAAACTGGCGGCGCAACAGCTCTCGGCAATCGCCGGCATACAGGCGTCGGCCAGTACAGGGGTCGAGCAGGTGATCGGCGCCGGGTACGCGCAGTAGAACGCGTCCCGGAAAGTTGACGCCGTGCAGTGGAATGTCCAGGCGGCGGGCGATTTCCAGGGCGAGCAAGGCCAGGCTCAGTGGCTGGCCGCGCCGGCGGCGCAGGACCTGATGGATAAGCGCCGCGTGGGGTGAGAGCGGAATGTCTTCATCTTCCTGGAAATCCAGCGCGCACAGCTGGCGCAGCAACGGCTGGGCCAGCTCACGAGGCGGAAGGCTGGGTAGATTGACGGCCACGCGATGACGCAGGTGCTCCAGTTCGGCCAGAACCTGGCGGGGACGCAAGAGCGGATCATGTTCGGCGGCAATCCAAAGCGCGGCCTCGAACATGGCTGTGGGGCCTCGCCGCAGGCAGGCGAGGCAGGCTTCGCGAAGATCCATTCGTCGTGCCTCCTGGTGACCTTTTTCTTGTAGTCGGCAGGCGGAGTTTCGTCCAGTCGCGAGCCTATACTGCGAGAAATGTAGAGACGGAGATCATGTCATGTTCGCCGCAATGGAAGCCGCCCGGCTCGAAGCTTTACACCTGGCCCAGGACCCGCCCACCGGGCTGCAAGCAATCATCGCCATTCACAACACCACACTCGGTGCGGCATTGGGCGGTTGCCGTTTTTTACCGTATGCGGACCCTGAAAGTGCCATTCTCGATGCGATTCGCCTGGCTCAGGGCATGAGCTACAAGGCCGCCCTGGCCGGCTTGCCCCAGGGCGGTGGCAAGGCGGTGATCATCCGGCCGGGGCATATCGCCAACCGCGCGGCGCTGTTCGAGGCTTTCGGGCGCATGATCGAGTCGTTGGCTGGCCGTTACATCACCGCGGTGGACAGCGGTACGTCGAGCGCCGACATGGACTGCGTCGCCCAGCACACCCAGCATGTGACCAGCACCAGCGCGGGCGGTGATCCCTCGCCACACACCGCGATGGGCGTATTCAATGGTATCCGCGCCACTGCGCTGGCCCGTCTGGGCAGCGACGATCTGGAAAGCCTGCGCGTGGCGGTGCAGGGGCTCGGTCATGTCGGGTACGCATTGGCAGAGCAATTGGCGGCCGCGGGCGCCGAAGTATTGGTCAGCGATCTGGACAGTGGTCGCGTGCAGCTGGCGGTGGAGCAATTCGGTGCCCATCCGGTGGCCAGTGATGCGTTGCTCAGCACACCCTGCGACATCCTCGCGCCCTGCGGGTTGGGCGGGGTGTTGGACAGCCAGAGCGTCGCGCGCCTGCGCTGCGCTGCAGTGGCCGGCGCGGCTAACAACCAGCTGGCACAAGCGCATGTCGCCGACGAGCTGGAGGCGCGCGGCATTCTCTATGCGCCGGATTATGTGATCAACTCGGGCGGGCTGATCTATGTTGCACTGCAACATCGCGGCGAGACGTTGCCGGCGATCACGGCGCACCTCTCGCGGATCGGCGTACGCCTGACCGAGATCTATGCTCATGCTCAGGCCGACAAGCGCTCGCCGGCACGAGTGGCCGATGCACTGGCCGAACATTTGCTCTACGGTTGATACAAGCTTTTTCCACTGGGCCCGCGGCCACAAGCCGCACCCGCAAACGCACCCACAAGGTGCTCTGGAGATTGGCATGCACGACCCCGCTATTGCGTATACCCGTTATCTTGACCCAGACGGTCAACCTTGTGCGGAGCTTCCGGCTTGTGCCGAAGACGCCGAATTGCTGGAGCGGCTTTACCGGCAAATGGTGTTGACCCGCCTTTTCGATCAGAAAGCCGTGGCCCTGCAGCGCACCGGGCGCATCGGCACCTACGCGCCGACGCTCGGCCAGGAAGCCATTGGTGTGGCCCTCGGCGCCCTGATGCACGCCGAAGACATCCTGGTGCCCTATTACCGCGACACCGCCGTGCAGCTGATGCGCGGGGTACGCATGGAGGAAATCCTGCTGTATTGGGGCGGCGACGAACGCGGCAGCGACTTCGTCGATCCGGCCGCCAAGGAGGATTTTCCGCTGTGCGTACCCATTGCTACCCAGGCGCTGCATGCCTGTGGCGTGGCCAGCGCGTTCAAGATGCGCGGCCAGGCGCGGGTGGCGGTGACCACCTGCGGCGATGGCGCCACCAGCAAGGGGGATTTCCTCGAAGCACTCAACGTTGCCGGCGCCTGGCAGTTGCCCGTGGTGTTTGTGGTCAATAACAACCAATGGGCGATCTCGGTGCCGCGCAGCATCCAGTGCGGCGCGCCAACCCTGGCGCAAAAAGCCATCGGCGCCGGTTTCACCGGCGAACAGGTCGACGGCAATGACATTCTGGCCGTGCATGCACGCTTGCAGGCGGCCCTGGATCGTGCCCGTCAAGGCAAGGGACCGACGCTGGTGGAATGCCTCAGCTATCGTCTCGGCGATCACACCACTGCCGATGACGCGACCCGCTACCGGCCAGCCGAAGAGGTCAAGCAGGCCTGGCAGCGCGAGCCGGTCAAGCGCCTGCAGGCCTTTCTCGCCGCGCGCGGCAATTGGGACGAGGCCCGCGAGCAAGACCTGATCGCCACCTGCCAGGCCCAGGTGCAGCAAGCGGTGGAGCGTTTCGAGAAAGCCGGCGAGCAAGCGCCCGAGGCGATTCTCAACTATCTCTACGCGCGTTGGCCGGCTGTGCTGGCCGAGCAGCGCGAGATGCTGCGCGAGCGCGTCGCACGACGCCAGGCAACCGGAGGGCAGGGCCATGAATGAGAAAAAACTCAGCCTGGTCGAGGCGGTCAATCTAGCTCTGCACCGGGCCATGCAGGAAGACGACAACGTCGTGGTACTCGGCGAGGATGTCGGTGTCAACGGCGGGGTGTTTCGCGCGACCTTGGGGTTGCGCGAACAGTTCGGCCTGAAGCGGGTGATCGACACACCGCTGGCGGAAACCGCACTGGGCGGCCTGGCGGTAGGGATGGCCGCCCAGGGTCTCAAGCCGGTGGTGGAAATCCAGTTCATGGGCTTTATCTATGCGGCCATGGATCACTTGGTGTCCCATGCCGCGCGGCTGCGTAACCGCACCCGTGGCCGGCTGAGCTGCCCCATGGTGCTGCGTACGCCTATGGGTGCGGGGATTCGGGCACCGGAGCATCACAGCGAAAGCACCGAGGCGATGTTCGCGCAGATTCCCGGTGTACGTGTGGTCATTCCGTCCTCGCCGGCGCGGGCGTATGGCCTGTTGTTAGCGGCCATCGACGACCCTGATCCGGTGATTTTCCTCGAGCCCACGCGGTTGTATCGAATGAACCCGCAGGCATTGCCCGACGATGGCCGGCGCCTACCGCTGGACAGCTGTTTCACCTTGCGCGAAGGCCATGACTTAACGCTGATCAGCTGGGGCGCCAGCGTGCACGAGACCCTGCAGGCCGCCACGCGGCTGGCCGAACGTGGGGTCGAGGCGGAGGTAATCGATGTGGCCTGCGTCAAGCCGCTGGATCTGGACACCCTGGAAGCATCGGTGCGCAAGACGGGGCGCTGCGTGATCATCCATGAAGCGCCGAAAAGTTGCGCAGTGGGCGCGGAAATCGCCGCGAGCCTGTATGAGCGTGCCTGGTTGGATCTGCAGGCGCCGATCCAGCGCGTCACGGCCCCGGACATCCCGCCACCGTTGTACCGACTGGAGCAGCTGTATATCCCCGGCGTCGAGGACATCCTGGCGGCCTGCGAGACAGTGCTGGAATACGCTTGAACAGATCCTGTGGAGGGCCTGGAACAGGGCTCTCCATGTGCAACGGAGAACAACAATGAAGCACTTCAAACTGCCTGATCTCGGCGAAGGCTTGCAGGAAGCGGAAATTGTCGAGTGGCATGTCAAAACTGGCGATACGGTCAAGGCCGATCAGTTGCTGGTTTCGGTGGAAACCGCCAAGGCCATCGTCGATATTCCTGCGCCCTATGACGGCGTGGTGGTGAAAACCTTCGGCGCCGCTGGCGATATCCTGCATGTCGGCGAGCCGTTGCTGGCCTACGAAGGCGAGGACGATGCCGGGACTGTGGTCGGGCGCCTGGAAGGCGGTAACGCGGCGCAGGCGGACAGTTTTTTTGTCGGTGCCGCGCCGTCGACCCGTGAGCATTTGGCGCCGCGCGCCACACCGGCGGTACGGCAACTGGCCCGGCAGCTGCGCATCAACCTGGATGAGGTAAAAGGCAGCGGGCCGGACGGATTGATTACCCGCGCCGATGTACAGGCCGCCGCCAGCAGCGCGCCTGCCGGCTTCGGCGGCGAGAAGCTGCGCGGGGTACGGCGCAGCATGGCGCTGAACATGGCCCGTGCTCATGCCGAAGTGGTGCCGGTAACGATCTATGGCGATGCCGACCTGCATCGCTGGCCCGAAGCGCGCGATCCCTTGATTCGCCTGAGCCAGGCGATTGCCAGAGCAATTACCGTAGAGCCGGGACTCAATGCCTGGTTCGACGGGCAAAGCCTGACCTTGAAGCACAACGACACGCTCGACTTGGGGATTGCCGTCGATACGCCGGACGGCTTGTTTGTGCCAGTGCTGCGCAACGTCGGTGCGCGCGAAGCGGAAGATCTGAAAGCGGGCATGGCGCGACTGCGCGCCGATGTGCAGGCACGCTCGATTCCGCCCCAGGAAATGATGGGCGCCACCTTCACATTGTCGAATTTCGGCACCTTGTTCGGCCGATATGCCAATCCGATAGTGGTACCGCCGCAAGTGGCGATTCTGGGGGCCGGCGGGATTCGCCAGCAACCGGTGGCGGTGGAGGGCAGGGTGGAGATCCACCCGATCCTGCCGTTATCGCTGACCTTCGATCATCGTGTGGTAACCGGAGGCGAGGCGGCGCGGTTTCTGAAAGCGCTGGTAGAGACGCTGGAAGCCTGACGCAGAGAAAACGCCAAGTAGAGTAGGGTGGCGCCTCACCTGTCGCAAGGTCATGTGCCGGAGTAGTCGGCCCCGCCCGACGGCCCGCAACGAACGATGCCGCCCCACCGAGGCGGCATCGCTCCGTATGCGTAGCGGGGGTGGGCTAGCCCTTGTCGAAGTTCAGCTCACTGAGCACATCCACCGGGCCCCTGAAGGCCTTGGCGAACAGGTCACGATTCTTGGCCATGAAGATGCCAATTTCTTCCAGTTGTTCCTCGCTGATGGAGGGCACGGCCTTATGCAGCGCTTCGGAAAGCGCCTCGGCCAGTTCGAGCATCTTGTCGTAACGATCAGCTTCGGCCTTATCCATGAACAAGCGCTCCAGATCGCGACTGCTGCGGTATACCACTTCGACGGCCATTCATCACCCCGTTGCCTTCATTCTGTTCAAGTTGATTGGATACTGTTTGTTTGTACAGTATAGGGGCGAGTGGCCAGCTTTGGAAGATCAGCCGCTGCGTCAATCGGTAGCAGCGTCTTCTCACCCGGGCAGGCACGCGGCGTGCTTTATTTGAACGCCTGTGACCCAAGCGGCCTGGTTGGGGCTGCAACCCCGTGCCTGGGCTGATGAATCGCTGGGTAAGCAAGCCTACAAAGGCATGCCCGGCAACAAACGTAGCCGAAATTATTAAGGTAGAAGTAAGTAATGAAGTGGGCAGAGTTCAGCCGTAAACGCATGCATGACCTGGCAAATTCACTGGGGAATCTGGTCGTTGAAAGCTTCCATTATCTCGGTTTGTTTGTGATTGGCGCGGCGACCGTTTGGGCGTCAGTCGTTGCATTCATGGGCATGGTTAATAAGGGACATGCCAGCATTGATGATATCTTGCTGCTTTTTATCTACCTTGAATTAGGCGCCATGGTGGGCATCTATTTCAAAACCAACCACTTGCCGATACGCTTTTTGCTTTATATAGCCATTACCGCGTTGACGCGGTATTTGATTGGTGATGTGTCTCATCATCGAGTTCCAGATATTGGCCTGCTGTACTTGTGTGGCGGCATTTTTCTCCTGTCGCTTTCGGTTCTGGCTGTGCGAATTGCCTCGAATAAGTTTCCGTCAACCAAGGTTCTCGACGCCAATGGCGAAGAGGTAGGCGATACCTTCAATGAGAAGCCCTAAATTTTAAGGCGGGCAACCGGATTGCCGCATCGTTGAAACCGCAGTATTCGTGGGCGATCTTCGTCCCCCTGTCGGATCATCTTGGTCAAAACTGCCTATCCGCACTTTCCTTAGAAGAGCGAAGCACGTTGGGCGTGCAGCTTCTCAAGGAGAGCCTCATGCTAAGTCAACAGACCAAAGACATCGTCAAATCCACCGCTCCCGTATTGGCCGAGCATGGCTACACCATTGTCCGACGCTTTTATCAGCGCCTGTTCGAGGCTCATCCCGAACTTAAGAACGTCTTCAACATGGCCCATCAGGACAGGGGGCAGCAGCAAGAGGCTTTGGCGCGGGCCGTGTATGCCTATGCAGCGAATATTGAAAATCCCGAAAGCCTGGCGGCGGTGCTGGAAAACATCGCCCATAAACATGCCAGCCTGGGTGTAGAGCCCGATCAGTATCCGATAGTCGGTGAGCATCTGCTCGGCGCTCTCAGGGATATTTTGGGCGAAGAAGCCAGCCCCGCGATCATCGATGCCTGGGCGCAAGCCTATAACAGCCTGGCGGAGATTCTTATCGGCATGGAGGACCGCCTGCGCGAGCAATCTGAAGCAAAACCGGGCGGCTGGACAGGCTGGCGCACCTTCGTGGTGCGTGAGAAAAACCCGGAAAGCGACATCATCACCTCGTTCGTGCTTGAGCCGGCCGATGGTGGACCGGTGATGGATTTCGCCCCGGGTCAATACACCAGTCTGGCTCTGCACGTCCCTCAACTTGACCTGCAGCAAATCCGTCAATACAGCCTGTCTGACATGCCCAATGGGCGCAGTTATCGCATTTCCGTGAAGCGCGAAAGCGGCCTCGATACGCAGCGTGCTGGTTATGTGTCCTGCCTGCTGCATGAACATATCAACGTGGGCGACGAGGTTCAGTTGGCGGCGCCCTATGGTAATTTCCATATCGACGTGCAGGCCGCCACGCCTATTGTGCTGATCAGTGGAGGCGTCGGACTGACACCTATGATCAGCATGCTCAAGCAAGCCCTGCAGGGTGGACAGCGGCAGGTGGTGTTCGTGCACGGCGCCCGCAACAGCACAGTGCAGGCCATGCGCAACCGGCTGCGCATGGCGGCCCGGGAGCATCCCAACCTCTCACTGTTTGTGTTCTACAACGAGCCGTTGCCCGAGGACATAGCGGGCGAGGATTATGATTATCCTGGGTTGGTCGACGTTAAACTGATCAAGGACAAGCTTCTGCTACCCGACGCCGATTATTATATTTGTGGGCCGATTCCCTTTATGCGCATGCAGCACGATGCGTTGCAGAATCTGGGCATTCCCGAATCGCGAATCCACTATGAAGTATTCGGGCCGGATCTGTTTGCGGAGTAGCGCGTGTGAGCTTGCGGTTACCAGAGGGTGTTGTGCGGTACCGCCCTGAGGCTGCGCTACCCGCCGCTGGCATTCATGAAGCGCAGCACCTGTATGTCGCCGCCGACACTGAAGTCATGGTGCTGCGGTTTGCGCAACAGAGCCTGGTCGAGAGCGGCGAGGATCGGCTGGTCATCAGTGGGATGACGCCGTACCAGGTCGCGCAGGTCCAGTGAGTGTTCATGGCCCAGGCACAGCAGCAGGCGTCCCTCAACGGTCAGTCGCACGCGGTTGCAGGTGGCGCAGAAATTGTGGCTGTGGGGGGAGATGAAGCCGATGCGACTGTCGGGATGATCCTCGAGGCGCACGTAGCGGGCGGGACCACCGCTTTGTTCAGTGGAATCGAGCAGGCGGTAGCGAGCGGCGATCTGCGCGCGCACTTCATCGCTGGAGCAGTAGCTTTCGCCACGGTCGCGACCGACGTCGCCCAGTGGCATCTCCTCGATGAAAGTAATGTCCAGCCTGCGTGTCACGGCGAAGTCGACCAAATCGAGCACTTCATCGGCGTTGCGGCCTTTCATCACAACCGTGTTCAGTTTGATGCGCTGAAAGCCTGCCTCGCGCGCTGCTTCGATACCGTTCAACACCTGAGCCAACTGGCCGGTGCGGGTGATCGCGTGGAAGCGTGTTGGATCGAGCGTGTCCAGACTGATATTGATGCGTTTGACCCCGGCTTCGGCCAGCGGTCGTGCCAGCTTGGGCAACTGCGAGCCGTTGCTGGTCATGACCAGTTCGCGCAGCCCTGGAAGGGCCGCAATGTGCTTGCAGAGTTCGACGATGCCCTTGCGCACCAGAGGCTCACCACCGGTGATGCGGATTTTTTTCACACCTTGGCCGACGAAAAGCTGGGCCAGGCGGTACAGCTCTTCGAGACTGAGAACCTGCTGGCGCGGCAAGAAGGTCATGTCCTCGGCCATGCAGTACACACAGCGAAAGTCACAGCGGTCGGTCACCGACAGACGCAGGTAATCGATGGTGCGACCGAAGCCGTCGTGCAGGGCGCTGGTCATGGCAGTCTCACAATTAAAACGTTGACGGAGGTCGTCTTGGCCAAGGAGCGACTTTTCACAGTCGCTCCTGCTGACAAGGTTAGCCGGGAAACAGAAAAGGATTCAGCCCGCTGCGGGCAAAACCCTCGCGCTCCATTTCCGCGTCCAGCGCCAGCGTGGCCAAGTCGTCGGCGAAGACGTCCAGATCACGGTCGCGACTGAAGTGGACGATTTTGAGGTAGCTGTCGCAATCCCCGCAACTTTCCGCTTTAAGGGCCGCATCCTTGCTCTCTAGCGACCAATAGTCGAGCTTGCCCGTTTCCTCGCAATTGCTGCATTTGAGTCGCACCATGTGCCAACGGCTTTCGCACAGGCCGCAGTGCAGATAACGCAGGCCATTGCCGAGGATCACACTGGTGCTCGGCGTGCTGGCGCACACCGGGCAGAGCTGACGCTTCTCACCCAGTTCGGCAGTGGCGCGCAGCGCGAGGTTGGCAGCCAACTGGGTCCAGTACAGCGACAAGGCGCTCCATAGAAACAGTGCGCGTGCGCTGCCGACGCTGGCGAAGTCGCCGGCCAGTAGGGCGTCGGCCCAGGCTTCCAATTGTTCCATGGTGCAGTCGCGCAGTTCGACGAGTACCCCGCGCACCTGGGCCGAAGCCTCTGGCTGCAGGTGCTTGATGAGGTGACCCAGCACCGCGCGCCAGTACGTATCGCGCGGCAGGCTGGCGTAATGCAACGGCGCCTCGCCGGACACCAGATCCAGCTGGGCATTGGCCGTGGCGGGCAGCGGCAGCTGATCCAGGGCCAGCTGCTGCGCGTCGGCGACGCTGGCGGCAAAGCGCAGGTAATCGGCCATCGGATGGCCATCCGCCAGTTGGCGCAGCCGTTCGGCGCGCCGTGAATAGTGCTGCGCCAGGGTGGGCAACAGCAGCGGGTCGACATGCTCGACGCCGCCGCTGGGCTCTAACGCGGTGAGCTTGATGCTGCTCATGGGGCGTCCTGTTGAATCGAGCGATACCAACGCGGATGATGGCTGCGTGCCCAGGCACGCGAGACGCGGCCGGTGCTCATGCTGCTGATCGTACCCTTGACCCAGAAGGCCAGGTAAATGTGACCGATGATCAGCAACATCAGCAGCACGCCGGCCAGCGCATGCAGAAGCAGGCCGATGCGGATGATGGGAATACCGAACAGCGGGGCGAAGTAAGGGCGCCAGATGATCACGCCGCTGAGCAGCAGTACGCTGATCAACCCCATAATGCTCCAGAACAGCACTTTCTGGCCGGCGTTGTACTTGCCGGTGTCGATCGCATCGTTGTTTTCACCCTTCATCACCGAACCGACGTTGGCGAACCACGCCTTGTCGCTGGCTTCCGGCAGGTTGTACCTGGCCAGGCGAATGCACATGAACGCCAGGAACACGAAGATCGCCACGCCCAGGAAGGGATGAAGAATCCGTGCCAGTTGTGGGCCGCCGAGGAGGTTGTTCAGCCAGTTCAACGAGGGGAAGAACCAGGACAGCCCGGACATCGCCACCAGGAAGAAACAGATGACCATCAGCCAGTGACAAATGCGCACCGCATAGGGGGTACGCTGGACAGTGTTGCGCGTGCTCATGCCTGGTTCTCCTCTACGTTGCCGGCATTTCCGTCAGTGTCTGCGTGATTGTCTTCATCCACGGTCTGCGGTCCCACGCCCACGTAGTGGAACAGGGTGCCAGCCAGGGTGGCGAAGAAGGCCGCTGCGGCCACCGGTTTCATCCAGCCCTTCCAGCCACGAATCGCCGTGCTGATGCGCGGATCGGTCGGCAGCTTGCGGTACAGCTGAGGTTTGTCGGCGTGCTGCAACACATACATCACATGGGTGCCGCCCACGCCTTGCGGGTCATAGATCCCTGCGCCTGCGAAGCCGCGGCCCTTGAGTTCCTCAACGCGTTCCGCGCCGTAATGCAGCATGTCGTCCTTGCTGCCGAAGCGGATCGCCCCGGTCGGGCAAGTCTTCACGCAGGCCGGCTCCTGGCCGACCGCGACGCGGTCCGAGCACAGGGTGCACTTGTAGGCCTTGTTGTCCTTCTGGCTGATGCGCGGCACGTCGAACGGGCAGCCGGCGATGCAGTAGCCGCAGCCGATGCAGTGCTCGGACTGGAAGTCGACGATGCCGTTGGCGTACTGCACGATGGCGCCCGGCTGCGGGCAGGCGGTCAGGCAGCCCGGATCGGCGCAATGCATGCAGCCGTCCTTGCGAATCAGCCACTCCAGGCGACCGGTCTCGTCGTTCTGGTACTCGTCGAAGCGCATAACGGTCCAGGAGTCGGCGGTCAGGTCGATCGGGTTGTCGTACATGCCGACGTTGTGGCCGACCTCGTCGCGGATGTCGTTCCACTCCGAGCAGGCCACCTGGCAGGCCTTGCAGCCGATGCAGGTGGTCACGTCGATCAGCTTGGCCACTTCGGCTTTCTTGTCACGCGCGCTGGGCGTGGGCGTCAGCCCGCTGGTGGCGGAGCGTTTGATGATGTCTTGAGATTGCATGGACATGAGCGGGCTCCGTTACACCTTTTCCACGTTGACGAGGAAGGCCTTGTATTCGGGGGTATGAGTGTTGGCATCGCCGATACGCGGACTCAGGGTGTTGGCCAGGAAGCCCTTGCGGGTGCTTCCCTCGAAGCCCCAGTGGCAGGGAATACCGACCTGTTCCACCTCCTGACCGGCCACCTGCAGCGTCATTACCCGCTTGGTGACCACTGCCTTGCCGCGGATGAAGCCGCGTTTGCTCGATACCTTGACCACGTCGCCGCCCTTGATGCCCTTGGCGGCGGCCAGCTTCTCGCTGATCTCGACAAACTGCTCGGGCTGGACCACGGCGTTCAGGTGCGAGTGCTTGGTCCAGTGGCGGAACATTTCGGTGATCGAGTAGGTGGTCGCCACGAAGGGGAACTCTTCGCGGGAACCGAAGCTCGGTTTGTCGTCCTCGAAGATGCGCGCCACCGGGCTCTTGCCGCTGCCGCTGTGCAGCGGGTTGGCCTCGATCGGACTCTCCTGCGGTTCGTAGTGCTCGGGGAACGGACCGTCGGTCATCGCACCAAGGGAGAATAGGTGGCCGACGCCGTCCTGAAGCATGATGAACGGACTGACGCCGCTGTTCGGCGCCGACGTCAGCGGGTAGTCGGGCACATCGGCGCCGACCCACTGGGCGCCGTCCCAGTGCAGGAATTTGCGCTTCGGATCCCAGGGTTTGCCGGACGGATCGGCCGAGGCGCGGTTGTAGAGCAGGCGGCGGTTGGCCGGCCAAGCGAAGCCCCAGCCCGGGGTGTTGCCCAGGCCGGTGTCGGTGTTGTCGCGGCGGGCCATCATGTTGCCGGCTTCCGTCCACTGACCGGTGAAGATCCAGCACAGGCCGCTGGTCGAGCCATCGTCGCGCATGTGGGCGAAGCTGGACAGCAGTTCGCCCTTTCTGGCGATCAGGTTGCCCTTGTCGTCCAGCAGGTCCGCCAGCGCATAGCCGTTGAGCTGCTTGGCGACTTCTTCCGGTTGCGGGTCCTTCGGATCGCGGTAGTTCCAGTCAACGTTCATCAGCGGCTCGGGACAGACCCCGCCTTCCCGGGCATAGAGTTCACGCAACTTCATCAGCAGCGTGCCGAGAGTTTTGCCGTCGTGCCAGGATTCGTGGGGGGGCGTCTGGCCCGCCCAATGCCATTGCAGCCAGCGGCCGGAGTTGGCGATCGAGCCATTCTCCTCGGCGAAGCAGGACGAGGGCAGGCGGAACACGGTGGTCTGAATCTCGGCCGGATTCGTGTCGTTGAATTCGCCATGGTTCTGCCAGAACGACGAGGTTTCGGTCTGCAGCGGATCGATCACCACCAGATATTTCAGCTTGGCCAGGCCTTCACGCACCTTGCCCGAGGAGGCGGCGGCGGCGATCAGGTTGAAGCCCTGGACGATATAGCCGTTGGCCTTGCCCTTGGTCATCTGCTCGACGAAGGCCATCACGTCATAGCTGCGATCCCACTTCGGCAGCCAGTGGTAACCCCATTGGTTCTCGGCGGTGGCGTTCACACCCCACATGCCCTTGAGGAAGCTGACCATGAACTTGGGCGTGTTCTTCCAGAAGTTCACCTGCTTGTCCACCAGGGTCTTCGGGGTGCGCTGTTCCAGGTAATCGCGCAGGCTTTGCTGATTCTCATGGGGCAGCGTCAGGTAGCCGGGCAGCATCGTGGTCAACACGCCGAGGTCGGTGAAGCCCTGGACGTTGGAATGACCGCGCAGGGCGTTGATGCCGCCGCCGGGCATGCCGATGTTGCCCAGCAGCAGTTGCACGATGGCCGAGGCACGGATCATCTGCGAGCCGCCGACGTGCTGGGTCCAGCCCAGCGCGTAGAGGATGGTCGTCGTCTTGTCCGGGACGCTGGTGGCGGCCAGCTTTTCGCAGACGTGGAGGAAATCTTCCTTGGGCGTGCCGCAGATGCTGCTGACCATCTCGGGCGTGTAGCGCTCGACGTGCTTCTTGAGCAGGTTGAAGACACAGCGCGGATGCTGCAGCGTGTCGTCGCGCAGGGCGTAGCCGTCGGCGCCCAGTTCATAGGCCCAGGAAGAGCGATCGTAGCTGCGCGTCTCGGCGTCGTAGCCGCTGAACAGCCCGTCCTCGAAGCCGTAGTCCTCGCGCACAATCAACGGCGCGTTGGTGTAGGCCTTGACGTACGCATGCTGGATCTTGTCATTGCTCAGCAGGTAGTGGGCGACACCGAGCAGGAAGGCCGAGTCGGCGCCGGCGCGGATCGGCGAATAGAAGTCGGCGACCGCGGCGGTGCGGTTGAAGCGCGGGTCCACCACCATCATGTAGGCGTTGTTGCGGGTCTTGGCTTCCACGGCCCACTTGAAACCCACCGGGTGGGCCTCGGCCGGGTTGCCGCCCATGACCAGGATGACGTTGGCGTTCTTGATGTCGACCCAGTTGTTGGTCATCGCGCCACGCCCGAACGACGGCGCCAGACCGGCCACCGACGGACCGTGGCAGAGGCGCGCCTGGTTCTCCAGGTGCACCATGCCCAGGCTGCGGGCGAACTTGACGTCCAGGATGCCGGTCTCGTTGCTGGCCGCCGACGAGCCGAGGAAGCCGGTGGTGGTCCAGCGGTTGACCACCTGGCCCTTGTCGTTCTTCTCGATGAAGTTAGCGTCGCGGTCATCTTTCATAAGGCGGGCGATGCGCTCGAGCGCCTCGTCCCAGGAAATGCGCTTCCATTCATTGCTGCCCGCTTCGCGCACTTCGGGATACTTCAGGCGTTGGTCGCTGTGGATGTAGTCGATCAGACCGGCACCCTTCGGGCACAGCGAGCCACGGCTGACCGGGTGATCCGGATCGCCCTCGATGTGGAAAATGCTCTCCTTGGCGTTCTTGGCGCCGTCGCCCAGGCTGTACATCAGGATCCCGCAGCCCACCGAGCAGTAGGTGCAGTTATTGCGGGTTTCCTTGGCACGCAGCAGCTTGTACTGACGCGGCTGGGTGGCCTGGGCGACGCTGGGGGCGAAGCCGAGGGTGGTGGCGGTCGCGGTGGCGACTCCGACAGTACAAAGCTTGAAGAACTGCCTTCTGCCGAGTTCCATGGGTGATCTCCTCGTCAGGCGCCGGGTCTGGCGCTTGGGTGAACGTAACGCCGGCGTTGTGGGCCGGGCTGTTCAGGCCTTGGGTTAATTTTTCTCTTTTTGGGGTGTTACGGCAGGGCGGGCGCCGGGCTATATACCCGGGGTTCGCTCTGATGAGGCAGATGAATCAGATTGAGGCGATGCTCGCGCGCCCAGGACACGGTCAGCGAGGTCGGGGCCGAGAGGCTGACCAGTGTGCCGATGCCGGCACGCACCGCCTTGTGCAACAACTCTAGGCCGCACCGGCTGGTCACCACGGCAAAACCGCTGTGGCTGTCGATGCGTTCGCGGTTGAGTGCGCCAATCAGTTTGTCCAGGGCGTTGTGGCGGCCGATATCTTCGCGGCATACCCGAATCGCGCCTTGATCATCGACAAACAACGCGGCATGCAGGGCGCCACTTTGGCGCGCCAGCACCTGTGCCTCGGCGATCCGAGGGCGCAGGTTGCGCAGATGAGCAAGGGGGGGCAGTGGGCTGGCCGGCAGGGGTTCGAGGCGGGGCAAGGCCTGCTCGAGGGCGGCGACTCCGCACAAACCACAACCGCTGGTGCCTGTCAGCTGTCGGCGCTGTTGCTTGAGATTCCAGAACGCGCGACTGGAAATCTGCACCTCGGCATACCAGGCATCAGCCGCCTGACTGATGTGCAGGTCGAACATATCATCAACTTTATCGATGACTCCCGTTCCCAAGCTGAAGCCCATGAGGAAATCTTCAAGAGCATGCGGGGTGACCATCATGACGCTGTGGTTGATGCCGTTGTAGCTGATGGCGAGGGCCGTTTCTATGGCAAGGGCGGTCTCGCCGAGCTGATTGGAGCGCTCTATCTCGCAATATTGATAGACGCTGCAAACGGAGGGCACGGCTAGGGGGGGAACCTCGGGCTCGCTGTTGGTAGCGTTATACAGCATTTAAAAAACGCTCTGCGACAGGACGACGCAGTGCATTCTATAGACTTACAAAAACAAAGGACATACGCCTAAATGAGTAGTTAGGTCGATATGTTTTTAGGTGGCTTCACGTTGTCGCAGAGCGGTTGACCGAGCGGCGCAAGCAGGTTTCATCCGCTCGGTTGCCGGGTCGCTCAGAGGACTTTTCTGACAAACTCAGACTTGAGTTTCATCGCGCCAATGCCATCGATCTTGCAATCGATGTCGTGGTCGCCCTCGCACAGGCGGATGCCCTTGACCTTGGTGCCCACCTTGACCACCGATGAGGAGCCTTTGACCTTGAGGTCCTTGATGACGGTGACCGTGTCGCCGTCCTGTAGGACGTTGCCGACCGAATCCTTGATCACCTTGTCCCCTTCGTCAGCCTCGGCGGCTTCCGTGGGGGACCACTCATGGGCGCATTCCGGGCAGATCAGCAGCGGGCCGTCTTCGTAAGTGTATTCGGAACTGCATTTGGGGCAGGGCGGCAACGTGCTCATAAATGAACCCTCATATTCGATAGTGCTAAAAACCGGAGATTATATAAGGTTTTACGCGACCAGCGGGCGGGTGCGCCTCTTCACCCGTTGTGCGTGCGCCTTGGCTGGCTTGCCACGCCGGCTGCCATGGGGTGTCTGTCACGTTTCTCGCCGCTTGCAGCACAGGCCACCACGGGCGCGCGTGGGTTCATTGATTTGCGTCGGGTCAATGCACAGGTTTGATTCTATAGTCGCGGCCGGAAATTGACTCACTGCCCATCACCTCGCAGTTCAGGAAGATTCACATGCGACTACTGATGTTTACCTTACTCAGCTGCTTTGCCACGTTTGCCTGGTCGAGCGATGCGGCCATGGCCCGCTTCAATCAGCTGATGGCCGATGAACAGCTTCGCCAGCAAGCCTATGCGGAAGCCCAGGAGCGCGTGCGTTTTTGCAGCTATTGCCATGGCGAGAACGGCAACAGCAAGCGCGACCACATTCCCAATCTGGCCGGTCAAAGCCCGGTTTATCTGTTCAAGGCCTTTGAAACCTTTGCCAACGGCGAGCGGACCGATTTCGTCATGAGCAAGTTGGCGCAGACCCTAAGCCGGGAAGAACAGGTGAATATCGCCGTGTATTTCAGCCAGCAACAGGTGCTGCCAACTACCGCCAGCCCGGAGCCTGCGTTGCGCCAGCACGGCGAGACCTTGTTCCAGAAGACTTGCACCGGCTGTCACGGTGCTCAGGCCGAAGGCCGGGAAACCATGCCCCGTCTGGCGGGGCAGCCGGGGGAGTACATTCGCCGGGCGCTGACCCGTTTCCACGACGGCGACCCGCGCCGGGCCAGTTCGGTGATGCGTCCGATCGCGGCGCAACTGTCCTCGCAGGATATCGACGCGCTGGCCGCGTATCTGGAAACGCTGGCGATCTGAGTTGCGCCTGTTGGCGACACCGCTGGCATTCCCATCACACGGCGCCGTTCTTGTTGCGGATTAGGCCTAACTGCTTAGCTGCGTCTTTCGACGATAAAGCGAGCCAATTGACGCAGCGGCTCAGCCGCCAGGTCGAAGCCAGTGAGCGCTGTCTGGGCCTGGTCGTGCAGTTGGCGTGCGTAGACTTTGGCACCGTCCAGACCGAGCAGGGCGGGGTAGGTGGGCTTGTCATGGGCCTGGTCCTTGCCCTGGGTCTTGCCCAGCGTGGCGGTGTCGCTTTCCACGTCGAGAATGTCGTCCTGCACCTGGAAGGCCAGGCCGATGGCTTCGGCATACTGCTGCAAGGCAGTCAAGGCGGCGGACGTGGCGCGACCGCTGGCCAAGGCGCCTAACAGCACGCTGACGCTGATAAGGGCGCCGGTCTTGTGGCGGTGCATGACTTCCAGCGCGGCCTGGTCGAGCTGACGGCCCACTGAGCCGAGATCGATGGCCTGGCCGCCGACCATGCCGGCGGAACCGGCAGCGCGGGCCAGATGGCGGAGCATGTCCAGGCGCAAGGCGGGGTCTGCAGGATTGCCACGGGTATCGCTGAGCGCCTCGAACGCCAGGCTTTGCAAGGCATCGCCGGCCAGGATTGCGCAGGCCTCATCGAATGCCTTGTGGGTGGTGGGCTGGCCACGGCGCAGGTCATCGTCGTCCATGGCCGGCAAATCGTCATGCACCAGTGAATAGGCATGAATCAATTCGACAGCACAAGCCGCGCCATCGGCCTGTTCCAGGTTACCGCCCAGGGCTTCGCAGGTGGCATACACCAACAAGGGCCGCACACGCTTGCCGCCATTCATCACGCTGTAGCGCATCGCTTGATAAAGCCGTTCGAGCTCGGGACGCGGAGGCGTGAAAAGCACTTCCAGGGCAGTGTCGACGCGGTGCTGACAGGTTTTCTGATACGCGATCATGCGTCTTCATCCGCATCGAAGGGCACGCTCTGAGTTTCGCCGTCACGCTCAAGGAGCACCTGCACCTTCTGCTCGGCTTGGCCCAGGGCCGACTGGCAATCCCGGGTCAGGCGGATGCCTTGCTCGAACGCACTCAAGGAGTCTTCCAGTGACAGTTCGCCACTTTCCAGGCGCTCGACCAGTTGCTGCAAGTCAGCAAGAGACTGCTCGAAATCTAAGGGGGCTTTTTTGCGGGCCATGGCGATGGACTCTCAGGCGATAAAACGGGCGCGACACTAGCAGAGCGGTGCGGGGGCAGCAAACTCCGAGGCGCTTCAGATTGCCACAAAGCGTGGCGGCACGGGCCGTCTGGCGACAGCCTGTCGCTTCGGCTCAGGCGCCACTGATGGCGTGAGGCGCGGGCTTGGCTCAGGCATGGACAGCCAGCCGAACACAGTCGGCGGCCCGTTGAGGACGGGCGAAGTGGAAGCCCTGCAGGCGATGGCAGCCGTTGAGGCGCAGGAAAGCGGCCTGGCGCTCGTTTTCCACACCTTCGGCCACCACTTCCAGGCCCAGTTGCACAGCCATGGTCAGAATACCGCGCACCAGGGCCACGGAGCGCGGATTGTCCGGGAGTTCGGCGACAAACTGGCGATCGATCTTTATGCCGTCGAAGCGGAACTGTTGCAGATAGGTCAGCGAGGCGTAGCCGGTGCCGAAGTCATCGAGGAACAAGGGCAGACCGGCGTCTTTGAGGCGCCTGAGCGTCTCCTGAACCATATCGTCGGCTTCCAGCAGGGCGCTTTCGGTGAGCTCCAGTTCGAGCAGCTCGGCGGGCGTGCCTTCCTCGTCGAGAATGCCGATCAGTATATCGGCCAGGTCGGGCTGGTGAAAATCCAGCGGCGACAGGTTGATCGCGATGCGCCAGTTGTAACCCTGGCGCCTCCAGCTCAGGGCTTGGCGACAGGCCTGGCGAAATACCCAGCGGGATGCTTCGAGAATCAGCCGGGTGTCTTCCAGTACCGGGATAAAAACCGCCGGCGAGACCAGGCCCCGACTGGGCGAGCGCCAGCGCAGCAGCGCCTCCATGACCTGGGCCTGGTTGTCGGTGTCCACTTGCGGCTGGTAGAACAGTTCGAACTCGCCGCGCTCCAGGGCCAGGCGCAATTCTCCTTCCAGGCGCTGGCGCTCTTCGGCTTCGGCGGCCAGTTGGCTGTCGAAACAGGCCAGCCGGTTGCGCCCGGCGCCTTTGGCGCGCATCAATGCCAGATCCGCCTGCTTGAGCAATTCGCTGGCACTGCCACCGCTGCCGCGGTGGTGGGTAATGCCGATGCTGGGGCTGATGTACAGCTGGTACTGACGCGCCTGGAACGGTGTCTTGAAGGCGTCCAGGATGCGGCCGCCCAAGGTCATGGCCGCGTCGAGATCATCATGATCAAGTAGCAGTAGGAACTCGTCGCTCCCCAGACGGGCAAGCAGATCACCGCTAGCCGCGAATGGGCGCAACCGGTCGGCCACGGTGCGCAGCAGCGTGTCGCCGATGTCGTGGCCGAGGCTGTCGTTGATGCGTTTGAAGTGGTCCAGGTTGATGAACAGTAGGGCCAGCGGCTGGCCCTTGGCGAGGGCCTCGTCAAGCTGGATGAGCAAATGGTTGCGGCTGGCGACATTGGTCAATTGGTCGAAGTTGGCCAGGAAGCGCAGGCGCTGTTCAGCGCGCTTGCGGTCACTGATGTCGCGTAGCAGCAACAAATGGCAACGCTGTCCGGCGCGCTCAAACGGCGTGCAGGTGCCTTCCAGCATAAAGCTGTGATTATTGCTGCGTGCATCGAATTCCAGCGGTGTCTGCAGCTGAGCTTGCATGCGTGGCCAAGGCTCGCTGCTGCCCAGCAGGCGATCCGGCGTGGTATCCAGCATGTCGCGCCGGCGTCGGTTGAACAGGCGTCCTGCGGCGGGGTTGGCGTCTTCAATGCGACCCTGCGCGTTGACGATCAGCATGGCCACCGGTGCTGCGCCGACGACGTTGCGCAGCAGTTGTTCACTGTCGCGCAGGGCGGCCTGATTCTGGGTCAGTTGCTCGATCATGCGGTTGAAATTACAGGCCAGCTGGCCAATTTCATCCTCACCGCCAACCTCGGCCTTAGCCTGCGGGTCCCCCGCGGCGAAGCGTTGTACGGCCTCGCCGATTCTGGCCAGGCGGCGGGTCACCAGTCGCGCATAAAGAAAATTGAGGAACAGGCCCAGCAACAGCAAGAGAACCAGGATCTGCCCTAGATAAAGCCAGTCATTCGAGGTGTTACGGCGCGTGCTTTGCTGATAGTCGAGGCTGACCAGCAGGCTGTATTGCCGCAACTTGTCTTGGTCCAGCGTCGCGATCAGCGGATAGCTGACCAGATAGCGGTGGTTGCCCAAGTCCAGCCAGCGGGGGCGATCCCCGGCAAGCATTTCTTCGAGCTCATGGCCGTCGGGCAAGGTAAGACGTTCGGGATGCAGCCCCAGGCGCGTCGCGGCGGCTATGTGCTGATGCTGGTCGATCACCATGGCCCAAAGGACGCCTTGCAGGCTGGCCAAGTCAGCGAGGGTGACTTGCAGTTCCTGCGAGCGACGCTGGCGCAAATGGTCGCTCAGGCTGCTTTGCATGAGGATCAGGATTTGCTGGGTATAGCTGTGCAGGCTGTCCTTGGAGGCCTTGGCCTGCCGAGGCAGATGCATGCTGGTCAACAGCAAGATAAACAGCAGCGCGAACATGGCGAGCAGTAACGGCAGCGAGGTGCGCAATGACAGGCGAGTCAGCATGGATGGCCCTCACAGTGGCTCAGCAGGTTTGCGTAATTCACGGCGCGGGGCAACAAGTTGCGATCCAATTGGTAATCATGTGCCCACCTGAGGCTGGTCAGCAACTGACCACTTTCACGCAACTGCCGGTTGAGTGAAGGGTCACCCATGAGCAGGCCGGTGCGGGTGGTCTCCAGCTCGGCGGGGCTCAGCGCCAGGCGTCTGTACAGGACGCGATCCGCGTATTCCGGTCTCTGTGACCAGAATTGCAGGCTTTCATACCAGAGTGCTTGCAGGCGACGGCGAGCTTCAGGCGACACGCGTTGGCGATCCGCCACAATCACATCGATGATTTCGTTGGGAAAGGCGCGGCTGTCAATCAGGGGCAGAGCGCCCAGTGCGGCCAGCTCCGGGCCTTGGGAAGCAAAGGTAACGACGGCGTCCACCTGTTGGGTGCGCATGGCGTCCAGGTGTTGATGGACCGCCAGGCTGAAGATATCGACATCGCCGAGCTTGAGTCCCGCTTGATCCAGCAAGCGTGCGAGGAAGAAGGCGCCCAGCGCGCTGTCTTCGACACCGATACGCCGGCCTTGCAGATCGTCCAGTCCTTCTACGGGCGGCAGGGCATAGAGCACGTCGGCGCCGGATGAAATATTGGTCACCAGGAGGATTTCCAGGTCGTAACCGTTGGCTTGCAGGCGCAGGGTTTCGTCGAGGGTCAGCAGGGCCACGTCCAGCAAGCCATTGCGAAAGGCACGCAGCACCCCCCCGGTATTGGGATATTCGAGCAGGCGAAATCCCGATGGCGCAAGCCATCTCAGGTCGTCGGCGATATACAGCGGGGCATAACCGAGCCAGCGGTTGCTGCCGATGCGCAAGGGGTCTGCTTCGTCACTGCAGCCGTGCAGGGACATGCAGAGGAAAATAATGAGCAAGACGCTGCGCATTGTATTGATCCATTTCCGTGGATTTAGAATCAGTCTATGGCCAAATGATATTGCAGATAAGGGTATATCGGCCTGCAAAGACTGATCTGAAGAACACTTGGTCGGAAAAACGCCATCGCTCATTCTAGTTGTATAAGCATTTGAATTTAAACAGTATTTCGCGCTGTGGCGGCTACGTAGGCCTGCAGGAACGCTCGGGTATCGGGGTTGGCCCAGTTCACCTACGGCTTTAGTGAGGACGGGCTTGATTGAATGTAGGCTTCGCCGCCCAGTACGGTAGCGCCCCGAGTGCCGAGAATCCGGCGCAGATGCTGCTGGCCTACGGCAGTGCCGACAGCGCCCGGCGTAGTGCCGGTTATGACGGTGGGTTTGTCGCGCCAGACGTTTTGGTCCATTGGTTTGGAGCCCCAGTCAATCGCATCCTTCAGCACAGCCGGCGAGCGGTTGTGCTCGGGCATCCACGGCGAGGGCGTCGGCGGCCGCGATCTCGGCCGTGAAGCGCTGCACGCTGGCCGGACGCTTAGCCTCCAGGTTCATGTTGTACAGGGGCAGGTCGTCGATCCGCGGATAGCTGACTTCGATAGGCGCTGGCGGCAGGCGGGCCATGGCTGCAGCCAGTTTGCGGTTGATCGATTCGGGGCGGTTACTGCCGGCGTTGCACGGAAGCGTGCATGGGGCTGGCACCGCAGCGTTTACGGGCTGACGTTCTTCAACGCTGCAAACCAGCTGGGGTCCAGACGCGTCTGATCGGTGTCCAACTGCTGGGCGCGCATGCGTTCCTGATGCTCTTCGACGTCCTGCAGCATCTGGTTCAGCGAGCTGGAATTGCCATCCAGTTGGTGCATCTGCATCAGGCCCAGATGATAAAAGCGCAGCAGTTTCATGGCACTGGGGTCACCCGCCGCTACGCCTGCAGTCACTTGGTGCATGACGTTGGTGACGCTCATCAGGCTGCGCTTGAGTTGCCAGCCGTACGTCGCCGAGGCCATCCAGGGCTGGGACCATAACTTCAATCGCACCAGCAGAACAGCCAGAAGCAGGCCGGCAATCACGCCGCCCAGGTTCCAGCGGAAGTTATCGCCACCGGGTTCGCCGAACAGTTTCACGAATAGGCTCGCCAGCCCCATGGCGAGCACTGCGAAGATCAGCACGACGATGAGCGTGCTGCGCCGGGTTTCGCGCCGATAGGCTTCGGGGTCCACCTGCTTGATCTCGAACATGTCTGTCGTGAGTTCCTTCATTCAGAGCGAACGCCGAATCATCGCACGTGAACCGCACGGCGAGGCTCTCAGCTGCTGCCAATGTGGGGACTAAAGGCCGGTCTGCGGCGCAGTGGTCGGGCACTCAGACCCAGCCATCGTTGCGCTTGCGGCTCCGGGTCAGGCTCGGCAGGATCAGGCCGAGCAGCAGACCGGCACCAGCAATGCTCCCGCCATACACCATGTAACGCATCAGCTCGTCCTTGTTTTCGTCGCCCAGGCGAGCCTGGGTCGAGCGCAGTTCGGATTGCGCCTGGGTGAGTTCGGCATCCAGCGCCTTGCGGCGCGCTTCCAATTCATCGATCAGCGCCTTGCGAGAATCCAGGGTTTCCTGCATGCCCTGCACGCGAGTTTTCCAGCTGTCTTCAATGGTGTTGAGCTGCGCGCTGAGTTCGGCCACCTGCTGTTCCAGTTCGGGCATGCGCTCAAACTGGCTGGGTGTGTCCTGCAGGTCACGGTTGTGGATCCAGACGGCAGAGCCGGACTCGGCACGTACCTGGCTGTAATCGCCCTGGGAGTTGAGCAGCTCCACTTTTTGCCCGGACTTGAGGGTTCCGACGATGCGATAGCCGTCGGTTGGGCCGCTGCGCACATAGGTGTTCAGGTTGTCGCTGACCCAGCGATCAGTGGTGGCCGCCTGGGCTTGGCCGCTACCGAAAGCAAGCAAAGCGCCAAGCAGGGCAGCACCTAGCGTGTGGCGCGGCAGGCCACGGCTGGTAAGAGGGGAAATAGAAGAAGATACGGCAGGAGACTTGAACATGACGGCTTCACATGAAAAGAAAAGGTACGCCCGACAGGGGCAGGCTGCATGGCAATTGGCCGTAGTCTAACAAGCTTCGCCCAGCAACTGCAGCGCTGGAAAATGTGTTTCTACTACTACTTAGGTGTGCGACCACCCACTCGGCAGGGCGAGAAAAGGCGGGTCCGCAAAGCGGCTGTGTGGCTATATTCAGTTAGGAGCAGCGTTCTCTGAACGTAATTTGTTCCTCAAGTTCCGTCAGGAGAAGCGTCATGGCCCGATACCTGAAACATCCTGTGTCCGGTGCTATCCAGGCAGAAGAAAAGTGGCTGGAAGAAATGCCCACCTGGCAAGAGCGTACCCTCGACCAAGGGAAGTTCAAATCGCGTGAACAGCAGTTCGCCGACCTGATCGAGGTGGTCGAGGATGAAAATGGCGATTGGATAGCCGTGGGGATGGACGAAGAGTAAGGGAGTCGGCTTTAACGCAACGGCCATGCCTGCGTGCCTGCGCATGGCATGGCCACGCGCAGTTGTTCGCTTGCTAGCCGCCTGGCCAGTATAATCGGCGTCTTTGCGAGCTTTTCCGTGGCCAACAAGAGATACAGCTGCATCGGTCTGAGCAATCCCAAGTCGCCGGAGAATGTCGGCTCGATCATGCGAGCGGCTGGCTGCTACGACGTCAGCTCGGTGTTTTATACCGGCACCCGCTATGACCGGGCGCGCGACTTCATTACCGATACCAAGAAGGTCCATCAGGACATTCCGCTGATCAATATCGACGACTTGCGCAAAATCCTGCCGCTGGGTTGCACGCCCGTCGCGGTGGAGCTGGTCGATGGCGCTCGTTCGTTGCCGGACTACACTCATCCGGACCGCGCCCTGTATATCTTCGGGCCGGAAGACGGCTCGCTGAACCAGCAGATCCGCGACTGGTGCGAGGATGTCATCTATATCCCCACCAACGGCTGCATGAACCTCGCCGCCACCGTCAATGTGGTGCTCTACGATCGACTCGCCAAGGGTAACAACACCCGTTCCGGCCCCCTGTTTCGCTAACCGCAGCCTGGCAGGTCAGCAACCGCGTCGCTCTATGGCAAAAGGCTTACACGGGCTGCTGTGATTGGCTCTGTTGTGGCAGGGCTGGCTTGGGCAATATACACAGCAACTGCAGCGCAGGACGCGCTCAGGGTCAAGGATGACGGGCCATTTCAAGGATGAACGCCGACAGGATGTTGGCTGACAGGATGTCATTGATGGCCAGAAAAGAACCCGCCTCGGCGGGTTTTTTGTTTGTGGCGAAAAAGTCGGCAACATTCGCTGCTCGGTAAGCCAAGGCCGTCTATGTGTCTTGATCAGTCGTATTCTGCCGGCGCGTGCTCGCCGAGCAGGCGTCGCTGGCGTGGCGTAGCGGCGGCCAGCACCGCTGAATTGAACTGCCACGTCAGATAGGGCGAGAATTTCTGCGCCACCATGCGTTGCCCGTAATGCACCTGCAGCAGATAGCGCGTGCGTTCGCTGCGATTTTGACTGCCGGCGTGCCACAGCTCGCTGCGCAGCATCAGCACGTCGCCCGCCTGGCACAGCACCGGCTCGGCCTGGCGGCCGTGCCAGTGGCTTTCGCCTGGCCGGGGTCTGCGACCGGCGCGGTGGCTGCCGGGAATCACCCAGGTCGGGCACAGGTCTTCGTCGATGTCGTCGAGGTAGATCATTGCTGTGCAGATCTGTATCGGCAATTCAAAAGCCGCATCGATCAACAGGCTTTCAGGCAGTTCCATGACCAGATAATCCACATGCAGCTCGGCGCCCACAAAACCCGGATGGCTGCGCCAGGCAGTCTGGCCGATCACGTGACACTCCTCGTCCAACGCCGCCTCGGCCAGCTCGATTATGCCGGGCAGGTCGAGATAGGGTAGCCAGAACGGATCACGGTTGAACACGCATTTGAAGTGATCATCGACCAGGCCCAGGTAATCCCAATGTATGGGTTTCAGGCAGTCGATGGCGGTACGCACTTCGGTGATTTGCACGCTGTTCAACACGCCGGGAAGCAGGGCAAAACCCTGCTCATGCAGGGCGGCGAGATGAACAGCGGTTGAGGTGGCCATGACGAACCCCAGAGTGGAACAGGGCTCCCAACCCTGTGGAGCCGGTTTTACACCGGCCAGCGGAGTTGAGCCGTCCCCGCCTCATCAGCCGGGATAAACCCGGCCCCACAGGTAAGGCGCGGCTTAGAAAAAGCCCAGCGGATTGATGTCGTAGCTGATCAACAGATTCTTGGTCTGCTGATAGTGGTCGAGAATCATCTTGTGGGTCTCGCGGCCAACGCCGGATTTCTTGTAACCGCCGAACGCCGCGTGGGCCGGATACAGGTGGTAGCAGTTGGTCCATACCCGCCCGGCCTTGATGCCACGGCCCATGCGGTAGGCGCGGTTGATGTCGCGGGTCCACACGCCGGCGCCCAAGCCGAACTCGGTGTCGTTGGCAATCGCCAGCGCTTCGGCTTCGTCCTTGAAGGTGGTTACGCCAATCACCGGGCCGAAGATTTCTTCCTGGAACACGCGCATCCGGTTATGACCCTTGAGCAGGGTTGGCTGGATGTAATAGCCGGTGGCTAGGCTGCCTTCGAGTTTTTCCACCTCACCGCCGGTGAGCACCTCAGCACCTTCCTCGCTGGCAATCTTCAGGTAGGAGACGATCTTGTCGAACTGCTGCTGGCTGGCCTGGGCGCCGACCATGGTGTCGGTGTCCAGCGGGTCGCCGCGCTTGATCTGCGCGACTTTCTTCATCACCGCCTCCATGAAGGGCGCATAGATGGATTCCTGCACCAGTGCCCGTGACGGGCAGGTGCACACCTCGCCCTGGTTGAAGAAGCCCAGCACCAGACCTTCGGCGGCTTTATCGATGAAGGCCGGCTCAGCTTGCATGATGTCTTCGAAGTAGATGTTTGGACTCTTGCCGCCCAGTTCGACGGTGCTGGGAATGATGTTTTCGGCGGCCATTTTCATGATGTGCGAGCCGACCGGGGTCGAGCCGGTGAAGGCGATCTTGGCGATGCGCTTGCTGCTGGCCAGCGCCTCGCCGGCCTCCTTGCCGAAGCCCTGCACGATGTTCAGCACGCCCGGCGGCAGCAGGTCGCCGATCAGCTCCATCAGCACGGTGATGCCCAGCGGTGTTTGTTCGGCGGGCTTGAGCACCACACAGTTGCCGGCCGCCAGCGCCGGGGCGAGCTTCCAGCAGGCCATGAGGATCGGGAAGTTCCAGGGAATGATCTGCCCGACCACCCCCAGGGGTTCGTGGAAGTGGTAGGCCGCCGTGTGCTGGTCGATCTCCGCGGCGCTGCCTTCCTGGGCGCGGATGCAGCCGGCGAAGTAGCGGAAGTGGTCGGCGGCCAGGGGAATGTCGGCGTTGAGGGTTTCTCGCACCGCCTTGCCGTTGTCCCAGGTTTCGGTGACGGCCAGCAGTTCCAGATTCTGCTCAATGCGGTCGGCGATCTTCAGTAGCACCAGGGCGCGGGCCTGGGCGCTGGTTTTGCCCCAAGCGTCGGCAGCGGCATGGGCGGCGTCCAACGCCTTGTCGATGTCGGCGGCGTCGGAACGGGGGAATTCGGCGATCGGCTGGCCGTTGACCGGCGAGGTGTTGGTGAAGTACTGGCCGTTCACCGGGGCGACGAACTCGCCACCAATGTAGTTGCCGTAGCGGGATTTGAAACTGACGATGGCGCCTTCGGTGCCGGGATGTGCATAACGCATGAGCGGGCTCTCCTGTGTGTTCAGCGGTCGGAAAAAGACGGTGCTGAAAGCCTAGTCCAGGCGGCTGGACCTGCCGCCGGAGTAAGACGATTGTCGGGGGCGGCTGTGCTAACCTGCCGCCCATTGTTTTCCCGGGTTCGAGACCTCTTCATGCATATTCATATCCTCGGCATCTGCGGCACCTTCATGGGCTCGCTGGCAGTGCTGGCCAAGGAGCTTGGCCACCGCGTCACAGGTTCTGATGCCAACGTTTATCCACCGATGAGTACCCAGCTCGAAGCCCAGGGCATCGAGCTGCAGCAGGGCTATCTGCCCGAGCACCTGCAGCCGGCACCGGACCTGGTGGTGATTGGCAACGCGCTGTCGCGCGGCAATCCGGCGGTGGAATATGTGCTGAACCAGGGGCTGCCCTACGTCAGCGGCCCACAGTGGCTGGCCGACCATGTGCTACAGGGCCGCTGGGTGCTGGCCGCCGCTGGCACCCACGGCAAGACCACCACCAGCAGCATGCTGGCCTGGATTCTGGAACACGCCGGTATGGCGCCGGGCTTCCTAATTGGTGGCGTGCCGCAGAACTTTGGCATTTCCGCGCGTCTGGGCGACACGCCGTTCTTCGTGGTCGAGGCCGACGAGTACGACAGCGCCTTCTTCGACAAGCGCAGCAAGTTCGTTCACTACCGCCCGCGCACCGCCATCCTGAATAACCTGGAGTTCGACCATGCCGACATCTTCCCGGACTTGGCGGCCATCGAGCGGCAATTCCATCATATGGTGCGCACCATCCCAGGTGACGGGCTGATCATTCACCCCACCACCGAGCAAGCCATCGAGCACGTTCTGGGGATGGGTTGTTGGACGCCCGTGCAGACCACCGGCGAAGGCGGCAACTGGCAGGCGCGTCTGCTCGCCGAGGATGGCTCGCGTTTCGAGGTGCTGTTTGACGGAGCCGTTCAGGGTGCCGTGGAGTGGGAGCTGACCGGCCGCCACAACGTCGCCAACGCCCTGGCCGCCTTGGCAGCGGCGCGGCATGTTGGCGTTGTGGGGCAGCTGGGCGCCGAGGCGCTGAGTGCGTTCAAGAACGTCAAGCGGCGCATGGAGAAGGTCGCTGAGGTCAATGGCGTGACGATTTATGACGATTTCGCCCACCATCCGACTGCCATCGCCACCACCCTCGATGGCCTGCGCAAGCATGTTGGCGACGCCTCCATCGTCGCGGTGATCGAGCCGCGCTCCAACTCCATGAAGCTGGGCGCCCACCGCGACGGCCTGCCCGAGTCCGTGGCCCAGGCCGACCAGGTGATCTGGTATGCGCCGCCGAACCTCGGCTGGGACCTGGCCGCCACCGCTGCAGCCTGTCCGGTGCCGGCGGTGGTCTGCGACTCGCTGGAGGCGATCATCGCCCGGGTGCAATCCCAGGTGGCGCCGGGCACCCAGGTGGTGATCATGAGCAACGGCGGCTTTGGCGGCCTACACGGCAAGCTGGCGAATGCCCTGGCGTAGGGTGGAAATCGCCGAAGGCATTGCCACCGTGTGGTCGTAATGGTGGAAAACGCTTCGCGGTTTTCCACCCTACGGCTGCTGTAACCCGTTCACTGGCGTAGCCCGCCGCAACCATAACGAGGAAGCGAACATGACCGGCCCGCAACGCATTACCCTGGCCATGACCGGTGCCTCCGGCGCGCAATATGGCCTGCGCCTGCTGGACTGCTTGGTGCAGGAAGAACGCGAAGTGCACTTCCTGATCTCCAAGGCCGCGCAATTGGTGCTGGCCACAGAGACCGACGTGGTGCTGCCGGCCAAGCCGCAGGCCATGCAGGCGTTTCTGACCGAGTACACCGGCGCCGCGCCGGGGCAGATTCGTGTTTATGGCCGGGAAGACTGGATGGCGCCGGTGGCGTCCGGCTCGGGTGCGCCGAGCGCGATGGTGGTGGTGCCCTGTTCCACCGGTACACTGTCGGCGATTGCCAGCGGCGCCTGCAACAACCTGATCGAGCGGGCCGCCGACGTGGCGCTCAAAGAACGCCGCCAACTGATCCTGGTGCCCCGCGAGGCGCCGTATTCCAGCATCCATCTGGAGAACATGCTCAAGCTGTCCAACCTGGGCGTGACCATACTGCCGGCCTCGCCGGGTTTCTATCACCAGCCGCAAACACTGGACGATCTGGTCGATTTCGTCGTCGCCCGCATTCTCAACTGCCTGAATATTCCCCAGGACATGCTGCCGCGCTGGGGCGAGCACCATCTGGTCAGCGACGACTGAGGACGGGCAATTAGCGGAGGTATCAGTGAAACGACGCAGCGCGCGGCTGGGTTCGATCTTGCTGGCGCTGGTATTGATCTCGGGTTGCGCCAGCGTGCGCACCCTGGATGCCGCCAAACCCGGCGCGCCGATTGTCTATTCCGGCCTGCGCCTGGACTGGTACAGCCTCAACGGTGGCTGCTGTCCGCTCGACCGTTTCGGTGCCAAGGCGCCGAAATACCCGGCTCTGGATCTTCCGGCCAGTGCGCTGCTGGATACCTTATTGTTGCCGTTTACGCTGGCGCACGTGCTGGGCATCAGTCTCGGGGTGAGCGGCGGCTTGTAGCGAACGGGTTGCCGAGCAGCCGATCAGGAGCAGGCTTCAACCGCAACTTCCTGGCAGACGTCCACCCACTCGGCGCAGGTCAGTTCGGCCATGCGTTGCGGGGTGATACGTACCGCACTGTGAACATCACCCGCGGCTGGCACCACTTCGTCATAGGCGCGCAGGGAGATGTCGCAATACACCGGCAGGTCGGTGGCCAAGCCGAACGGGCACACACCGCCGACCGGGTGGCTGGTCAGCGTCAGTACGGTTTCGGCGTCGAGCATCCGCGCCTTGCCGCCAAAGGCTGCCTTGATCTTCTTGTTGTCGATCCGCGCATCGCCCCGGGCCACGATCAGCAGGTTGCGCTCGCCGGCGCGCAAGGCCAGGGTTTTGGCGATCTGCCCCGGCTCCACCCCATGGGCCTCGGCTGCCAGCGCTACGGTGGCGGTGCTGGTATCCAGTTCGATGATGGCGATATCCGGTGCCTTCTCGGCGAAGAAGGTGCGTACTGACTCCAGGCTCACAAGACTCTCCCGCATTTAAAAAACGGTAATGCTCGGCAAGCATGCGTTGGGGTGTCAAGCGTAGGGCAGGTGAGGAAGGCGGACCGCAAGGATGCAGCCGCCGTATCGAGATTGCCCGTAGAAAGCGGCTTACGCCGTCAACCGCAGCAGGTTGGTGCTTGTTTCTGCCAGCCCATAGCGGCCCTTGGCGTCACGCACCACGCGACCACAGGCGGTCTGCGGATCATGGGTGAATACCAGGCGACCATTGCGGGCCACCAGATCGGCGAGCAGGGCTTCCTTTTCTTCAATCAGGCCTTCCGGGAAACGGTCATAGCCCATGGTGATCGGCAAGTGCACCCAGGGCGCACCGGGGATCAGGTCGCTGGGGAACAGCACCGGACCGTCGGGCATGGCCACTTCCGGCAGCATCAGGCCGGGCGTGTGACCATCGCTCCAGTGAAAGCGCCAGCCGGTGCCGAGGGTCGGTGAACTGCTGGCGCCCGCCGGGACCAGCTCCAGCCGGCCGCTGGTTTCCAGCAGATCGATCAGCTCGGGGATATACGAGGCGCGGTCGCGCGAATGCGGATTGCAGGCGCGTTGCCACTGGCACTCGCCGACGATGAAACGGGCCTTGGGGAACAGCAGCTTGGCGGCCTGGTCGTCTTGCCAAGCCGCGAGCAAGCCGCCGGCATGGTCGAAGTGCAGGTGGGTGAGAACCACCACGTCGATATCGGCGTGGCCCAGACCCACGGATTGCAGGTTGTCGAGCAGCACGTGGCGTTGTTCCTGTACGCCGAACCGGTCCTTCATTTGTGGCGAGAAGAACGCGCCGATGCCGGTTTCCACCAGAATGTTACGGCCGTCTTCCTGGACCAGCAGGGTGCGACAACCGAGGTCGATACGGTTCTCGTCGTCCGGCTGCATCCAACGTTGCCACAGGGCTTTCGGCGCATTGCCGAACATGGCGCCGCCGTCGAGTTTCTGGCTGTTGCCGAGAAGTGTGGTCAAGATTCGCATTGTTGTTTCTCTTGTTATTGGAATGTTTTTTTATCCACAAAGGCCCGCTGCGGTGGACAGACAACGCGCTGTTCACCCTGCATGAGTCTTCCGGTTGCCCAGCCATGCGCTGGAGCTTATAGGGTGGGGTGGGCGTCATTCATCCACCACAAGCCTGCACGGTGAACAATGGGGGAAACGTTGTCCACCCTACCAAAGCCTTCAGCGCTCGATAGCCAGCGCCACGCCCTGACCGCCGCCAATGCACAGCGTGGCCAGCCCCTTGCTGGCGTCGCGACGAATCAGCTCATGCAGCAGGGTGACCAGAATCCGGCAGCCGGAGGCGCCGATTGGGTGGCCGAGGGCGATGGCGCCGCCGTTGACGTTGACCTTGGCGGCGTCCCAGCGCAGTTCCCGGCCCACCGCCAGCGCCTGGGCGGCGAAGGCTTCGTTGGCCTCGATCAGGTCGAGTTGCTCGAGGTCCCAGCCGGCCTTGAACAGCGCGCGGCGGGTGGCGTCCACCGGGCCGATGCCCATGATCGCCGGGTCAACCCCCGCACTGGCGTAGCCGGCAATGCGCGCCAGCACCGGCAGGCGTAGCGCCTTGGCTTTGGCCGCGCTCATCAGCAGCACGGCGGCGGCGCCGTCGTTGAGGCTGGAGGCGTTGCCGGCGGTGACGCTGCCGTCCTTCTTGAACGCCGGCTTGAGCGTGCTCAGCGATTCAACCGTGGTGCCGCCGCGCGGCTGCTCGTCAAGGACGAAAGCCAGCGGTTCGCCCTTGCGCTGGGGCACCCGAATCGGCGTGATCTCGTCGGCGAATCGCCCGGCTTCGATGGCGGCGGCAGCCTTTTGCTGCGAGGCGGCGGCGAAGGCGTCTTGCTCCGCGCGGGACAGGCCGTATTTCTCTACCAGGTTCTCGGCGGTGATGCCCATGTGGTAGTCGTTGAAGGCGTCCCACAGGCCGTCCTGGATCATGGTGTCGATAACCTTGCCATGTCCCATGCGCAGGCCGGTGCGCGCACCGGGCATGACATAGGCCGCCTGGCTCATATTCTCCATGCCGCCGGCGATCACCACCTCGGCGTCGCCGCAGCGAATCGCCTGGGCGGCCATTTGCACGGCTTTCAACCCCGAGCCGCAGACCTTGTTGAGGGTCAGCGCCGGCACGCTGTGGGGCAAACCGGCCTTGATCGCCGCCTGGCGGGCGGTGTTCTGCCCGGCGCCGGCGGTGAGCACATGGCCGAGGATCACGTCATTGACCTGCGCACCTGGTACGCCGGTCTGCTCCAGCAGGCGCTGGATCACGGCGGCGCCTAAATCAACAGCGGGCACTGAGGCCAGGGCGCCCTGAAAACTGCCAATCGCGGTGCGGGTGGCGGCAACGATGACGACGTCTTGCATGGTTCTTCTCCTGAGGGCAGGCACACCACGATTACAGGCTCCGCATGGTCTGGCCCACGACTACGAATAAAAAAGCGCGGCAGCTGCAGGCAGTGTGCCGCGCAATACGCTCAACTCAAAATGCTTGATCGTTTGGTAAGGCGGATCGGGCCCATAGGGTGAGCAGCGTCACGCTGGAGGTTAAAGCTACCTCAAAGCGGCGGGTCAAAACTGCCCCTCACTCAACCCGTACAGTGATTCGCTGCCGGCGCGGATGCAGGCATCGAGGCCCAGGGTGCGCGGCAACAATCGGCGAAAGAAAAACTCGGCGGTGGCCAGCTTGGCGCCGTAGAACGCTTCGTCCGTGCCGAGCCGGCGTTCGGCGACCTGGGCCATGCGCGCCCACATCCAGGCGTAGGCGGTGTACCCGAACAGGTGCAGGTATTCCACCGAGGCGGCGCCGATTTCATGGGGCTGGCGGGCGCTCTGTTCGATCAGCCACTGGCTGAGGTTTTCCAGGCGTTGCGCGGCGTCCAGCAGCTCGCGTGCATAGGGCGCATCCGGCTGGCTGGCGAAGGCCCGCATGGCGCCGGTGAAGACGCGCAGGCTGGCGCCGCCATTGGCCACCACCTTGCGACCGAGCAGGTCGAGGGCCTGGATACCGTTGGTGCCTTCGTAAATTTGCGCGATGCGCACGTCGCGCACCAGTTGTTCCTGGCCCCATTCGCGGATATAGCCGTGCCCGCCGAACACCTGTTGGCCGTGGATGCAGCTGTCCAGCCCGGTGTCGGTGAAGAATGCCTTGGCCACCGGGGTGAGCAGAGCGACCAGCGCTTCGGCGGTGGCTCGCTCCTCGGCGTCGTCGCTGAACTTGGCCAGGTCCAGTTGCTGGCCGACATAGCCGGCGAAGGTGCGGCCGCCCTCGGTCATGGCTTTCATGCTCAGCAGCATACGCCGCACGTCGGGGTGAACGATGATCGGGTCGGCCAGTTTGTCCTGTGCCTGCGGGCCGCTGGGCGAGCGGCTCTGCGCGCGTTCGCGGGCATAGCTCACCGCGTTCTGGTACGAGGCTTCAGCGCAGCCGATGCCCTGAATGCCAATGGACAGGCGTTCGTAATTCATCATGGTGAACATCGCCGCCAGGCCGCGATTGGCCTCGCCGATCAGCCAGCCGTGGGCGCCATCAAAGTTCATCACGCAGGTGGCCGAGGCCTTGATGCCCATCTTGTGTTCGATGGAGCCGCAGTGCACCGGGTTGCGCGCACCCACAGAGCCGTCGGCGTTGACGAGAAACTTGGGGACCAGGAACAGCGAAATGCCCTTGGGGCCGGCCGGTGCATCCGGCAACTTGGCCAGTACCAGGTGGATGATGTTCTCGGTAAGGTCCTGCTCGCCGCCGGTGATGAAGATCTTGCTGCCACTGATCGCATAGCTGCCATCGGCCTGCGGCTCGGCGCGGGTGCGGATCAGGCCCAGGTCGGTGCCGGCGTGAGCTTCGGTCAGGCACATGGAGCCGGCCCAGCGCCCTTCGTACAGGGGCGGCAGGTAGGTGTTCTTGAGTTCTTCGCTGGCGTGGGCGTCGATGGCCAGGCAGGCGCCTGAGGTCAGCGCCGAATACAGCGCGAAGCTGGAGTTGGCCGCATAGAGCATTTCTTCGACTTGCACGGCGAGCATCTTGGGCATGCCCATGCCGCCCTGGTCCGGGTTGCCAGACAACCCGACCCAGCCGCCCTGAATGTAGGTGGCGTAAGCCTCCTTGAAGCCGGCCGGTGTGCGCACCTCGCCGGTCTGCCACTGCGCGCCTTCCTCGTCGCCACTGCGGTTGAGCGGCGCGATCAACTGTCCGGTGACTTTGGCCGCTTCTTCGAGGATGGCGTCGGCGGTGTCGGCATCCACCGTTTCCGCCAAGGCCGGCAAGCGTGCCCAAAGGGCCGGTGCCTGGAGGACCTCATGCAGGACGAAGCGCATGTCGCGCAGGGGAGCGTTGAAATCGGGCATGCAAACACCTCTGGCGGAGTAAAAGTGGCCGCCACCGTGGCGGCCGGTAGGTCAGGCGGTTGGGAAGCCGCCGACAGGGACAACAAGGGGGTTAATGGCCCGACGCCGCAGCAGCGCCCAAGCCGGTCTGCGCGCGGACGAACTGGTCGTCAAAGGCGGCACGCTCGCGGGCGGCGCGGGCGCTGGTATCCCAGTTGGACACCAGTACGGTGACAATGAATGCCAGCGGCATGGAGAACAGCGCCGGATGGTCGTAGGGGTAGATCGCCTCGGCGTGGCCCAGCACCGCGACCCACACCGCTGGTGACAGGATCACCAGCAGCAGCGCGCTGACCAGGCCGGCGAAACCGCCCGCCAGGGCGCCGCGGGTGGTCAGGTCCTTCCAGTACATGGCCATGATCAGCACCGGGAAGTTGGTGGAGGCGGCAATGCCGAAGGTCAGGCCGACCAGGAAGGCGACGTTCTGGTTCTCGAACAGAATGCCCAGCAGAATGGCGATCACGCCCAGGCCGATGGTGGCGATGCGGGTGACGCGCATTTCGTCCCTTTCGCTGGCGGTGCCCTTCTTCAGTACCGTGGCGTACAGGTCATGGGAAATCGCCGAGGCGCCGGCCAGCGCCAGGCCAGCGACCACCGCGAGGATGGTGGCGAAGGCCACGGCGGACAGGAAGCCGAGGAACAGGTTGCCGCCTACTGCCTTGGCCAGGTGCATGGCGACCATGTTGCCACCGCCGATCAGCGCGCCCTGGGTATCGCCACCGACGAAGAACTGCGGGTCCTGGCCGACAATGACGATGGCCGAGAAGCCCAGCACCGCCACCACCAGAAAGAAGAAGCCGATGAAGCCGGTGGCGTAGAACACCGACTTGCGGGCTTCCTTGGCGTTGGGCACGGTGAAGAAACGCATCAGGATGTGCGGCAGGCCGGCGATGCCGAACACCAGGCCCAGCGACAGCGAGGCGGCATTGATTGGGTCGGCGAGCATGCTGCCGGGTCCCATGATGGCGTTGCCGATGGCATGGGCGTCAATCGCCTGCGCGGCCATGGTTTCCAGGCTGAAACCGAACTCGCTCAGCGCCATCAGTGCTAGCGTGGTACCGCCGGCGAGCAACAGCACGGCCTTGATGATCTGCACCCAGGTGGTGGCGATCATGCCGCCGAAGATCACGTAGACCAGCATCAGCACGCCCACCACCATCACGGCAGTGGTGTATTCCAGGCCGAACAGCAGTTTGATCAACTGACCGGCACCGACCATCTGCACCACCAGGTAGCAGCACACCACGGTGAGCGAGCCGAAGGCGGCGAAGGTGCGGATCTGAGTCTGGTCGAGGCGGTAGGAGACGATGTCGGCGAAGGTGTACTTGCCGAGGTTGCGCAGCCGCTCGGCCATCAGGAAGGTGATCACCGGCCAGCCGACGAAGAACGCCACGGTGTAGACGAAGCCGTCATAGCCCTTGGCGAACATCAGGCTGGACAGACCCAGCAGGGTGGCCGCCGACATGTAGTCGCCGGCAATCGCCAGGCCGTTCTGGAAGCCGCTGATGCCGCCACCGGCGGTGTAGAAATCCGAAGTGGACTTGGTCTGCCGCGCCGCCCACCAGGTGATCGCCAGGGTGGCCAGCACGAAAACGAAGAACATGCCAATGGCGTGCAGGTTGACCGACGACTCGGCGCCGGAGGCGAACGCCGCGCCCGGCGCCAGGCCGAGCAGGGCCAGGATAAGAAGACGCTTCATTGCACATCCTCCAGCAGCTCTTTGCTCAGGGCGTCGAAACGGGTGTTGGCGCTGCGCACATACCAGCCGGTGAGGAGCCAGGACAGCACGATGATCGTCGCTGCCACCGGGATGCCGACCGTCAGCGCGCGGCCTTCACTCAGCGGGGCGTGCAGCCACTGGGGATAAAACGCCACCACCAGCATGAACAGGTAGTAGGCGCCTAGCACCGTGGCGGTCAGTGTCCAGGCGAGGCGCGAACGGCTTCGCACCAGTTTCTGGAATTTCGGATTGGCGCGGATGCGGTCGCAGCTCTGCGCATGGGACAAGTCGGTTTTCATGATGCGGCACCTTTTTTGTTGTTGTTGCCTTGCCCGTTCGCCCCGTTTTGCGGGTGCAGGACGGCCTGGCGGCAGATTGCGGCTGCTACCGGGATAGGGTTGGAGGAGACGGCGAACGCCCGGGCCGACGGCCTGGCACGGGCGTGACGGGGTTACAAGGCCTTGGCCATGTCGCGCAGCACGTACTTCTGGATCTTGCCGGTGCTGGTTTTCGGCAACTGGGTGAACACCACGGTCTTGGGCACCTTGAAGGCGGCCAGGTGCTCGCGGCAGAACGCGATGATGTCGGCCTCACAGACGTCCTGATGGTCGGCCTTGAGGGTGATGAAGGCGCAAGGGGTTTCGCCCCATCGCTCATCCGGGCGGGCGACTACCGCAGCCTCCAGCACGCCCTGGTGACGGTAGAGCACGCCTTCCACCTCGATGGTGGAGATGTTCTCGCCGCCGGAAATGATGATGTCCTTGAGGCGATCCTTGATCTCTACATAACCATCCGGGTGGCAGACCGCCAGGTCGCCGGTGTGGAACCAGCCGCCGGCAAAAGCTTCCTCGGTGGCGCTGGGGTTTTTCAGGTAGCCCTTCATCACGGTGTTGCCGCGCATGAAGATTTCACCGATGGTCTCGCCGTCGCGGGGTGTCGGCTCCATGGTTTTCGGGTCGCCGACCATCACGCCTTCCAGGGTCGGGTAGCGCACGCCCTGGCGGGCTTTTATGCGCGCCCGTTCATCAAGGCTGAGTTCATCCCACTCGTCGTGCCAGGCACACACGGTGACCGGGCCGTAGACCTCGGTCAGGCCGTAGACGTGGGTGACCTTGATGCCCATTTCCTCCACCGCGCCGATTACCTTGGCCGGCGGCGCGGCGCCGGCGACCATGGCGTGCACTGGATGGTCGATGGCTGCCTTGGCTTCCGGCGGCATGTTGACCAGTGCGTTGAGCACGATGGGCGCGCCGCACATGTGGGTCACCTGCTCGTCACGGATCAGGGTGAGAATCTTCTGCGGGTCGACACGGCGCAGGAACACATGCACGCCGGCCAGCGCGGTCACGGTCCAGGGGTAGCACCAGCCGTTGCAGTGGAACATCGGCAGGGTCCACAGGTACACCGGTTGCTGGCCCATTGACCAGGTCATCTGGTTGCCGAGGGCGTTCAGGTAGGCGCCCCTGTGGTGGTACACCACACCCTTGGGGTTGCCGGTGGTGCCTGAGGTGTAGTTGAGGCTGATGGCCTGCCATTCATCCTCCGGCCACGACCAGGCGAACTCCGGGTCGCCTTCGGCGAGTAAGGCTTCGTAGTCCAGATCGCTGGCCGCCTGGCCTTCGCCGTATTCTGGGTCGTCGACGTCGATCACCAGGATCGGATAACCGAGCATGCCCACGGCGGCGTGGATCACGTCGTAGAACTCGCGGTCGGTGATCAGCGCCTTGGCTTCGCCATGCTGCAGCATGAAGGCAATGGCCTCGGCGTCCAGGCGCACGTTCAGGGTATTGAGCACCGCGCCAATCATTGGCACGCCAAAGTGAGCTTCGAGCATCGCCGGGATATTGGGCAGCATCACCGCCACGGTGTCGCCCTTCTTGATGCCGCGGCCGGCCAGGGCTGAGGCCAGGCGCCGGCAACGGGCGTAGGTTTCGCCCCAGGTGCGGCGGATCGAGCCATGTACCACCGCCGGGTAATTCGGGTACACCGCAGCGGTACGCTCGATGAAGCTCAGTGGCGAAAGGGCGATGTGGTTGACGCTGGAGCGGGACAGGCCCTGTTCGAAAATGGACATGGTTCTACCTGTGGCTGATTGTTAGCTCTGGTTATTTCGGTATCTTCCGAACGCTATGGCAGTTGACGGTAAGAGCTTATGTGCCAAGTTATAGGTTAGTAACGCAAGCATTGGTATATAAACCATAGTTTTATAGTAATAATACTATACCGAGGATGGTGGCATGACAGGGTTCGGCGAGCAGTCGCTGCAGGTACAGGTGCTGATACGGCTGCTGCGTGAGCTGCGCCCCTTGGCGGAATGCGCTGATGGACTACGCCGCTTCCTGATGACGTGCCCGCAGGTTCAGGAGGCCTGGTACCTGAGCTGGCAGCCGCGCACCCGCACCTATGCCCATGAGGGTCAAGCCGGGCAGTTGCCGCCGGGGCAGGGCGACCCGTTGCAAGCCAGCGATCAAGTGCTCTTTGACCGCATGCAGAGCGAGCCGTTGTTGTCCCTGGCAGCGCTGCGACAGGTGCCCTGTTGGCTGGCCGGTCGTTTGCGACGGGCTGGCGTAGAGTATGGCCACGCCCTGGCCTTGCCGCTGCAGGCCGGACAATCGGGCGTGCTATTGGTAGCCTTGCGTGAGGGCGTGCCGCTGGATGGGCTCGACGGCGTCCTGGCGTTGTTGCCTGCGCTGTTGCCATTGTCAGGCAACCTGCCGCGCAGCACGCCATTGTTGGGCAGTGATCCGCAGCCCGCCTTGCTGGTGGATGCCGCCGCGCAGCCGCTGGAGTTCAATCCCGCCTTGGTCACGTTGCTCGGCGAGGTGTCACTGTCCGAAATGACGCGGCTGCTGCCGGTCAACCATCCGCATCTGGTGCGTGCCAGCCTGGCCCAGCAGCGCGCGATTGAAAACGTTGAGGTGCAGACTGCCACGCGCATTCTGGTCTGGACCTATATTCCCGAGCCGGCCGAACAGCGCGTGCTGGTGCGTTGCCGGGAAGCCACCGCCGAGGTGCAGGCCAATCGCGATGCCACCCAGGCGCGCCGGCTGTACCGGTTGATCACCGAAAACACCACCGACCTGATTTCCCGACACACCCCAGACGGGCGTTTTCTGGACGCTTCGCCGGCCAGCTGGACCTTGCTCGGCTACTGGCCGGAGGAGCTGCGCGGCACCCTGGCACACGACCTGTTCCACAGCCAGGATATTGCCCAGTTGGTGCAGCGCGCCCGCGATGCCCTGGAGCAGGACGGCTATCACACCATGACCTTCCGCATCCGCCATCGCGATGGCCGTTACCTGTGGTTCGAAACCGCCTGCCGGGCGATCCGCGAGACCTACACCGGCGCGGTGGTCGAGGTGGTCAGCGTGTCGCGTGATGTCACGGCGCGGGTGCAGGCCGAGGAGAACCGTCGCCGTCTGGCCGAGGTGGTGGAGGTGAACACCGACCTGGTGCTGTTCATCCAGGCCGAGGGCAGCATCGCCTACCTCAATCCGGCGGCGCGCCTGGCGTTGCAGATCGAGGAGGGCACGGTACCCGAACTGAGTGCTCTGCTCGATGCTGCAGACCTGGGCCGACTGCGCAACGAGGGGCGCGCTACGGCCGAGCGCGAGGGCGTGTGGAGCGGCGAGGTGCGTCTGCAGCCTCAGGGTGGAAAGACTTCCTTGCCAGTTTCGCTGGTGCTGCTGGCCCACAACCTGGCCGGCGGTGAGCGTTATTATTCGCTGGTCGCCCGCGACATGACCGAACGTGAATTACGCGAGGCCCAGCTGCGCCGCCACCAGGACGAACTGGCGCACACTGCCCGCCTGGTTACCCTCGGCGAGCTGGCGTCAGGCATCGCCCACGAGATCAACCAACCGCTGGCGGCGGTGGTCAATTACGCCAGCGCCAGTCAGCGTTATTTACACAGCCTTGCCAGCAACCCCCAGGCTCCCGAGCGCATCGGCCAGGGGCTGGAGCGCATCACCGAGCATGCCAATCACGCCGCGCAAGTGATCAAGCGCCTGCGCGCCTTCCTGCGCAAAGGCCAGCGCCGCATGCAGGCGCTCGACGTGGCCCAGGTGGCCCGCGAGGCGGTGCGCCTGTGCGCCTGGGAAGCGAGCCAGGCGCAGGTGACGATTGACGAGCAACTGGCGGACAATCTGCCGCCGGTCTACGCCGATCCGGTGTTGATCGAGCAGGTACTGCTCAACCTGCTGCGCAATGCCATTGATGCCAACCGCGAAGCGCACCCCGCTACGCCGTCACGGATCGTGCTGGAAACGCGGCAGCGCGGCGGAGAACTGTGCATCGGTGTCAGCGACCAGGGGCCGGGTGCCAGTGCCGAGATTCTCGAGCAGATGTTCACGCCGTTCTACACCAGCAAGGTCGAGGGGCTGGGCCTGGGATTGTCGATGAGTCGCAGCATCGTCGAGGGTTTTGGCGGTGCTCTGGACGCGTATCCCGAAGCGAACAGCGGGTTGCGCCTGGAATGCCGTCTGCCGCTGCGCGAGGCGACTCGTTTGGAGAGTGACAGCTGAGCTTTCAAGCGATAATGGGCGGCAAATGATCGATAACAAGAAGGAAGCGGGGATGAGCCCTCAGGAACAACTGGTGTATGTGGTGGACGACGATCAGGGCATGCTCGACTCCACCGTCTGGCTGCTGGAGTCGGTGGGCCTCAAGGCATTGGCGTTTACCAATGGCCAGGATTTCCTGGCGGCCTGCGAGCCGGATCGTGCCGCGTGCGTGTTGCTGGATGTGCGCATGCCAGGTATGGGCGGCCTGAATATTCAGGACGCCATGCGCCAGCGTGGTCTCACGCTGCCGGTGATCTTCGTCAGCGGCCATGCCGATGTGCCCATCGTGGTGCGCGCGTTCCGCGCGGGCGCGGTGGACTTTATCGAAAAACCCTACAACGAGCAGCTGCTTCTGGACAGCGTGCAGCAGGCGCTCAACCGTCTGACCAGCGTAGCGCCGCCTGTTGCCTATCCGGGCCTGGACGAGGTGCAGGCGCGTCTGGACAGCCTCACTCCCCGCGAGCGCGACGTGCTGTTGCCGCTGGTACGCGGCTATACCAATCGTGAAGTCGCCGAGCAGCTGGACATCAGCGTGAAAACAGTCGACCTCTACCGCTCGCGGGTAATGAAGCGCATGCAGGCCGATACCCTGCCGGCGCTGGTGGGCATGGCCATCGCGGCTGGATTAGTAGACCCGTTGAACTTACGCGGGGCGTAAACCGCTCGAGGATGCGATTAATCCGCCCAGCCGCGATACACATAGGTCATCGGCCGTGGACCTTTCAGGTAGCTGCTTTGCAGGTCGCGAACGGTAAAGCCGCCGGCGCCGATCAGCCGGACAATATCCCTATTCAGATGACAGCCACCGGCCAGCGGTTTCCAGGCCGGCGTCAGCCGGTGCTGCCAGCGCGCCACGCCTGCATCGGGGGCCAGGCCGTGCTCGGCAAATAACAGGCGACCGCCGGGCTTGAGCACGCGGCGCATTTCCTGCAACGCAGCGGCTGCGTCAGGAATGGTGCACAGGGTGAAGGTGCAGACGATGCTGTCGAAATGCGCCGTGGGTGCCTGAATCGCGCCAAGCTCCAGGGCCACGGTTTCCACCGGGATGGCGATTTTCTCGGCCCGCTGCCGGGCTAGCAGCTGCATCTGCGCCGCCGGATCGACGCCGACAATTCGGCTGACCCGTGCCGGGTCGTAAAAACCCAGGTTCAAGCCCGTGCCGATACCGATTTCCAGGACGTTGCCGCTGGCCTGAGGCACCACCTGGGCGCGAATCTTCATGACCTCACCCATTCCGCAGGCAAAGTCGATCAGGCGGGGCAGGAGGTAGCGCTCGTACAGGTTCATGATCGGCCTCGGTGGATGGGCGGTTGCAAGAGCATGGCTTTTGGCATGAGCTGCTGCAATGTTGGTCCGGTCACATTCCGTGCGGCCCTGTTGGTTTCGCCATCCTCATTGATTGAGGTGATGGCTATGAGCCGTTATAAGTCTGGGAGTCTGGCGGAGGGTCGTGCATCGGGTGCGGGCTGGCCGCCAGGATCTTTCAGTACTCAAGGAATGATGATGAAAAAAGCAGCAGCTCTCGGACTGGTGGGCGCTTTGGCTCTCATGACCGGCATTGCGCAGGCCGCAGAAGAAAAGAATTTCTCGGTGGGTGGCTCGTTCTACTGGATCGATGTGGACGCTACCAATGTGGCAACCATGGATTTCACCGGCGGCTCGATCTTCGGCACCGCAGCCCTCAACGAGCACGTGGCGTTACGCGGCAGCATTTATGGCGCGAGCTGGGATGTCGATGACGATCTGGAAGTGACAGGGTATGACGTTCAACTGCTGCTGGGCGGCAACCTGAATCGCGAAGGCTTCAAGTATTACCTCGCCCTGGGTGGGTTCAGCGAAACCCTTGAATATGATGGTGGTGGCGATTCAATGGATTTCAGCGGGGCACAAGTAGGGCTGGGTTTTGGCTACAACTGGGCGCAGGTGTCTCTGGATTACACCATCAACCGGCGCAGCGCCGATGACTACGCTGATGCCATCGAGGACAGTGGCCTGATGTGGGCGGCGGGTGCGCGCCGCTCCGAGGTGACCGCCACCTCGTCGACCCTGGCGCTTTCATTGCGCTTTTGACGTTCAGCGGTTATTCGCGGCGCACCGCTGTGGGTGCGCCGCTCACGCAGACGGGCGAGGTCGTCCTACCGAATCGGCAGAATCAAATATCGTCTTCGCCGACAAAGGCTTCCAGGCACCGCACACGAATCTCTTCGCCACGGCTGTGCAGCAACCAGACATCTGCTTCAGCATCGAAACGCGCGGCCACCAGCTCTTCATGGCTGAATTCCCAGACATGGCGCTGCGAGCCTTCCAGGCAGGTGATCTCCACCTCGATATCGTCTTCTTCCTCGACTTCGAAAAGGTCGAAGTCAAACGCGTGCAAGCCGTTGACTTCAAGCATGTCAGCCAGCTCGAGAGCTTCGATAAGGGTGGCGTGGGGTGCGGTCATGGTGATCTCGTGTGGGGAAAGGGAGCGTAACGGGGTCGCCAGCAGAGGCTGGCGTCGGGCGCGGAACAGGGTGGACCGCGCCCGATGTGCTGTTACAGGCGCAGGCCGCCGTCCAGCTCGAGGATGCGACCGGTGTAGTAGTCGTTTTCCAGGATATAGGCCACCGAGTGGGCGATTTCCTTCGGTTGGCCGAGGCGCTTGAGCGGTATGCCTGCGGTCATGCGTTCCAGGGCTTCGGGTTTCATGCTGGCGACCATTTCGGTCTCGATGAAGCCCGGCGCCACGCCGGCGACGCGAATGCCGTAACGCGCCAGTTCCTTGGCCCACACCACGGTGTCGGCGGCCACGCCGGCCTTGGCGGCCGAGTAGTTGGCCTGGCCAATGTTGCCGGCGCGGGAGATTGAGGAGATGTTGACGATCGCGCCTTGGTTCTTCAGCTCAATCATCTTCGCCGCCACTTCGCGAGTGCACAGGAACACGCCGGTGAGGTTGACGTCGATCACCGACTGCCACTGGGCCAAGCTGAGTTTGGTCAGCTCGCCGTCCTTGACCTTGATGGTCAGGCCATCGCGTAGGATGCCGGCATTGTTGACCAGGCCATGAATGGCACCGAAGTCTTCGGCGACCTGATTGACCAGATTCACGACCTGCTCTTCGTTGGCGACGTTGCAGATATACGCACGGGCTTCGCTGCCAGCGGCCTGGCAGGCGGCGACGGCTTCGTCGAGACGTTCCTGGTTGAGATCGACCAGCGCCAGTTTGGCCCCCTTGGCAGCGAGGTATTCGCCCATTGCGCGGCCCAGGCCTTGGCCGCCGCCGGTAATGATGATGACTTTGTCTTGTAGTTGCATCGGTGTGTTCCCTTTAGTACTGCGAAAGAACCTCGTCCAAGCCTGCTACTCTAGGCACCCGTCCGCTTCAAGCGGATCTTCGCGAGGAGTCATGAGGTGAGCGTAAAGGCCGCCCAGAATGCCCGAGAATTGCTGCTCAAGGAATACCGCGGCGTACTCTCCACGCATTCGAAGAAAATCCCCGGGTTTCCGTTCGGTTCGGTAGTGCCTTATTGCCTGGACGGCGACGGACGGCCCTTGCTGCTGATCAGCCGCATCGCCCAGCACACCCATAACCTGCAGGCCGATGGCAGATGTTCGCTGCTGGTGGGCGAGCGCGGCGCCGCCGATGTGCAGGCGGCCGGCCGGCTGACGTTGCTGGCTGAAGCGCGCAAGCTGCACGATGGCGCCGAGATCGACGCCGCCGCGGCGCGCTATTACCGCTACTTTCCGCAGTCGAGCCAGTACCACCGCGTGCATGATTTCGACTTCTGGGTACTCGAACCGGTGCGCTGGCGCTTTATCGGCGGCTTTGGCGCCATCCACTGGCTGGAAGCTGCCAGCCTGGCCAATCCTTTTGCGGGCGAGGCGGAAGCTGCCATGCTCGCGCACATGAATGCCGATCACGTCGAGGCCATTGCTCATTATGTCGCCTTGGCCGGTTTGCCGGCATCCGAGCCGGCGCTGATGGTCGGCATCGACAGCGAGGGGTTTCACTTGCGCATCGCAGGCAGTCTGTTCTGGTTGGCCTTTCCAACATCCTGTAACACTGCGATGCAGGTGCGCCAGGCCTTGGTACAGCTGGGGCGCGCCGAACGCTGGCCGACCGATGGGGAGCCGGGTCGTTGAATTCACGTGTTGGCGTCGCCATCTAATCCTTGTCGAACACGACATTTATCCCCATCAAGAGACTTACATTGATGCGTGCTTTTTTCCTTTTGTTCCTGCTCTTTCCGCTGATCGAGCTGGCCGTGATCATCAAGGTCGGCAGCGTGATCGGCGTCCTGCCCGTGCTGTTGCTGATCATCGCCACCGGTGTGCTCGGTGTGGTGCTGCTGCGGGTGGCGGGAGTCGCCACCGCCTGGCGTGCCCGCGAGCGACTGGCCCGTGGCGAGTTGCCCGAGCAGGAAATGCTCGAAGGGCTGCTGATCGCGGTAGGCGGTGGCCTGCTGCTGTTGCCGGGTTTCATCAGTGACCTGTTCGGGCTGCTGTGCCTGCTGCCGTTCACCCGGCGCCTGGTGGTGCGCAAACTGCGACGCAAGGCCGAAGAGCAGGCCCTGCGTCAGCGCGCTTTCGCCGAGGATCTGGCTGCGCGCACGAATCCTCAGCGCCCCAGCGTTATCGAAGGCGAATACAAGCGTCACGATAAGTGACCGGTTTGCAGGATCGGCAAAAAAATCTTCACGACCTGCCCTTGAAATGCCTTTGAGCGCCCCTATCTAGCTGTCACCGCAAGGTTTCTGCCGGCTTGGCAGAGCAGTTTTCTGCGGCGCGCACCGCACGCCGCAACCGGCACCGCCGGAATCACTAGTAGCCGATGACTTCATCGGCTGTAAGCAACTACTTGGGAGAGATCGACAATGGCACTTCGTCCCCTGCATGACCGCGTCGTCATCCGTCGCAGCGAAGAAGAAAGCAAAACCGCTGGTGGCATCGTGCTGCCGGGCTCGGCCGCTGAGAAGCCGAACCAAGGTGAAATCGTTGCAGTCGGCGCTGGTCGCGTTCTGGACAATGGTGAAGTCCGCCCGCTGGCCGTCAAGGTCGGCGACAAAGTGGTGTTTGGCCCGTACTCCGGCAGCAACGCCATCAAGGTTGATGGCGAAGAACTGCTGGTGATGAGCGAGAACGAAATCCTCGCCGTTATCGAAGGCTGATTCCCGACGAATTCTCGTTCCACTTAAGTGTTTGAGGAAAAATCATGGCTGCTAAAGACGTACAATTTGGCGATTCCGCCCGCAAGAAACTGCTCATCGGTGTAAACATCCTGGCTGACGCGGTCAAAGCCACCCTCGGCCCGAAGGGTCGCAACGTGGTGCTGGAGCGCAGCTTCGGCGCGCCGCTGATCACCAAGGACGGCGTTTCCGTCGCCAAAGAGATCGAGCTGAAGGACAAGATCGAAAACATCGGCGCCCAGCTGGTGAAAGACGTCGCTTCCCGCGCCAACGACCAGGCGGGTGACGGCACCACCACCGCCACCGTTCTGGCTCAGTCCATCGTCACCGAAGGTCTGAAGTCGGTCGCTGCCGGCCTGAACCCGATGGACCTCAAGCGCGGCATCGACAAGGCCACCATCGCCATCGTCGCCGAGCTGAAGAACCTGGCCAAGCCGTGCACCGACACCAAGGCAATCGCCCAGGTTGGCACCATCTCCGCCAACTCCGACGATTCCATCGGCAACATCATTGCCGAAGCCATGGAAAAAGTCGGTAAAGAAGGCGTGATCACCGTTGAAGAAGGCTCGGGCCTGGACAACGAACTGTCCGTCGTCGAAGGCATGCAGTTCGACCGTGGCTACCTGTCCCCCTACTTCATCAACAAGCCGGACACCATGGTGGCCGAGCTGGAAGGCCCGCTGCTGCTGCTGGTGGACAAGAAGATCTCCAACATTCGCGAACTGCTGCCGGTACTGGAAGCAGTGGCCAAGTCCGGCCGTCCGCTGCTGATCGTGGCTGAGGACGTCGAAGGCGAAGCCCTGGCGACCCTGGTGGTCAACAACATGCGCGGTATCGTCAAGGTCGCAGCCGTCAAGGCTCCGGGCTTCGGTGATCGTCGCAAGGCCATGCTGCAGGACATCGCCATCCTCACCGGCGGTACCGTGATTTCCGAGGAAGTCGGCCTGAGCCTGGAAAGCGCCACCCTGGAGCACCTGGGTAACGCCAAGCGTGTGGTTCTGTCCAAGGACAACACCACCATCATCGACGGTGCCGGCGCTCAAGCCGACATCGAAGCGCGCGTGGCTCAGATCCGCAAGCAAGTCGAAGACACCTCCTCCGACTACGACAAGGAAAAACTGCAAGAGCGTCTGGCCAAGCTGGCCGGCGGTGTTGCCGTGATCAAGGTCGGTGCGGCCACCGAAGTCGAAATGAAAGAGAAGAAGGCGCGCGTTGAAGACGCCCTGCACGCAACCCGTGCAGCCGTTGAAGAAGGCGTGGTGCCTGGCGGTGGTGTGGCCCTGGTTCGCGCCCTGGCTGCCATTACCGACCTGAAGGGGATCAACGAAGAGCAAAACGCCGGTATCAACATCCTGCGTCGCGCCATCGAAGCTCCGCTGCGCCAGATCGTCACCAACGCCGGCGACGAAGCCTCCGTGGTGCTGGACAAGGTCAAGCAGGGTTCCGGTAACTACGGCTACAACGCTGCGACCGGCGAATACGGCGACATGATCGAGATGGGTATCCTCGACCCGGCCAAGGTGACCCGTACTGCACTGCAGGCGGCGTCCTCCATTGCCGGTTTGATGATCACCACCGAGGCGATCGTTGCCGACCTGCCGGAAGACAAGGCCGCTCCGGCCATGCCGGACATGGGCGGCATGGGTGGCATGGGCGGCATGATGTAAGCCGACCCGGCTCCCTGAGCTGTACCAGAAGCCCCGCCCCGTGCGGGGCTTCTGCGTTTTTGATGTGCACGAATCATGCGTTTCGGCTGATCAAAGTTGTACATAAGGCGGCTTACAAAGACGTGCTAAGGTCAAAAGCAGGGTCTCGGTCGTAGCCTGTCTTGCAGGGAATGCCTTATGAACGATGCGAATGTGTTGATCCTCGGCGCCGATGCGTCGGGCCAACCGATCAGCCAGCTCCTGCGGCTGGCTAACCGCCATGGTCTTATCGCTGGCGCCACCGGCACCGGCAAGACGGTGACCTTGCAGCGGCTGGTGGAAAATTTCAGCGATGCCGGCGTGGCGGTGTTCGCCGCCGACATTAAGGGCGACCTGTGCGGCCTGGGCGCGGCCGGCCAGCCCAGCGGCAAGGTGGCCGAGCGCATCGACTCCATGCCCTGGTTGAACCATCAACCGCAGGGTTATCCGGTCGTGCTCTGGGATATTGACGGCGAAAAAGGCCATCCGCTGCGCACCACACTGAGCGAAATGGGCCCGCTGTTGCTCGGTAACTTGCTGGAACTGACCGACAGCCAGCAATCGGCGCTATATGCAGCCTTCAAGGTGGCGGATCGCGAGGGTTTGCTGCTGCTCGACCTCAAGGATCTCAAGGCGCTGCTCAACCACCTGAGAAGTACCCCGGCTCTCTTGGGTGAAGACGCCGCGCTGTTCAACTCGGCTTCAGCCCAGGCGCTGCTGCGCCGGATGGCGACATTGGAACAGCAGGGCGCCGAAGCGCTATTCGGCGAACCGGCCTTGCAATTGGGTGATCTCCTGCGACCCACAGCGCAGGGCAAGGGCATCATCCACTTGCTTGAGGCCAGTCGCCTGATACACGAAGCACCCAAGGTCTATGCGACCTTCCTGCTCTGGCTGCTCGCCGAACTGTTCGAGCAACTGCCCGAGCGCGGCGATGCGGATCGCCCCGTGCTGGCACTGTTTTTCGATGAGGCGCACGTGCTGTTCAGCGGCACGCCAAAGGCGTTACAGGAGCGCTTGGAGCAAGTGGTTCGGCTGATTCGCTCCAAAGGCGTAGGGGTGTATTTCGTCACGCAGTCGCCGGGCGATTTACCCGATGACATCCTCGCCCAGTTGGGTTTGCGCATTCAGCACAGCCTGCGAGCTTTCACCGCCAGGGAGCAAAAAAGCTTGCGTGCGGTGGCTGACGGCTTTCGCCCCAACCCGCAAATCGACACCCTGGCAACGCTGACCCAATTGGGAATTGGTGAGGCGCTGGTCGGCACGCTGGAAGAGAAAGGTACCCCGGCCATGGTGCGGCGCGTGGCGATTGCCCCACCACAGTCACGCATCGGCCCGCTGACCGACGGCGAGCGGGCAGCGTTGATGCGTACGTCGCCATTGGCCGGGCATTATGACCAGACTGTCGACCGTGAGTCGGCTTACGAGATGCTCAATGCCCGAGCAACATCTAGTGCGGTCCCCAAGACCGACGAGAAAGAGGCCGGCGCGGGTATAGGTGACAAGGCGGCTGAAGTGCTCGGCGATCTGGTCGGCAAGACCATGAAAAGTGCGATGCGCCAGGCGGCCAATCAGTTGGGTCGACACATTGTGCGCGGATTGATGGGCTCGTTGCTGGGAGGCAAGAAACGTTAGCGGGCTATGCGAAAGGCCGTCTAGCGGCATGTTTATGACCCACAATGAACCGCGCAATCTAGCGGTAGCTGAGAGTGCAGATTGCGGCTGAGTTGCCAATAAACGCCAAAGGTTCGCAGCCCTGCGATCACGTAACGAGTGCCTGAATTGGTGCCCTAGAGGCCTTTTTCTTCAGCCGCTTTCGTCAGATCTTTTTCGATTTTTTCAAGTTCTTGCTGGAAAGCTTGATCCAGCAGGCTGGCTTTTTTTCGCCATGGCTTGCGCTCCGGCTCTGGTTGCGCAGCATAAGTAATGATTTCACCGCCGTTTTCATCTTTGTAGCGCTTGGCTTGGCGCTCGAGTTCTGCCCGTAGTTCGTCTTTTGTCACTGTTGATCCAATTTTCTCAGAAGGAGGTGATGAGTCGGCAAAAAGTGCACAAGGACTCGTTGTTTATAAAAGCAGGGTTTACACAAAGAACCATGGTTATGGGTGTAAATTATATACTCGGAGTGGGGGCGTCCATGTAACGGCGCCCCGGGAGTTATATGTCGGGGTCATGTGTCCGCGGCTGAAACAGTACTGCCGGTTTACCCTAGCAACCCCACGCTTGAATGGCAGACAGGGGTTTTTGTTGGAGCCCCTAGCGGTCGGCGAACGCGCCGGCGTAGCGTGGGGATCGGGCTGTGCGCCGAAAACACAACCGGTACGTCTCAGACGTTATACGGCCGCCATGGATGTTGCCAGGCACAATGCCGAGGGCTGTTTATCAGGCGGGCACCAAGGCCGGTAACAGTGTGCGGGAAATAGCCTTGCGTACGGCCGGATGCACGGTGGCGCTGCTGGCGAGTAAGTCCTCCACCAATCGACGCAACGCCTGGGCGCGTTGATCGTCGAAGCCACGTACCGCCAGTGTACAGGCTTCTTCGGCGTCGGCGCCGGGTGGAATGTCGATACCCAGTGCAATTAGTCGTTCACGAAATTCGGCCTCGCCTACCTGTTCATCACGGAACATGGTCCTTCTCCTTTGCAGGGTTTGATGCAGCCTGAATGGGTTATCCATACCAGAAGATAGTTCTGCTAAGTGAGACCGGCTTGCGGCGCGGCAATGACCGAGACCGAAGGTCGCGCAGTCTGGGATTATCGCTGTTGTTGCGTGCGCTGCAGCAACATACGATCCAGGCGTATGGCCGCCATGCTTTGTCGCTGGTAAGCGTGCACGCATTTCATTATCGTAGAGGTCTTTTGAAATGCCCTGTGGATGTCATGATGTTGGAAGAAACTCTTGTTCAAATGGAGCAGCTCGTCGGTAACCTGTTGCAGCGTAATCAGGAGCTGCAAGCCAATCAGGCCGAATTGAGCGCAGCCCTGGCGCAGATCAAGGATGAAAACGAAATGCTGCAACTGCAAATGCTGGAAATGGAGGAACGTCAGGGTGCCGTCGCTTCGCGCCTGCAAGCCCTGGTACAACGTGCCGCCGGCGATCAGGTCAGCACTCATTCCACCAACAGCGGTTCGATTATCGCCAGCGCATGAAAACACCCGATAACGCAGTTTCGGTCCTGTCTATCTTCGGCCGCGACTACACCGTGAAAGCCCCGGAAGGGAAGCAGCAGCTTCTCGAGGACTCGGCTGCGTTATTGCGAACACATATCAAGGATATTCAACGCCAGCGTCCGGGACTGCGCCCCGACGAGCTTTTCCTGCTGGCGGCTCTGAGCGTCTGCTCCAGGCACCTGGAGCAGCAGGCTGAATATCACCGCGAGCTGATCGCTTTGCAGCAGCGGTTGAACTCCACCAAGGAACGTATCCAGGGTCAGATCGAAACGGTTCAAGTGGGGTGAAACGGCCCGTTTTGCCTGCGAGCAGAACGTTTGCATGGCTTGCGCGCTGTCGGAAGACCTATTTATCTCTCTTCGCAGCGGAACTTATTCGCTCTCGCCCCAATCAATCTGCGCTTGCCGGTACACCCCCCTGTACTGTGATTCCCGTCTCCAGAGGTTTTCATGAAAACAGTGTCTTCCCTGACCCTCACTGCGATGCTCGCCATGACTGGTTGTGCATCGTCGGGCCTGAACATGAACGATGCCGTGCAAATCGCCTCGGCGGTTGACGCGTCCATGCCGGCCGCTACTCCGGGCACTACCCGCGCGACCATCAGCGGTCTGCTGTCCATGTTGGGCTCGACCAATACTTCCTCCACCCAGGCGCTGGGTGGCACCGCCGCCCTGTTGGGGTTGGCGCAATCGAAGCTGAGCACCAACGAATACGCCCAATTGGCCACGGCGGTTCCGGGCTTGCAGCAGCTCACCGGCAGCAACGCGGTGACACAACTGTCTGCTCTGGGTCTGCTGAATGGCCAATCGGCCAGCCCAACGGTGCTGAGCAAGGCGCTGAGCAATACCCGCACCGAGGCGGGTGTTGACCAGGCGTTCTCAACTCTGGGCATGGACACCGGCATGGTCGAGGTGTTCTCGCCGTTGCTGCTGCAATATTTTGGCAACCAGGGCGTATCAGGCGGCGTGCTGCAGAGCCTGTCCAGCGCCTGGGGCACCGAAGGCTGATTGATGGGCTGCAGGTACAAGCCTGAGTCCATGTGAGGATTGCAATGACGGTTGATTTCCAGCTCAAGCTTTCCTCCCGCCGGCCCCATGGCAAGGCGGGAGCGGGCGCACCCGGCGACGAGCTGGCGGCCTTGATCGACCAGCTGGAAAGCGACCGTGGGCGGATCATCAATAGCGCCGCCGTACGTCGCCTGCAGCAGAAGACCCAGGTGTTTCCACTGGAGCGCAATGCGGCGGTGCGCAGTCGGCTGACGCATTCGCTGGAAGTGCAGCAGACCGGCCGTTTCATTGTGCGCACGCTGTACAAGCAGTTGGGGGCGAAGGCGGCCGACTACGGTCTGCAAGACTTGCAAGGCCCCTTGGAAACACTGGTGGAAATGGCCTGCCTGAGCCATGACATCGGCAACCCGCCGTTCGGTCATTTCGGCGAATTCGCCATCGGCGAATGGTGCGAACGAAACCTCGATGCGCTGTTCGATGCGGCAGTCCCGGCGGATCGGGGCGATGCCCTGTTGCGCGAGCGCATGTGCCGCGACCTCAAAGAGTTTGAAGGTAATGCCCAGGCCATCCGCCTGCTGGTACGTCTGCAGCGCTTGAATCTCACCTATGTGCAGATTGCGGCGATGCTCAAGTATGTACGCCCCGCCTATGAAGCCAGGCCGACCGCTGATAGCCCAGGGGCCTACCTGCGCAAGAAGCCGGGTTTCTATCTGTCCGAAGAGGACTTCCTGCTCGAGCTGTACGAGGCCCTGGGCATGGCGCCCGGTACCCGCCATCCGGCCGTCTACATCATGGAGGCGGCCGACGATATCGCCTATTGCCTGGCGGATATCGAGGACTCGGTAGAGAAGGGCATCCTCAGTGTCGAGCAGCTGGCCCAGTTGCTGGTCGACAAATTCGCCGAGTATGGCGATGTGGACGGTCCCATGCTCGGGCAGCGCTCCTTTCGCCAGCGCGTGGGCTACGCCCTGGATCGGGCGCTGAAAGAGCCGATCAACAAGGCCGGCGAATTCTTCATCTGGCTGCGGGTAAACATGGTCCACCCGCTGGTGCAGCATGCGGCCACGCAGTTCATCACGCATATCGAGCCGGTGTTTCACGGCACCCTCGACCGCGCGTTGCTGGAAGATGCCAGCCCAGCCAATGCCATTGTGCAAACGTTCAAGGACGTGGCCAGGGAGCAGGTATTCTGCCATCGCGAGGTGGAAACCCTGCATTTGCAGGGGTATCGCATCCTGCAGGGCCTGCTGGAGTTCTATGCGCCGCTGCTGCGCGTGGAGCCGCAGGATTTCATCGCTCTGACAGAAGGACGCTACCGGCGTTCACCGCAGCTGCAGATGCTGGCCAGGCGCCTGCCGAGCCAGTTGCTCAAGGCCTACAGCGAAGCCCTCAAGAATCTTCCGGAGCCGGCGCAGGATCGGCCGCTCTGGGAGTTCTATCATCGCTGCCGGATGCTGCTGGATTTTGTCAGCGGCATGACCGACCAGCACGCCCAAGACGAGTACCACACCTTGGCTGCACTGTAAGCCGCGCAAGCCGCCCCCATTGCACCGCATCCAGAACTCGATACCGTGCCCGGGGGAGGTCATCCAATTACGCCCTGTGTGCCGTCACACCTTGAACTGATCCATCAGTCCCTGCTGGTGATTAGCCAGCGTGTCCAATGTCTGGCTGATGCGTGCCGACTCGCGGGATTGGCCGGCCAGGGATTCGGTGACATCGCGAATACCGGCGACGTTGCGGTTGATCTCCTCGGCGACCGCGCTTTGTTGCTCGGCGGCGCTGGCGATCTGCAGGTTCATGTCATTGATCACGCTCACCGCCTCGCCAATGCGCTGCAGGGCGGCGACTGCCTGCTCGACCTGTTCCACGCTGCCCTGGGCGTGCAGATGGCTGGAGTGCATGGTGCCCACAACTTCCTGGGTGTCGCCCTGCAGACTTTCGATCACCCCGCGAATTTCTCCCACCGAGTCCTGGGTGCGTTTGGCCAAGCCGCGCACTTCATCGGCGACGACGGCGAAGCCGCGTCCGGCATCACCGGCGCGGGCGGCCTCGATGGCGGCGTTGAGGGCCAACAGGTTGGTTTGCTCGGCGATGCCACGAATCACTTCCAGGACTGAGCCGATCTGCTCGCTGCTCTCGGCCAGGCCTTCGACTCGCGCCATGGCGCTGCTCATCTCCTGGGTCAGCGTCTGCATGCTGTGCGTGGTGCGGGCAATGATCTCGAGGCCTTGCTGAGTAGCCTGGTCGGCGTTGCGCGCGGCTGCTGAGGCTTGTTCGGCGTTTTGTGCCACATCCAACGCGGTGGCGCTCATTTCCTGGGCGGCTGTGGCCACCAGGTTGACCTCGCGATACTGCTGCTGCATGCCGTCATTGGCCTGGCTGGCAATCGCCGAAGACTGCTTGGCCGTGTCGCGGGCGTTGTGCACGGTACGTTTGACGTCGGTAATGATGGGCTGCAGCTTGTCGAGAAAGCCGTTGAACCAGCCGGTCAGCTCGCCGAGTTCGTCCTGTTTGGTATAGGCCAGGCGCTGGGTCAGATCGCCTTCGCCGCTGGCGATGTTCTTGAGCATGCCGGCGACGTCGAGGATCGGTCGGGTCACGCTGCGTGCAGTCAGCCAGATCAGGGCGAAGCCGGCCAGCATCGCCAGGAGGCCAAGGAACAGTGAGGTCAGGCTGTCACGGGTGCTGCGCTGATCCAGCTGTTGCCCAAGCTGGAGTGCGGGTGCCTGCAAGGCTTGTTGCGGCACTTCCAGCAGGATTGACCAGGCTTTGGCGCCAGGAATCGGCGCAAAGGCATGCAGCGTCTGCATCAAGCCCTGATGTTCGATCACTTGCGAGCGCCCTGCGCTGACCAGCTCCAACAGGTGCTCGGCCTGTTGCGGGTAATGCTGACTGAGAGGCTGGCCCAGAGCTGAGGGGTTGGCGCTGTGGCCGGCCAATAAGCCTGACTCGTTGAGGATGCTGGCGTGGCCTTGGCCGTCATACAGCGATTGACTGGCCTGCACGCTGAGTTGTTGCAGGCTGGTGAGACTGAAGTCGATGCCGAACACACCGAGTATTTTGCCCTCATGCACCAGGGGAAAGGCGACGCTGGAAATCAGCACGGTCTCATCGTTGACCTTCTCTTCGTAAGGCCCGATGACGCAGACGTGGCGACTCTCGTGGGGACAGGTGTACCACGAATTCATAGGGCGGCCGTTGGCGTCGAGACTGTCGTCCTCAAACCAGTCTTCGTCCATGACTTCCATGTCCAGCTGGCCGCGTGTGGGCTGCACCCAATAGATGGCAAAGCGCCCTTTGTTGTTACCGGCGAACTCATGCTGGTTGATGAACAGGCCGTCCTTGCCATCCAGCGCGTCGGGATTGAAGACCAGATACATACCCAGCAGGTCAGGGCTGGCTTCCAGTGCACCCTGTACCAGCTTGATCAAGTCCTCGCGCAGCTCGAAGCTGCTGGTCTGCCGCAGCTCGGCCTGCTCGCGCAGGAACAACAACTGGCCGATAAGGCCCGAGCCATAATGGTAGGTGTCCATGAAGCGCCGCTGGATGCGCAACGCCTGGGTTTCACCGTAGGCGTTCAGGCGCTGCTGAGCGGACTGATTGAGCATCTCGCCGCTGGTGCTTTTGACCAGTTCGGCGCTGCGCTGCGACTGGTACAGCGAGGCCCCGGTGAGTAAGACCACCACGGCTAATAGGCAGAGTCCGGCGAGCAGTGAGATTTTCCAAGTAATGGAAAGACGGGTAGGCAGCATGGGAGCGGTTCCTTATGCGCGAGATCCTGTCCTGGTGCGCCTCTGTGGCGTTTTTTGTAATGGATAAGACAGGCTTGTTAAAAGGTATCGGCCTGACTTTTGCGGACTTAATAGTCCGTCACGGTCATTCTGTGAGCCAATTGGCAGATTCAGTAGATTTCAGAGCCCGGCTAGTAGCGGGATTCCCTGGGGTGAGTCGGCGTCTGGGTCGCCTATTGGATGGCGCGAGGGTCGAGCTCTCATTTGCGTCGGACAACGTCGCAGCCTTGCCAGCTATCGCGGGGCGACGCCAGAATGATGTCGAGTATTTCTCCCGCGGCTGCCGGCCGCTTGAAACAAGGATTTCCGATGTCTGCAGCTTTCGCCGCCCAATGGCGCCTGGCGCCAAACGCCCTGACCCGTCCGTTCGATGCTGATCAGTTCATGTTCACCACCACCGATGAGCTGGAGTCGTTTCGAGGCGTCTTGGGCCAGGAGCGGGCGGTGGAAGCGCTGCAATTTGGTGTGGCGATGCCTCGCAGCGGTTACAACGTGTTCGTCATGGGCGAGCCCGGCACCGGGCGCTTCTCGTTCGTCAGACGCTACCTGCAAGCCGAGGCCAAGCGTTTGCCGGCGCCCTCTGACTGGGTCTACGTCAATCATTTCGACGAGCCGCGCGAACCGCGCGTCTTGGAATTGCCGACCGGCAGCGCGGCAACCTTCATCGAAGACCTGGACGCCTTGATCGACAATTTGCTGGCGACTTTCCCGGCCGTGTTCGAGCAGCCCAGCTTCCAGCAGAAGAAGAGCGCCATTGACCGGCTGTTCAACCAGCGCTACGACCGCGCCCTGGATGTGATCGAGAAGCTCGCGCTGGAGCGCGGCATCGCGCTCTACCGCGACAGCACCAACATTGCCTTCACACCGATGAAGGACGGCAAGGCGCTCGATGAGGCGGAGTTCGCCCTGTTGCCTGAAGATGAGCGCATGCGCTTTCACGATGACATCGCTGAGCTTGAGGAACGCCTGAACCAGGAGCTGGCCAGTCTGCCGCAGTGGCGGCGTGAGACCAGCAACAGCCTGCGCCAGCTCAACGAGGAGACCATCACCCTCGGGCTGCAGCCACTGCTGGCGCCGCTCTCGGAAAAATACGCCGAAAACGCCAGCGTCAGCGCCTATTTGCAGGCGATGCAGGTCAACCTGTTGCGCACCGTGGTGGACACGTTGGTCGACGAAGCCCGCAGCGATGCGCAAAAACGCAAGGATCTGGAAGAGCAATACGCCCCCAGCCTGGTGGTCGGCCAGCCGCTGAACGGCGGGGCGCCGGTGGTGTTCGAGTCGCATCCGACCTACGACAACCTGTTCGGGCGCATCGAATACAACACCGACCAGGGCGCGCTGTATACCAGTTACCGGCAACTGCGCCCCGGCGCGCTGCACCGTGCCAACGGTGGCTTCCTGATTCTCGAGGCGGAAAAGCTGCTCGGCGAGCCGTTTGTCTGGGAAGCGCTCAAACGCGCCCTGCATTCGCGCCAGCTAAAGATGGAGTCGCCGCTGGTCGAGATGGGTCGCCTGGCCAGTGTGACCCTGACGCCGCAGGTCATCCCGTTGCAGCTCAAGGTGGTGATCATCGGTTCGCGCAAGGTCTATTACGCCCTGCAGGAGCTGGACCCCGACTTCCAGGAGCTGTTTCGCGTGCTGGCCGATTTTGAAGAGGAAATACCGCTGGCCGAGGATAGCCTCGAACAATTCGCCCAACTCATCAAGACGCGTACCTCTGAAGAAGGGCTCGCGCCGCTCACCGCGGCGGCTGTAGCGCGCTTGGCGACCTACAGTGCGCGTCTGGCCGAGCATCAGGGGCGCCTGTCGGCGCGTATCGGCGATCTGTTCCAGTTGCTCAGCGAAGCCGATTTCGTTCGCCATCTTGCGGGTGATCCGACTACCGATGCCGGCCACCTCGAACGGGCTCTGAGCGCCAAGGCGCGCCGTACCGGACGCGTATCGGCGCGTATTCTCGACGACATGCTGGCGGGCATCGTGCTCATTGATACCGAGGGCGCGGCCATCGGCAAATGCAATGGACTCACAGTGCTGGAAGTTGGTGATTCGGCGTTCGGCATTCCGGCGCGGATTTCCGCCACCGTCTACCCGGGTGGCTCGGGCATCGTCGACATCGAGCGTGAGGTCAATCTCGGTCAGCCGATCCACTCCAAGGGGGTAATGATTCTCACCGGGTACCTGGGCAGCCGTTATGCGCAGGATTTCCCTTTGGAGATTTCCGCCAGCATCGCGCTGGAGCAATCCTATGGTTATGTGGACGGTGACAGTGCAGCGCTCGGAGAATGCTGCACGCTGATTTCCGCCTTGTCGCGCACGCCGCTCAAACAATGCTTTGCCATCACCGGCTCGATCAATCAGTTCGGCGAAGTGCAGGCGGTGGGGGGCGTGAACGAGAAAATCGAAGGCTTCTTCCGCCTGTGCGAGGCGCGCGGGTTGACCGGGGAGCAGGGCGCGATCATTCCGTATGCCAATGTTTCCACGCTGATGCTCGATGAACGAGTCTTGCAGGCCGTGCGCGCCAACCAATTTCATGTCTATGCTGTTCGTCATGTCGATGATGCGCTAAGTCTGCTGGTCGGTGAACCGGCCGGTACGGCGGACGACCAGGGTGAGTTTCCGCCCGGCAGCGTGAACGCCAAAGTGGTTGAGCGTCTGCGGGAAATCGCGGAAATCGAGCTGGAAGACGACGAAAAGGACAATAAGGACGACAAGATAAGTGCTGTCGTCGCTGCGCTGCCAACGAACGAGCCGCGTTGAAACTGGTCAGACATTGAGCGAAGTGTCGGGCCGCCTGAGTTGCCAATGGTTGGAACGGGTTTCCCCCGGCATCTTCCACAGACTTATCCACAGATTATGAGGATAACTCCCTGTAGTCTCCGGCGAGCCGGGGTGGGATATGCCCGGAGAATTCCTGCCATGTCGCGCCAGATCTGCCTTACCCGCGAATGCCTGGGTTTGAACATGCGCATCGAGTGCCGGATCTGCCCGTTGGCCGGCGGCAATGGCCTCTGGACCTTGCTTTGCGTCGCCGGCCTCGCCAATGCCCAGCCAACTGAGATCAAAGTGCAAGGCCCATTCCACGGCCCTTCTGAGGCAGGTCGGATACTTGACGCGATTGCCGATAATCTGCTAGCACAAGGCTATCGCGAAGATCCCGCACAGCCAATCTGGCGTTTGCATATGCAGGCCGAGCTGCGCCGCTTGAGCGGTGTGTCACGGCGGTTGGCCTGGCAGTAATCCCCATTACGCCGTTTCGCTCATTTTTTGTGCAGCCTACCCAAGGTATCGTCCTCGTTGCCTCACGGCGCTTATCCAGATGCCTATCCACAAAGTTATCCACCGTTTGGGTGAATAACTCTAACCTGCTCCCGCCGGACGAGCGGGCCACCGTTTACCTTGTGTAGAAGACGGGATAAACGACACTGACATCAGGCCTGTTCTGGTTGAGGTGAAAATCCCATGAATCTGCATGAGTTATCGGTCCGCTCACGTGCTGGGGACATAAACGCAGTAGACCTGGTCTGCCTGGAGGGCGGGATATATTTGCTCGAGGTAAAGACCGGCGCGCGCACCCATCCGTTGCTGGATGCGGCAGGGCAACCCTTGCATCTGCGCTCGCTGGAGCACGCCCGTCAGGTGCTGCATGGCTTGCCGCTTACGCTGCATCTAGACCAGGCTGAGGCTGGCGAAGAGATGTGCGGCATGGCGGACAGTGATCACACCAGGCTGGCGCGCACTTTGCCCCGTTAACCACGCCTTCTCGGTTCGGCAGGTGCACACGGCTGTGCTAGTCTGGCGACCCTTTTTTTCCAGGCGGAGCCTGCATCATGTCCGAACTCGACCTATCCACAGACGAAGCCCGCGTTAGCTACGGCATCGGCCGCCAACTCGGTGAGCAGCTGCGCGACAACCCGCCGCCGGGCGCCAGCCTCGAGGCCATCATTGCCGGTGTACGGGACTCGTTTGAATCGCGTGACAGTCGCGTGGGCCTGGACGAGCTGAACGCCAGCTTTCAGGTGATCCGCGAGCGGATGCAGGCCCAAGCCCAGGCCCAGGCCGAAGCAGCGGCGGGCGAAGGCAAGGCCTATCTGGCGGAGAACGCCAAGCGTGAAGGCGTGACCGTGCTGGAATCAGGCCTGCAGTACGAAGTGCTGGTCGCTGGCGAAGGCGCCAAGCCGTCCCGCGATGACCAGGTGCGCACCCATTACCACGGCACGCTGATCGACGGCACCGTGTTCGACAGCTCCTACCAGCGCGGCCAGCCGGCCGAATTCCCGGTGGGTGGCGTGATCGCCGGCTGGATCGAAGCCCTGCAATTGATGAACACCGGTAGCAAGTGGCGTCTGCACGTGCCCAGCGAACTGGCCTACGGCGGCCAGGCCGTTGGCAGCATCCCGCCGCACAGCGTGCTGGTATTCGACGTAGAGCTGCTGGATATTCTCTAAGTCGATACAAAAAAACGGGCCACACCCCCCAGGGCGTGGCCCGTTTTTTATGCCGCTTGCGTGGGGCGGCATCGCTCGCCGCAGAACACTGGGTTGGGCGTGGCAGAACGAGCACCCCGCCGGCGGAATGTTCGTCTTGCACACAGGCGGAATTGGCCGATGGCTCCGTCCGTGTTGTTCATCCCAACACCTCGCAACGGGCTAGCCGCCCGCAGCCTGTGTCATTGTCGGTGATGAATCAGGCTTCTGGCTGGTCGCGCAGAAACACCAGCTTGTCCGCACCGGATTGCTCCGCGCTGTAGTAATAGCCCTGGTAGTCGAAGGCCTTGAGTTGCTCGATATCGCTGATGCGTTCCTTGATCACGTAGCGCGCCATCAGCCCGCGGGCTTTTTTGGCGTAGAAGCTGATGATCTTGTACTGGCCGTTTTTCAGGTCCCTGAACTCGGTGTCGATGATCCGCGCGTTAAGTGCCTTGCGCTTCACCGCACTAAAATATTCGTTGGAGGCCAGGTTGAGAAGAATATCGTCCCCCTGGGCAGCCAATGCGTCGTTCAACCAATGGCTGATGCGCTCGCCCCAGAAGGCGTACAGGTCCTTGCCCCGCACATTGGGTAGCTTGGTGCCCATTTCCAGGCGATAGGGCTGCATCAGATCCAGTGGACGCAGGATGCCGTACAGGCCGGAGAGCATGCGCAGGTGATCCTGGGCAAACTCGAAGTCGGCTTCGCTAAAATCCTCGGCTTGCAGGCCGGTGTACACATCGCCCTTGAAGGCCAGTAGGGCCTGCTTGGCGTTGTCTAGGGTGAAGTCGGGGTGCCAGCTGGCAAAGCGCGCGGCATTCAATCCGGCCAGCTTGTCGGAGAGGTGCATCAGCTCGGCAATCTGCAGCGGCGTCAGCTCGCGCAATTGTTCGATCAGCAGCTGAGCGTCGTCCAGGTGCTGCGGTTGGGTGAAACGCGCGGTCACCGGCGGGGTGTCGTAATCCAGGGTCTTGGCGGGGGAAATCACCAGTAACATCGGCATCGTCTCCATGAAAGGTGCCGCGATTGTAGGGAGTGCGGCGCCTTGACTCCACCTATCGGTTCGATTGACGCGTCATAGGCGCGCTCGGAGCGAGGACGCAAGCGGTTTGCCGGCCGGCTCGCCTGTCGTTCGAGTCACAGCGGAGGACGCAGAAGGAAGGGAATCCGGCTGACGGTAGGAATAAATTCACAATTGCGGCCTCAAATAGGGTGCAGGCCGCGATTAGAGGCTGTGTGTTTCATTGGCCGCCTGGCTGGCGGCCGTTCCTGGGCGTGGCGTTTCAGGCCTGCCCTTATGCGGCGGAGCGCCGTTCTGGCCTTCCGTCGCGTGATCTTGAGGTGACCGTATGGATGACCAAGGATGCGCACGTTCCACCCAGCCAATCCTCTATGCGCTCGATACCAATGTTCTGATCCACGATCCCAATGCCTTGCTGAACTTCCAGGAACATCAGGTCGCGATTCCCATGACCGTGCTGGAAGAACTGGACAAGCTGAAAACCGGCAAACACACCGTCGCAGCCGAATGCCGACAGGCGATCCGCCTGATCGACAAGGTGCTCGGCGAAGCCACGCCGCAGGAGGTCGAGCAGGGCGTACCCATCCAACGTGGCAAAAGTGGTCCCTGTGGCAGCCTGTCGATCCTGATGAGCAAGCACGAGGTACCCAGTGGGCTGCCTGAGCATCTCAATGACAACCGGATCATCAATCAGCTGGTGGACATCGGCAGCCGGCGCCCCGAGTTGTCTGTGGTGCTGGTCAGCAAGGACATCAACATGCGCCTCAAGGCGCGTGCCTGTGGCATCGCTGCCGAGGATTACCAGACCGACCAACTGGTCGATGATGTTAGCATGCTGTCTCGGGGTTATCACAGCATGCCGGGCTCGTTCTGGGAGCTGGTCAGCAAGGTGGAAACCCGTCAGGAGCGCGGCCGCACTTGGCATCGCGTGCAGCTCACCGGCAACTTGCCGCCCGTGCATATCAATGAATTCATCCTCGACGAGCAGGGCTTCGTGGGCTGGATCAAGGGCATTCGCGCAGACGAACTGCTGATTCTCGATCTGCACCAGGAGCCCTTGCTGCACCAGGAAGCCTGGGGGCTCAAGCCGCGCGACATCTACCAGGCGCTGGCGCTGTTCGCGTTGCTCGATCCGGACATTCATCTGGTCAACTTGAGCGGCGCCGCCGGCTCGGGCAAGACCATTCTGGCCCTGGCCACGGCCATTGAGCAGACCATGGTCAGCAAGCGCTACCGGCGCATCATTGCCACCCGCAGCGTGCAGGGGCTGGATGAGGACATCGGCTTTCTGCCGGGTACCGAGGCGGAGAAGATGGAACCCTGGCTGGGGGCGATCACCGACAACCTGGAGGCGCTGCACAGTGACGACGAGAACACTCACGGCAGTGTCGACTACATCCTGCAAAAGGTGCCGTTGCAGTTCAAATCACTCAATTACATCCGCGGACGCAGTTTCCAGCAAAGCCTGTTGCTCATCGACGAATGCCAGAATCTGACCCCGCACCAGATGAAAACCATCATTACCCGGGCGGGCAGCGGGACCAAGGTGATCTGCCTGGGCAACCTGGCGCAGATCGACACCCCTTACCTGTCGGCCACCAGTTCCGGGCTGACGTACCTCACCGAGCGTTTCAAGGATTTCAGCCACGGTGTGCACATCACCCTGCAGGGGGTGCCGCGCTCGGTGCTGGCCGAATACGCGGAAACGCATATGTAAAAGCGCAGTGTGTACGTCTGCAGGAGGGTGAGCTGCGGCCCGGCCTCCCTGCAGCCGACTTGACGAGGCTCATGGGATGAGTGCGCGCTTGCGTCTAGAATGGCCAGCACTTGCTCAGGAGTGGTTGCCATGTCCCTTACCCATCTCGATTCCCAAGGCCGAGCCCATATGGTGGATGTCACCGACAAGGCGGTGACGTTTCGCGAGGCGGTGGCCGAGGCGCGGGTGCGCATGCTGCCGCAGACGCTGGCGCTGATTCAGCAAGGCGGCCACCCCAAGGGCGATGTGTTCGCCGTGGCACGTATCGCCGGTATTCAGGCGGCCAAGAAAACCCATGAGCTGATTCCCTTGTGCCACCCGTTGCTACTGACCGGCGTCAAGGTGGAGCTGCGTGCCGAAGGCGAGGACTGCGTGCACATCGAGGCGCGTTGCAAGCTGGCCGGGCAGACCGGTGTGGAAATGGAAGCGCTGACTGCGGCCAGCATCGCCGCGTTGACCATCTATGACATGTGCAAGGCCGTGGACCGCGACATGACCATTGAAAGCGTGCGCCTGCTGGAGAAATTGGGCGGCAAAAGCGGGCATTACCAGCGTGAAGGAGAGCCGACATGATTCGTGTGCAGTATTTCGCCCGCTATCGAGAGGCGCTGGGCCAGGATGGCGAGCAACTGGACTGGCAGGCGGATTTCGTTAGCCTGGGCGCGCTACGCGATCACCTGCTGCAACGCGGTGATGCCTGGCAGGTGTTGGCCGAGCAAAACCTGATGTGCGCGCGCAATCAAGAGTTATGCGGCCTGGACGAGGCCTTGCACGACGGTGATGAGGTCGCCTTCTTCCCAACGGTTACCGGAGGCTGAGATGGCTGTTCGCGTGCAGAAAGAGGCCTTCGATGGCGGCGCGGAGCTCAACGCCCTGCACGCCGACCACACCGGAATTGGTGCGGTGGTGGGGTTCGTCGGCTACATGCGGGATTTCAATGATGGTCAGGACGTGGCGGGTATGTTCCTCGAGCATTATCCCGGCATGACCGAAAAGGCCCTGGCCAAGATTGTCGTCGAGGCCGAGGCCCGTTGGCCGTTGCTCAAGGTGGAAATAATCCACCGCGTCGGCGCCTTGCAGCCGGGCGAACCGATCGTCTTCGTCGGCACAGCCAGCGCTCACCGCCAGGCGGCGTTCGAGTCCTGCGATTTCATCATGGATTACCTGAAGACCCGCGCGCCGTTCTGGAAGCGCGAAGACACGGCCGAAGGACAGCGCTGGGTCGAGGGGCGCGACAGTGACCAGGAAGCAGCGGGGCGCTGGGAGAAACCGTAACCCGACACAAAGCAGCGCCAGCTAGCGGGCTCCTGCACAAATGCCTGGGGTGATTCAATTGAGGATGAGGTGCAACTTGTACAGGACGGTGGAGAGCACACTGATAATGCCCAGGCCCATCAGGCCAATTCCCCCGTTATGGTTGCGGTAATTGAAGCCGAAGCCCAACAGCAAAAAGCCCACGAAGAGAAGTAGCAACATCCAGTACATGCTTTCCATGGGTGTGTTCTCCATGTGAACCGAGGGGTAGGTAGCTACTGTATCGCCGGTATGCCCCGCGTGCCCTGACCTGGATCAGATGGTCCCAATAATACGAGCCCTCTGACCCAGTGGCCAGTCACCTCAATGCTTGCGCGGTACCGGTTTGAGCAGTTCGGCCGGTGGTGTTTCGCAATGGATCTTGCGCCCGATCAGCTCCTCGATGGGCGGCAGGGCGAAGGCGTCGTCTTCGCCAGCGAAGCTGATCGAGGTGCCGCTGGCGCCAGCGCGGCCGGTACGGCCGATGCGGTGCACGTAATCGTCCGGGTCTTCCGGCAAGGTGAAGTTGATCACGTGGCTGATGCCGTCGACATGGATGCCGCGACCGGCCACGTCGGTGGCGACCATGACGCGGATCTCGCCTTCGCGAAAGCCTTCCAGCGCCTTGATGCGCTTGTGCTGCGGCACGTCGCCGGACATTTGCACGGCGCTGATGCCGTCGCGGGTCAGGCGTTCCTCGATGCGACGCACTTCATCCTTGCGGTTGGCAAAGACCATGACCCGCGACCAGTCGTTCTGGGTGATCAGGTTATAGAGCAGCTTGTACTTGTCGCTGCCGGCTACGGCATAAACATGCTGCTCAACAGTATCGCTGGCCACCTGCTCGGGTTCGATCTCGACGGTTACCGGATCGACAGTCCATTGCTTGGCAAGGTTCAACACGTCTTCAGTGAAGGTCGCCGAGAACAGCAGGGTCTGGCGTTCGGATTTTGGCGGCGTCTGGCGAATGATCTGCCGTACCTGGGGGATGAAGCCCATGTCGAGCATGCGATCGGCCTCGTCCAGTACCAGCACTTCGACCATGTCCAGGTGGACCTCGCCGCGCTGGTTGAAGTCCAGCAGGCGTCCCGGGGTGGCAACCAGGATGTCGCAGTAGCGGCTTTCCAGCAGCTTGAGCTGCTTGTCGAAGTCCATGCCGCCGACGAAGCTCATCACGTTGAGACCGGTGTATTTGGTCAGGTCCGCAGCGTCGTTGGCGATCTGCACCACCAACTCGCGGGTCGGCGCGATGATCAGCGCGCGTGGCTCGCCCATGTAGCGCTCTTTGGGCGGCGGCGTCTGCAGCAACTGGGTGATCGTGGAGATCAGGAACGCGGCTGTCTTGCCGGTGCCGGTTTGGGCCTTGCCGATGGCGTCCTGGCCATTAAGGGTGAAACCCAGGACTTTGGCCTGGATTGGTGTGCAGTAGGGGAAGCCCAGATCATGGATCGCATGCATCAGCTCGGGGGAGAGCTTGAAGTCATGGAAGCGGGTTTTGCCTTCCGCCGGCTCGACGACGAAATCCTCGAGTTTCCAGGTATCCACCACCGGCTTGCGCGGGGTGCGTTCGCGACGCGGCTTGGCGGGTTTGGCAGGTTCCTGAGCAGGCGCTTGCTCACGTGCAGCGGCCGGTTTCTTGTTGGCGGCAGCGGTAGTGTTTCGCGGCGATTTGCCGGTGCTGCTGCGGGCTCGACTCGTCGGGGACGCCGAGGCGGGAGTGTGCGGGGTGGTCGGGGCGACGCTGACTGCGGGCTCTTCACCTTTACTGAATATTTTCTTGAGTGCTTTGAGCACGGTGGTCTCGACAATTGATTAAGGAATGAACGCTGGCAGTGTAAAGCAAGAAGCTCGCCCGGCGAAGGGGCAGGCCCCGGTGTTCAGGGCCAATCGCGGGTTGTGCCGGTGTTTGCGAGGGCGATCACGGGCTTTGCATAGGAGCGGACCGTCCGCCAGGCAAGCGGTGCTCGGGGTTAATCGCGGTGCTCCTATATCAAGGCCTCATTCGCCGGGGGACAGTTGAGCCCCCAGCCAATTGCCGATGGCTTCGATTTCCGCCAGGCAGACTTCATGACCCATGGGATATTCCTGCCAACTGACCGGGACGTCCTGGGCTGCCAGGAAATCATGGGCGGCGCGACCCAGTGCATAGGGCACCACTTCATCGCGATTGCCATGCAGGCTGAACACCGGAATCTGACGTTTGTGCGCATCGAGCTGCAATTCCGGGGTGAACGTGGGCCCATAGGTGGACAACGCCAGCACGCCGCCGAGAGGACCTTGCCAGCGCAAAAAGGCTGTATGCAGCACCACCGCGCCACCTTGAGAAAAACCGGCGAGAAAAATGCGCGAGGGATCCATACCTCCATCACGCTGGGCCTCGATCAGCCGGATCACGGTATGCGCGGACTCTTCCAACTGCTCCTTGTTAATGGTGCGCGCCGACGCACCCATGCTGAGGATGTCGTACCAACTGGGCATTTCCCAGCCGCTGTTAACGGTGACTGGCCGGGTCGGCGCCTGGGGTAGCACAAAACGGGTGGAGGGCAACCGCTGCTGCAGGGCATCGGCCACCGGCTGAAAGTCGAAACGGTCGGCACCCAGGCCATGCAGCCAGATCACACAGGCATCGGCCGTCTGGCGGGGAGAGAGGATCAGCGGTTCGCTCATGGTGGCTCCAGGTCGGTGCGCGCGCCCCGTTTATGGGCGAGCAAGCGAGGGATCGGAAGGCATCTAACGGGCCGGATCGTGGCGCGTTGGTAGTGCAAGGATACGCCGGGCAAGGGCTGGATGGCATGCCTCGACGACTTGGTATGCCTATTGCTCTTGTTCATCGGTGGCTCGGCAGCCGGGTTGCTCTGCTTAAAGGGGTGATTATTCGTGGATGCTCATGACGTCATCAATGGGGATATGGATGTTGGGCGCTGACGATATCGCCAACTAGACTGCTTTCAGGCCTGCACGGGTTCGTTGTTTATGTACCGGCAGTAGCGAACATCCCCGGGAATGTATGCCGACACTCCAACACAAAAAAAGCAACTGGAGGTTCCGAATGAAAATGGTGAAATCCACTCTGGCGCTGTTGACCACTGCATCGCTGTTGGGTCTCGGCGGCCTGGCCCATGCCGGTGCGACGCTGGATGCAGTGAAGAGCAAGGGCTTCGTGCAATGCGGCATCAGTGACGGTCTGCCGGGCTTCTCCTATGCCGATGCCAAGGGTAAATACCTGGGTATCGACGTTGACGTCTGTCATGCCATCGCTGCAGCGGTTTTCGGCGATGCCAGCAAGGTCAAGTTCAGCCCACTGACCGCCAAGGAGCGCTTCACCGCACTGCAGTCTGGCGAGATCGACGTGCTGTCGCGCAACACCACCTGGACCAGTTCGCGGGACTCGGCCATGGGCCTGAACTTCACCGGGGTGACCTACTACGACGGCCAGGGCTTTCTGATTAACAAAAAACTCGGGGTCTCAAGCGCCAAGGAACTGGATGGCGCCACGGTCTGTGTACAGGCCGGCACCACCACCGAACTGAACCTGTCCGACTACTTTCGCAGCAACAGCCTCAAATACACGCCGATCACCTACGACACCTCCGATGAAAGCGCTAAATCGCTGGAGTCCGGCCGTTGTGACGTGCTGACCTCGGACCAGTCGCAGTTGTATGCCCAGCGCATCAAGCTGGCCGCACCGGACGAATACGTCGTGCTGCCGGAAGTGATCTCCAAGGAACCACTCGGCCCGGCCGTGCGCCAGGGCGATGAGGAATGGTTCGACATCGTGCGCTGGAGCCTGTTTGCCATGCTCAACGCCGAGGAGTTGGGCATCGACTCGAAGAATGTCGAGGCGACCGCCAAATCAACCAAGAACCCGGATATTGCCCGTCTGCTGGGGGCTGAAGGTGAGTACGGCAAGGACCTGAAGCTGCCCAAGGACTGGGCCGTGCAGATCATCAAGCAAGTGGGCAATTACGCTGAAATCTTCGAGCGCAACGTTGGCAAGGGCAGTGAGCTGAAGATTGAACGCGGCCTCAATGCCTTGTGGAATAACGGTGGCCTGCAATACGCACCGCCCGTGCGCTAACCACCACGCCACCGCCCCTGCGGGCGGTGGCGATGTCCACATAATGAGGTCTCCCGCCCGGCGTCGGTGTGCTCAGGCTTGAGCGCGGGGGACTTTCGAGAGGGTTCCTATGACAGTTGCCGTCAAGCCCCGGCGTTCGCTGCTCACCGATCCGCAGGTGCGCGCTTGGGCCTTCCAGATACTGGCTGTCATCGCCGTCGTGGCGTTTGGCTGGTTCCTGTTCAATAACACGCTGACCAACCTCGAACATCGTGGCATCACATCAGGTTTCGGCTTTCTTAATAACAGTGCCGGTTTCGGCATTACCCAGCACCTAATCGACTACACCGAAAGCGATACCTACGGGCGAGTGTTTCTGGTCGGGTTGCTCAATACTCTGCTGGTCAGTGTGATCGGCATCATTTTGGCGACCATCCTCGGTTTCATCCTGGGCATCGCTCGACTATCGCCCAACTGGCTGATTCGCCAACTGGCCACGGTGTATATCGAAATTTTCCGCAACATCCCGCCACTGCTGCAAATCTTCTTCTGGTATTTCGCCGTAATCGGTCCATTGCCAGGGCCGCGCAACAGCATAAGCCTGTGGGACACCTTCTTCCTCAACAACCGGGGCGTGCAGATGCCGGCGCCCAGCGCCAGCGAAGCGTACTGGCCGTTCATGCTGGCCCTGGTGGTGGCGCTGGTTTTGATTGCTCTGATTACACGCTGGGCGCGGGCACGGCGTCTGGCCACCGGGCAGGGTTTCCCCACGATCTGGGTCAATCTGGCCATGCTGCTGATCATTCCCGGCGCCTGCTGGCTGTTTCTTGGCTCGCCATTCACCTGGGAAGTGCCGGAGCTGCAGCGCTTCAATATCCGGGGCGGCTGGGTGGTGATTCCCGAACTGGTCTCCATTGTCATGGCGCTGGCGATCTACACGGCGGCGTTCATTGGCGAGACCGTGCGCGCCGGCATCCAGGCGGTCAGCTACGGCCAGACCGAAGCAGCCAGTTCATTGGGTCTCAGGCCCGGCCAGGTCTTGCGGCTGGTGATCGTCCCGCAGGCGCTGCGGGTCATCATTCCCCCCCTGACCAGCCAGTACCTGAACCTCACCAAGAACTCCTCACTGGCCGCGGCCATCGGCTACCCGGACATGGTCTCGCTGTTCGCTGGAACAGTGCTCAACCAGACCGGTCAGGCGATCGAAACCATGGCTATCACCATGAGTGTTTACCTCGCTATCAGCCTGAGCATTTCCATGCTGATGAACTGGTACAACAAGCGCATTGCCCTGATCGAACGGTAGGGAAAAGCCATGATTACACATACTTTCAAGCCTGACTTGCCAGCGCCGGCCATGAGCGTGGGGCTGCTCGGCTGGATACGCGCCAACCTGTTTTCCAACTGGGTCAACACACTCCTGACGTTCATCGGCCTGTACCTGATCTGGCTGATCGTGCCGCCGATCATCGAATGGGCGTTCATCAAGGCCGACTGGGCGGGCAGCAGCCGCGCCGACTGTTCCCGCGAAGGCGCTTGCTGGGTGTTTATTGGCGAACGCTTCAGTCAGTTCATGTACGGCTTCTATCCGGCCGAACTGCGCTGGCGCGTCGATCTCAGCGTGTGGCTGGCCGTCATCGGTGCGGCGCCGCTGTTCATTCCGGCCTTCCGTCACAAGGTGCGCTATGGCCTGGCGTATCTGGTGATTTATCCGCTGCTGGCCTATTGGCTGCTGCATGGCGGTTTTCTAGGGCTTTCGACGGTGTCGACCACACAATGGGGCGGCTTGATGCTGACCATCGTCATCGCCGCCGTAGGTATCGCCGGTGCCTTGCCGCTGGGCATCCTGCTGGCGTTGGGACGGCGCTCGGAGATGCCGGCGATCAAAGTCATCTGCGTGACTTTTATCGAGTTCTGGCGCGGCGTGCCGCTGATCACCGTGCTGTTCATGTCCTCGGTGATGCTGCCGCTGTTCCTGCCTGAAGGCATGAACCTCGACAAGCTGATGCGCGCCATGGTCATGGTGATTTTCTTCGAGGCGGCCTATATCGCCGAAGTGGTGCGCGGTGGCCTGCAAGCGATTCCTCGCGGCCAATACGAAGCGGCTGCGGCCATGGGGCTCGGTTACTGGCGCAGCATGCTGCTGGTGATTCTGCCCCAGGCGCTCAAATTGGTGATTCCCGGCATCGTCAACACCTTCATTGCGCTGTTCAAGGACACCAGTCTGGTGATCATCATCGGCCTGTTCGACTTCCTCAACAGCATCAAGCGCGCCACCGCCGACCCGGCCTGGCTCGGCATGTCCACCGAGGGCTATGTGTTTGCCGCGGCGGTTTACTGGATCTTCTGTTTCGCCATGTCCCGCTACTCCATGCACTTGGAGCGCAAGCTGGACACCGGCCTAAAGCACTAAGGGGAGCGAACACTCATGGCTGAAGCAATCAGACAACCCGCACAGAGCGAACACCCGATGATCGAGATGATCGAGGTGAACAAATGGTACGGGCAGTTTCATGTGCTCAAGGACATCAACCTGAAGGTGAAAGCTGGTGAACGGATAGTCATCTGCGGCCCGTCCGGTTCGGGCAAGTCGACGACCATCCGCTGCATCAACCGGTTGGAAGAGCACCAGAAGGGGCAGATCATTGTTGATGGCGTCGAGCTGACCAGCGATCTCAAGCAAATCGAGTCGATTCGCAGCGAAGTGGGCATGGTCTTCCAGCACTTCAACCTGTTTCCGCACCTCACCGTCTTGCAGAACTGCACGCTGGCGCCGATGTGGGTGCGCAAGCTGTCCAAGCGCCAGGCCGAGGAAATCGCCATGGATTACCTGGAGAAGGTGCGCATTCCCGAGCAGGCCGACAAGTATCCGGGTCAGCTGTCCGGCGGCCAGCAGCAGCGCGTGGCGATCGCCCGGGCGCTGTGCATGAAGCCAAAGATCATGCTGTTCGACGAACCCACCTCAGCGCTCGACCCGGAAATGGTCAAGGAGGTACTCGACACGATGATCCGCCTGGCTCAAAGCGGCATGACCATGCTTTGCGTCTCCCACGAAATGGGCTTTGCGCGCACCGTGGCCGACCGGGTGATCTTCATGGACAAGGGTGAGATCGTCGAACAGGCCGACCCGGAAACCTTTTTCAATCATCCGCAGAACGAACGGACCAAGTTGTTTCTGAGCCAGATTCTGCATTAAGCCAGTGCGGGCGCTTGTGGTGTGCCCCATAAGCGTCCGGCTAAAAGTCTGGGTTAAACTCCGCGCTTCTTTCCAACGCCTGCTTGCTCATGACCTACGCCGAAGCCAAACCCTGGTTCGTCTACCTGGTGCGCGCCGCCAACAATGCCCTGTACTGCGGCATCAGCGACGATCCGCAACGGCGCTTCGCCGCGCACCAACGTGGCAAGGGCGCGCGCTTTTTCCATTCCAGCCCCGCGCAGGCGCTGGTGTATGTCGAGGCGTGCATCGATAAAAGTGCGGCGCTCAAGCGCGAGCGGGCCATCAAGGCACTGAAGAAATCGGCCAAAGAGGCGCTGCTTACGCAAGCCGCTCACAACCTGTAGAGCTGGTTGGCTGCACGGCGGACACGCCGAACTCCGTAGGGCGGCCTCGCTCGCTGCAGGGCGGTCGGCTGCATACACAGTATCTCGAGCCCGCCGGCGGTGGGTCAGGCAAACGGCGGGCTGCCCGAATAACACTGCGTCTTCTATGGAATACCGTGCAACGGGCGAGGCCGCCCTACGACGAACGTACCGCTCTCGCCCCGTGCTCTGGTAAGGCTCGGCTTATCCCTGATTACGCTTGAGCTGATCCTTCAGTTGCGTGGGCAGCTGGCGAATGATCAGCATGTCACGGGCCTCGTCGTATTCCACCTTGGAGCCCAGCAAGTGCGCCTCGAAGCTGATCGACAGCCCCTCGGCGCGGCCGGTGAAGCGGCGAAACTGATTGAGGGTGCGCTTGTCCGGCGGGATTTCCGGCGACAGGCCGTAATCCTTGTTGCGGATATGGTCATAAAAGGCGCGCGGCCGTTCTTCGTCGATCACCTCGGAGAGATCCTCTAGAGTCATCGGCTCGCCGCGCTTGGCTTGGCTGGTGGCATAGCCGACCAGCGCGCTGGTTTTTTCCCGGGCCTGCTCTTCGGGCAGGTCCTCACTCTCGACAAAATCGCTGAACGCCTTGAGCAGGGTGCGTGTCTCGCTGGGCGCATCGACGCCTTCCTGGCAGCCGATGAAGTCGCGGAAGTACTCGGATACCTTCTTACCGTTCTTGCCCTTGATAAAGGAGATGTACTGCTTGGAGTTCTGGTTGTGCTGCCACTCGGAAATATTGATCCGCGCCGCCAGGTGCAGTTGGCCAAGGTCCAGGTGCTTGGCCGGGGTGACATCCAGCGTGTCGGTCACCGCCACACCTTCGCTGTGGTGCAACAGGGCAATGGCCAGGTAGTCAGTCATACCTTGCTGGTAATGCGCGAACAGCACATGCCCGCCGGTGGACAGGTTGGACTCCTCCATCAACTTCTGCAGATGCTCCACGGCTTCGCGGCTGAAGGCGGTGAAGTCGCGGTTGCCGTCCAGGTAATCCTTCAGCCAGCCGCTGAACGGATAGGCGCCGGACTCCTCGTGAAACAGGCCCCAGGCCTTGCCTTGCTTGGCGTTGTAACTCTCGTTGAGATCGGCCAGCAGGTTCTCCATGGCCTGGGATTCGCCCAATGCGGAATCGCGGGCATGCAGCATGGCGGGCGTGCCGTCGGGTTTCTTCTCGATCAGGTGAACGATGCAATGACGAATCGGCATGGTGGTCTCGGCAGTAAAACGAATGGGCGCTAGTTTACGCCAGCGAGGCGAGCAGAGGCGGGTGCGTTTGATGGTCCCGCGCTCCGCGTGGGGCCATCAAACCAATCACTGCACTACGCAACTTTTGCAACGCCGCGCTCCACCTTCTGCTGCGCCAGCAGTCGCTTGATCATGTAGCGCACATGCACATGCAGGTCGTACAGCTCGCCGGAGTAGGAGAGCGGTACCTCCACCTTGGCCAGTTCGTCTTCCAATTGCACCAGGCGGGCGATTTCTGCGGCCGGATCCTGCAATTTGCCCAGGTACAGCTGACGATCGATATCCCGTAGGTGCTTGTACCAGCGATAGATGCGAGAGCGAATACGCCAGCGGTACAGCGGGCCGACCACCTTGAACAGTGGGAACAGCAGCACCAGCAGCGGAATGGCGAGAATGATGTAGCGGTCGGCCAGCGAGGCGATGCGGAACGGCAGGTAGCGCTGCAGGATCGGCAGGCCGTTACGGTAGAAGTAGTCAGCCTCGTCGAGGCTGGCCAGGTTGGACGAGGAGACGGCCGGGAACTGCCCGGCGGCATCCAGCAGGTTGCCGTCCTTGAGTACTTCACGGGCAGCGGCCAGAAGCAGCGGAGTCAGCGAGCTATGGAAGTTCTCGTTGGCCACCAGAGTCGCCAGCGCGGCGATGGTGTCCATGTCATGGGCCGGCACATTGCGGGCCAGATTGAGCATGCCTTCGCCAACGTCGACACGGGCCAGATAGGGCAGGCGTGCCTGATAGGCGGCGCTGCGGCGCAGGTCAAGCAGTTGCAGGTCGGGATTGGCGGCCAGGCGCTGGACCAGCGCGTTTTCCGCGGGACCGATGAAGAAGGCTGCATCCAGCTCGCCGTCGGCCAGCGCCTTGGCGGCGCGCCCGCCGCCGATTTGCTGCCACTTATCCGGTAGGGAACGCGGATCCATCCCGTTGACCTCCAGCAGCGGTAGGGTCAGCGACTGCGTACCGCTGTCGGCCGAGCCGATGGCCACGCGCAGCGACTGAAGGTCGGCGAGGCGTTTGAAGGCCACGTCCTGGCGGGCGAACAGCCAGACCGGCTCCTGGTACATCACGCCCAGGCCGAACAGGTGGGCGCGCTCTGTGGCGTCCAGATTAAGTTCCTGCCCGCTTTGCACCAGCGCCAGTTCCACTTCGCCGGCTTGCAGTTTAGCCAGGTTGTCCAGCGAGCCGGCGCTGGGCACCAGTTCCAGGGTGAAGCCTTCCCGGGCCAGCTCGGTCTGCAGCTTCACGCCAAACGCGTGGTAACCGCCATTCGGCCCGCCAGTGGCCAGCCGCGCGGACATTGGCGGCGGCGGGGCGACGAAATAAAACAGTGCACCGACCAGCGCGGCCAGTACCGGCACGATCCACAGATTGGCCAGCAACATGATTTTCAGATCGTTGAAAATGCGGCGCATGCGAGTCCCTTTGGGCAGAATGTCAGGCGCTGATGGTAGCAAGTCCCCGCAGTTGCCAGGCAGCGCTGCGTCGCCCAAGCTGGCGCGGTTTCCTTGGATTGTGAAAGCGATGTTTCCGATGCGTATCCTGCACACCTCCGACTGGCACCTTGGCCAGCATTTCATGGGCAAGACCCGTCAGGCCGAGCACCGGGCCTTCTGCGCGTGGCTGATCGCACAGGTGCGTGAACAGGCGGTGGACGCGGTGTTGATTGTCGGCGATGTGTTCGACAACGGTGCGCCGCCCAGCTATGCCCGCGAACAGTACAACCAGTTTATCGTCGAGCTGCGCGACACCGGCGCCGAGCTGGTGGTGCTCGGCGGCAATCACGACTCGGTGGCCATGCTCGGCGAGTCGCGCAGCTTGTTGGCCTGCCTGGGTTGTCACGTGGTGCCGGCAGTTGGCGTCGAACCCGCGGAGCAACTGTTGGTGCTGCACCGCCGTGATGGCGCGCCCGGTGCGGTCCTCTGCGCGATTCCCTTTATCCGTCCGCGCGACGTGCTACGCAGCGAGGCGGGGCAGAGTGCCGCTGACAAGCAACTGTCGTTGCAGAACGCCATTCACGCCCATTACCAGCAACTATTCACGCTGGCGGAAACTAAGCGCGATGAGCTGGGCGGCGACCTGCCGATCATCGCCACCGGGCACCTGACCACCGTCGGCGCCAGCGCCAGCGAATCGGTGCGCGAGATCTACGTCGGTGCGCTGGAAGCCTTTCCCACCAACGCCTTTCCGCCCGCCGCCTACATCGCCCTCGGCCATATTCATCGCCCGCAAAAGGTCGGCGGTCTGGAGCACATCCGCTACAGCGGTTCGCCGATCGCGCTGAGCTTCGATGAGGCGAGGCAGGACAAGCAGGTGCTATTGGTCGACCTGGACGCACAGGGGCTGCAAACCGTGACGCCGCTGAGCGTGCCGTGCTTCCAGCCGCTGCAGAGTGTGCGCGGCTCGCTGGCAGAACTGGAAACAGCGGTTGCCGAGGCTGCTCGCTCGGGCAGCGCCGAACGCCCTGTCTGGCTGGACATCCAAGTCACCACGGATGACTACCTGAGTGACCTGCACACGCCCATTGATGTGCTGTGTGCCGAACTGCCGGTGGAAGTGCTGCGCATCCGCCGCGAGCGCGGCAACGCTGCGGCCAGCCTGCAGAACGAGGCGCGGGAAACCCTGGATGAGCTGAATCCAGCCGAGGTCTTCGATCGCCGTCTGGTCGTTGAGGAGTTGGACGAGGCGCTGCAGCATCAGTTGCGCGAGTTGCATCGTCAGGTGCTTGGGGAACTGCAGGAGAGTCAGGCATGAAAATCCTCACGCTGCGCCTCAAAAACCTCAATTCGCTGAAGGGTGAATGGAAGATCGACTTCACCGCCTCGCCGTTTCGCGACACGGGGTTGTTCGCCATCACCGGCCCCACCGGCGCCGGCAAGACCACCTTGCTGGATGCCATCTGCCTGGCGCTGTATCACCGCACGCCGCGCATGGACAGCCTGTCCGCCAGCGGCAACGAATTAATGACCCGGCACACCGCCGACTGCCTGGCCGAAGTCGAGTTTGAAGTGCGAGGCCAGGCTTATCGCGCCTTCTGGAGCCAGCGGCGCGCTCGCGACAAGGCCGATGGGGCGCTGCAGGCGCCCAAGGTGGAGCTGGCCAGGATCGACGGTGAGCTTCTCGCCGAGCAGACGCGAGAAAAACTGCGCCTTACGGAGGAACTCACCGGACTGGATTTTGCGCGCTTTACCAAATCCATGCTGTTGGCCCAGGGTGGCTTCGCCGCGTTTCTTAATGCTAAGGCCTCCGAGCGCGCCGAATTGCTCGAGCAACTCACCGGCACCGAAATTTACGGGCAGATTTCCCAGCGCGTGTACGAACGGCACAGCGAGGTAAAAAATGCATTGGGCCAGCTGCGTGCCCGCGCCGCCGGCGTCGAGCTGATGGACGAAGAACAACGCGCCGCCTTGCTGGACGAGGCCGAGCATCTGCAGCAAGAAGACACGCGTTTGCATGAACTGAGAGAAGAGCTGCAGCGCCAACGGCAATGGCATGACGATCTCAACAAGGCCCAGGCCCGACAGCAGCAAGCTTTGCTGAGTCATCAACAGGCTGAGGCCTCGCTGCAGGCAGCACAGCCGGATCTGGCACGCCTGGCTGCCAGTGAGCCGGCGGCCGCACTGCAAGCGCCACATCGCGACTGGCAACTGGCGCGCCAGGCGGTTGCGCACAGTGAGCAGCGTCTGCAGCAGTTGCAGCATGAACAGCAGCAGGTCCTGCAACAGGTAAGCGACTGTTTGTGGCAAGGCCGACATTGGAGTCGCCATCTGCTCGAAGAACGGCATCTGGATTACCAACAGCTCGAAGACCAATTACAGCGTGTGGACGCCGCACTGGCCGCCACGTCCGAGCACAGTCGTTTGGGTGAGCTGATCGTGCATTGGCGCGCCCGGCTTGGAGAGCGTCAACGGCTCGCGGCGGAAGATCGAGAACTGCTTGAGCTTCGCCAACGACTTGAGGCCCACGCGCAGAACCTGCGTCAACGCCGGGATGAACAGCAGAAGCGTTTAGCCGCCCAGCAACAGCGCTTGAATGACGGACAGCTCGCTGAGCAACAGCAACGCCAGCAACTCGACCAGCTGCTGGATGGGCGCAGTGAAGCCGAGCTGCGCGAGCATTGGCAAACCTTGCAACGCCAGGCTGGCTTGTTGGAGCAGTTGCGCCAGTTGGAGGGCACCCGGCAGCAACGACTGGAGCAGCAGGCGCGCCTTGCGCAAGCGCTGGACGAGGTGCGTGTCCAGCAAGGAGGCAAGGCGCGAGAGGTTGAGTCGCAGCGCGCACGCTATCGAGAACTTAAACAAGGCGTTGCCGATCAGGAAAGATTGCTCGAACAGGAGCAGCGTATTCACAAGCTGGAAGCCCTGCGGGCTCAGCTGCAGGATGGCGAAGCCTGCCCGTTGTGCGGCTCCCATGAGCACCCGGCGATTGCCGCCTATCAGGCGCTGGATGTCTCCGCCACTGTGCATGCGCTGACGGCGAAGAAAGCCGAACTGAGCCAGGTGGAAGAACGAGGGCAGGCACTGGCGGCCGAGCTGGCGGCGCTGGGTGAGCGCGTGCGCTTGCTGGAGCAGCAGCATCAGGAGGGCGAGCAGGAGCTGAAGCGCCAGGTCGAGCATTGGCAACAGCTCACGGTACGATTCGGCACCACGTTGTCTGACGGTGCTGCTCTGGACGCTTGCGAGCAACAACACACGCAGCAACTCTCGGTTGTCGAAACCAGCCTGCAGCGCTTCGACCAGCTCAAGGCTGACCACGACGAGATCAGCCGCAACCTGCAGCACGTGCATACGACCTGCGCCGACCTGCAGCAGGCGCTGCAATTAGCCGAGCAGCAGTTGCAGCACACTGTCCAGCAGGACAGCGACATCGCCGAACGCCATGCTGTTTTGAGTCAGCATCGGGTTGAGTTGGATCAGCAGCTATTAAAGGAGATGGACGGCTTCGCTGACAGGCTGCCAGCCGATGGCGATGCCTGGCTGCGGGCGCGGGAAGCCGAATGGCAGCACTGGCAGCAGGCCCAGAATTTGCGCCAGCAACTGCACCAGCAGGAGCGGGATATCCAGCACGCGGTTCAGGGGGCGCAGCAGAAGGTGGAGCTGTGGCAACAGCGTTGGTTTGCCTCGGCGTTGTCCGCGAATGCAGCGCAAACCTCGGTGCCGACGGCCGAGATGAGCCCGCTCAAGGCTTTGGAACAGGCTGAAGCGCAACTGACGCGTGGCAGCAGTCGCCACGAGCAACTTCACGGCATGCAACAGGCGCTGGAACGGCAACTGGAACATGAACGACAGCAGTTGAAGGAGCGACAAACCCTCTGGGGTAACGCGTTAATCGCCAGTCCCTTCGACGACGAGGCCGCTTTCCAGGCTGCCTTGCTCGACGCACCGCAGCGTGAGGCCTTGCAGGCGCAAAAAGAACAGCTGACCCAGGCGCTGACCGCCGCCCGTGCCTTTCTGCAGGAGGCCGAACGGCAACTGGTCGAGCTGCAGGCCCACCCGGTTGGCGGGCTGGAGCGCGAAGTGCTGGAAGAGCAACTGCAGCAGCTCGTCGGTGAGCTCAAGGCGCTGAGTCAGCGCCAGGGTGAAATCCGTGCCCAGCTGTCTGCCGATCAACAGCGTCGGCAGAGTCAGCAGTCGCTGTTCGCCGAAATCGATAAGCAGCAGGGCGAATATGATTTGTGGCAACACCTCAACAGCCTGATTGGCGCGGCAGATGGGGCTAAGTACCGCAAGTTCGCCCAGGGGCTAACCCTGGATCATCTGGTCTATTTGGCCAACCAGCAGCTTGCTCGTTTGCATGGCCGTTACCAACTGGCGCGGCGCAGCAGTGGCGAACTGGAGCTGGAAGTCATCGACACCTGGCAGGGCGACGTGGCCCGCGACTGCAAGACCCTCTCCGGTGGCGAGAGCTTTCTGGTCAGCTTGGCATTGGCCCTGGCGCTATCGGACCTGGTTAGCCACTCGACCAGCATCGACTCGCTGTTCCTCGACGAGGGCTTCGGCACCCTGGATGGCGAGACGCTGGAAATCGCGCTCGATGCCTTGGACAGCCTCAACGCCAGCGGCAAGATGATTGGTGTGATCAGCCATGTGGAGGCGCTCAAGGAGCGGATTCCAGTGCAGCTCAAAGTCAGCAAGGGTGTCGGTCTGGGCTACAGCAGCCTGGAGCGTCAGTTCGCCGTTTAGTCCCTGTCTCTCGGGTGGGCGCAGCCTTTGCGCCGGGTCTCATCTGCTAAGCCCTTGAGCGGGCGAGGAATTTTTTTGGGCGGAAGGGTAAAAAAAGCAAAATTGGTGGTTGACAGGGGGTCGTATATCCGTAGAATACCGCGCCATCGCAACGGGGTTTCTGGTTAGGCCAGACGTTGAGATTTGGAAGGTAAAAGTTCCGCGATAGCTCAGTCGGTAGAGCAAATGACTGTTAATCATTGGGTCCCTGGTTCGAGTCCAGGTCGCGGAGCCAACTTCCACTCGGGGTATAGCGCAGCCCGGTAGCGCGCCTGCTTTGGGAGCAGGATGTCGGGAGTTCGAATCCCCCTACCCCGACCAGTTTTGGGTCGTTAGCTCAGTGGTAGAGCAGTTGGCTTTTAACCAATTGGTCGTAGGTTCGACCCCTACACGACCCACCATATAAAACGGGAAGGTTCCTTGTGGACCTTCCCGTTTTTTATTTCCTTCGATTTGACTGAACCGTTGCTAAAACGGCCGCTGTTGTAGGGGCGAATTCATTCGTCTTGCGTTCAGGGTGGGCGACACACTGAAGACGCGACGAACTGCGGAGACCGATACGCTTGTGTTTGTCGCAGCAGATGCGCGGGTTGAGAGTCATGTGTCGCGCGATGAATTCGCCCCTACAGCACGCCGCACAGCAAACCTGTCAGACTATCCGGTCACCAGCCCCGCCAGCATTCTGCTGAGCAATCCAAGCACCAGCACCACGACCAGCACGAGAAGTAAAAGTAGCAACGGCCTGAATGGCTGACGATCAACCCGGTTCTGGGGCAGCTTGAGGTATTCATCGACGCGGCGCTGGTCGTCGGGGTTCAATCGGCTGGTCATGATGACCCTCTGTCGTAAATGGATGACATCAAGCCTAGTTCAGTTGGCCTCGCTCTCCATTACTCATTTCGCTGGCTAACCGTTCGGGCCTTCACGTAAGGCTGCAGCTTCGTTGCTGGGGTATAAACTGGGGATTCCATACCGGTGGTAGCTTGGCATGCGGGAATCCTACTGGCGATTGCGTGACATTGTTCCTCAGGGCGACTCCGATTTGATGGATCAGCGGCAACTGCTGCCGAATGAGGCAGAACGATGATTTCTGCGCATCTGCTGTCATCGGATACGCTATGGCTCGGCTGGCTGGCCTACCTGCCGTTTATTGTCTGGGCGATTTGGCGGGCACCCTGGATTGAGCTGTTCAGCGATTTTCGTCGGCAACATCTGCTGTTCGGCACTGTGCTGGTGCTGTTTCTGCTCTGGCTTGTGCGCAGAGACTTCGCCTCGGGGCTGTCCTTGCATTTCATCGGCATGACCGCGGTAACGCTCTTGCTGGACTGGCCGCTGGCCATTTTGGCGGGGTTGCTGGCACAGCTCGGGCTGATCACAATAGGGCGTCCCGACCTGGCTGCGCTGGGCATCAATGGGATTCTTCTGGTGTTGATCCCCGTCGCGGTGACCGAGGCCTGTGCGCACCTGGTCGAACGAGCGCAGCCGAACAACCTGTTCGTCTACATCTTCTTTTCGGGATTCTTTCCCGCGGCGCTGACGGCCTTGTGCTGCATCCTGGCGGGGCTGGGCCTGCTTTGGTTGGATGGCCTTTATCCCATGCCGCCCTGGCTCGAGGACTTTGCCGGTTATATCTGGCTGGTGATGTTCCCCGAAGCCTTTATCAACGGTATGGCGGTCACGGCCCTGGTGGTGTTCTGCCCTGACTGGCTGGAGACCTTCAACCGCGGCCGTTACCTGTCGGCGCCCTGGAAGGATGACGGACCGCCGCAATGAGTTGCGCCGGGGTGATTGTGGGTCGCTGCTCTCGCGGCGAAGCGTGCCTAGTCCGAACACTGGCCATGCTCGGGAAGAGCTTCAGCCCAAGGTCGAGCCCCCCCACAGGTTTGTGCAACGCACGGACTCTTGTATGGGAACGACGACCTCGCCGAAAAGGCGTGACCACCGCAAAGGGCTTCGGCCCTGGGATCCAAGTTGTCGTGGATTAGTGCCGCTCAGTGGCGCGAAAGATCCTCCGAAAATAGATCATCCACAACCGGATCGCCGGGTATGGCATGTTCTTCCGCCGCCCAGGCGCCCAGGTCGATCAATTTGCAACGCTCCGAGCAAAACGGGCGGGTCGGGGTTTTGTCATTCCACTCCACGGGCGCGCCGCAGGTCGGACATTTCACGGTGATAGGCTTGTTCATGGCTGGCCTCCTCGCAGGGTCAGATAAAAATGGTGCAGGCGCTCAACTTCGCCTTGCAGCCAAGCCAGGTCGCGATCATTGACCAGCACGTCGTCGGCATGGCGCAGGCGCTCTTCGCGGCTGGCCTGCGCGGCGATGATGGCGCGGATCTGCGCTTCGTCGCTGTCATCGCGGGCCATGGCGCGCTGCACCTGGAGATCTTCGGGCACATCCACCACCAGCACGCGCTGGGTCAGCTGGTATTGCCCGGACTCGATCAGCAGGGGTGAGACAAGGATCGCATAAGGTGACTGGGCGCGACCCAGGTGCTCGATGATTTCCTGACGAATCAGTGGGTGCAGCAGTTGTTCCAGCCAGCGACGCTCCTCGGGGTTGGCAAAAACCTGTGCGCGTAGGGCAGCGCGGTCCAGCTGGCCGTCGGGCAGCAGAATGGTCGTACCGAAATGCGCGGCGATTTTCGCCAGCGCAGGTCGACCCGGCTCCACCACCCAGCGTGCGGCGTGATCGGCATCGACGGTGTGAATGCCAAGCTCGCCAAAGTGCTGCGCCGCGGCACTCTTGCCGCTGCCAATACCGCCGGTCAGGCCAAGGATCCAGGGTTTCATAGGGACTTCCGTTCAAGGCAGGCCGGCATGATCGCAGAAACCGGCGGCAGATCGAAGGGCGGGGGTTGGTCGGGTGGGCTGTAGATAGATGTAGGGTGAACCACGCTTTATCGATCCACAGGGTGGCGATCTACTTTGCGAGGCCGTGGTCGATGTAAAACGGTATCCGCCTAGATCAATGAAACCCAGCAAACTGCAGGTAACGCTGAGTGATCTGCTCCCCCCAGATCAGCGCGATCCAGCCGGCAATGGCCAAGTAAGGGCCGAAGGGAATTGGCGTCCCGGTGGCGGCATTGCGCAGACGCAGCATGATGATGCCCAGAATGGCGCCCACCAGCGAGGACAGCAGGACGGTCAGCGGTAGAATCTGCCAGCCGCCCCAGGCGCCGAGCATGGCCAACAGCTTGAAATCGCCGTAGCCCATGCCTTCCTTGCCGGTCAGCAGCTTGAATAGCCAGTACACCGACCACAGGCTCAGGTAGCCGGCCACCGCGCCCCACAGAGCGTCTTCCAGGCTGGCGAACAAGCCGAAATTATTGACGATCAGCCCCAGCCACAGCAGCGGCAGTACCAGCGCATCGGGCAGCAACTGGTGATCGCAGTCGATCAGGCTCATCGCCAGCAGGCCCCAGGTGAGCAACAGCATGGCTGCGCAGGGCCAGCCGTAACCGAAGTGCCAGGCGACAAATGCCGACAGTAGCCCGCAGGCCAGTTCCACCAGCGGATAGCGAGGGCTGATGGCCCGCTGGCAACCGGAGCACTTGCCGCGTAACGCCAGCCAGCTGAGCAGCGGGATGTTTTCCCAAGGGCGAATCTTGTGGCCGCAATGCGGGCAGGAGGAGTTCGGTGTCAGCAGATTAAATGCCGGGACAGCCGGCTCGGCGGGCAGTTCGAGTATGTCGCGTGCCTGCACCTTCCAGTCGCGGTGCAGCATCATCGGCAAGCGGTACACCAGCACATTGAGGAAGCTGCCGACCAGCAGGCCGAGCAGGAGGGAGCATAAAACAAAGGCCAGCGTGTGGCTGGCCAGGTAATCGACAAGGGACATCTTCAACCCTCTGGAAAAGTCCGGAATGCATCTGTGGGGCCGGCTTTGCGGGGCAATGTATTTGTCCCTGTGTTGGCTTCAACTCGACAGCCGGAATAAATCCGACCCCACACGTAGCTAGTTGCGCCTTACACCACAGCACCCAGCTGGAAGATCGGAAGGTACATGGCAATGATCAGACCGCCCACCAGCACGCCGAGCACCGACATGATCATCGGCTCCATCAGCGAGGTGAGGCCATCGACCATATTGTCCACTTCGTCTTCGTAGAAGGTAGCGACCTTGTCGAGCATGCCGTCCAGCGAGCCAGATTCTTCGCCGATGGCAGTCATCTGCAGAGCCATGGCCGGGAACACGCCGGTGGTGCGCATCGAGAAGTTCAGCTGCATACCGGTGGAAACGTCCTGTTTGACCTTGTTCACCGCATTTTTGAACACCACATTGCCGGTAGCGCCGGCCACCGAATCCAGCGCATCCACCAGCGGCACGCCGGCGGCGAAGGTGGTGGCCAGGGTGCGGGCGTAACGGGCAACTGAGGATTTGTAGATGATATCGCCGACAACCGGCATCTTCAGCAGCGAACGATCAATCAGATCGCGGAATTTCTGCGAGCGCTTGTGGGCTTCCTTGAAGGCGAAGCCCGCGCCGAACATGGCGATCAGGATGATGAACCACCATTCCTGCAACGCTTCGGACAGGCCGATCACCATCAGGGTGAAGGCCGGCAATTCGGCGCCGAAGTTGGCAAATACTTCCTGAAATTGCGGCACTACTTTGATCAGCAGGATGGCTGACACGATGACCGCGATCAGGACGACAGCGATGGGGTAGTTCATCGCCTTCTTGATCTTGGCCTTTAACGCCTCGGTCTTTTCCTTGTAGGTGGCGACCCGTTCGAGGAGTGTTTCCAAGGCGCCGGATTGCTCGCCCGAATCCACCAGGTTGCAATACAGGTCATCGAAATATTGCGGGCGCTTGCGCAGCGAGTTGGCCAGGCTGTTACCCGCGGCCACGTCCTGCTTCACGTCATCGACCAGCTTGCGCATGTTCGGGTTGTCGAAGCCCTCGCCGATGATGTCGAAGGCGCTCAACAAGGGCACGCCGGCTTTCATCATGGTCGCCATCTGCCGGGTGAACAGGGCGATGTCCATCGGCTTGATCTTCTTGCCGGCGCTGAACAGCGACACCGACTTCTTGCGCACCTTGAGCGGGTTGATGCCCTGCTTGCGCAGCTGTGCCTTGACCAGTGCCGGGTTCGGGCCACTCAGCTCGCCCTTGACCTTGGCCCCACGCCGATCCGTACCTTCCCAGCTGAACAGGCTGGTTTTCAGTGCTTTTTCCGCCATGGTTAATCCTTGGTCACCCGGTTGACTTCTTCGAGGCTGGTTACGCCCTGCATGGCCTTGAACAGGCCCGAGGTGCGCAGGTCGTTGAACCCGTCCTTGCGCATCTGCGTGGCAATATCGATGGAATTGCCGTCCTCCATGATAATCCGCTGCAGTGCAGGGGTATTTTTAACCACTTCATAAATACCGACGCGGCCTTTGTAGCCTGCTTTGCAATTCTCACAACCCACCGGACCGTAGAGCTTGAATTTGCCGATCTCTGCTTCCGGGAAGCCCTCGCTGAGCAGCGTCTCGCGCGGCACCGGTACTTCCTTCTTGCAGCTCGGACACAGCTTACGGGCTAGGCGCTGAGCGATGATCAGGTTCACCGAGGTGGCGATGTTGAAGGCCGCCACGCCCATGTTGCGCAGTCGCGTCAGTGTTTCGGCGGCGCTGTTGGTGTGCAGGGTGGACATCACCATGTGGCCGGTCTGTGCGGCCTTGATGGCAATCTCGGCGGTTTCCAGGTCGCGGATTTCCCCAACCATGATCACGTCCGGGTCCTGGCGCAGGAAGGCGCGCAGCGCCTGGGAGAAGTCCATGCCCTGGCGCGGATTGACGTTGACCTGGTTAATGCCTTCCAGGTTGATTTCCACCGGGTCTTCAGCTGTGGAAATGTTGATGTCCACGGTGTTGAGAATGTTCAGGCCGGTATACAGCGACACCGTCTTGCCTGAGCCGGTGGGGCCGGTGACCAGAATCATGCCCTGCGGCTGCGAGAGGGCGCTAAGGTACAGCTCCTTTTGCGCTTCCTCGTAACCCAGCGCGTCGATGCCCATCTGCGCGCTGGACGGGTCCAGAATCCGCATCACGATCTTCTCGCCCCACAGCGTGGGCAGGGTGTTGACGCGAAAGTCGATGGCCTTGGTCTTGGAGATCTTCATCTTGATCCGGCCATCTTGCGGCTTGCGCCGCTCGGAAATATCCAGCCCGGCCATCACTTTCAAACGTGCCGAGATACGGCTGGCCAGCTGAATCGGCGGGCGTGCCACTTCATGCAGCACGCCATCGGTGCGCAGCCGCACCCTGAAGGCTCGTTCGTAGGGTTCGAAGTGCAGGTCTGAGGAGCCGCCTTTGATGGCGTCCAGCAGCATCTTGTTGACGAAACGCACCACGGGAGCGTCGTCGGAGGCTTCGCCTTCATCGTTGCTGACCTTGTCGGAGTTGCCGTTTTCGATATCCAGGCCATCGAGGTCGACATCATCCAGGTCAGTCATGGAGCCGGTCGCCGACTCGTAGAACTTGTCGATGGCCGCGCCGAGCTTGTCGTCTTCGACCAAGATGCCTTCGGCATTCAGCCCGGTGCTGAACTGGATATCGCTGATCGACTGATGGCTGGACGGGTCGGAGAGGGCGACGAAAAGCTTGTTGCCGCGCCGCCACAACGGCAACACGCGGTGCTGGCGAGCGAGCTTCTCGCTGATCAGCTCCTTGGGTTGCTGCTCCTTGTCAATAGCAGAAAGATCTACAAAGGCCACACCGAACTGCTCGGCCGCCAACTCCGCCACCGCGCGGCCCTTGGCTAGCTTGTTCTGCACCACATAGGTGATCAACGACAGGCTGTTGCGCTGCGCCTGCAGCTGGGCCTGCTGAGCAGTTTTCTCATCGAACAGGCCAGCCAGCACCATTTGCCTGGCCAGGCCGGAAAGATTTACGTGGGTATTCATGAGGCGCGCTCCGGTGTAATGCGCAGCCTTATAACCCGGCGGCGAAAGCACTTCTCAAAACTGGCGCACACAGTGACGTAAATTGGCACTTGTGGTGGATTTGGGGGAAGAGGGTGATCTAGGTCTTTGCCAAAAAATCCGGGCGGATTTTTTTGGTGTATTGGGTAGGGTTAGTAATTGTGAAGTGGTTTGATTGGTTGTGCGTCGAGCATCACATTTTAATAACAATAATTAAAGAGGAATAAGTAAGCTTTAAGTCGTTGTAAGCCTAGGCGCACTAGGCTTTGCATGCGTTTTGCGATCTTTTTTATGTACAGATGATGGCGTTTAGATATCGGTAAATTGGCACAGCCACTGCAACTCCCTGGGCAGGTCAGCGGACCTTCAATATCTCTTGGGAGAAGACGAATGAAAACTCAGGTGCAAAAGGGTTTTACCCTAATTGAATTGATGATCGTAGTGGCGATCATCGGTATTCTAGCGGCGGTGGCGTTGCCGGCTTATCAGGATTACACCATCCGTGCACGCGTAACCGAAGGCGTTGGTTTGGCTGCTAGTGCCAAGCAACTGATCGGCGATAGCTCAGGCACTGCGGCGGAGCTTGCCGCCGCCGCAACCACGTGGAACGCTCAAGCCGGGGGCGCAGGTGCAATCAGCAAGTATGTAAACTCCGTTTTGCTTAATAATACCACTGGTGAGATCACTGTAACTTTCAATAATGCTAACGTAGGTAATATTCCTGCTAGCTCAGCGCTGGTTTATACTCCCTATGTTATGGGTGGGACTACTCCAACTGCTTTGGCTACCAGTTTCACCGCTACTCCTCCGGTAACGGGCTCAATTGACTGGGGGTGCGCCTCATCTACTAACGCTGTATCCGGCACTGCTCGCAGCCTGCCGGTCATTACCGCCGCGACTGTTGCTCTTCCTGCTCAGTTCGCACCAAGCGAATGTCGTTAATGCTTTTACCGTGAGGGCAGTCAATCAAAAGGCACCCCGATAGCTCTCGAACCCCGCCTCACAGCGGGGTTTTCTGTTTAATCTTATAGCTGGAGTTTCCCAATGCCTACGCGGATTATGGCTTTCCTGATGCACTTGGCCGCATCGGCCATCATCGCGCTGTTAGCCGTAGTACTGGTATTTAACCTCTGGTATCCCGCCCCACTGCATGAAGCGCAGGGTGTCACCCATATTTTCCTAGTGCTGCTACTGGTCGATGTGATTTTAGGCCCGCTGTTAACCCTTCTGGTATTCAAGGTTGGTAAGAAAAACCTCGCCATGGATCTGAGTGCCATTGCCTGCCTGCAATTTGCCGCGCTGGGCTATGGCCTATGGATCGTGGCCGAAGGGCGCCCGGCCTGGATTGTTTACAACGTCGATCGTTTCGATGTAGTGACGGTATTGGATATCGACACTCGCCAAATGGACGAAGCTCTGAGCCAATATCGCGAGGTGTCGTGGACCGGACCGCAATGGGTTGGGGCGATAAGGCCTGAAAACCGCGAGCAGCGCAGCAATATTCTTTTCGAGGCCGCATTGGGCGGTAGCGATATAGCGCAGCGGCCAAATCTCTATCGTCCGTTGATGGAAATGGCTGAGATCATAAGGCAGCGTGCGCAACCGCTGGAAAAGCTCAGTGACTTTAACGAGGCTACCGTGGTGCGCGATGCTCTGCAGAATTGGCCAAGCGCATCCGCCTGGGTGCCACTGATGGCGCGGGTCAAGCCAATGGTGGTGTTACTTGGCGAGAATAACAGCGATGTAGTGGCCATTGCTGAGCTTAATCCTTGGAAATAACCTCCTAGCTAGGGGAAGCTTTCATCCTCGCTAGTAGCGGCTACTGACAACCGATACGCTTACTAATTGGCATCCGGTTAAGGCTCGTATATCTGCTGCCTCCAGAGCATCGTTTGCCCGTTGATTCCCTCAGCATGGAATGCTAGTTTACGCGCCGCCGCCGGAATAGCTCAGTAGGTAGAGCAGCGCACTCGTAACGCGAAGGTCGCAGGTTCGATTCCTGTTTCCGGCACCATGATTCGCTTCGGGCCTTCCCTTTTCAGGCCTGGACGAAAAACCGGCCCTCAGGCCGGTTTTTTTACGTCTATCTTTTGCCGTAACCGGCAAATCTTACACCCATCAAAGCGGCCAACTCACAACCAGCGAATAGCTTTCGATGCCCTCGTTCGGGCTTTTCAGGCCGGCGTTTGAGTAGTGGATGGCGCGGATGCCCAGCCGACCCCCGTTGCGCAGTTGCAGGCCGGCGCCCAGGCGGTCTTCAAAGTGCAAGGCCGAGCTCATGTTGCGTCCGCCCACTTCGGTGCCGGAAAACAGCGCGGCGCCAATGCCCAATTCTATGAATGGCTGGGCGCCGTCGGCGTTGAAGGTGTAAACGAGCACTGGACTGAGGGACAACGAATGGGCGCCGGCGGCTTCGTCGCCGCTCTGCCAATAGGTGTAGCCAGCGTCCCAGTGACCGCCGAGGTGCCCGCTTTCGGTCTGCCACCAGCGTTGCTCCCACGCGCGCGACAGGCCTGCGCGGTAGGTCATTTCCCCTTGGCCGGTCACGCCGATGGCGCCAGACAGTTCGGCGGCTTGGGTTGTGCCAGCCATTACACAGCCAAGAGCAAACAGAGTGGGCACGAATTTGCGGGACATCGAAGGGCTCCTTGTTTGTGATGTGCCTCACCTCCGCTCGGGAGCGGGTGGACTGAGGCATCACTTCTGTATCGACTTGCGATTCACTGTATCGCTATGTGGGATTCTAGCGGCGTGAGTGAGTCGAAATCCAACGCCTTTACCGAGGGGTTACATCGGTTTTTTGGGCTAGACGTGTGGCCAAGCGGCTGGGCAGCGCTGGCCTGTGCCGCGACAGCCCACTACAGTAGCGGCTCTTCCTGTACACACCGTCCAGCCAAAGAGAAGTGCAATGAGTCAACCCGATGAAGCCATTGAGGTAGGTAAGCAGGCCGGCATCCAGGTGATTGCCCGGGCGGCGGCGATCATGCGGGCGTTGGGCAACAATCCCCAGGGTTTGAGCCTGGCCGCCATCGCCCAGTTGGTTGAGCTGCCGCGTTCCACGGTGCAGCGCATCATCAATGCGCTGGTGGATGAGTTCATGGTGGAGTCATCGGGCCCCTCGGGTGGTTTTCGTCTGGGGCCGGCGCTGGGGCATCTGATCAACCAGACGCAGTGCGACATCATCTCGCTAACCAAGTCGCGTCTGGCGGAGCTGGCCGGCCAGCTGCAGGAGTCGGTGTGTTTGTGTCGGCGGGTGGGTGACAAGGTGCATGTCATCGACCGCATCGTGGCGGAGCGGGAGTTGCGCGTGGTGTTCCCCATCGGCGTGCATGCCAGCGTGCTGTGCGTACCGGCAGGCAAGGTGCTGTTGGCGGCTGAAGAGGCTGCAGTAATAGACGCAGTCCTGCCCGTGCCGCTGTCGCATGAGACGCGCCAGCAGCTCAAGGAGATTCGCCGCAGCGGCGTAGCCTTCGGCACGGACGATGTGCTGGAGGGCGTCAGTTCGTATGCCGTGGCGCTGGATACCTACCTGGGCTTTTTCTCAGTGGCAGTGGTGGCTCCGACTTCACGGGCCGCGCCGCGGGCTGAAGTATTCAGACAGGCGTTGCTGGAGTGCAAGCACAGCGTGGAACGAGCCATCGGTCGGACGCCGGAGCTGTGTGGCCGTTGAGATTAAATATACGGGTGCCTCTAAGAGTTGAGTGCGAGCCAGCTTGCGGTAGGCAAACAGTCCGCTAGAGCGACTCAAACACCCAAGTGCGCCCGCAGCACCGCGACGACGCCAGCCCCCGCCTTGCTGGCCGCACCCTCGGCAAATTTTTTCGCCACGCCTTTGAACAGCGCCTTGCGCTTATCAGCATTGCCTTCCTGGCGGGAGCGCTCGTAGCCCTCACGAAAGGACTGCAAGGCCTCGGGGTCAAACACGGCATCCAGCACCTGAAACAGGCCATCGGCCGAGACTTTGACGATTTCGGTATTGAACGAGTAATCGAAGATGTGCTGATAGGTTTTGAGTTGGCCCTGTAGCCAGTTCTTGGCCAGGGTGTCTTCGATGATCAGGCCGATCTTGTCGCCATCGGTTTCCAGCGTCGCCTTGCTCAGCGCTGCCAATAGCCGTCCCATGGCTTGATCCTCGATGCGACCGCCGAATTTCAGGGCCGCTTCATAGCGCAGCTTCTTGATTTTGTTAACCGGCGTTTTCAGGCGTTCGCTGACCGCCTGGTTGCCATAATTGGCCAGCGGGCCGGAGCCGTGCAGGCCGTAGCGATCCAGCAGGTGCATGACCAGCGCGTCGATATCGGCCTTGGGCATCGAGCCGAGGCCCAGCTGCAGATAGTGCTCGAGAAACTCGTCTTCGAAACCACTCATGTTTCGGTCTCCACTGTGCTCAGTGGCAGGCCAGGTTCTGCTTGAGCGGCGGGCGGCGATGGACAGCCGTTTCGCTATTGGGCCGAAGACGCAGCGCGCAGGTTCACTCCAGGCCGAGTTTTTTCAATCGATAGCGCATCGAGCGGAACGTCAGCCCCAAACGCTGGGCAGCGGCGGTGCGGTTCCAGCGGGTTTCTTCGAGCGCCTGAAGGATCAGGTCGCGCTCTATCGCTTCCAGGTGATCTTCCAGGTTGTCGATGTGCGCCAGGCTGGTGGGGCCACTGTCGCCGCCACTGTTGATGGCGTCGGTCAGGCGCAGGTCGCTGGCGCGTATTTCATCCCGTTCACACAGGGTGTAGGCGCGCTCAAGCATGTTTTCCAGCTCACGCACGTTGCCAGGAAAACGGTAGCTCTTGAGTTTTTCCAGGGCGTCGGGATGCAGGCGGGCAGGCGTCTGGCCGCTGCCTTCGGCCAGACGCGTGAGCATGGCCTCGGCCAGCACGGCGATGTCCTCGCGGCGTTCGCGCAGTGGTGGCACGCGCTGTTCGATGACATTGAGGCGGTAGTAAAGGTCCTGGCGGAAGCGCTCGGCGGTCACTTCGGCAGCCAGATCCTTGTGCGTGGCGCTGAGGATGCGCACATCGACCACCACTTCTTGCTGGCCGCCCACCGGGCGCACCGCCTTTTCCTGGATAGCGCGCAGCAGTTTCACCTGCATCGGCAGCGGCAGGTCGGCAACTTCGTCGAGGAATAGGGTGCCGCCGTTGGCGGCCTGGAACAGGCCCTGCTTGTCTTCGATGGCGCCGGTGAAGCTGCCTTTTTTATGGCCGAAGAACTCGCTTTCCATCAGTTCACTGGGGATGGCGCCGCAGTTGACCGGTACGAACGGCCGCTCCGCGCGTGGGCCGAGCTCGTGAATCTGTCGGGCAACCAGCTCCTTGCCGCTGCCCGACTCGCCGCTGATGTAGACCGGGGCCTGGCTGCGCGCCAGTTTGCTGATCTGTTTGCGCAGCGCGCGCATCGGCGGTGATTCTCCCAGCAGGCGGCTGTCCACCGGCTGGTCATGGTCTGCGGTGCGCAGGCGCAGAGCGGTGCCCACCAGTTCGCGCAGGCGGGTCAGATCCACCGGCTTGGTGAGAAAGTCAAAGGCGCCGGCCTTGAGGGCATTGATGGCGGTGTCCAGGCTGCCATAGGCGGTAATCATCGCCACCGGGACCTGGGGATGGCGTTGCTGAATATACTGCACCAGTTCCATGCCGGTGCCGTCGGGCAGGCGCATGTCGGTCAGGCACAGGTCGAACGGCTCGCGGGCCAGCCATTCGCGGGCTTCCTTGAGGTTGCGCGCGCAGCGGGTGTCGAGTTTCATGCGCCCAAGGGTAATTTCCAACAATTCACGAATGTCGGGTTCGTCATCCACGATCAAGGCTATTTGGCGACTCATGGGACAGACTCTTTCTTGTTGTTAGAAGTGACGGATTCTTCGCCCCAGCTCACTTTGCGCGGGTGGGCGAAGATGATGCGAAAACAGCTGCCGCCTTCCGGACGGGGGCGGTACGCGAGGCGCGCCTGATTGCCTTCGCACAGTTCGCGTGAAATATACAGGCCCAGACCGGTGCCTTTGCTATCGGTTGTGTAAAACGGTTCAAAAATACTCAATTGCTGCTCGGTATCCACGCCGGGGCCGTCGTCGAGAATGTCGAGTACTGGCAGGTCGCTGTCCGGGTCCCGGTACAGTTTGAGCCACACTTGCCCGCGCGGGTTGTGCTGCGCGCTGTAGCGCATGCCGTTCTGCACCAGGTTGCTCAATACCTGGGTCAGTTGGTGCGGGTCGATGCGCGTCTGGATGGTGCCGCTGGTGGTTTCCAGATGCAGTTGCTGGTTGGCCTTGGCCGTGCTGCGAAACTCGCTGGCGAAGCGGTGCATCCAGTATTTGAGGTCCAGCAATTGCGGGGCTGATTTGCGGTTGCGAGACAGTTGCAGAACGTTTTCGATCACCAGGTTCATGCGCCGCGACTGGTCTTGAATGATCTGCGCCAGGCGCCGGTCCGGAGCGTCCAGCTCTTCGGACTCATGCAACAGTTGGGCGGCATGGCTGATGGCACCGAGCGGGTTGCGGATTTCGTGGGCAATGCCGGCAGTCAGACGACCCAGGGACACCAGTTTCATTTCATGGGCGCGCTGGGCGATTTCGGAGACGTCTTCCAGGAAGATCAGCGTGTCCTGCTGATCCCCGCGTTGCAGCGTGCTGAAGCTGGGTTGCAGGATGCGCTCATCCTGCCCGACATGCAGGTTGGAAGGGCGCAGTGAGGGATTGCATGACCATTGTTGCAAGCGCTCAAGCAGCTCTGGGTAATTCACCGTCAGAGGCTCGCCGATCAAGGTGCTGACACCAAGCATGCGCAATGCGCTCTGATTGACCTGAACGACGTTTTGGCGGGCATCGACCACCAAAATGCCCGTGTGCATGCGCTGCAGGATCAGGTTGTTGAGCACTTCCAGGTTGGCGATATCGTTGGCGCGTTGCCGGGCGAGGTCCTCACTGACGCGCAGGTGACGCGTCAGGGTTTGCACCACCATCGCTACGGCGAAACACAGCGCGCCGAGGGCGCCGGCCTGGATAAACTGGTTGGCGGCCGCCGGGCGGCTGAGGCTGATATGGAACGTCAACAGAATGAAGCTGAGCGCAGCGCAGGCGGCGATCAGCAGGCCGCTGTTGCCACGCAGCAGAATATTGGCAATCGCCACCGCGACAATCAGCAGGCTGCCCAGGCCGCTGGAAATACCGCCTGCCGCATAGAACAACGCGGCGAGCAGCAGCACATCGAACAAGGCCAGGCTGAAGAACTGCAGGTAGCGCGGGCGCCGGAGCCGTACCGCGATGAGCAGGTTGGCGATCAGGTAGACCCAGCTGCCTTGCCGGAACAGTTGCGCATGGGTCAGTTCCAGCAGGCGGTCGTCCAGATTGCTGGAGATCAGGAAAACCAATAGCAAGCCGACGATCAGACGGTAGAGGTGGTACAGGCGCAAGACGCGCCGTCCGGGCTCACCGTGCAGGGTCAGGCTGTTGTGGCTCACTGATCGTGACGAGCCTGTTCGAGATGAGCCTGGCTGCAAAACCATTGGTCATCTTGCTGCAGGGCCAGATGCTGGGGCAGGTGCACGTGGCAGTGAGCGCAGCGCACCATCGGTTCCGCCTGGGGGCGGGAAGTGCTGGTCGTTGACCGTGAGCGGGTGAAACGTCGCCACAGCCAGAAGGCCGCAGCGATAAGGGCAATCCAGAACAGCACGCGAAACAGGCCCATAATCTTCTCTTTGAACGCGAAAGGCAGCAGTGTATCCAAGCTGGAGACGCGATCCCAGCGGCTGAAGGCCGCGCTGTGCATTGTTTCCGCAGATAGCCTGGCGTGTTGTGTAAAAACGCAGGCATAGTTTTTCAACCAACTGTTAGGGACAATGGCAGACAACGTGCCGAACGGCGCAGCGATTATTGATGGAGACGGCCATGAGCCAAACCCTGCGGGTCGTAATGGCCCAGTTGAATCTGCGTGTCGGCGATGTGCATGGCAACGTCGAGCGCCTGATTGAAGCGGCCAAGAGCGCCCGCGATCAATGGCAGGCGGATGTCATCCTGTTTCCCGAGCTGGCGCTGTGCGGCTATCCGCCCGAAGACCTGCTGCTGCGCTCGAGCATGCAGCTGCGCATCGAGCAAGGCTTGCGCCGCCTGCGGGACGAAGTGCGCGGCATCTACATGGTGGTCGGCTACCCCTGGTTGGAAGACGACAAGCGCTACAACGCAGCGGCGGTGATCGCGGACGGCGAGCTGCTGGTCAGCTATTACAAGCAGCAATTGCCCAATTACCGAGTATTCGACGAGAAACGCTATTTCGACGCCGGCGACCAGCCGTGTGTGGTTGAGATCAAGAGCGTGCCGGTGGCGGTCACCATCTGCGAAGACATCTGGTTCCCCGAGCCGATGGCCCAGGCCAAGGCGGCTGGCGCGCGGCTGATGCTCAGCCTGAACGCCTCGCCCTTCCACCTAGACAAGCAACGCGAGCGTGAGGCCATGCTGGCTCAGCGTGCTCAAGAAGGTGGCATGCCGATTGTCTACGTCAATCAGGTGGGCGGCCAGGATGAGCTGGTGTTCGATGGTGGCAGCTGCGTGGTCGATGCCGACGGCCGCGTGTGCCAGCGCGCGCGGATGTTCGAAGAAGGCGTGTTCCCCGTCGATCTGCTCTGCAACGCGCACAGCATCGAGCCCCGTGACAGTCATCCCGCGCCTTTGCCGGAGTTGGAAGCCAGTGTGTACCAGGCGCTGGTCACCGGCGTGCGCGACTATGTGCACAAAAACGGCTTCAAGGGCGTGGTACTCGGTCTCTCCGGCGGTATCGACTCGGCCCTGACCCTGGCGGTGGCGGTCGATGCCCTGGGGGCCGAGCGCGTCGAGGCGGTGATGATGCCGTATCACTACACCGCGCAGATCAGCCTGGAGGATGCCGAGGCGCAGGCGCAGACCATGGGCGTCACTTATCGTGTATTGCCCATCGCGCCAATGGTCGAGGCGTTCATGGACACCCTGTCGCCCGTGTTCGCCGGCCTGGGCCGCGATACCACCGAGGAAAACCTGCAGGCGCGCTGTCGCGGCACGCTGCTGATGGCCATCTCCAACAAGCGCGGCTCGCTGGTGCTGACCACCGGCAACAAGAGCGAAGTGGCGGTGGGCTACTGCACGCTGTACGGCGACATGGCCGGCGGCTTCGATGTGCTTAAAGACGTGCCCAAGACCCTGGTGTTCCGTCTGTGCGAGTACCGCAACAGCCTGGCCGGCGAGGTGATCCCGCAGCGGGTCATCGACCGTCCGCCGTCAGCCGAACTGGCGCCGGATCAGAAAGATGAAGACTCGCTGCCGCCGTATCCGGAGCTTGATGAGATCCTCAAGCTGTATGTCGAATATGACCTGTCGGCCAATGCGATCATCGCCGAAGGCTTCGACGAGGACACAGTGAAGCGCGTGCTGCGCCTGGTCGACCTCAACGAATACAAGCGCCGCCAGGCCGCAGTGGGACCGCGCATTACCCAGCGGGGTTTCGGGCGGGACCGTCGTTATCCGATCACGTCGGGCTGGCGGCTGGGCGACTGAGGCTGAGTCGAAGCGCTGGCTGGGTACAGCCATGGGGGTCTAGGCAAACCGCTGTCTTCGTCGCGGGGTCGCGACTCCCACACCAGGCCGTGCTCACGCAAATTCACTGTGGGAGCCCGCCCTCGGCCCAAAGCTTTCAAGGCTTTGGGGATAGGGCACCATCCTCCCAAAAACCGAGACCGCCATGCGCCTACGAGGCGCTGATTCGCCCGCAAGGCCGCTTTCTACAGCCTTTTATCCATGCCAAAAAATGAACTGTCAGGTGATCCCCGGGTCGTTACAGAGAGCTCACTAGCTCCGTTTCGCTCTTCACCCACGACAGAACAAGAGGCATAGATATGAAACGATTGCTGAGTATTTCGACGCTGGCCGCTGCGATCTTTCCGGTAGTTGCTCTTGCTACCCCCGTCACCGGGGATCAGGAAATCACCCTGAGTGGCGCCGGTAGTAGCGATAAGGACTTCGACAGCACCGTCATGGCCGTTCAGGGTAGCTGGGGGCAGTATCTGAGTGAGCAATCCCTCTGGGGAATACGCCAGTCCATCAACATTCGCGATGACGAGGGCGATGACACCAAGTTCGACGGCTCAACCCGGGTGTTTTACGACTACCACTTCGGCACCGGCAATACCCGGCCATTCATAGGCGTGAGCCTGGGTGGCGTGTATGGCGAACAGGTGGAGGAAAGTTTCATGGCGGGGCCGGAAATCGGCATCAAGCACTGGGTCGCGGACAAGACCTTCATCACCGCCATGGCCGAGTATCAGTTCCTCTTCGAGAGTGGAAGCGAGGCGGATGACCGTTTTGACGATGGACTCTTTCTCTACAGCCTGGGTATCGGTTACAACTTCTGAGTCATGCGAGTCAAAAGGCGCGGCCCCAAGGCCGCGCCTTTTTGCGTTTCTGAAATCAGCGTTTACCCATCGACTTGCTGCTGCCTTTGGGTGGCAGGCCAGGCCGTTGATCGTGATTGGATTTGTTGCCCTTTTGATGCCAGGGCTGATCGTTTTTCTTGTCGGCCGCGTAGGCGCTGGGCGAAAAGGGGAAACTGAAGGCGGGAATGCCGGGCTTGGCGGAGGCGGATTCCGGTTTGCTCAGGCCCGACTCGCGGTCAGTGGATTCGGCATGGGGTGCATCAGCAGATGCTTGCATCGCGTGGGTGGTCATAAGCGTTCCGTGGTGCGCCGAGGGAGAAGAAGGCCTGGCAGTATACCTGCCGTCTTTTGTGCACTGGTCATAATCTGTATCTCGAATCAACGCGCGGCATGCGGCCATTGGTAGCATCGGTCTTGCTTAAAGTCCTGAACAATGTCATAGCTTTCATGCCGTTCGATCATCAGAGCGGCGGATCAAGACGAAGAAGGATGACCTTATGCAAATCCAGGTTCACAGCGATAACCACATCGAAGGCAGTGCCCGTCTCGCAGATTGGGTCAGTGCCACGGTCGCCAGCAAGCTGGAGCGCTTTGACGACGAACTGACCCGCATTGTTGTCCACCTTAACGACGAGAATGGTGACAAGTCCGGTGCCCAGGATAAGCGTTGCCAGATCGAGGCGCGTCCCAAGGGGCTGCAACCGATTTCCGTCACCCACCGGGCCGAAGCCTTGGAGCAAGCCCTGGACGGTGCCATCGAGAAACTGGGCAATGCCTTGAGTCATCAGTTTGGCAAGCTGCGTAGCAAGCGTGCCGTCACCCAGCCGTTGCAAGGCGGTCAGCCTGAGACGATGAGTCAGGATGCCTTGCTCGAAGAAGACTTCCTGGCTGACGAACAAGCCCGTCTGTAATCCTCTCCTTTTAACGGCAGGCGCCCCGTGAGCGCCTGTCGTTTTTCGTTGTAATCCACCCATTCGTTTCGTCGAGTCAGCGCAACTCTCATCTCCTCCAGCCGTCTACTGAAGTGTCATTCGACACCTGAAAAGAGAGCTGTCATGGGAAGCACAGGCGATAAAATCAAAGGTACCGCCAACGAAGCCGCCGGCAAGATCAAGCAAGGCGTCGGCGAAGCGACCGATAATGAGCGGATGAAAGGTGAAGGTAAGGCCCAGGAAGTGAAGGGCGAGGGTCAGCAACTCAAGGGCGATCTCAAGGACGCCGTGAAAAAGGGCGTCGACAAGGCCTGACCGAACAATTCCCACGCAGCCTCGCGTGGGAATTTATTAACTCTGCAAAACCACGTGCCATAGCTCCCGCAAACGCGGGAGCTCAATGGTTTGGTCTTGCCGTCGCGGGCCGCTTCAGCCAGCCAATCCGACATAAACGTTCTGAACATCATCGTGGTCGTCGATGGCTTCCAGGAAGGCCTCGACTTCAGCCAGGGCTTCGGCGCTCAGGTTATTGACCGGGTTCTTCGGTCGGTAGCCCAGCTTGGCCGAGTGCACGGTAAAGCCGAACTCGGGCAACGCGCGCGACACCGCATCCAGATCGGTCGGCTCGGTGATGAACAGCGTGTCACCTTCATCCGCCGCCTCAAAGTCCTGAGCGCCCGATTCGATGGCCGCCAGTTCCGCATCGGCCTCACCCTCGGGGGCCGCTTCGATCAAGCCGACGTGGTCGAAATCCCAGCTTACCGAGCCGGCACCGCCCAGTTGTCCCTTGCGAAACAGCACGCGAATTTCCGCCACGGTGCGGTTCAGGTTATCGGTCAGGCACTCGACGATCAGCGGTACCTGGTAAGGGGCAAAGCCTTCATACAGGGTGCGTTCGTAGTGGACGGTTTCGCCGCTCAATCCGGCGCCTTTCTTGATGGCGCGATCCAGGGTGTCCTTGGGCATCGAGGCTTTCTTGGCCTGGTGCACGGCCAGGCGCAGCTTGGCATTGGTATCTGGGTCGGCGCCGTTACGCGCGGCGATCATGATTTCCTTGACCAACTTGCCAAAGATCTTGCCCTTGGCATTGGCGGCGGCTTCTTTAGGTTTGGCTTTCCACTGGGCGCCCATGGTTTCTCTCATATGCGGGAGGAGGAAGGTGAGTCGCAGATCGACTGCAACGCAGGGGCGAATTCTACGCCGTGGCCTTTAAAGCATGAACAATCCGCAACAAACCCTTGCGCGAATCGGGCAGCCCATCGTTTGGCCATAACGGGCTGTGACTGGATGCATTCAGACAAAGGCCGGGCGCGGCCGCCGAAATTACGGTTGCTCCAGCCAGGCTTCGGCTGCCTGCGCTTCGTCTGGAGCGAACGCTTTGATTTTTAATCCGGGAATCAAGGCGCCTTCGATCTTGCTGGCGATGCGCAGCCAGCGTTTGTCGGCGATCACGGCGCAGCGCTCAAAGCGGCGGATGAGGATGAACAGCTGAGCGACTTGCGACAGTTCCATGGCCAGGGCGCCAAGCGAAGGCCTGTCGAAATCGTGGATGCAATAGCGCATGCGGCCATGGGTGAAGCCGGTGGAGGCATTCATCAGGTGATCGACCAGCACGTGCAGTTCGTCGCTGTCGAGCTTGCCGGAGAGCTGCACATCGAGGCGGTTATCGGCTATTCGCTTGACGTGAAACATGCTGTTTCTCCCGAATACCTGTTGTTTCAGGCTAGTCCAGGAACAGCAGGAGACGCCCCCATGGGCTGGGGGCGCGGTGCATCAGTCCTGGCGGCTGGTGACTTCCAGCAGGTGATAACCGAATTGGGTTTTCACCGGGCCTTGCACGACATTCAGCGGAGCGCTGAATACCACGGTATCGAATTCCTTGACCATCTGGCCCGGGCCGAACGAGCCGAGGTTGCCGCCGTCACGGCTGGATGGGCAGGTGGAGTTTTCTTTGGCGACTTTGGCGAAATCGGCACCGCCTTCGATGGCGGCTTTCAATTCGTTGCACTTGGCTTCGCTGGCAACAAGGATGTGACGGGCAGTGGCTCGGGCCATGGGGGGTACTCCTATCAATGAAGGGGCGGAGCCTACCGTAAACACTGCGGATGTGCATCGGGCCGCGCATCGAAGTTGCAGGCGGGACCTACCCTTGAAACGACGCGGCGGTTGCATTGATGCGGCGCACCGTCGCGTCGTACCGCATCTTGGCGGCCGGGTAACCGGCCGCCGAGTGGCTGGCGTAATGTCAGAGTGAAGCGTTGCGCTCAGGTAAGCAGCTCAGGGGGAATCGTACCGCCATGCTGGGCCAGCTTCTGCATCACGGTCTTGTGCAGCCAGGTATTCATCTGGGCGGAGTCGCTCATCAATTGCGGCGGGCAACCCAGCTCGGTGGCCAGCTCCTTGCGATGCTCCAGGCTGCTGTCCAGACCCAGCAATTTCAGCAGGTCGACAATCGAGGTACGCCAGTTGAGTTGCTCCGAATGGCTGGCAGCCATGCCGTCGAGTTTGGCGGTGACGTCGACGGTACTCATGGTGCTGGAATCGCCCACGCCGCCCAGAGCTGAACCGGCGCCCGGAACTGTCGTGGCATTGGATGCAGCGTCAGGACGATTCGCGTCCGCCACCGTGCCCGTCGACGGTTGGGGGGATGTGGGCACCGTCTTGTCGTCATGGCCGAAACCGAGTTTTTCTTTGATCCGATCGAACAGGCCCATGGGGATTTCCTCATTCGTTGTTGTGAGCTTCGATTGGGACAGCGGAACAGAGGCCTGCATTCAGCACCGTAGGTCGGATTGGCAACCGCAAGGCGCGGGGCGAGTCCAATGGGCACAGTCACGGAGGTATTAGCATGCTGATCACGGCCTTACGCCCTCGGATGATGGTTCTGCTGGTCAGTATCGGATTGCCGGCCGTGGAGGCGGCAAGCACAGAGTCTGTCCCGGCCGAACAGTGGAAAAGCACCGGGCTGGACCTGCTCGAACGGGTCAATGCCGTGCGAGCGGCACCCAGGAACTGTGGCGAAAAGCTGTACCCGGCCGCGGCGCCCTTGGCTTGGAGCGACCGGCTGGCCCAGGCCGCTTTCGATCACAGCCGCGACATGGTCATGCACAACACCTTGAGCCACGCAGGCAGTGATGGCAGCGACCTCGGTGCGCGAGTCAGCCGTACGGGTTATCGCTGGCAAGCGATTGGTGAAAACATCGCCAGCGGGCAGGTCGAGGTGGAGAAGACCCTGGCCGGCTGGCTCTCCAGCCCAGGGCATTGCGCCAATATCATGAATTCTCAGTTCACAGAAATGGGCGCTGCCTATGCCATGGGCGAGCAGGGAAGTGCCGCGATCTATTGGACACAGGTATTCGCTACGGCGCCGTAGCGTCCGCCTAGCTGCTAAACGAGCGAGGCGGCGTTAGAACACCAGCATGAAGAAACCGATGACCACGATCAGGCCAATCAGAAAAATGATGCCAATCGTACTGCCGAGGAACTTGAGCATGGTAAGGACTCCCGTTGGGTTCCCTATTGGGACTGATCGGCACGGGTGTCGTTCACGGATCAACAGTGCGCATTGACATGTCCAAGCCGGAGACGGGGGCGTGTGCCCCGACCATGAGGAAGGTTCGCCATGAGTACTCTGGACATCGAAGGCTGGTGCAAAACCAGCCCCCAGCAAGCCTCCAGCCCGCTGGGTGTTTTTCATTTCTACATCGATGGGAACCATCACCGGCAACTGGAAGAGGCTGAAGAGCAGTTGGTGAAAAGTGGAGGGGCGGAGGTTCTGATTACGCCTGACTTGTCGACCCTGGAACTGATCCCACCACCCGATTGCGGACCGTTGGCCGATTGCCACTTGCGGGTCTATTTGCGTCCGGATGATCAACGAGGCCAGTTTCATCTGGTTGGGCACCGGGCCAGCGATGGCAGTCTGGTCTACACCAACGCGATGATGATCGACATGCTCAGTTAGAGTGGCCACGGCCCTCTCAGTCTTTGACAATCGAGCGTAGTGTGAATCGCGCTTCATCGATCTATCGGGTGGCGATCCACCGGGTGGCGATCCATTGAGCGGAGCCAGGGTGGATGTACATCCACCCTATAAAAACGTCGGAGCGTGGCGGCGGAAATAGTTATTGTCTTCCCCGGCCGCTTCGTTGCTGCTGCGCCCGATAACACGCCTGGCACAGGCGAAATTGGCTTTCCAGCAAGGGCATCGGTTTGCCGCATTGCTGGCAGCTTTTCGTGTCGCCCTTGATGCGGCGTTGGTCGGTACGTTTTGGGGTGCGCCGCCGCGACAGTTCGCGGGTAATGGCGTCGTTGAGCAGGCGGCGGTGTTCCTCGCCGCGCTCCACGCCGGGGAAATAATCCGGCAGGGTGCGTGCCAGGTGCAGGTAGGTTTCGATGACGTGCAGTGAGCTTTCCAGGGTCGCCAGTTCGGCGTTGATCAGTAACCGGGGTGGTTCGATGACGGTGCCACGCGCCACTTTCTGCAGCCACTGCTGGGCAAAGGTACTGGCGGGGCTGTCCAGCCCGCCGCGAATCGGCGTGCAGGCAAAGATCCAGCGCAGCCAGAGTTCGATGTCCGGGTCGTCGATCAGCGCGATCCAGTCGGCCAACTCGTCCGGCAGAATGGAAATGAATTCCTCGCCGAAGTTGATGTTGCGATTGAAGGTCAGCCAGGCGCGCAGCAGGCTGGGGTCGTTCATCAATTCGGCAATCGCGGTGAGGTGCTCGATGGACGGGCGCACCTGAAACTGCGCCAAGTCGATCGGCACGTCCGGACTGTTGAACAGGCGCTTGATCGATTGCAGGGTCTGTGGGTCCAGCGCGGTGATATAGCCGTTATCGTGATGGCCGAAGCGCCCGGCGCGCCCGCCGATCTGCTTGACCTCCTGCACCTTGAGCTGGCGGTTCTGGATGCCGTCGAATTTTTCATCGGTGTAGAAACACAGCGTGTGCGCCGGCAGGTTCAGGCCCATGCCCACGGCATCGGTGGCCACCATCAGGTCCGCCTCGCCTTCGCGAAAGCGCCGGGCCTGCTCGCGGCGCACTTCGGGCGACAGCGCGCCATAGACCACCGACACGCTCTTGCCGGTCATCTCCAACAGGCCCTTGAGTTCCAGCACCGTCTTGCGACTGAAGGCCACCAGCAGCGAGCCTTCGTCGAGCTTTTTCAGCGTGGTGGAGTGGTGCGCCACATCCACCGGCGACAGGCGTTTGGTGCGCTTGATCACCAGACGGTCTTCGCACAACTCGCACAGAGTTTTCAGCGACGGCTCGATCAGTGCCGGACCGGTCATGATCAGCTCCGGCGTGTAGGCGCTGACCAGCGCATCCACCCAGGCCCAGCCGCGTTGATCGTCGGCCATCATCTGCACTTCGTCGATCACCACCACGTCCCAATGCTGATCGCGGAAGCGGGCGAACTCCTCGACCGTGCAGCAAAAGTGCGTGGCGCCCTCACGAATGATCTCCTCCTCGCCGGTGACCAGCGAGCAGGGCACGCCCATGGCTTCGATGCGTTCCTGATTTTCCAGCGCCATCAGGCGCAGCGGCGACAGGTAAATACCGTGGGTGACGCCGGTCATCGTCTCGATGGCGCGGTGAGTCTTGCCGCTGTTGGTCGGGCCGAGCAGCGCGGTCCAAGTGCGAGTCAGCCGCCGCGCCGGGTACAGCTTGTGGTAATGGGCGAAGCGCGGGTTTTCCAGCAGCACGGCAAACGCCATCTTTTCCGCATGGGCCTGGCGCGCATAACGCACCGAGCGGATGAGCTTTTGCGGCTCCATGAAGAAGATTTCGTTCAGGCGTTTCTGCCCCAGCAGTTGCAGGTCGAAGTCACCGGCCTGGTCCACCAGCAGAGCGAATTTTTCTTCCAGCGCCTGGCGATCCTGCGCCTTCCAATCGAGCACTTCCTGATCGCTGAGCACATGGCCCTGGCCGGTCGGCACGCGGCGCTGCACATCGAGCGCCAAGCTGCCGTGGCGCAGCTCCACCACATAGCGCAGCTCGTGCATGACTTCGTTCAGGGTGTCGACAGCCGTTGCCGCAAACGCATCGACGCCGGCCAGGGTGGGGCGCAGCGTGGCCAGGGTTTGTTCCTTTTGCTCATCGCTCAACGTGGCGAACGGCCGCTCGAGTACTTGCAGCCGCTCGCGAACCCAGGCATGCACCGCGTGCTGCACAGTTGCTTCAAACGTGCCGCTGGAGGTGCTGTCAGCCAGGCGCGAGGCCCACGCGCTACTTAGAAACGTCTGTACGCCGCAGCTGAAGGTTCTTTCGATGCCGAACACATCCACCGGGCAGGCATAGTCATGCACGTCACGGGCGAGAATGCGGCCGATCAGGCCAGTCGGCTCGGGCTGGGTCAGCACGTCATCCACAGCACTTTCGGTAAGCCCCAGCCAGAATGCCCGCGCCGCCCGACCGATCTCCGCGATGCGATGGCCTTGATAGGCAATGAACCAGTCGTCCTGGTGGCGCTTGTTCGGCGCGAATTCGGGGTATCTCGCTATGGCCCAGGCGAGGAACCGCTGCAAGCGCTCAAGCTGAATAGCCTTGCGGTGCTGAATATCGGCCTTGCGCATGATCGACGCCTCTTCTGATCGGGATGCGTGCGAAGTGTGGACCACTTCGCACGAGAGATGAACAGGCGTGATCACCTCTTGGCCACATCAAGAGAGTGCGCGTTTGGCCAGCATCTTGGACAGGCCGTACGTAGACGCTAAAAACTGAATGGGGTAGCGAAAACGGTAGCGCAGCCGTGAGGCGCGGGGCAGCCGATAGCTCATGCCTTCCTCAATGGAATAACGGCAGGGATTGCACAGGCCGCACGGTTGGCCCGCACGGGGCGTGAAACAGAACCAGCTTTTTTCCAGGAGCGCGATGAAGCCTTGCTCCATGGCCCGCTGCCGCATCTGTTCCTTGGTCAGCATGAGCACGGGAAACCGGTAGTTGGCAAAGATGTGCAGGTCGTCCTCCTGGCTATCGGCTGACCGCTTCAGCGCCCAGTGGCCGGACGCTGCGGGTGTGACCTGACCCTGCAGGAAAAAATACGCCTTGTCGTCGATGTGGACGCTAAGTTCCAGCGTCGTGAGGTTCCTGAATTGGGCATAGCGGGCCAGCCAGTCATATTGACTGCCCAGGTGTGCCCGTGATTTCAAGCGCCGGTAGGACTGGGTAATGGCCTGATCGGGCGGAATATCGTTGATAGAGGTGATGATTGTGGGCTTGATACGTTGGCTGGCCTGGCTGTCGAACCTCGCCAGGCACTGGCGGATATCGTTGATCGCCTGCAATTCTCGCAGGCTGGAGAGACGCCCCAGGTCGATGATGTAGTGAGGCTGTACGGTCGCTTTTTCAGTCAGGGCAAGGCTGAGGACTCTGAAGGAGGAATCCCAGCCGCCGGTCCAGAGAATATCCACGCTGCCTGCATTGGACATGTCCATGGTCTCTTGAGGCGTTGCCCCCGACCGTCACTGGCAGAGGCTCCGTTGGAGGGTCACCCGGACATCCTGTCCGTGGTCTCGAAGGCGCAGTGAGCTTAGTTGGCGGTGGCGCGCATCGCGTGCAACACCCCCGTGCAGCTGACAAGCGGAACGGTGGCTGCCCCTTCCCGAACAGCGGATCGGACCGCTGGCACGTTCGGTATCCCGCTGCCGTTGTGGTGGGCCATCGCGAAGCATAGAATTCGCACGTTTTCAGGATGCCCCCTCGTTCTCCTGAGTCCGTTTCCCTGGCGATCCTGCCTGCGGTTGCCTGGATTCCTGCGATGCGCGCGCGTGCCCTGGTTTTTTTCTGGCTCGATCCGCCTGGTTTTGATTTGCCTCCATGACGACTACCGTGAATACCGCCCAAGGCGGTAGCTGGCTCAGCGTGGCCGCGCTGGCGCTGGCCGCGTTTATTTTCAACACTACCGAATTCGTGCCGGTCGCGTTGCTCAGCGATATTGGCCACAGCTTCGAGATGCCGACCGCCCAGGTTGGGCTGATGCTCACGGTGTATGCCTGGATCGTGGCGCTCACCTCGCTGCCGCTGATGCTGCTGACGCGCAGCGTCGAACGACGCAAGCTGCTGATCGGCGTATTTGCGTTGTTTATCGTCAGCCATCTGCTCTCCAGCGTGGCCTGGAGCTTTGAGGTGCTGGTGCTGAGCCGCACCGGCATCGCCTTTTCCCATGCGGTGTTCTGGTCAATCACCGCCTCCCTGGCGGTGCGCGTGGCCCCGCCAGGCAAGGCCGCCCAAGCGCTGGGCCTGTTGGCTACGGGCACCACCTTGGCCATGGTGCTGGGCATTCCGCTGGGGCGTGTGGTCGGAGAAGTCCTGGGCTGGCGCATGACCTTCCTGGCCATTGCCGGGTTGGCAGGCCTGACCCTGCTGTGCCTGGCGCGCACCTTGCCGCTGCTACCCAGTCAGAATTCCGGCTCGCTGAAGAGCCTGCCGGTGCTGTTCAGGCGTCCGGCGCTGGTCTCGATCTATGTGCTGACTGCAGTGGTCATCACCGCGCAATTCACCGCCTACAGCTACATCGAGCCGTTTGCCCGGCAGGTGGCGCAGCTCAGCGGCAACATGACCACCTTCATCCTGCTGCTGTTCGGCGGCGCGAGCATTTTCGGCTCGTTGCTGTTCAGCCGTTACAGCAGCCGCTATTCCCAGAGTTTTCTGTTCGGCGCCATCCTTGCCCTGGCGCTGTGCCTCTTGCTGCTGTTGCCGGTCGCCGGCTCAGTGCTCGGCATTTGCGTACTGAGCGCGGTGTGGGGCATCGCCATCTTGTGTTTCAGCCTGTCCCTGCAATCCAAGGTGCTGCACCATGCCTCGGACGCCACCGATGTAGCCATGTCGCTGTTCTCCGGCATTTTCAACGTGGGAATCGGCGCCGGCGCGTTGCTAGGCAGCATGGTCAGCCAGCAGTTGGGCCTGGCGAACATTGGCGTGGTCGGCGGCGTGCTGGCGGTGGTTGGTCTGGTGCTGTGTGGCGTGACGATGCTGCGCTTCGGGAACGCCGCAAGGGCGGTGCCGGCTTGATCGCTTTACGGCTCCAGCGTCTTGTGCAACGGCGCGGTGTTACTTGAAGGCACCGCCCAACATGACGCAGCCGTTGGGCAGATCGATCAAGGGATCATGTTCGTAGTAGTAGGCCGTGATCGGCTTGCCGAAAAGCCCTTTACACGAGGCCTGGTAGCCGGCCGGGCAGGAGGAGAGATAGGTTATTTTTGCAGCCGTGGCGCCGAGTGCCTCGGCAGTCTTGGAAAGACCGTCGCACATTTTCTTGAGCTCAGTTTCACTCAGCTCGTTGGTATGGATGCAATCCTTGACCCGCATGGCGCCTGCGCTGCCTTCCATCAGGCAGGCAAAATCCTTGGCAACCGCGCCGGTGGCGACGATGGCAAGCCCCAGAATCCCTACGTACGCATATAAAATCCGTTTCATCTACGCACCCAATCCGTCGGTTAGCAATCTCTTCAACTTAGATCCGATTGGTTGAAACTCAAGCACGAAGCCAGGTGCAATGACGCCCGGCAGCGACACAGTAGGTGTCGACGCTGTCACACTATGCCTCCACTCGCTTGACCCTCCGTTAGCTACGCGCATATGCCATTCCAGATTGATTCCGCTGTTCATTCCGAAATCCTGCCTGCTGTTCTCGCGGGTCCGCTGTTGCGTCGTGCCGAGCCGGGTCGCCTGGTGTTCTGGTTGGTGGGCTCGCGCCCGCTGCAGCTTGGTCTGCTGCTCGAAAGCGCCATGAACGGCGCGCAACACATCGCACTGGACGAGACCCACTGTAACCAGGTGCAGATCGGCCGCGAGGCGGTGCTGCACCTGATCGACGTCGCGCTGGACGAGCCACTGCCCACCGACTGTCTGATCGGCTACGACCTTATCCTGCACGAAGCCGGGCAGGTGGAGCGGGGCATGGCCGACTGGGCGCCGCACCTGCTGCATGAGGGCACGGAGCGGCCCAGCTTCGTCATCAAGTCGCGGCTGGACCGCGTGTTGCACGGTTCGTGTCGCAAGCCACACCACGGTGCGAAGGACGGCCTGTTGTGCGTCGATGAACTGCTCGGTCAGCACCTCGATAACCCGCAAGGCCGCCCGGCGCTGTTGTTGATGACCGGCGATCAGGTGTACGCCGACGATGTTGCCGGGCCGATGCTGGTGGCCATTCATGCGCTGATCCACCGGCTGGGGTTGTATGGCGAGCAGCTTGAAGGCGCGGTGGTGGCTGACAGCGAGGAATTGTTCCGCCACCCGGCCACCTATTACCGGCGCGAGGATTTGCTGCCGGCGTTCAAGTCCAACGAGGCGCTGCGCGAGCGCTTCTTTGGCGGGGTGGAAAAACCGGTGTTCACCACCGCCAACGGGCACAACCACCTGATCACCTTCGCCGAAGTCATGGCCATGTACCTGCTGGTCTGGTCGCCGGAGTGCTGGACACTGATCGCGCCCGTCATGCCGAACTCGCTCACGGCCAAGCAGGCCGAGCGTTACCGGCGCGAAGACGCCTGCCTGCAGGTTTTCCGGCAGGACTTGCCACAGGCAGCCCGTGCGCTGGCCCATGTGCCGACACTGATGATCTTCGACGACCACGACATCACCGACGACTGGAACCTCTCCGCACGCTGGGAAGAGACCGCCTATGGTCATCCGCTGTCGCGGCGGATCATTGGTAATGCGCTGCTCGCCTACCTGCTGTGCCAGGCCTGGGGCAACCAGCCCGAGCGGTTCACCGAGCTGCTGGCGCAGACGCAGCAGTTGTTGGAAGTGGCCGATGGCACCGGGCTGGATTGTGCACAACAGGATCGCCTGATCGAAGCCCTGCGCCACTTCCATGGCTGGGGTTATGAGCTGGCCACCGAGCCGCCGCTGGTGGTGTTGGACACCCGCACCCGTCGCTGGCGCAGCGAGCGCAACCTGAGCCGGCCCTCGGGCCTGATGGACTGGGAAGCGCTGAGTGAATTCCAGCAGCATTTGCTGGACCATCCGGCCGTGCTGATCGTGTCGCCGACACCCATGTTCGGGGTCAAGCTGATCGAGGCGGTGCAGCGCATCTTCAGCTGGGCGGGTCATCCGCTGCTGGTCGATGCGGAAAACTGGATGGCCCACCGCGGCGCCGCCCACGTGATGATGAATATCTTCCGCCATTCACGCACGCCGGGTAATTACGTGATTCTTTCAGGTGATGTGCATTATTCGTTCGTCTACGAGCTGCACATTCGCGCCCGCGAGAGCGGCCCGCAGCTCTGGCAGATCACCAGCAGCGGGATAAAGAACGAATTCCCCCGGCGTCTGCTCGACTGGTTCGACCGCCTCAATCGCTGGCTCTACGCGACGCATTCACCGCTGAACTGGCTGACCAAGCGCCGTCGACTAGAAGTGGTGCCGCGCGTGCCCGACCGCAGCCAGGCCGGCGAGCGCCTATGGAATGGCAGCGGCATCGGCCTGCTGGTGCTCGACCCCAGCGGCAGGCCGGCTGAGATCTTTCAGCTGAACGCCGATGGTTCACCGCCGACGGCTTTCCTCACCTCACGCGAGTAAGCCGCGTTCTTCGGACTGTGACATGTGGCAGCAGCTACTGTTGTGGGCAAACTCAATGGAGAATTGCAGATGAGCCCAACATTGCTTCCCTCGGTCCTGGCCTTGTCTCTCGCCATGATCAGCATTGCCGACGCGGCGGTGGTGGCCAAGCCGGTGGTCTATGAGATTGATGGCGAAACCTTCGAGGGCACGCTGGTCTACGACGATGCGGTGACCACCCCGCGCCCGGGGTTGATCATGGTGCCCAACTGGCTGGGCGTGACCGACCGTGCGACCGAGAAAGCTGCGCGTGCGGCCAGTGACAAGTATGTGGTGCTGATTGCCGACCTGTATGGCAAGGCCATCCGGCCCAGCAATCCCGATGAAGCCCGGGCCGCCGCCACGACCCTGCGCGGGGATCGCCCGCTAATGCGCAAGCGCACCCAGGCAGCCGTCGATGCCTTGAAAGCCCAGGCCGGTACAGTTGCCCTGGACAGCCAGAAACTGGGCGCCATCGGCTTCTGCTTTGGTGGTGGGGCCATTCTGGAACTGGCCCGCTCAGGTGCTGACCTGAACGCCTTCGTCTCCTTCCATGGCAACCTCGACACGCCCAACCCTGCCGATGCGCGCAACATCAAGGCACCGGTGCTGGTGCTGCACGGCGCCAACGACCCCGGCGTGCCGCAGGAGCAGGTCGACGGCTTCATCGCCGAGATGAAGGCCGCCACCCATGTTGATTGGCAACTAGTCAGCTATGGCGGCGCGGTGCATTCCTTCACCGATCCCTACGCCAACGTACCAGGGCGCAACGAATACCACCCGATCGTGGCTGAACGGGCGTTTCAGGCGATGAATGATCTGCTGGATGAAGTGTTTCAGGCGCCGTGAGCGTGACGGGTCGATACGCGTGAGCCCATTCACAAGAGGGTGCTGCCGACAGCTTAGGCAGGAAGCCCGAGTGCGGCTGCGTGCTTTGCCCTGGCCAGTGGTGCTGGAGAAAGCGACGCGAGCGCCAGACACGCTTCTGTTTACAGAGGCGAAACGCGGCTTCACTGAGCCAGGCGAACGCAGGCTTTACACGCCCTTTCGCGCAGCGCTCAACAACGGCGAACCAACCGGCAAGTGAACTGCCAATGCCTGCGGGCGGACGCTGAAGCGCAGGCGTTCGCTTTGCATGGGCTCGCCGTCCAGGTTCAGGTCCAGGCCTTCCGGGGCTTCCACATCGACCCACGCCAGGCGCGCACTGACGGACACCGACTCCAGGCCGAGGATGCCGCCGGACAACAGCGTCGTCAGGGTCTGCGAAAGATCCTGCGGCGCCGGGATGATGCAGATATCCAGCAGGCCATCATCGACCAGCGCCTGCGGACACAGCAGATGCCCACCGCCCGCCTGGCGGCCATTGCCAATCCCTAAGGCGACGAATTCGCCTTCCCAGGTGAAATCGGGTCCGCTGAAGTGGCCGAATGCGGAACGCACCTCGCTGAAGCGGGTCAGGCCGGTGAGCAGATAAGCTGCGCCGCCCAAGGCTTTTTTCAGGTCTTCAGAGGTGTTGGCGGTAATGATCGAACCAAAACCGCCGGTGGCCATATTCAGGAACCAGCGTCCCTCGGCTTCGCCCAGGTCGATGCGTACCGGGGCGACATCCAGCAAGTCCAGGGCCGTTGCAGGCTCCAGCGGCACCTCAGCAGCCCGGGCGAAATCATTGGCGGTGCCCAACGGCAGCAGCGCCAGGCTGGCGTCAGCCTCGAACTCGACCATGGCCTCGATCACCTCATGCAACGTGCCATCGCCACCGCCGGCGATAATCACCGGATACCCCGCCTGCACCGCCTCCTGCACCAGGCGCCGAGCATCGCCTTCTTCCCAGGTCAGTCGCACGGCCAACTCCCAGCCAGCGTCACGCCGGGCCTGTACCGCGGCGCGTACCTCCTCGTTCAAGGCCTGCTTGCCATGCAAGATCAACCATGCGCGACGCGTGTCCATAGGGTGACGCTCCTAGCCGTGGTGTTCGCTCCATGGCATTGGAAGCGTGGCGGGCAGGTAAGTTTCTGGAGTGGGGTGGCCATCCGGGGGCAGGAACGCGGTGTGCATAACCCACCCGTAGGGGACGCCCGGGCCTGCTTGGCAGCGCATGTGATTCCGGGCCGCACGGGCATTGCCCCTGCTCCTATGGACGCGTAGCGTAAGCCGGACTCACCACTGACGGGACATCCACCATGAACTGCCGCGCTTTGCTCGTGCCACTTATGCTTGCTGCGCTTGCCGGCCCCATATGGGCTGCCGAGTGCCCGGCGTTGCTGCAGGGCGAACTGCCCAAGCTGCGCGCCAAGGACAGTATCGACCTGTGCCAGCGCTTTGCGGGCAAACCGCTGGTGGTGGTCAATACGGCGAGCCATTGCGGCTTCGTGGGTCAGTTCGCTGGATTGGAAACGCTCTACCAGCGCTACAAGGAGGATGGCCTCGAAGTGCTCGGCGTGCCGTCGGATGACTTCTTGCAGGAGGCCGACGACTCCGCCGAAACCGCCGAGGTCTGCTACGTGAACTATGGCGTGACCTTTGCCATGACCGAGCCGCAACGGGTCACCGGCGTGCAGGCCATTCCGCTATTCAAGCACTTGACCGAGCAGACCGCCGCCCCGCGCTGGAACTTTTACAAGTACGTAATCGACCGCCAGGGCCAGGTGGTCGGGCGTTTCTCCAGCCGCACCAAACCCGACGCGCCTGAGTTGCTCAAAGCGGTTGAGCAGGCGATTGCTTCAAGGCCCTGACGATCAAGCCATCGGCGGTGCTGATCCGGCGGACAAGCAGCGCGTTGTCCACCGAGCCACGGCCTAGCCGCGTGCCTGAAACACCTTGGCCAGGTGTTGCTGGTAGCGGGCGACATCCCGCTCGATGTTCGGCTGTTTGATCACGTCGGTGCACAGGAAGGTCGGCAGCGCGCTCATGCCCAGGAATTCGTTGGCCTTGTGGAACGGGAAGTAGACGGCGTCCACACCCTTGGCTTCAAAGAAATCGCTGGGGTCGTCGAAGGCTTGCTGTGGTGCGTTCCAGGTCAGCGACAGCATGTGGCGCTTGCCTTGGACCAGGCCGCCGCTGCCGTATTTCTGCGAGGCGTCCGAGCGGGTGCGGCCGTCGCTGGCGTATAGGCTGCCATGACCGGCAGTGAATACCTCGTCCAGGTACTGCTTCACGGTCCAGGGTGCGCCCATCCACCAGCCGGGCATTTGGTAGATCACCACATCGGCCCAGAGGATTTTCTCCACCTCGGATTGCACGTCGTAGCCGGCATCGATCTCGGTGGTCTTGATGTCGAACCCGGCGCGGTCAAAGAAAGCTGCCGCCGTTTCGTGCAGCGTATTGTTGTACTGGCCCTTGGAGTGAGCGAATGGTTTACCGCCGTTGAGGAGTAGAACGTTTTTCATGGGTATCTCGTAAAAATGGATGGCGGCAGATTAGCGGCGCGCAACGGCGTGAAACAGCCTGGGATTGGCAAATGATTGTTGACTGAAAGGCATGAGTTTCTGGGGCAGGCGCACGCAGCGGTGTTGTAGGGCGGCCGCCAGTGGCGTCGAAAAAGCGGCGAGGCTGCCCACCGAATCCTTGTATCAATGCAGGCGCGGCGTCTGCCGTTCGGCCACATACGCCTGGGCCTGGCGGGCCAGCTGGTCGAGCAGACGGTCGCGTTTTCTCTCGGCGTCGCCCATGGCCTCCTGGCCGTGCTGTTTCAGTAGGTAGGCGTGAATCTGGCGTACTTCGGTGGAGCGGTAGATCGGTTCCAGATCCTGCACGGCCAGGGTGCCTGGGCTGGCTTGGCGGCGGGTGTTCATCAGCACCTGCGGGCCGTGGGCGGCGAGGGCTTGAAAGCCCTGCGCCTCGAAGAACGGCGCCTTGCCGGCCACGCATGCCACCTGGGCATGGGGATAGCGAGCCACCATTTCCGCCACCATGCCACTGCCGATCCCATTGCGACGATGACTGGCCTGGACCGCCAGGTACACCAGCGCGCAGGCGTCCGGGTCATCCACATAGGGCAGATACAGAGCAAAACCCAGCACGCGGGCCGGGTCTTCATCGTCCAGTGCCAGCATCAGCTTGGGCTTGCCGGGCTGGGCGCCGTCCATGCTCTGCAGGTACAGATGCACCTCGTAGCCGACCACGTATTGATACAGCTGGAACAGTGGGTTGCTGGGCGTCAGCGATACCGGGCTGATGTCGCTCAGGTAATCCACCACCATCTGCAGCACCTGGGCTTTCAGGGATTCAGGCGGCGGGGTGTCCAGGTGGGCGAGGGTAAACATGAAGGGCGGCGGCTCCGGGTCGGTACGGCAAAGGAAGCATTGTACCGGGCGTTCAGGCAGCGCAGTTCGTAGGGGGGAAAACCGCGAAGCGTTTTCCGCCACGGTGTGCAGGCATTACCAGTGGACGCCGTAGCGTCAAGGGCTGCATTCCCACGCGGAGCATGAGAACGATCAATGGTGGCAAGCTGCGCGTTGACCACCCTACGAATCCGCCATGCCGGCTCGAACCCGTAGGGTGGAAACGACCTCAACAGCCCTAGATGCGGAAGCGACTGACCATGGCCTGCAGTTCGTTACCCAGGCGGGCCAGTTCGATGCTTGAGGCAGCGGTCTCATCGCTGGACGTAGCGGTCTGCTCGGCGATGTCGCGCACGTTGATCACGCTGCGGCTGATCTGCTCGGCCACGGTGCTCTGCTCTTCGGCAGCGGTGGCGATCTGCTGGTTCATCGCCTGGATATTCGAGACCTTGGCGGTGATGTGAGTGAGCGACAGCCCGGCCTTACGGGTAAGTGCGACGCTGCTTTCGGTCAGGCTGTGGCTATTGTGCATCGCACCGGCGACCTGTTGCGTTCCCTGATGCAGCGCGGCGACCAACTGTTCGATTTCTTCGGTGGAGTTCTGCGTCCGCTGTGCCAGGCCACGCACTTCGTCGGCCACCACCGCGAAACCGCGTCCCGCTTCACCCGCACGGGCTGCCTCGATGGCCGCGTTCAGCGCCAGCAGGTTGGTTTGCTCGGCCACTGTCTTGATCACGTCCATGACGCTGCCGATGCGTTTGCTTTCCGATTCCAGCTTGGCCATGGCGTCGGTAGAGCGGAGCATCTCGTCGGACAGGCGCTCGATCTGCTGGATAGCTTCGCTGACCACCGCGTCGCCCGCGCGGGCTTCGCGATCGGCATCGCTGGCCGCTTGGTAAGCATCCTCGGCATTGCGTGCCACTTCCTGCACCGTGGCGGACATCTCGTGCATGGCCGTGGCGGCCTGGTCAGTTTCGACCTTCTGAGCGTTCATGCCGACGCTGGTCTGCTCGGTCACGGCTGACAGCTGCTCGGCAGCACTGGCCATTTGCGTGACGCTGTCGCGAATGCCCCCGATGAGCTCGCGCAGGGTCGCCGCCATGCTCATCACGCCCTGCTGCAACGCGCCAATTTCGTCTTTGCGGGTAATGTGGCGCTGGTCGGTCAAATTACCCGCGGCGATATTCCTGACCACGGCAAGCGTCGCGGCCAGGGGATGGGTGATTTGCCGTGTAATCTGCCACGCAGCGAAGAGGCCGATCAGCAAGGCCAGGGTCGCAACCGTGAGCTGGGTGAGTCGAGCTTGCGCAATATCTTCCTCAAGTAACGCGTCCTGGGCTTGGGCCAATGCCATGCCGAGACGGTTGATCTCCGTGGTCTGATTCGCCATTTCCTGGCGTGCCGTGGCAATCGCCTCGGTCTGGGCCACGACGGCCTCGAGTGCGACCAGGTATCCGTCGAGTGCTTGTTTGGTGACGGCTACTTGAGTGGCGAAATTCCCTCCAAGTACCTCTTGCACGCGTGCGGCCGATTGCCGAGCTCGCTCGATCTGCTTTTCGACCTGAGCCGCGACTTCGGAGGTAGGCGTTATGTTGTAGCCGCGCATCTGGTAACGCACCAACTGCCAGTTCATGCGCAAGTCGGAAATCGCCTCGAGCCCGGCATAGCGATTGCCATCAGAGGCCGAAAACCGCTCCACCGCCTTGCCCATATCGTCGATGGGCGTGCTGGCCAATGCCGCCTGCTTACCCATGTCGGCGCGGGCTGCGGTGCCTGCGGCATAGGCGGCACGCATCTTCTGCAGCGAGGCGCGGGTGAGCTGAATCTGCTCGGCTTGCTGGCGCAGAAGGGCCACATTTTCGGGCCGAGTGAAGTTTGGCAGGATCTCGTTGAGGCGCTGTTCGAACCCTGCCAACGTACGGTCCACGGTCTCGGCCGATGTCACATCACCGTTGTCGAGCATGTACTGCAGGCGGGTGACTCTCAGCTCGGCCAGCGATTCGTTCAGCGAGGCAATCTGCTCCAGCAGCGTGCTGCGGCGCGTTACATCACCCAGGCTGAGCCAGCCGGAAACGGCCAGCGCAGCGGTAAGTAAAAGCACCGAGCCAAAGCCGATGGCCAGTTTCTTGGTCATGCTGAGGTCAGCGAACCATTCTTTCATCCGATTTCTCCTAGCCCTGAATGGGCTGCGGTGCCGAGGCGCTGACAGTGCGGCCCCGGTGACATCATTCAGGTGCGGCAACGCCCAAGGCCGTTGGATCGGCATGGCCTTGGGCGGAGACGATTTCCACGTGCATCGACGCAGTAGCCTGGCGCTAGGCTCAGGCTAATCGCGGGCTCAATACACGAAGGTCAGCAGCACGTTGAAGATCAGCGCCGCGACGAAGCCCAAGGGCGCAGCGCGGAGCAGCAACTGCGGAAAGAGCGAGGAGCGGCTTTCTTCCGTGGGGCAGGCGCCGAGGATCAGGCTGCCGCCGGAGGAGAAGGGCGAGATCGAGGTGGCCTGGGAACCGACGACGATGGCGATGAACAGAATCATCGGATCGAGGCCCAGTGTCGAGGCAATCGCCGGCACCATCGGGAACAGGGCCGGGGTCACAACGCCGAGGGTGCTGGCGAACAGCGACATGAACGCCGCCACCACACCGAACACGACCGGCACCATAATCGGCGGAATGCTATTACCCATCCACGATGCCAACAGGTCGATGGTGCCCGCCTTGATGGCAACCGAAATGAGCATGCCCACACCGCAGATCATGATGAGCGTGGCCCAGGGCACCGAGGCCATGGCCTTGCGCTCGTCGCCCAGTTTCAGCAGCAGCGCGATGACCGAGAACAGGCTGGCAATCAGGCCGATGTCCATCTTCGCGTTGATGAAGCTGACCGTGGTGTTGTCCGGCAGGATGATGTTGGCAATAGGCGCCGCGAGCACGATGGCCATCATCAAAAGGGTCAGCCATAAGGTCGTCTTTTGTTCGCGGTTGAGCGGCGTCGGCGCGGTCGCCACGTAGGCCGAGGCTTTCATCGCCTTGCCATGCCCGGTCATGAACACCAGCATTGAAATAACCACCAGCGGAATCACCAGGGTACTGACGAAGATCCCCGCCGCGTTGATGAAAGCCTCGTTTTCCGGGATGCCGGCGTTCACCATCAGGCCGCGGAAAATAATGCCGCTCTGGCTCGACACGAAGTTGGCCCCGCTCAGCGCGCCATAGTTGACCGCCATCCCGCCCGTAATCAGGCTCATGCCGGTGCGCTGACAGAGCAGCAGGGTGATGGGTGCCATGAATGCCAGTACGGTGTAATACCCCGCGCCCATCGCCGAGATGGCCGTCGCGGTGAAGAACACCGCAAACGGCAGCAACTGCGGCACGGTCCGGCATTGATAGATCAGGTGTTCGGCCAGCTTCTCCAGCGTGCCGTTGACGGTGGCGAAGCTGTAGAACAGGCAGACCGAAAAGATCACGAAGAAAATCTTCAGCGGCCACATGCCGATGATTTCGGACGGGCTGAGGCCCATGCCGAAACAGCCAATCAGGTAGGCGAAGGCGATGGCGAACAGGCCGATGTTGATCCGGGTCTTGTAGCCAAGGGCGACGGCGACGACGATCGCCGCGACGACGAGCATGCTCATCATGTGAGTAGAGTCCTGTTGTTATTTTGATTCGTTAGCGGGAGACGTCGAAGCCGAACAGCTTCTTCGGGTTAACCATCAGCACCTGGTCGCGCTCGCTGGCGTCCGGGAGTAACGCCTTGATGAAGGCGAACTGTTGGTCATAATCGGTGTGTTGCTCAAACTGGGTATTCGGCCAGTCGCTGCCCCACAGGCAGCGGTCGAGGCCGCCGCTCGCCTGGCGAGTCTGTTGCACTAGCCAAGCTGCCTGGGCCAAGTCGGATTGGCTGCGATAGGCGGCGGACAGCTTAAGCCACACGCGCTTGTCAGCCAGCAATGCGAGAAACGCCTGGTGGTTGGGGTTGTTTGGGTCGATGCCACCAGCCGGCAGCCCGAAATGGTCGATCACCACGTTGACGCCACTGGCCAGGACCGACGGCACGATCAAAGCCAGGTCATCGATGCTGCGTTGAATCTCCACTTGCCAACCGCGCGGGGCCAGCCGCTCGAACAGCGCGGTCCAGGCGGGGCCGCTGTAATCGGCCAGTGCCTTGCCCACCAGGTTCAGACGGATGCCAACCACGCCCGCGTTGTCCAGTGCGTCCAGCTCCTGGTCGCTGACATCCGCATCGACCACCGCAACGGCGCGCAGCCGCTGTGGAAAACGCCGTAGCGCGTCGAGCATGAAACTGTTGTCGGTCCCCAGAAAACTCGGCTGGATCAACACCCCGTTGGAGAGGCCGTTGCGGTCCAGATGGTCGAAGTACTGCTCTACCAGCGCATCGTAATGCGGGCTGTAACGACGGTTGGGCACCATCGGCAGGTCATGGCGGAAGATATGGGCGTGCGTGTCGACGCCAGTAAGGGCAGGCGGGTGATGGGCTGTCATAAACAAGGTAACCCTGGTCGATTGTTATTAGGCAAACCGCCGGTGGGGTGCATGGCCTCGGTTGCGAAGCCCTGCGATCGGTGGGTGCCATTATTGGAGTGATCATGTAGTCATATATATGAATAGATGACCATATATTCGAAGATGGATATCTGTCAATCGCTGGGTCGGTGCTAAAGTGGCTTGACGTGTGTGGACCTGGATCGATCGATATGAACGCCCCGACACTTGGATACGACGAACGCCTGCCGCTCTATCAGCGCCTGCGTGAAGAAATGCTGGCCAAGATCGCCGCCGGCGAATGGACGCCGGGGGCGCCCATTCCCACCGAAGCGGAACTGACCAAACTCTATGGCGTGGCCATCGGCACCGTACGCAAGGCGGTGGATACGCTGGTCAACGAAGGGCTGCTGTTGCGCAGTCAGGGGCGCGGCACCTTTGTGCGCCGGCCCAACTTCGAGGCGTCGCTGGCGCGCTTCTTTCGCCAGGTGGATGCCAACGGCGGCCGCGAGATTCCCACCAGCCGAATCCTGTCCAAGACGTTGCACGAGCCATCCCAGACGGTTGCCACCGCCCTGGAGCTGCCAGACGGCGAACAGGTCATCCACATAAAACGCCTGCGCATGATTGAAGACCGCACGCTGTTCCACGAAGAAATCTGGCTGCCCGCTTCACGCTTCGGCGCGTTGCTAGATATCGACGCTGAAGACTTTGGCGAACTGCTCTACCCGTTTTACGAAGAGCAGTGCGGCCAGCGCATCGCCTCCGCCAAGGAAACCCTCACCGTCGGCGCAGCCAGTGGCGCCATGGCCAAGACCCTTTCGGTTGCCGAGGGCTCACCGGTGGTCACCATCGAGCGTACAGCCCTGGGCTACGACCGCTCCCCGCTGGAATACCGCCTGTCTCGCGCCGGGGCCGAGGGATTCCGGTACCAGATCGATATTTCCTGAGTGCGCAGGGCATAAATGTAAGCCCGATGTCGAAATCGGCGTCCTCCGCTCGGTGACAGCGGCTGCCAGGCGCGCAAGGGATGAGCACGCCCCGCAGGCTTTTTAAGTAGTAGCTGCGACCAACAGGGGTGAAATTGGCAAAGCCGTTTCCACGCGTTTCTTCCAGGCAGGTGTAGACCGCCGGTGAAGAGAGGGCAGTTGATATACCTGCCCCGATACCATCACACCGGCTGCCGCCGGCCATAAGCCTGCGCAACCTGCACCAGCATCACCAGCGTCACAATCGGCAGCAACCCAATGTTTACCGCCACCCAGCCGGCATTGGCGATCAGCGCGCCGGAGGCGAAGGACATCACCGCCGCGACGCTCCCGTTGCTCAGTTCCATCAGGCCTTGCGCTCGGGCACGTTCGTCTAGTGCATGGCCTTGGCCCAGCTGCGTGGTGCCGGCGACCAGCATCAGGTTCCAGCCGACACCGAGCAGGCAGCTGCTGAGCAGGAAGTGCCAGTGGTCGACGCCAAGCAGGGCGACGATTGCGCTGGCGATAAGCAGGGCGCTACCCAGGCAGGCCACCAGGCGGCTGCCCCAGCGATCCACCAACGGCCCGGCGATGAATGCCGGCAGGAACATGCCGAGCATGTGCCACTGGATCACATGACTGCTGGCTTGCAGGTCCAGGCCTTCGCCGTGCATGGCCAAGGGCGTGGCGTTCATCACCAGGATCATCAGTCCGTGGCCGGCGGCTGTGGTCAGAACCGCCGCGCGGACAACCGGCCGGGCCAGCAGTGCCTGCCACGAGACGGCCGCCGCAGCGGGTTGGGTGTTTGCCATTGCACCGCTCGAGGGCAGACCTGCCAGCACTAGCACGCCCAGCGCGGCCAGCACCGCGATCAGCAGATAGACGCCGGCAAAAGGCACACTGCCCAGCTCGCGCGCCAGGTTGCCAAGCGTGGGCGCGACCATCGCGGCGACCACGCCGCCGCCAATCACGCAGGCCGTGGCCCGGCCGCGGAAGGCTTCGCTCACGGCTTCGAGTGCTGCGAAGCGGTAATACATCGCAGACGCCTGATAGGCGCCGATGGGCAACGCGCCCAAGCAGAGCAGGGCGAAGCTGTCGAGCCAGAGCGACAGGGCGCTGAGCAGTCCGCCCAGCACCCCGGCCAGCGCGCCAAGAAGAAAGCCGACCCGTCGGCCGCGTTGCTGCATGAGCCTGGCGAGTGGCTGCAGGGCCAGTAGGCCGCCAAGCATCAGCAAGGCCAGCGGCAGCGTCGCCAGCCCGGCGGTAGGCGCTAGGCGCAGGCCGACGATGGAGGTAAAGATGATGCCGGTCATCGAGCACGACCAGAACAGCGCCTGGGCGATGAACAGGCGCAAGACCTGGGGGTTGCTGAGCAGAAGGTGCATGGTTTCGGACTCATGTGGTGAAAAGCAGGCACAGCCGTGCCTGGCGGGATGCCGGGCTACTGCGCTGAAAAAGTTGTGTGGCGGGCTGTCAGCCGAAGCGCTGGTAGAAGTCCCGAGGGCTCACCGAAAGGTGCTTCTGGAAACTGCGCCTGAGGTTCTCCGGGTGGCCGAAGCCGGTCAGCCGCGCCACCGTGGCGATGGACGCCTGGGCATCGAGCAACAGGTTGCGCGCGGCTTCCAGGCGTATCCGCTCGATGTACTGCCCCGGTCCCATGCCCGTCTCTTGGCTGAACAGGCGGCACAGGGTGCGCGCTGTCATGTGCGCCTGGGCGGCGAGGGCTTCGATGGACAGGTCCTCGCCGAGATGTCCGGGAATCCATTCGAGCAGCGCAGCGAGCCGGGTGACGCTGCCGCTGGGCGCGGACAGCAGCCGGCTGAACTGGGTCTGCCCGCCCGGCCGGCGCAGGAACATCACCAGCCGCTGCGCAACCGCGAGCGCCAGCGCACGCCCCAGATCCGCCTCGACCAACGCCAGCGCAAGATCGATTCCCGCAGTGACGCCCGCCGAGCTAAACAGGTGTGCGGCCTGCGGATCAGCGGGGTCGTAGGTATGCAATCGATCGCCCTGTACCTCGATGGCGGCGTATTCGCCCAGCGCGGCGAGGTCCGCCCAGTGCGTGGTCGCCTTGCGGCCGTCGAGCAATCCGGCCTCGGCCAGGATCAGTGCGCCGGAACACACAGACCCCAGGCGCCGCACCTGGGGTTCGGCCTGCCGCAGCCAGTCCAGCAGCGGCGGGTTGCATTTCTGCCGGTGCACACCCGCACCGCCGGGGACCAGCAGCGTGTCCAGGCCGCCCGGCTTGATGCTGGACCAGGGCGCGTCGGCGACCAGTTTCAGCCCTGCGGAAGTGGCCACCGGCTCCGCCGTTTCGCCGATCAGCAGCAGCTCGTAACACGCCGGCAAACCCTGGCGCTGCCGCTCGACGTTGGCCGAGGCGAACGCCTGCATCGGCCCGGTGACATCCAGGCTCATCACATCCGGGTATACCAGGCAGGCAATGGTGCGGGTGGCGTCCATGGTGCACCTCTCAAGGAAAGATGCATGCAGTCTGCGATGGCAGCGCGCCTGTCGCAATGACAAGGTTCCCACGAATTTTGCCAAGTGCGAACCGCCTGCTTGGGACCTGCGTCCCTCTTCGCAAAGGTTACGCTGGCGTTCGGTCGTTGCGGCTTGTCAGGCAGGCTCCGTCTGGGCTGAGCTAACCAACGCAGGTGCAGTTTCCGCCACTGCGGACTGAAGCTCCGCTACCAGGGCATCGACCTGCTGCTGCGCCTGGGTCACTGATGCCGCCAACACCTCGCCACCGGTTTCCTGTCCCTCGATCGCGATCTGATGAATGCGGGTGATGCCGATGAAATTCAGCGCGGTCACCAGGTTCGGCTCCAGGTGGTTCATGTGCGCCATCTCCCCGCCGGGGCCGAAGCCGATCCCGCCCCGGGCGGTAAGGATCACCGCGTGTCGTGGCCGGTCTCCCAACAGGGGCAGGTAAGGGTCGGGCAGTCGCGTTTCATCGATGCCCACCGTGCGGTTCAGGCGCACCACCTGATCCACCCAGGCCTTGAGCTGCGCCGGCATGCCGAAGTTGTAGAACGGCGTGCCGATGACCAGCACATCGGAGGCGATCAGCTCATCCACCAACTGGTCGCTTTCGGCCAGCGCGTCCTGCATCCAGGGCTCACGGCGTTCGTCGGGCGTGAAGGCCGAGGCGATCCAGTCGTGGTTTATATAGGAGGGCCGGTTCTGACCGATATCCCGATAGGTCAGGCTGTCGTGCGGGCGGCGGGTCAGCCATTGGCTGACGAAACGCTGACTGAGATTGCGGCTATGGGAACCGTGGGCGTCCTTGCCGGCAAGACCGGGGCGGGCGCTAGCATCGAGGTGCAGAAGGTGGGTCATGGTGGGGCTCCTCTGTAAACGAATTCATCTGTCATTCGCGGTAGACCCAGGCTAGGTTTAGGCTGTATCTGCGACAAACGATGATTATTTCCGGCTCCAGATGAGGAAAATTCAGCCATGGCGAACCGCCGCTTACCCTCGCTTTCCGCCTTGCGCGCCTTCGAAGCGGCCGCCCGGCATGAGAGCGCCAAGCAGGCCGCGGAAGAGCTGTCCGTCACCGCCACGGCGATCAGCCACCAGATTCGTTTGCTAGAGGAATCTCTCGGCGTGGCGCTGTTTCTGCGCAAGCCGCGCAAGCTGGAGCTGACAGATCAGGGCCGTGAGCTGCATCAGGTGCTGGAAACCGCGTTCGACAGCATCGGCACAACGGTCGAACGTCTGCGCTCAGGTCCCTGCCGCCAGGCGATCACGCTCAGCACCACGCCGGCCATAGCGGTGCGCTGGCTGGTGCCCTGGGTGTGCATGCTGCGCGACTCCCATCCCAACATCGACCTGCGCTTCCACACTTCCCACGAGCCGGTGGCGCTGGATGGCGTTACGGCCGATGTCGCCATCCGCTACGGCGACGGTCGCTGGCCGGGGCTGGTGGCGGAGAAGCTGTTCGACAACACCTTCGTCCCGACCTGCAGCCCGCAGCTTGGCCTTCGCGATGCCGCGGACCTGCCCAAGCATTCGCTGATCCACTTCCGTGCCCAGGGCGCCGTATCCGCGCCGATTCATTGGGCTGCCTGGCAGAAACTGGCCAACGTGCCGGGGTTGGACGTCAACGCCGGGCTGGTCTTCTCCGACGAGACCCACGCCATTTCAGCCGCCATCGGCGCGCAGGGCGTAGCCTTGATGAGTCGCCAGTTGATAGAGGATGAGCTGAGGGAAGGGCGGCTAGTGCAGCCGTTTGGGCCGGTGATGGAGGGGAAGCCGTTTCATCTCGTTTATCCAGAGGGGCGGCGGGATGATCCGACGATTAAGGCTGTGAGGGAGTGGGTGGTAGCGGTGCCGGGTGGGCTATGCGTGCGGTAAGCCGGTGGCGTCTCTTTTCGTTCGTGCCGCTGATGTTTTTCGAGGTGGTTGAAGCATTGGTTCCGCCCTGCTGGGCGGGTTCCTTTTGGCAGTCGCCCAAAAGGAACCAAAAGGTCTTGCCCTTGCATCCGGCCCTTCGCTTCGCTCCATCGCCGCTCCGAGGGTCGGCGTACAAGGGCCGTCCATGGCCCTTTAAATCTGTCCCCTTTTTTCAAAAAAGCTCTAGTTGTTTTGGGGGAACATGGGTTCGTTTTCTAATTTCATCGGCAATTCTAGCCTTCGAGTAACTAGCATAGACTGCCGTAAGTGTGATTACGGTAAAGATCAAAAAAGTTAGACCGAAAATTCGCTGCTCTAAAATTGTATCCGATATATAACCATTCTCGGGTTGGGCTAATAGATCGCAGATAACTTCTCTGTCTCGCTTTGATGGAGGTATTTGCTCGTTCTGACAAGCTTCCGAATTAAGCTTCCATTCGAGGACGTTCCATGAGTAAGCAGATTTGCCACTGGTCCAAAAAGTCGTTTTGGTTTCCTTAACTGTTAGCAGGGCTTGGCTGGGCATGCCTAGTAACACAATTGGAGTTGAGACTAATAATAGGAAGGTCGCCATTACCAAATTTTCGATTTTCTTTCCTTTTAGGTTTGGATCGCGAATTTCGCATGTGTTAGCATTAAAGTAATTCTTAATTGGAATTATTTGTTCTAGTCCGATGCCGTGTTTGTCAAGAAAATCAATGGATAGGCTGATGTTAGAATTGCTGGAAAATTTAATGCCGGTCCTGAGTCGTATACTGTAAAAATCATAAACTTTTTGCCAGGCATTATCGATGCGCTTATCTGAAACGCTTTTGTTTCCCCCTACGATGAAGAGAAGACGCTGTAGTAGAAAAAAGCCTGAGCCTGCTCTCTTCCATGCCCATAAGTAAGCTGCTACAAGCAAAGCAGGAAATATTATGGGCGCCGCAGCCTTGGAGAGTTCAATAAGCTGCGAAGCAATAGAAAAATTCTTTCGATTCCATACGATTCCTGTCGAGTGGATTCAGGATTTCAAGGCTTGCCATAAATTGGCAGCTTGTCCGGTTTCAAAAATATGCCTTGTTTCTGCGGTGACCCCATGGTTGGCACGTTTTTTATTTCATTTGATAATTTAGCTATGAAGGCGGTTGCAGCTGCTTCAAGAATATTTTCTTGTATCATTTTTCGCGCTCTGAATAATAAAGCCCCGCACTAGGCGGGGCTTTATTATTCAGCTCATCCCCTACATCCATGGCGGGCGTAGGTCGAACCGTCGCAATGTCAGGGTGCTATCAATCCCACGAAAGCGCCCCACCCGTCTGATACTCAATCACCCGTGTCTCAAAGAAGTTCTTCTCCTTCTTCAAGTCCATGATTTCCGACATCCACGGGAACGGGTTGGTGGTGCCCGGGTACTCTTCCTTCAACCCAATCTGCGTCAACCGGCGGTTGGCGATGAATTTGAGGTAGTCCTCCATCATCGCGGCGTTCATGCCGAGCACGCCACGGGGCATGGTGTCGCGGGCGTATTCGATTTCCAGTTGGGTGCCCTGCAGAATCATCTGCGTCGCTTCGTCCTTCATGGCGTCGTCCCACAGGTGCGGGTTTTCGATCTTGATCTGGTTGATCACGTCGATGCCGAAGTTCAGGTGCATGGATTCGTCGCGCAGGATGTACTGGAACTGCTCGGCGGTGCCGGTCATCTTGTTGCGGCGGCCCATGGAGAGGATCTGGGTAAAGCCGCAGTAGAAGAAGATGCCTTCCAGTACGCAGTAGTAGGCGATGAGGTTGCGCAGGAATTCCTTGTCGGTCTCGACGGTGCCGGTGTTGAACATCGGGTCGGAGATCGAGCGGGTGTACTTGAGGCCCCAGCTGGCTTTTTTCGCGACGCTGGGGATCTCGTGGTACATGTTGAAGATCTCGCCTTCATCCATGCCCAGGGATTCGATGCAGTACTGGTAGGCGTGGGTGTGGATCGCCTCTTCGAAGGCTTGGCGCAAGATGTACTGGCGGCATTCGGGGTTGGTGATCAGGCGGTACACGGCCAGCACCAGGTTGTTGGCGACCAGGCTGTCGGCGGTGGAGAAGAAGCCCAGGTTGCGCTTGACGATGCGGCGCTCGTCCTCGGAGAGGCCGTCCTGGCTTTTCCACAGGGCGATGTCGGCGGTCATGTTGACCTCTTGCGGCATCCAGTGGTTGGCGCAGCCGTCGAGGTATTTCTGCCAGGCCCAGTCGTACTTGAAGGGCACGAGCTGGTTGAGGTCGGCGCGGGCGTTGATCATCTGCTTGTCGCCGACCTGAACGCGGGCGGATTCGCCTTCCAGTTCGGCGAGGCCTTCCTGGATGTCGAGATCGTCGAGGGCTTTCTTGGCGCGGGCGACGGCAGCGGAGTCGCCAGCGGCTACGGCGCGGGACTCTTCGACGGAGCCGGCGGCTTGGTTGTCCAGCTTGGCGGTGTTCTGTGGCGCGGGCTGCGCGGCGGCGGCCGGCGGGGCAGTGGTGGTTTCTTCTTCGTCGAATTCGTCCCAGCTCAGCATGGCGGTTTCTCCTGATTGGGGACCGG
>JADGMW010000025.1_pt2 | contig 188341 bp, 177 predicted proteins | sample 8641801 | NCBI WGS metagenome assembly JADGMW01 (sample SAMN16272018, study PRJNA661076) | feces metagenome | isolation source: fecal sample from diarrhoea affected cattle A | host: Bos taurus | place: South Africa: Lokaleng Village, Mahikeng | collected 2019-09 | reverse complement strand
ACCAGTGACCTCTTCCGTGTCAGGGAAGCGCGCTACCGCTGCGCCAATCGCCCATGGGGGAGTGCATACGAGGTGGAGACGGGATTCGAACCCGTGTATACGGCTTTGCAGGCCGCTGCCTCGCCTCTCGGCCACTCCACCGCTGTGAGACCGCAGTCCACCACGGCTGGGAGCCGAAGAGGAGAGCCTCCGAGCGGACGACGGGATTCGAACCCGCGACCCTCACCTTGGCAAGGTGATGCTCTACCACTGAGCCACGTCCGCGCGTCAAGACCGCCGTTTCACCGGCGTTCCTGGTGCGTCGAAGACTCTAGACGACAACATCGGCGATAGTCCAACCGGCCCCGTCCGGGCGTGGCGTGGGGCGCTCTCACGGGGGTTCCGACGGTCCTTGCGCAGGTCGCGCGCGACGTCTCCGCTGGTCGCGCGGCGTCAGGGAGCACGAGGTCCCGTGCAGGGTCCTCGGGCGCAGGGCAGGGGGCGGCAGGGCCGCGGAACCCCAGCTGAGCCCTGCGGACCCACTGAGGGGTCCCTGGGCGCGTCTCATGGCCTGAGTGCGCCTCGGGTGGCACCGGGCGTCGGATCGGACGCCCGGACGCACGACAGCCGGCCCCGCGTGGCGGGACCGGCTGGTGGGTAACGGTGAGGGTGCCGCGTGTCAGGCCGTGAGGAGGGCCGCGATGAGCGCGGTGATCTCGCCCTCCATCTTGTCCGACTCGGCCCCGATGGGGACGAGGGACTCGGTCGCGGCGAGGAACCGCAGCAGCGGCTCCGTCGGCGCGGCCAGGAGCGCGCTGCCCTCGACGCCCGAGAGCGACACGAGGGTGTAGTCCGGGTCGTCATCGCGCCACACCTGCACGTCGCCGGTGCCGGCGGGCGCGTCCGCGACCGCCTGGACGCCCTGCGCGAGCAGCTCGCGGCCGAGGAGCCACGTCGACATCGTGTGGGCGCCGGTGAAGACGGCGCGCACCGTGTACGGGTCGGTGGTGCGGAAGCACATCTCTGCGGATACCGGGATGACGCTGGCATCGGACCCGATGAGCTGCATGGCCACGACCTCGATGACGTCGTACGACGAATCCGCCATCGGGTTCTCCTGTCGCATGATGAGGCCCGGCCGGCCCGTGAAGTCACATCATGGCAGGACGGATGTCCTATTGGACCGATGCGGGACCACAGTTCACCCGCCCGGACCCTTTCAGTTCGGGTGGAAAACGTTGCGCATCGCCCTGGCGGGTGCAGAACCCGACAATTCGCCCCCCGTTCGCCCGCGCCATCGCGCCCGCGGGGGGCCGCCGGCGGGCCCGGCAGCGCGCGTCGGCAGGTCGGTTCGGAGATCGGCCCGGCGTCCGCTAGCATCGTCTCCCGTGCCGCCCCCGGGTGGCGCGCGCAGCGGGCGATTGGCTCAGTGGTAGAGCGCCTCGTTCACACCGAGGAGGTCACTGGTTCGAACCCAGTATCGCCCACCCGCTCCGAACGCCCCCGGCTCATGCCGGGGGCGTTCGTCGTCGCAGGTGGTGTCGTCGCCACCGTGCCAGACTCGCGCTGTGGACTTCCTCTCGGCCTACTCCCACGGGTTCGCCCGGGTCGCCGCGTGCTCCGTGCCGGTGACCGTCGCGGACCCGGCGCGCAACGCCGCCGCCGTCATCGCCGCCGCCCGCGCCTGCCATGACGACGCGGTGGCGGTCGCCGTCCTGCCCGAGCTGTGCCTGTCCGGGTACGCCATCGACGACCTGTTCCTGCAGGACGTGCTGCTCGACGCCGTGCAGGCGGCGCTGGTGCAGGTCGTCGAGGCGTCCCGGGACCTGCGCCCCGTGATCGTCGTCGGAGCGCCTCTCGCGCACGGCAACCGCGTCCTGAACACGGCGGTCGTCGTGCACCGCGGACGCGTCCTGGGCGTCGCCCCCAAGTCCTACGTGCCGACGTACCGGGAGTTCTACGAGCGGCGCTGGTTCGCGCCCGGTGACGACGTGCGTGGCACGGTCACCATCGCGGGCCAGGACGCGCCCATCGGGCCTGACCTGCTGTTCGCCGCGACCGACGTGCCCGGCCTGGTCATGCACGTCGAGGTCTGCGAGGACCTCTGGGTGCCCGTGCCGCCGAGTGCGACCGCCGCGCTGGCGGGCGCGACCGTCCTGGTCAACCTGTCGTCCAGCCCGATCACCGTCGGACGCGCCGAGGACCGGCGGCTGCTGGTGCGCTCGGCGTCCTCCCGGTGCCTGGCCGCCTACGTCTATGCCGCCGCGGGCGAGGGGGAGTCGACGACCGACCTGTCGTGGGACGGGCAGACGCTGCTGTACGAGCTCGGGGAGCTGATCGCCGAGGGCGAGCGGTTCGTCGACGGCACCGTCCTGACGGTGGGCGACGTCGACCTCGACCGCGTGCGGCAGGAGCGCCTGCGCACGGGCACGTTCGACGACAACCGCCGCGGACTGGGGATGCCGCCCGCCGGGGCGTCGCACCGGACGGTCACCTTCACGCTCGAGCCGCCGACGGGCGACGTGGGGCTGCGGCGTGCCGTCGACCGGTTCCCCTTCGTCCCCGACGACCCGCAGCGCCTGGCGCTGGACTGCTACGAGGCCTACAACATCCAGGTCAGCGGCCTGGAGCAGCGGCTGCGCGCGATCGGTGACGCGAAGGTGGTCATCGGGGTGTCCGGCGGCCTGGACTCCACGCACGCGCTGATCGTCGCCGCGAACGCGATGGACCGCCTCGGCCGGCCGCGCAGCGACATCCTCGCGTTCACCATGCCGGGCTTCGCGACGGGCGAGAGCACCAAGGCGAGCGCGCTGGCGCTGATGGAGTCGCTCGGCACGACCGCCGAGACCCTCGACATCCGCCCCGCGGCGCGCCAGATGCTGGCGGACCTGGGGCACCCCGCGGGCGCGGGCGAGGAGGTCTACGACGTCACGTTCGAGAACGTCCAGGCCGGGCTGCGCACCGACTACCTGTTCCGCGCGGCCAACCAGCGCGGGGGCATCGTCCTGGGCACGGGCGACCTGTCGGAGCTCGCGCTGGGGTGGTGCACGTACGGGGTCGGCGACCAGATGTCGCACTACGCGGTCAACGCGGGCGTGCCCAAGACGCTGATCCAGCACCTCATCCGGTGGGTCGTGTCGCAGCGGCACTTCGACGACGCCACCAACACCGTGCTGCTCCGGGTCCTGGACCAGGAGATCTCCCCGGAGCTCGTGCCGACCCGCGAGGGCGAGCGGATCCAGTCCACCGAGGACACCATCGGTCCGTACGCGCTGCACGACTTCGCGCTCTTCCAGCTGCTGCGGTACGGCCTGCGCCCCAGCAAGATCGCGTTCCTCGCGTGGCACGCGTGGCACGACGCGCAGGCGGGCGCCTGGCCCCCGGCCTGGCCCGACGACCGTCGCCCCGCGTACGACCTGCCGACGGTCCGCCGCTGGCTCGAGGTGTTCCTGCGGCGGTTCTTCGCCAGCCAGTTCAAGCGCTCGGCGCTGCCCAACGGGCCCAAGGTCAGCGCGGGCGGCACGATGTCGCCGCGCGGTGACTGGCGGATGCCGTCCGACGCGTCGGTGGCCGCCTGGCTCGCCGAGCTCAACGCGCACGTGCCGCACGACCTGCCGGGCGCGCCCACGTCCGGCTGATCCGGCCTGCCGTGCCGGGCGCGACGGTGCGGCCGGGGACGCGGTGGTCGGTAGCATCGACCTGGCCCGTGTCGGCGACCGCCGACCCGCCGCGACACGCGGAGCGGGCAGACCCGAGGAGCTGGCGAAGCGTGCCCGAGCAGATCACCCTGACCGTCGACGGCGTCGAGACCCCGGTCGCGCAGGGCACGACGGGCACGGAGCTGTTCGCCGACCGCCGCGACGTCGTCGTCGTGCGCGTCGACGGCGAGCTGAAGGACCTCGCGCTGCCGCTGCCCGCCGGTGCGACCGTCGAGGCCGTCACCATCGACTCCCCGGACGGCCTGGCGGTGCTGCGGCACTCGGCCGCGCACGTCCTCGCGCAGGCCGTGCAGGAGGTCAACCCCGCGGCGCGCCTCGGCATCGGCCCGCCGATCACCGACGGCTTCTACTACGACTTCGACGTCGAGACCCCGTTCACCCCGGAGGACCTCAAGGCGATCGAGAAGGTCATGGGCCGCATCGTCAAGGAGGGGCAGACCTTCCGGCGGTGGGACGTCACCGAGGCGCAGGCCCGCGAGGAGCTCGCGGCCGAGCCCTACAAGCTCGAGCTCATCGGCCTCAAGGGCGACGCCGGCAGCACCGACGGCGCGTCGGTCGAGGTCGGGCTGGGTGGGCTGTCGATCTACCAGAACGTGCGTGGCGCCGGGCGGGAGTCCGAGGCCGTCGTGTGGCAGGACCTGTGCCGCGGCCCGCACCTGCCGAGCACCCGCCTCATCGGCAACGGCTTCCAGCTCACCCGGTCGGCTGCCGCCTACTGGCGCGGCTCGGAGAAGAACCCGCAGCTGCAGCGCGTGTACGGCACCGCGTGGCCCACGAAGGACGAGCTCAAGGCGTACCTCGAGCGCATCGCCGAGGCCGAGCGTCGCGACCACCGCAAGCTCGGCAACGAGCTGGACCTGTTCTCCTTCCCCGAGGAGATCGGCTCCGGCCTGGCGGTGTTCCACCCCAAGGGCGGCATCATCCGCATGGAGATGGAGGAGTACTCGCGGCGCCGGCACGTGCAGGCCGGGTACTCGTTCGTCAACTCGCCGCACATCACCAAGGAGCAGCTCTTCCAGATCTCCGGGCACCTGGACTGGTACGCCGACGGCATGTACCCGCCCATGCAGCTCGACGCGGAGTACCACGAGGACGGCACGATCCGGCGCGAGGGGCAGAACTACTACCTCAAGCCGATGAACTGCCCGATGCACAACCTCATCTTCGCGTCGCGCGGCCGGTCGTACCGTGAGCTGCCGCTGCGGCTGTTCGAGTTCGGCACCGTCTACCGGTACGAGAAGTCCGGGGTCGTGCACGGCATGACCCGCGCGCGTGGCTTCACCCAGGACGACGCCCACATCTACTGCACCCGCGACCAGATGAAGGACGAGCTCACCAGCCTGCTCACCTTCGTCCTCGACCTGCTCAAGGACTACGGCCTCGACGACTTCTACCTCGAGCTGTCGACCCGCAACCCGGAGAAGTCCGTGGGCTCGGAGGAGGTCTGGGAGGAGGCCACCGAGACCCTGCGCGAGGTCGCCGAGGCCTCGGGCCTCGACCTCGTGCCTGACCCGGGCGGCGCCGCGTTCTACGGCCCCAAGATCTCCGTGCAGGCCAAGGACGCGATCGGCCGCACCTGGCAGATGTCGACTATCCAGCTCGACTTCAATCTGCCCGAGCGCTTCGAGCTCGAGTACACCGCGCCCGACGGCACCCGCCAGCGCCCCGTGATGATCCACCGCGCGCTCTTCGGCTCGATCGAGCGCTTCTTCGCGGTGCTCACCGAGCACTACGCCGGCGCGTTCCCGGCGTGGCTCGCACCCGTGCAGGTGCTGGCCGTCCCCGTCGCGGAGCCCTTCGAGCCGTACCTCGACGAGGTCGTCCAGCGGCTGCGGGACCAGGGGATCCGGGCCGAGGTCGACCGCTCCGACGACCGCTTCGGCAAGAAGATCCGCAACGCCTCGACCCAGAAGATCCCGTTCGTGCTCATCGCGGGCGGCGAGGACGCCGAGGCCGGTGCCGTGTCGTTCCGCTACCGCGACGGCCGGCAGGACAACGGGGTGCCCGTCGACGAGGCCGTCGAGCGGATCGTGTCGGCCGTCCGCGACCGGGTCCAGGTCTGATCCGTGGACCTGCCCGACGACCCGCAGGTCGAGCCCGCCGGTGCCTTCGCCGGCACGCCGGACGGGCTCGACCGGCTCTGGACGCCGCACCGCATGGTGTACATCGGCGGGCAGGACAAGCCCGCCGACGACGCGCCGGGTGACGGCTGCCCGTTCTGCCGCATCCCCACGCTGGACGACGAGCAGGGTCTGGTCGTGCGTCGCGGCGAGGTCGCGTTCGTCGTCATGAACCTGTACCCGTACAACTCCGGGCACCTGCTCGTGTGCCCGTACCGGCACGTCGCCGACTACACCGACCTCACGGACGACGAGGTGGCGGAGGTCGCGTCGCTCACCCGCACGGCCATGCGCGTCGTGCGCGACGTCATGGCGCCCGACGGCTTCAACCTCGGCATGAACCAGGGCCAGGTCGCCGGTGCGGGCATCCAGGCGCACCTGCACCAGCACGTCGTGCCACGCTGGGGCGGCGACGCCAACTTCCTGCCGATCGTCGCGCGCACCCGGGCGCTGCCGGCGTTGCTCGGCGACACCCGGGCGGCGCTCGCCGCCGCCTGGCCCGCCACCGAAGGGACGACCGACCCGTGCTGAGCCGACTGCGCGGCGTGATGACGCGGCTGTGGACACCGCTCGCCGACGCGCTCCTGCGGGCCGGGGTCTCCCCGGACGCCGTGACGATCACCGGGACGCTCGTCGTCGTGGTCACCGCGCTGTGGGCGTTCCCGACCGGGCACCTGTTGCTCGGCGGGCTGCTCATCGCGGTCTTCACCCTCACCGACTCGATCGACGGCGTCATGGCGCGGCGCTCGGGCCGCAGCGGGCCGTGGGGGGCGTTCCTCGACTCCACGCTCGACCGGTTCGGCGACGGCGCGATCTTCGCCGGTCTCGTGCTCTGGTACACCGGCGCGGGGGCCTCCCGCCCCAACGCCGTGCTCGCACTGGCGTGCCTCGTGCTCGGCTCGATCGTGCCCTACGCCCGCGCGCGCGCCGAGGGTCTCGGCATGACGGCCACCGTCGGGATCGCCGAGCGCGCGGACCGGCTCTTCGCCGTCCTGACCGCCACCGTCCTGGTCGGCGCCGGGCTCCCCGACACCGTCATGACGGTCGTGCTCGCGCTGCTGACCGTCGCCTCGGCCGTCACCGTCGTGCAGCGCATGGCAACCGTGCGGCATCAGGTCCGGCAGGCGGCGCCGTGAGCCTCGACGTCGCGCGCGCCTACCACCTGGCCTGGCGCGTCGGTCACCGGCTGCCCGGGTGGCTCGTGCGCGCCGCGACGACGACCGCTGCCGACGTCGCCTGGTGGCGGCACGGGGACGGCGTGCGCCGGCTCGAGGCCAACCTCGCGCGCGTGCGCCCCGAGCTCGACGCGCGCGCGCTGCGGCGGCTGTCCCGGTCCGGCATGCGCTCCTACCTGCGGTACTTCGGCGAGGCCTTCACGCTGCGCGGTCTGAGCGCCGGGCAGCTCGCGGCGCGCGTGCGCGTCGAGGGCATGGAGCACCTGCTCCCGGACCTCGACGCGGGTCGCCAGGTCGTCCTCGCACTCGGCCACATGGGCAACTGGGACATGGCCGGTGCCTGGGCCACCAGCCACGTGGCCCCGGTCACCACGGTCGCGGAGCGGCTGCGGCCCGAGGAGCTGTACCAGGAGTTCACCGCCTTCCGCGAGAGCATCGGCCTGCGGATCATCCCCCTGAGCGGGTCGGGCGACGTCTTCCGCCGGCTCGTGCGCGTCGCGCGCACCGGCCCGGGCCTGCTGCCGCTCCTGGCGGACCGGGACCTGACGGCCAAGGGGCTCGAGGTCGACCTGTTCGGGCACCGTGCCCGCGTCGCCGCGGGTCCCGCGGCGCTCGCGGCGACGACCGGTGCGACGCTGGTCCCCGCCTCGATCTACTACGAGCGGCTGCGCAGCGAGCGGCGTCGCGCGGCCGGTGGGCCGTGGGGGATCGTGATCCGGTTCCACGCGCCCGTCGCGGCCGACGCCGACCTCCCGCGTGGCGCACGCGTCGCCGCGATGACACAGGGGTGGGTCGACGTCCTCGCCGGTGAGATCCACGCCCACCCGCAGGACTGGCACATGCTGCAGCGCGTGTTCGTCGCCGACCTGGACCCGGCGCGGGACGCCGCGCGGCGCGCCGAGGCCACCGCTCCCGGTGCCGAGGACCCCGACCGGGCCGCGTCGGGCGGCGACGTCCTGGACGTCGGGAGCGCGTCGTGACCGGGGGACGTCCGCTGCGCGTCGGCATCGTGTGCCCGTACTCGTTCGACGTGCCGGGCGGTGTGCAGTTCCACGTCCGGGACCTCGCCGAGTCGCTCATCGAGCGCGGCCACGAGGTGTCCGTGCTCGCTCCGGCGGCCGACGACACACCCGTGCCGCCCTACCTCGTCGCGGCCGGCCGGGCGGTGCCGGTGCACTACAACGGCTCGGTCGCGCGCATGACCTTCGGGCCCGTCACGGCCGGTCGCGTGCGGCGCTGGCTCGCCGCCGGGCAGTTCGACGTGCTGCACCTGCACGAGCCGGTCACGCCGAGCCTCGGGATGCTCGCGCTGTGGATCGCGGACGGTCCCGTCGTCGCGACGTTCCACACGTCGCTGGTGCGGTCTCGTCCGCTGCAGATGGCGTACCCGCTGGTCCGGCAGTCGCTGGAGAAGATCTCGCTGCGGATCGCCGTGTCCGAGGACGCGCGACGCACGCTCGTCGAGCACCTGGGCGGCGACGCGGTCGTGATCCCGAACGGCGTGTGGGTCGACACGTTCGCCGGCGCGGGGACCGACTCGCGCTGGACGGGCACGCCGCAGGCGCCCACGATCGCGTTCCTCGGACGGCTCGACGAGCCGCGCAAGGGACTGGCCGTCCTGCTGCGCGCCGTGGGGACCGTGCTCGAGGCCTACCCGGGGGCGCGGGTCCTGGTGGCGGGCAGCGGCGAGACGGGGCAGGAGCAGGCGCGCGACGTGCTCGGCCCCCGCGCCGGGGCCGTCGAGTTCCTCGGCGGCGTGAGCGAGGAGGACAAGGCCAGGCTCCTCGCGTCGGTGGACGTGTACTGCGCGCCGCAGACCGGCGGCGAGAGCTTCGGCATCGTCCTCGTGGAGGCGATGAGCGCGGGGACGACCGTGGTCGCGAGCGACCTCGGGGCCTTCTCGCGCGTGCTCGAGCACGGCGAGGCCGGTGTCCTGTTCCGCAACGGCGACGCAGCCGACCTCGGTGCGACGCTGGTCCGCGTCCTGGGTGACCCGCAGCTGCGTGCCCGCGTCAGCGCGCACGCCTCGCGCGTCGTGCGCCGCTACGACTGGTCGGCCGTCACCGACCAGGTGCTGGCCGTCTACGAGATGGCCGTCGCGGGCGGTGACGCGCCCGTCGGGGAGGACCCGTCGTCGCTGCGCGGCGCCCGGTTGATCGAGCTCCGGAGGGGTCGGGCGTGAGCGGGTGGTCGGACGGTACCTACGTGCTCGTCGTCGTCGGTGTGGTGGCGCTGCTGCTGTGGCTCGTGTGGGTCCGCGCGAGCCGCCTGGACCGGCTGCACCGCAAGGTCGGCGCGTCGCGCGCGGTCGTCGACGCCCAGCTCGTGCGGCGCGCCTCCGTGGCCGCCGAGCTCGCCACGAGCGGCCTGCTGGACCCGGCGAGCTCGCTCGTGGTCGGCGAGGCCGTCTGGCAGTCGTTGACGTTCGGTCGCGCGGGTGACGTGCCCGCCGGGCTGCTGCCCGCGGACCTGCGCGAGCAGCTGGACTCCACGGCGCCGGACCCCGGCGCCGTGGACCGCGAACAGGTGGAGAGCGACCTGACGGCGGCGCTGCGGGAGATCCTCGACGACCCCGACGAGGTCGCGGCGCTGGCGGAGGACCCGTTGGGTGCTGGGCTGCTCGAGGAGCTCGCGGCCGCGTGGTACCGGGTCCAGCTCGCGCGGCGGTTCCACAACGAGGCGGTCGCGCAGACCCAGCGGGTCCGCCGTGGCGCGATCGTGCGGCTCCTGCGCCTGGCCGGCCACGCACCGGAGCCGCGCACGCTCGAGCTCGACGACGCCTGGCCGCAGGGGCTCCCGCGGCCGGGGGAGGGCTCGCGCCGGGCCCGTCCGGGCACGGCGGGCGTCGACGCCTGAGGGGACGTCACGCACCAGGCGTCCGCGTGACGGGCACCCCAGCCGCGTCCCGGCACCCACGACCTAGGATGAGGGAGCCCCGACCACGGCGGTCGGCGCGGTCGGTCCCGCCTGCAGCGGACGACCCCGCAGGCGCCGGGCGTCCCGAAACCACGGATCGAAGAGGTCTGACGTGACCGAGAACCCCCAGCCCGGCGCTGCCGGCGAGGTCGGAACCGCGCGGGTCAAGCGCGGCATGGCCGAGATGCTCAAGGGCGGCGTCATCATGGACGTCGTCACCCCGGAGCAGGCGAAGATCGCCGAGGACGCCGGTGCGGTCGCCGTCATGGCGCTCGAGCGGGTGCCCGCCGACATCCGTGCCCAGGGCGGCGTCGCGCGCATGAGCGACCCGGACCTGATCGACGGGATCATCTCCACGGTGTCCATCCCCGTGATGGCGAAGGCCCGCATCGGGCACTTCGTCGAGGCGCAGGTGCTGCAGTCCCTGGGTGTCGACTACGTCGACGAGTCCGAGGTGCTGACGCCGGCCGACTTCGCGCACCACATCGACAAGTGGGCGTTCACGGTGCCGTTCGTCTGCGGTGCGACCAACCTGGGGGAGGCGCTGCGCCGCATCACCGAGGGTGCGGCGATGATCCGCTCGAAGGGTGAGGCCGGCACGGGCGACGTCTCGAACGCGACGACCCACATGCGCACGCTGCGCGACGAGATCCGCCGCCTGACGTCGCTGCCCGAGGACGAGCTGTACCTGGCCGCCAAGGAGCTGCAGGCGCCGTACGAGCTGGTCAAGGAGGTCGCGACGGCCGGCAAGCTGCCCGTCGTGCTGTTCACCGCCGGCGGCATCGCGACCCCCGCGGACGCCGCGATGATGATGCAGCTCGGCGCCGAGGGCGTGTTCGTCGGCTCCGGCATCTTCAAGTCGGGCAACCCCGCCGAGCGCGCGGCCGCGATCGTCAAGGCCACGACGTTCTACGACGACCCGGACGTCATCGCGAAGGTCTCGCGGGGCCTCGGCGAGGCCATGGTCGGCATCAACGTCGAGGACGTGCCCGTCCCGCACCGCCTCGCCGAGCGGGGCTGGTGACCACGCCCGACCCGCAGCCGGACCCGCAGGGCACCGGGGCCGCCCCCGTCGAGCGCGCAGGCGCCGACGGCGGCGGCCCCGCTCTCGTCCTGGGGCCGGAGTGGCAGCCGGGGCCCGACGGCGTGCTGACCCGCGACGCGGCGCGCGTCATCCTGCTCGACGAGGACGACCGGGTGCTCCTCGTGCGTGGGCACGACGTGGACGCCCCGGACCGGTCGTGGTGGTTCACCGTGGGCGGCGGCATCGACGCCGGCGAGGACGGGCGGTCCGCCGCCGTGCGCGAGGTCCGGGAGGAGACCGGCATCCTGCTCGACGCCGGTGAGCTGGTCGGGCCCGTCTACACGCGCTCGGCGCTGTTCGACTTCGCGGCCCGCACGTGCCGCCAGCACGAGGAGCTGTTCCTGGCCCGCGTGCGCAGCACCGATCTCGCGCTGACCCGCGACGGCTGGACCGACGTCGAGCGGGACGTCATCGACGAGCTGCGGTGGTGGGACCTCGAGGAGCTGGAGCGCGTCGAGATCGAGGTCTTCCCGGCCGGACTGGCCGGGCTCGTCCGCGACGTCCTGGTGTGGGACGGCGCGATCCGGCACCTCGGCCTCGCGCGCGAGTGACACGTCCCGACCGCCTCACGCCGGAAGTGTCGCGGTCTGCCGGCCGTCGCCGCCTAGGATCGGCGACCGTGAGTCCCACCATCGGTGTCCTGGCACTGCAGGGCGACGTGCGTGAGCACGTCGCCGTCCTGACCTCGCTCGGTGTCGACGCGGTGGGCGTGCGCCGTCCGGCCGAGCTCGACGCCGTCGACGCGCTCGTGATCCCCGGCGGGGAGTCGACCACCATCGACAAGCTGCTGCGCGCGTTCGAGCTCGATCAGCCGGTGCGTGAGCGGTTGCGGGCAGGCATGCCGGCCTACGGCTCGTGCGCGGGCATGATCCTCCTGGCCGACCGGATCATCGGCGGGATCGAGGGTCAGCGCACGCTCGGCGGGGTCGACATCACGGTGCGCCGCAACGCCTTCGGCCGCCAGGTCGACTCGTTCGAGACGGACCTCGTGATCGACGGCATCGACGACAGCGCCCAGGAGCCCGTCCACGCCGTGTTCATCCGGGCGCCCTGGGTCGAGGAGGTCGGCCCGGCGGCCACGGTCGTGGGCCGCGTCGCGGACGGCCCCGCCGCCGGTAGGATCGTCGCGGTACGCCAGGGCCCGGCGCTCGTGACCTCGTTCCATCCCGAGGTGACCGGGGACCCGCGGGTGCACCGACTGTTCGTGCAGATCGTCCGCGACAGCCTCTGACGTCGCGGCGACCCCGACCCGTCCTCGGGACGGTGCGGCGGGGAGCGACGCGGGCGGACCAGCGGAGACGAAGGGGTAACGAGTCATGTCGGGTCACTCCAAGTGGGCCACCACCAAGCACAAGAAGGCCGTCATCGACGCGAAGCGCGGCAAGCTCTTCGCCAAGCTCGTGAAGAACGTGGAGGTGGCCGCCCGCACGGGCGGTGGTGACCCCGCGGGCAACCCGACGCTCTTCGACGCCATCCAGAAGGCCAAGAAGTCGTCCGTCCCGAACGACAACATCGACCGGGCCGTCAAGCGCGGGTCGGGCCAGGAGGCCGGCGGCGCCGACTACCAGTCGATCACGTACGAGGGGTACGGCCCCGGCGGCGTCGCCGTGCTGGTCGAGTGCCTGACCGACAACCGCAACCGGGCGGCGTCCGACGTGCGCGTCGCGTTCACGCGCAACGGCGGCCAGATGGCCGACCCGGGATCGGTCGCGTACATCTTCAGCCGCCGCGGTGTCGTCATGGTGCCCAAGGAGGGCACGGACGAGGAGGCCGTCATGGAGGCGGTGCTCGACGCGGGCGGCGAGGAGGTCAACGACCTCGGCGAGTCGTTCGAGGTCATCAGCGCCGCCACGGACCTGGTCCCGGTGCGTTCGGCGCTGCAGGCGGCCGGCATCGACTACGACTCGGCCGACGTCGTGTGGTGGCCCTCGACGCAGGTCGAGGTCGACGCCGACGGCGCGCGCAAGGTGCTGCGGCTCATCGACGCGCTCGAGGACTCCGACGACGTGCAGAACGTCTTCGCGAACTTCGACGCGTCCGACGAGGTCATGGCCGAGCTCGACGCCGAGTGACGTACCGCACGCGCCCGCGCGTGCCGACGGGCCCCGCCACCGGTGTGGCGGGGCCCCTCGCGTGCCGGGCTGCTGCGACGATGACCCGGTGCGCGTGCTCGGAGTGGACCCCGGCCTGACCCGCTGCGGCCTGGGCGTCGTCGACGCCCTGCCCGGGCGGCGCGCGCGCCTGGTCCACGTGTCGGTCGCCCGCTCGGACCCCGCGCTCGACGTCGACCAGCGTCTGCTGCTCATCGAGCGCGCGCTCGAGGAGTGCCTCGAGGAGCACGCGCCCGACACCGTCGCGGTGGAGCGCGTCTTCGCCCAGCACAACGTCAGCACGGTGATGGGCACGGCCCAGGTCGCCGGCCTGGCCATGGTGGCGGCCGCGCGGCGACGGATCCCGGTCGCGCTGCACACCCCGAGCGAGGTCAAGGCGGCGGTCACCGGATCGGGACGCGCCGACAAGGCGCAGGTCCAGACCATGGTCGCGCGGCTGCTCGGCCTGTCCGAGGTGCCGCGGCCGGCGGACGCCGCGGACGCCCTCGCCCTGGCGATCTGCCACCTGTGGCGGCCCGCCGGGACGCTCGGTGCGCCCCAGCGGGAGCCGGGTGGGCTGACGACCGCGCAGCGGCAGTGGGCCGCGGCCGAGCAGGCGGCGCGGCGACGCGCGTGACGCGTGTCGTTCGTACACGTGTTCGCCTGGTGTGGCACAGTGTGGCCGTCGTCGACGGGAGGAGTGCGCGGTGATCGCGTCGGTACACGGCACGGTGCTGGCGGTGCGGCTGGACGCCGCCGTCGTGGAGGTCGGGGGCGTGGGCCTGCTCGTGCAGGCGACCCCGGCCACGCTCGCGGGTCTGCGCGTCGGGCAGCCCGGCCGGCTGTTCACGTCGCTCGTCGTGCGGGAGGACGCGCTGACGCTCTTCGGCTTCGCCGACGACGACGAGCGCGACGTGTTCGAGACCGTGCAGACCGTCTCGGGCGTCGGCCCGCGTCTCGCCCTGGCCATGCTGGCCGTCCACACGCCCGACGGGCTGCGTCGCGCCGTCGCGCACGAGGACCTCGCGGCCCTCATGCGGGTGCCCGGCATCGGGCGCAAGGGCGCCCAGCGCATCGTGCTCGAGCTGGGGGAGCGACTGGGCGCACCGGCGCCCACGGCGGGTGCTGCCGCCGCGGCGTCGTCGGCGGACCACCGCGAGCAGGTCGTCGAGGCGCTCGTGGGACTGGGCTGGCCGCTGCGCGCGGCGCAGGACGCGGTCGGCTCGGTGCTCGACGGCTCGCCGGCGCCGGTCGGTGCCGAGGAGGTCCCGGGCGTCCTGCGCGCGGCTCTGCGCTCGCTGGGGAGCGCGCGTGCGTGACGCGGGAGCGCCGCGCATCGAGGTGGGCGTGGGCGACGACGAGGGCGAGCCGTACGGCGCCGAGTCGTTGGTGCGGCCTGCCGCGGACGAGCCGGAGCGCGCCGCGGAGGCCGCGCTGCGCCCCCGGCGCCTGGAGGAGTTCGTCGGGCAGCGCGTCGTGCGGGACCAGCTCTCGCTGGTCCTGGAGGCGGCGATGGGGCGGGGACGCGCGCCGGACCACGTGCTGCTGTCGGGCCCGCCGGGCCTGGGCAAGACGACGCTCGCGATGATCATCGCGGCCGAGCTCGGTGCCTCGCTGCGGGTCACGAGCGGCCCGGCCATCCAGCACGCGGGCGACCTCGCCGCGGTCCTGTCCTCCCTGGAGGAGGGTGAGGTGCTCTTCATCGACGAGATCCACCGCCTCGCCCGCCCTGCCGAGGAGCTGCTCTACGTGGCGATGGAGGACTTCCGGGTCGACGTCATCGTCGGCAAGGGGGCGGGCGCGAGCGCGATCCCGCTGTCGCTGCCGCCGTTCACCGTCGTCGGCGCGACGACCCGGGCCGGGCTGCTGCCTGCGCCGCTGCGCGACCGGTTCGGCTTCACCGGCCACCTCGACTTCTACGCGGACGACGAGCTCGAGCGGGTCCTGGTCAGGTCCGCCGGGCTCCTCGGTGTGCCGCTGGACGCCACGGCGGCGGCCGAGATCGCGTCGCGCTCGCGCGGGACGCCCCGCATCGCCAACCGCCTGCTGCGTCGTGTCCGGGACTGGGCGCAGGTCCGCGGCGACGGCATGCTCTCGCTCGCCGCCGCGCGGTCGGCCCTCGAGGTGTACGAGGTCGACGAGCGGGGCCTGGACCGGCTCGACCGGTCGGTCCTCGACGCGCTGTGCCGCCGCTTCGGCGGTGGTCCCGTGGGTCTGACGACGCTCGCGGTCGCCGTGGGGGAGGAGCCCGAGACCGTGGAGACGGTCGCCGAGCCGTTCCTGGTCCGCGAGGGCCTCATCGGGCGCACCTCGCGCGGGCGGGTCGCGCTGCCGCCCGCGTGGGAGCACCTCGGCCTGCCGGTGCCGACGCCCTCCGACACGCTGTTCGGCTGACCACCGGGGGCGTCGACGCGGCGTCGACGCGGCGTCGACGGGGCGCGGCTGCGTGCCGCGGGAACCCTCGGGCACGGACGGGCGTTGGAGGGGCGGGCCGCGGCGCCTAGACTGCGGCGGACGTCCGACTCGATTACGGAGCACCACGACCCCATGCCTGACATCTCCTTCCTCATCATCATGCTGCTCGCCTTCGGCGCGCTGTGGTTCATGTCGAGCCGCTCGCGCAAGCAGCAGCGCGAGGCTGCGGACTTCCGCAACAACCTCGCGGTCGGCGACGAGGTGATGACGGGCTCCGGCCTCTTCGGCACCGTGACCGCGATCGACGGTGACGTGGTGACGCTCGAGTCGACGCCCGGCAGCTCGACCCGGTGGCTGCGCGCGGCGATCGCCCGCAGGTCCGAGCCCGTCGTCGTCGACGACGGGGCGGACGACGCGCCCGCCGTGGTCGAGAACACGCCCGTGGTGGACGTGCCCGACGACCTGTCCTCCCTGCCGCCGGAGCCGCCGGCGCCCGCAGACGGGGACAGCGACCGCGACAGCAAGTGACTCCCTGGCCCGGGCGATGACGCCCGGGCCCCGACCCCACCGGTCGTCCCGGCGACCGGTGCGCGCACGAGAGAAGAACTCCGTTGGCTCCTCCTCCCCGCCGCCGTGAACGGCCGGTCCGCACGCTCGTCACCCTCGCGGTGCTGATCGTCGCGCTGTTCGCGTCGATCTTCGCCGGTACCCGCTGGGGTGACGCCTCCCTCACGCCGAACCTCGCGCTCGACCTCGAGGGCGGGACGCAGATCATCCTCGAGCCCGTGCCCGAGGCGCAGGGCGACGTCACGCCCGAGACGATCAACCAGGCGATCGCGGTCATCCGGCAGCGCGTCGACGCCTCCGGTGTCGCCGAGGCCGAGATCACGAGCCAGGGTGGGAACAAGATCGTCGTCGGCCTGCCGGGCCGACCCAGCGAGGAGACGCTCGACCTGGTCCGCACGTCGGCCCAGATGGAGTTCCGCCCCGTCCTGGTGATGGGCGCCGCGGCACCGACCGCCGACCCCGCCGCGGACGACGCGGCTGCGGACGACGCCGCGCCGTCGGACCAGCCGACCAAGGCGGCGCCGGACAGCCCCAGCGACATCGAGTACTACGTGACACCTGCCGTGCAGAAGGAGTTCGAGGCGCTGGACTGCACGCTGCCGGAGAACCGGACGGGTGGCGTGCCGGGGGACCCGGACAAGGCCGTCGTCGCGTGCGACGTCGAGGGCACGGCGAAGTTCATCCTCGGCCCCGTCGAGATCCCCGGTGCCGACATCAAGAGCGCCACCTCCGGCACGGGTACGACGTCCTCGGGTGCGTCGACGGGCCAGTGGGTCGTCAACCTGGAGTTCACCGGCGCGGGGACGCCGAAGTTCACCGAGGTGACCACCCGCCTGGCGAGCCAGGGCGCGCCGCTGAACCAGTTCGCGGTCGTTCTCGACGCGCTCGTGATCTCGGCGCCCTCGGTCGACGAGGTCATCCCCAACGGCCAGGCACAGATCTCCGGCTCGTTCACGCGTGAGACGGCGGCGACCCTCGCGAACCAGCTGAACTTCGGCTCGCTCCCGATCAGCTTCGAGGAGCAGAGCGTCCAGCAGATCTCGGCGACCCTCGGGTCGGAGCAGCTCCAGAAGGGCCTGCTCGCCGGTGTGTTCGGCCTGCTGCTGGTCGTCGTCTACTCGCTGTTCCAGTACCGCACGCTCGGGCTGGTCACGGTCGCCTCGCTGCTCGTCGCGGCGGTCATCACGTACGGGGTCATCGCCCTGCTGTCGTGGGTCCAGGGCTACCGCCTGTCCCTGCCAGGTGTCGCGGGCATCATCGTCGCGATCGGCATCACCGCGGACTCGTTCATCGTGTACTTCGAACGGATCCGTGACGAGCTGCGCGACGGCAGGTCGTTGGGCGCGGCCATCGACAAGGGCTGGGAGCGTGCGCGCCGCACGATCCTGGCGTCCGACGCGGTCAACTTCACCGCGGCGATCGTGCTCTACCTGCTGGCCGTCGGCGGTGTTCGCGGCTTCGCCTTCACGCTGGGACTCACGACGCTCGTCGACATCATCGTGGTCTTCATGTTCACGCACCCGCTCATGGTGCTGCTCGGCCGGACCCGCTTCTTCGCCGAGGGGCACCCGGCCTCGGGTCTCGACCCGCGCCGGCTCGGCGTCGACGTGGCGCGCTACGCCGGACGCGGTCGCGTCAAGCAGGGTGTCGAGCAGCGCGCAGGTTCCGCGGCCTCGCGCGAGCCGGTCGCCGTCGGTGCGCCCGGGCTGACCATCGCCGAGCGGCGCGCTGCCGCGCGTGCGGCCGGCACGGCCTCCGCACCACCGCAGGACCCACCCACGACCACTGACGACGAGCCCACCACCGGCCGTCCCGAGGGGAGCGACCGCTGATGGCCACGGGATTCGCCCAGTGGGGCAACGACCTCTACACGGGGCGCCGCTCGTACGACATCGTCGGACGCCGGCGCACCTGGTACCTGATCTCGGCGGTCCTCGTCGCCATCTCCGGCGTCCTGCTGATCGTGCCGGGGCTGAACCCCGGCATCGAGTTCCGCGGGGGCTCGGAGTTCGTCGTGTCCGGGATCGACACGGCCGACCAGCAGCTCGCGACCGACACGGTGCTGGCGGTCGCGCCGGAGGAGGCGCCGCGCGTCACGACGGTCGGCGGCTCGTCGCTGCGCATCCAGACCGCGGAGCTCACGAGCGACGAGGTCACGGAGGTCACCAACGGCCTCATCGCGGCCTTCGACGTCGACGGGGACCAGGTCACCAGCACGTTCATCGGCCCGACCTGGGGCCAGGACGTCTCCGAGAAGGCGGTCACGGGCCTCGTCGTCTTCCTGCTGTTCGTCTCCGTCGTCATGACCGTGTACTTCCGCAACTGGCGGATGGCCGCGGCCGCGATGCTCGCGCTGTTCCACGACCTGATCCTCACCGTCGGGGTGTACGCCGCGGTCGGGTGGGAGGTCACCCCGGCGACCGTGATCGGGTTCCTCACGATCCTCGGGTACTCGATCTACGACACGGTCGTCGTCTTCGACAAGGTGCGCGAGAACACCGCCGACGTGCTGGACCAGACGCGGTTCACGTACGCCGAGCGGGCGAACCTCGCGGTCAACCAGACGCTCGTCCGCTCGATCAACACGTCCGTGGTGGCCCTGCTGCCCGTCGCGTCGATCCTCGTCGTCGGCGCGTTCATCCTGGGCGCGGGGACCCTGCGCGACATCGCCCTGGCGCTGTTCGTCGGCATGTTCGTCGGGACCTTCTCGTCGGTGTTCCTCGCGACGCCGCTGGAGGTGACGCTCCGGGAGCGCGAGCCGCGCATCCGCGAGCACACCGCGAAGGTGCTGGCGGCACGTGCGGGCGTGACCGGTGCCGACGGCGAGACCGTCGCTGCGGCGCCCCGCGCCGCGGCCGCGCTGCGGCCCGGGAGCCACCTGGGCACGGCGGCCCAGCCGAAGCGCAAGGGCCGATGAACGGGCGTACGGGCGGGCCGGGCGCAGTGCCCGGCCCGTCGGGCGACCCCACCGCGGTGGCACGCCTCGTCGACGGCCTGATGCGCACCGTGCCCGACTACCCCGGGCCGGGGATCCAGTTCCGGGACATCACGCCGCTGCTCGCGGACGGTGACGCGTTCGCGCAGGTGGTGGCGGCACTCGCCGACCACGCGCACGGCCCCGTCGACCTGGTCGCCGGTATGGAGGCGCGGGGCTTCCTGCTCGCGGCGCCCGTCGCGGTCGCGCTCGGCGCGGGCGTGGTGCCTGTGCGCAAGGCCGGGAAGCTGCCCGGGCCCGTCGCGTCCCGGTCCTACGCGCTGGAGTACGGGTCGGCGGCCGTCGAGGTGCAGCCGTTCACCGTCCCCGACGGCGCGCGGGTCCTGGTGATCGACGACGTGCTGGCGACCGGCGGGACCGCCGCGGCCACCGTGGAGCTGCTCGAGAGCTGCGGGGCGACCGTGGTCGGGCTCAGCTTCCTCGTCGAGCTCGAGGGCCTCGGCGGGCGCGCGATGCTGCCGGGCCGGTACGTCGACGCCCTGCTGACGCTGCCCTGACGTCGGAGCGTCGCAGGTGGCCCACCGGGTCGTGGTGAGACGTGCCGATGTCGGACCGGACGGGACGCGGTCGTAGACTCGTCCGGACGACGGGAGGGGATGCGCGCCGATGGCGGACAAGCTCGGAGCAGGGACGGACGCGGTGACGTCACCCGTGCCCGTCACGCCCGCGCCCGCCGAGGCGCAGACCTCCGGCGCCGGTGCCAACGGATCGCACGAGAACGAGCACCCGACGGGATCCACGGGCCGCGTCCGGGCACGCCTCGCGCGGCTCTCGGGTCGCTCCTCACCGGCCTACCCGGCGCTCGAGCCGGTGCTGCAGGCGGTGCGCACCAACCACCCCAAGGCCGACCTGTCGGTGATCGAGCAGGCCTACGTCGTCGCGGAGCACGCCCACCGTGGTCAGCTCCGCAAGAGCGGCGACCCGTACATCACCCACCCGGTCGCGGTCGCGACGATCCTCGCCGAGCTCGGCATGACACCGTCCACGATCGTCGCGGCGCTGCTGCACGACACGGTCGAGGACACCGAGTACTCGCTCGACCAGCTGCGCAGCGACTTCGGTCCCGAGGTCGCGATGCTCGTCGACGGCGTCACCAAGCTCGACAAGGTCGCCTACGGCGACGCGGCGCAGTCCGAGACCGTCCGCAAGATGGTCGTCGCGATGTCCCGCGACATCCGGGTCCTCGTCATCAAGCTGGCCGACCGCCTGCACAACGCCCGCACGTGGAAGTTCGTCTCGGCCGCCTCGGCGGAGAAGAAGGCGCGCGAGACGCTCGAGATCTACGCGCCCCTGGCGCACCGGCTCGGCATGAACACCATCAAGTGGGAGCTCGAGGACCTGTCGTTCGCGACCCTCTACCCCAAGGTCTACGACGAGATCGTCCACCTCGTGGCCGAGCGGGCACCGGCACGCGAGGAGTACCTGGCCACGGTGAGTGACCAGGTCGGTGCCGACCTGCGGACCGCCAAGATCAAGGCGACCGTCACCGGCCGGCCCAAGCACTACTACTCGATCTACCAGAAGATGATCGTGCGCGGCCGTGACTTCACGGACATCTACGACCTCGTGGGCGTGCGCGTCCTGGTCGACACGGTGCGCGACTGCTACGCGGCGCTCGGTGCGCTGCATGCGCGGTGGAACCCGGTCCCCGGCCGGTTCAAGGACTACATCGCGATGCCGAAGTTCAACCTCTACCAGTCGCTGCACACGACGGTGATCGGTCCGGGCGGCAAGCCCGTCGAGATCCAGATCCGGACGCACGACATGCACCGCCGCGCGGAGTACGGGGTCGCGGCGCACTGGAAGTACAAGGAGACGACCAAGAGCAACGGGCCGCAGGACGCCGCCGGCAACGACATGACCTGGCTGCGCCAGCTCGTCGACTGGCAGCGCGAGACCGCCGACCCCGCCGAGTTCCTCGACCTGCTGCGTGACGAGATCGCGGGCGCCGAGGTCTACGTGTTCACCCCCAAGGGCGACGTGCAGGCGCTCCCGGCGGGCTCCACGCCCGTGGACTTCGCCTACGCGGTGCACACCGAGGTCGGGCACCGGACCATGGGCGCGCGCGTCAACGGCCGGCTCGTGCCCCTGGACTCGACGCTCGAGAACGGTGACGTCGTCGAGGTCTTCACGTCGAAGTCCGAGACGGCGGGGCCCAGCCGTGACTGGCTCGCGTTCGTCAAGAGCCCCCGCGCGCGCAACAAGATCCGCCAGTGGTTCACCAAGGAGCGCCGCGAGGAGGCGATCGAGCACGGCAAGGACGCGATCGCCAAGGCGATGCGCAAGCAGAACCTGCCGATCCAGCGCCTGATGTCGCACGAGGCGCTCGTCGCGCTGGCGAACGAGATGCGCTTCGCGGACGTGTCGGCCCTGTACGCGGCTGTCGGGGAGGGCCAGGCCTCGGCCGCGTCCGTCGTGCAGCGCCTGGTGCACTCGCTGGGGGGAGAGCCGGCCCAGGAGGAGGACCTCGCCGAGGCTGCGCGCCCGGGGGCCACGGGGCGCCGCGTGCGGACCGGCGACCCGGGTGTCGTCGTCAAGGGCGTGGCCGACGTGTGGGTGAAGCTCGCGAAGTGCTGCACCCCTGTTCCGGGCGACGACATCATCGGGTTCGTCACGCGTGGCGCGGGCGTCTCGGTGCACCGCACGGACTGCCTCAACGTCGACGCACTGCGCCGTCAGCCCGAGCGGATCGTCGAGGTGGAGTGGACGCACACCAGCTCGCAGCTGTTCCTGGTGCAGATCCAGGTGGAGGCGCTCGACCGCAGTCGTCTGCTCTCGGACGTGACGCGCGTCCTGTCGGACCACCACGTGAACATCCTGTCGGCGTCGGTCTCCACGTCGCGGGACCGGGTGGCGCTGTCGCGCTTCGTGTTCGAGATGGCCGAACCCTCGCACCTGACGTCGGTGCTCAGCGCGGTCCGCAAGGTCGAGGGCGTGTTCGACGTCTACCGGGTCACCGGGTCACGGGGCGCCGAGGAGCCCGCGATCCGAGCCTGATCAGTCCCGGGCGTCTGCTGCGACCCGGCGGGGGCGGTTCACACCTGGCGGAGCGTCGCACGCGCCGCGCGCAGACCGCGGCCCCCCGCGTGCGCCTCGAGACGACGCAGCGTGCCGTCGGGGTCCAGCCCGTGCGTGACGAGCGCGCGCAGCACCGGCACGGCCGTGTGAGCGGGCAGCCAGCGGGCGACGTCCACCCCCGTGCGAGCCACGGTGGTGACGAGCACGCCGCCGACGGTCTGCAGGTCGTCGTCGGTGAGGTCCGCCTCCGCGGACACGCGGTCCGGATGCGGCCCGGGGCGGCGCGCACCGGAGCGCACGAGCACCGTCACACGGTCGGGTGGGCTCCCGCCGGCGTGGACCCACGCGGCCGCGAGGCGCCCGACCGCACCGCGCCGGGGGACGAGCGGCGCGAAGGCGCACGCACGCAGCGTCGGGCTCTCGGGTGTGCCGGTGACGCGTGACGTGTCCCGCCACAGGTGCACGAGGGCGCCGTCGAGGTGAAGACCGGTCCACGCCCAGGGCGGGACGTCGTCACGCCGGACGACGTCCGGTCCCGGTGCGCCGACGCGTGGACGCAGCCGGTGCAGGGCCGCCGGGGCCGGGCCCGGGTCGCAGAGCGTCATGGACGCCAGGATGCCCGCCCGCATCCCCCTGCGGGGAGCGGACGGGCATCCTGTGGACGGACGGGTCCCGGCGTCAGCCGCGCGCGTCCTGAGCGGCCCGCTGCACCTGCTCGAGCCAGGCGCGACGTGCGTCGAGCGCCGCCTGCGCCTCCTTCACCCGGCGCTGGTCCCCGGCCGCCTGCGCGGCTGCGAGGTCGGCCTCGAGCCCGGCGATGGCCTGCTCGAGCTGGGCGGCCGCGCCCTCGGCGCGCGCACGCGTCTCGGGGTTGCTGCGACGCCACTGCGCCGAGTCGGCGTCGCGCACCGCGCTCTCGACGGCGCGCATCCGGCCCTCGACGCGCTGCACGTCGGCGCGCGGCACCTTGCCCGCGGCGTCCCACCGGTCCTGCAGGGAGCGCAGCGCGGCCTTGGCGGCGCCCAGGTCACGGATCGGCAGCAGCGCCTCCGCCTCGACGAGCAGCGCCTCCTTGACCTCGAGGTTCGCGCGGAACTCCTCGTCGATGGCCTGGTTCGCGGCGTCGCGGGCTGCGAAGAACGCGTCCTGCGCGGCCCGGAACCGGGCCCAGAGGGCGTCGTCGACCTGGCGGTTCGCCCGCCCGGCCGCCTTCCAGCGCGTCATGAGGTCGCGGAACGCCGCGGACGTGGCACCCCAGTCGGTGCTCGTCGCGAGCCTCTCGGCGTCGGCGACGAGCTGCTCCTTGACGGCCTTGGCCTCGGAGTTGCGCGACTCGAGCTCGGCGAAGAAGTGCCGACGCTCGCGGTCGAACGTCGTGCGCGCGTGGCTGAACCGCTTCCAGAGCGACTCCTCCGTGGGGCGGTCGATGCGCGGACCGGACCGCTGGGCGTCCTTCCACTGGTCCAGCAGCGTGCGCAGCTGCTCACCGGCCGGACGCCACTGGATGCGGGACGGGTCGGTCGCCGCGATCTTCTCGGCCTGCTCGACGATCTGCGTGCGCGCGGCGACGGCGGCCTCGCGGGCCGCGGCACGCTCGGCGTCCGCCTGCGCGCGACGCTCGGCGGCACGGGCCCGCAGCCCCTCCAGCCGCGCACGCAGCGCGTCCAGGTCGCCGACCGCGGCGGGCTCGGCGAGCTCCTCGGTGAGGCGCGTGAGCGTCTGGTCGATCTCCTTGACCGACAGGTCCGTCGCGGACAGCCGCGCGTCGAACAGCGCGACCTTCGCCTGCAGGTCCAGGAAGCGCCGCACGTACAGCGCGAGCGCCTCCGGGGCGCTCGCGCCGGGGAACTGCCCCACGACGCGCTCGCCCGCGGCCTCGACGACGTGCACGGTGCCGTCCTCGTCGACGCGCCCGAAGGTCGCGGCGTGCGCGGCGGCGGCCTCCTCGTCCGGGGTCGGGACCGGCACGACGGGTCCGGTCGGGGACGTCGTCACCGCGGACGGTCGCGGCACCGGACGGGGGAGCGGACGCATCGCCGACGGCGACGGGCGCGGTGCGGGCGTCGCGGGCGCCGGCGAGCCGGCAGACGCAGCGGCGCTGGGGGCGTCGTCCGACGACGGCGTGTCCGCGACCTCGGCTGCGGGTGCCTCGGGCGTCTCCGGTGCGGGTGCCTCGGGTGCGTCCGGTGCGGGCGCCTGGGCCGTCTCCGGCGCGGGTGCCTCGGTGGCGTCCGCGGCCGGCGCCTGCGCCGCGTCCTGCGTCGGTGCGACGTCCGTGACGGTTGCGTCGTCGGTCTCCGCGCCCTGGGCCGCAGCGTCCGTGGGGACCTCCGCGGGCGAGGCGTCGGACTCGTGCGCGGCGTCCTCGGCGGGCGGTGCGACGTCGGCGACGTCAGCCGCCGCCTCGGGTGCGGGCGCGTCGGTGACGCCGGCGGACGTGTCCGCCGGGTCGCCCGCGAGGGGGGGAGCCTGCTCGGCGTCGTCCGGGGACGACGTCGTCGGGTGCTCGGTCACTGGATCTCCACTCCCTCGATGGTGACGTCGGTGACCGGACGTTCGTTGCCGTCCTGGGTCCCCGCGTCAGCGATGGCCTTCACGACGTCCAGACCGGACGTGATGTGGCCGAACACGGTGTAACCGCCCGCCGCGTCTGACGGGATCTGCGAGTCCTCGTAGACGAGGAAGAACTGGGAGCCCATCGACTCGGCGTCGCCGCCGATGCGGGCCATGGCGATGGTGCCGGCGGGGTAGACGTCGTCGGCCGGCGCGTTCTCGACCGGGCCCCACGAGTACCCCGGGCCGCCGGTGCCGGTGGCGGTGGGGTCACCGCACTGCAGCACGTAGATGCCCTCGGGCACGAGCCGGTGGCAGATCGTGTCGTCGAAGTACCCCTCGGCTGCGAGAGTCACGAAGTTCGCGACCGCCTGCGGGGCGGCCTGCCCGTCGAGCTCGATGCCCACGTCGCCCGCGGACGTCGAGATGGTGCCGCTCCACGTCCGGTCCTCGGCCAGCGCCGCGTCCGGGACCACGCCGCCGTTGCCGGTGCGCGGCGGGTACGTGGCCAGCGGCGCCGGGGCCGGCGCGGAGCCGTCGGTCGGGGAGGCCGCTGACGGCTCCCCGTCACGTGACAGGTTCACGACCGCGACCGCGCACAGTCCCAGCGCGAGCACCGCGACGACGCCGCCGGCCACGACGCGCGTGCGCCTCTGCCGCGCGCGCTGCGCCTGGAGCTGACGTTCGTGCAGCTTCTCGTACCGACGGCGCTCGTACTCGCGCTCGCGCTTCGAAGACACCGCTCTCCTCGTCTCGTCGTGCCCGGGCGTGCGGCTCCGTCGTGCTGAGCACCGCCGCCGTCAGGCCTGCGACCGGCGGACACGTGCCGGACCCCGGACAGTCTAGGCAAGGCGGGGGCGTCGTCGCGCACGTACGGCACGGGCGCGCGCCGCGTGGCGCGGCACGCGGCGCGCGCACCGGTGCGCGCGCTCGTCTAGCGTGCGGTGCATGGAGGTTCTCACGGTCGTCGCGCCCGTCTTCGCCGCCCGGTGCTCCGTGCTCGTCGCGCAGGACGGCGCGTGCGTCGTCGTGGACCCCGGAGCCGGTGCAGGTGTGCAGGTCAGGGCTCTGGTCGCGGCGCGTGGGCTGACGCCTCGCGCCGTGCTCGTCACGCACGGCCACGCCGATCACACCTGGGACGCCCCGGGCCTGTCGAGGGACCTGGACGTGCCGGTGCTGCTGCACGCGGGTGACGCCTACCGGCTCGACGACCCGTTCGGCACGCTCGGTGTCCTGGACCCGCGGCACGACCCGTCCGGCCCCCTCGCGCAGGCGCTGCGGGCCGCCGGCGTCGACCTCGGGTCGTGGCGCGCCCCGGAGCGCGTCGAGCCGTTCGGCACCGCCGGCGTCGGACGCACGCCCGACGTCGAGCTGGACCTCGGCGGCGTCCGGGTCCTCGCGCGGCACGCGCCGGGGCACACCGAGGGCTCCACGCTGTACCTGTTCGACGGGGGCGACCCCGACCCGGTCGTGCTGTCCGGCGACGTGCTGTTCGCGGGCGGGATCGGGCGCACCGACCTGCCGGGTGGAGACCCCGCAGCGATGGCGCAGACGCTGCGTGACGTCGTCGCGACCCTGCCGCCGGCGTCGCGCGTGCTGCCCGGCCACGGTCCCGCGACGGACGTCGCCACCGAGCTGGCGACGAACCCGTACCTGCCCCGCGCCCGCTGAGCGCGGGCCGCCTCCGCGGCGCCCGGGCGTGGAAGGCGTGCAGGACGTCCGCCCCGGTCTGGGATCATCGACACCATGGCGCGTCCCACACCCCTGTCCGGATTCCCCGAGTGGCTGCCCGACGGGCGCATCGTCGAGCAGCACGTGCTCGACGTCCTGCGCCGCACCTTCGAGCTGCACGGGTTCGCGGGGATCGAGACGCGTGCCGTCGAGCCGCTCGACCAGCTCCTGCGCAAGGGGGAGACCTCGAAGGAGGTCTACGTCCTGCGCCGGCTGCAGGAGGACCCGCAGGCAGGTGACGCGGACCGCGCCGGCCAGCTCGGGCTGCACTTCGACCTCACGGTGCCGTTCGCGCGGTACGTGCTGGAGAACGCGGGGCACCTCGCCTTCCCGTTCCGGCGCTACCAGATCCAGAAGGTCTGGCGCGGCGAGCGCCCCCAGGACGGCCGGTTCCGCGAGTTCGTCCAGGCCGACATCGACGTCGTCGGCGCCGGCGCGCTGCCGTACCACTACGAGGTCGAGCTGCCGCTGGTCATGGCCGACGCGCTGGGCGCCCTGCGGGACCTCGGCGTCCCGCCCGTGCGCATCCTCGTCAACAACCGCAAGGTCGCGGAGGGCTTCTACCGCGGCCTCGGCCTGGACGACGTCGAGGCCGTGCTGCGGGGCATCGACAAGCTCGACAAGATCGGCCCTGACGGGGTCGCCGGGCTCCTGGTCGGCGAGGCCGGCGCCACGCCGGAGCAGGCCGCCGCGTGCCTCGAGCTCGCGGCCGTGCGGGGCGAGGACGCGTCCGTCGTCGACCGCGTGCGCGAGCTCGCCGAGCGCCACGGCGCGTCGACCGAGCTGCTCGAGGAGGGCCTCGGCGAGCTCGGTGCGCTCGTGAGCGCCGCAGCCGAGCGGGCGCCCGGCGTCCTGGTGGCCGACCTGAAGATCGCACGCGGGCTCGACTACTACACGGGCTCGGTCTACGAGACGGTGCTCGTCGGTCACGAGGACCTCGGGTCCATCTGCTCGGGTGGGCGGTACGACACCCTCGCGTCCGACGGCAGCCAGACCTACCCGGGCGTCGGGCTGTCGATCGGCGTGTCCCGGCTCGTCTCGCGCCTGCTGTCGGCGGGCCTGGTGCGCGCGACCCGGTCGGTGCCCACCGCCGTGCTGGTCGCGGTGACGTCCGAGGAGCGGCGCTCGCGGTCCGACGCCGTCGCCGCGGCCCTGCGCGCGCGGGGGATCCCCACGGAGGTCGCACCCAGCGCCGCCAAGTTCGGCAAGCAGATCAAGCACGCCGACCGTCGCGGCATCCCGTTCGTGTGGTTCGTGGGCGACGAGACCGACGACGGCGCTCCCGCGCAGGACGAGGTCAAGGACATCCGCTCGGGGGAGCAGACGGCGGCCGACGCCGCGACGTGGAGCCCCCCGGCCGAGGACCTGCTGCCGCGGGTCGTCGCGGCGGGCTGACCGGCGCGGGCCGCCCGCGGCGCACGCGTCGGGCGGCCCGCTGGTCGTGCGCTCCGCGGCGGGCGTGCCTAGCGTGGCGCCGTGACCCCTGCAGCGCCGCGCGTGCCCACCGTGGTCCTCGACGGCCACATCGCGGGCGTCGGGACGGCGCAGGGGACGCGCCTCGTGGTCGGTCGGTGGCGCCGCTCACCGCTGGGCGGGTTCACCGACGTCATGGTGGAGAGGGCCGACGGGACCCGCACCCTGCTGGCCGGCCGTGACGACGTCGTGGACCTCGTCACCCGCCTGTACACGTTCGACACGGTGCACGTCGTGGACGTGCGCGTGGTCGCCGACGCCGCGACCCGGACCTGGAGCGTCGTGGCCGGTCCGCTGCACGCGCGCCTCGTGCTCGGCCGCCGGACCCGGGTCGGCGCGCTCCTCGGCCTCGTGCCCGCCGCGGTCGTCGGCGCACGGGCGAGCGCCGGTCTGGTCGACGCCGTCGCCCGGACGCTGGTCCCGGGCGTCCGCACGCGTGGCCGTGGGGCGGACGGCTCGTGGGAGGTCTACGCGGCGCGGGACCAGCACGCCGTCGTCGGCCTCGCCGCCCGGTGGGGCGACAAGGACCTCGGCGGGCTGCGCCGCGTCGAGCCGCCCGTGCGTTTCGGCTTCTCCTCGGTACCCGCGTCCCCGAGCGTCACGGCCGTGCGCGTCGCGATCGGCCCACCCCCTTGACCATCGTTCGAACACGTGTTCGAATCGTGCGGTGCGCTGGGACGGGCAGAAGATCGACGCGGGGGAGGGCGACGCCCTGCCCGGGCTCGACCTGCGCACCCTGCCGGGCCTGGTCCGCAGCGTGCGCACCCCGGACTTCGCCGGGGTCACCTTTCACGAGGTGCTCTCACGCACCGCGCTCAACCGTGTCCCCGACGCGTCGGCCGTGCCCTTCCGGTGGACGGTCAACCCCATGCGCGGCTGCCTGCACGCGTGCACCTACTGCCTCGACCCGAGCACGTCGATCCTCATGGCGGACGGGCGTCAGCGGGCGCTCGCTGACCTCCGTGTCGGTGACCAGATCGTCGGGACGCGTCTCGTCGGTCGCTCTCGCCGGTACGTGGCCACCGAGGTGCTCGGCCGCATCGAGTCGGTCAAGCCGGCCTACCGCGTCCGCCTGGCGGACGGGACCGAGATCATCGCCAGCGGTGAGCACCGCTTCCTCACCGAGCGTGGCTGGAAGCATGTCACCGGGCCCCTTCACGGCGCCCTGCAGCGGCCCTACCTGACGGGGAACGACTCCCTGATGGGCTTCGGCCGCGGCATCGTCGACGGCGCGTGGGACCCGCGGGAGTCGCATGACGACTACCGCCGCGGGTACCTCGCGGGCATGATCCGGGGCGACGGGACGATGCTCCGGCGTACGTACCGCCGAAGGCCCGGCGCGGCGGACGACGTCACGACGTTCCGGCTGGCGCTCGCCGACGTCGAGGCTCTCGACAGGTCCCGCGACTACCTGGAGCACTTCGGGGTGGCGACCCACCGACGTCCGTTCACTGCGGCGACGCCCACGCGACGTGCTCTCGACGCGATCTTCACGTCACGCGCCGCCAACGTCGAGCGGATCCTCGATCTCATCGAGCTCCCGGACGACCCGCCCTGCGCGTGGCACGCGGGATTCCTCTCCGGCGCGTTCGACGCGGAAGGGGGCTGCTCGGGCGGCGTCGTGCGGATCAGCAACGAGGACGAGACGTACCTGGCTGCGGTCGAGGCAGCGTTCGCCTCTCTCGATGTCGAGACGGTGCGTGAGGGCCCCGACCCGATCGGTGTCCAGCAGGTCCGGCTCCGTGGCGGTCGTCCCGTGGTCCGTCAGTTCTTCGCCGCGGTGCAACCGGCCATCACACGCACGCTGCAGGTCGTCGGGCGGGCCGTCGAGAGCACCGCAGACCTCCGCGTCGTCGAGATCGAACCCTTGGGCGCACCGGTGCCGCTGCTCGACATCACCACAGGTACGGGGGACTTCGTGGCCAACGGTGTCATCGCGCACAACTGCTTCGCCCGCGGCACGCACCGCTACCTCGACCTGGACGCAGGCAAGGACTTCGACACGCAGATCGTGGTGAAGACCAACGTCGCGGAGGTGCTGCGCGCCGAGGTCGCCCGCCGGTCGTGGGCGCGCGAGCACGTGGCGCTCGGCACCAACACGGACCCCTACCAGCGGCCCGAGGGGCGCTACACGCTCATGCCGGGGATCATCGAGGCGCTCGCGGGGTCGGGGACGCCGCTGTCCGTGCTCACCAAGGGCACGCTGCTGCGGCGGGACCTGCCGCTGCTGGCCGCGGCGTCGCACGACGTGCCCGTGTCGCTCGCGGTGTCGATCGCGGTCCTGGACGACGACCTCCAGCAGCAGCTCGAACCCGGGACGCCGAACGCACGGGCACGGCTGTCCCTGGTCCGCGCGATCCGGGACGTCGGGCTGCCCGTGCACGTCATGGTCGCGCCCGTGCTGCCGTGGCTCACGGACTCGACCGACCACCTCGACGGGCTGCTGGGCGCGATCGCGGACGCCGGCGCGCAGCGTGCGACGGTCATGGCCCTGCACCTGCGCCCCGGTGCGCGCGAGTGGTTCCTCGCGTGGCTCGGGCGCGAGCGACCGGACCTCGTCGCCGGGTACGGCCGCGTGTACCGCGGCGGGTCGTACGCGCACGCGGACTACCGCGGGTGGCTGGAGGCCCGCGTCCGGCCGCTGCTGGCGAAGCACGGACTGGCCAGGGCGTCGACGGACGACGGCGGCGTGCGATGGGGCCCCGGCGAGGCAGCCACCCACGCGGTCGCGGCGCAGCTGCAGCCCAGCCTCTTCTGAGACCACGACGCTCGGGGCCCGCGGCGCGGCGCACGACGGGTGCGGTGCGCCGGGGGACCGGCGTGGGCCGTAGGCGCGCCCGCACCTATGATCGGGGGGACGCCCGACCGGGCGCGGATCCCCGACCTGAAGGACCTTCCGTGCTGCGCACCCACACCGCCGGCTCGCTGCGTGCCGAGGACATCGGCACCACCGTCACCCTCACGGGCTGGGTGGACCGGCGTCGCGATCACGGCGGGGTCGCGTTCGTCGACCTGCGGGACGCCTCGGGCATCGCCCAGGTCGTCATCCGCGACGAGTCCGTCGCGCACGGCCTGCGCGCCGAGTACGTCCTGCAGGTGACCGGCGAGGTCGGCCGCCGCCCGGCGGGCAACGAGAACCCGAACCTCGCGACCGGTGAGGTCGAGGTCGTCGCGCACGAGGTGGTCGTGCTCAACGAGTCCGCACCGCTGCCGTTCCAGGTCTCGGCGTCCGTCGACGAGCCCGTGGGCGAGGAGGCGCGGCTGCGCTACCGCTACCTCGACCTGCGCCGTCCGGCGCCGGCGCACGCGATGCGGCTGCGCGCGCAGGTCAACCGCGCCGCGCGCACGGTGCTCGACGAGCGCGGCTTCGTCGAGGTCGAGACCCCGACCCTGACGCGGTCCACGCCCGAGGGTGCGCGCGACTTCGTCGTCCCGGCCCGCCTGGCACCCGGCAGCTGGTACGCGCTGCCGCAGTCCCCGCAGCTCTTCAAGCAGCTGCTCATGGTCGGCGGGCTCGAGAAGTACTACCAGATCGCCCGCTGCTACCGCGACGAGGACTTCCGCGCCGACCGGCAGCCCGAGTTCACGCAGCTGGACGTCGAGGCCAGCTTCGTCGACCAGGACGACGTCATCGAGCTCGCCGAGGCCGTCCTGACGTCGCTGTGGGAGCTCATCGGGTACACGATCCCGACCCCGATCCCGCGCATGACGTACGCCGACGCCATGCGCCGGTACGGCACCGACAAGCCGGACCTGCGGTTCGGCCTCGAGCTGACGGACCTCACCGAGTACTTCGCCGACACCCCGTTCCGGGTGTTCCAGGCGCCGTACGTCGGGGCAGTCGTGCAGCCCGGCGGCGCGAGCACGCCGCGCCGCGGTTTCGACGCGTGGCAGGAGTGGGCCAAGCAGCGCGGCGCCAAGGGCCTGGCGTACGTGACCGTCGGCGAGGACGGCGAGCTCGGCGGCCCGGTCGCCAAGAACATCACCGACGCCGAGCGCGCGGGCCTCGCGGCCGCCGTGGGTGCGAAGCCCGGTGACGCGGTCTTCTTCGCCGCCGGCAAGCAGACCGAGGCGCGGGCGCTGCTCGGCGCAGCACGCCTCGAGATCGGTCGCCGCGGCGGGCTGATCGACGAGGACGCGTGGTCGTTCGTCTGGGTCGTCGACGCCCCGCTGTTCAAGCCGACCGGCGAGGATGACGACGTCGCCGTCGGCGGCGGCGCGTGGACCGCCGTGCACCACGCCTTCACGTCGCCGACGCCCGAGTGGATCGACCGCTTCGAGGAGGACCCGGGCGCGGCGCTGGCGTACGCGTACGACATCGTCTGCAACGGCAACGAGATCGGTGGCGGATCGATCCGTATCCACCGCCGCGACGTCCAGCAGCGCGTGTTCGAGGTCATGGGCATCGGGCAGGAGGAGGCCCAGGAGAAGTTCGGCTTCCTGCTCGACGCCTTCGCGTTCGGCGCGCCGCCGCACGGCGGCATCGCGTTCGGCTGGGACCGCATCGTCACCCTCCTGACGCGCTCGGACTCGATCCGCGAGGTCATCGCGTTCCCCAAGTCCGGCGGCGGCTACGACCCGCTGACCGGTGCGCCCGCCCCGATCTCGCCGGAGCAGCGCCGCGACACGGGTGTCGACGCCAAGCCGAAGCCGGCGAGCTCCGCAGCGCAGGGCTGACCGGGGGTCGCGGTGGGCGCAGGACCCCTGACGCGGCAGCTTCCTGCTGCACTGCGGACCCGGCGCGACGTCTTCGAGGGCCTGGACCGGTGGGCCGCAGCGTCGGTGCGGGCCACCGCCGACGAGGCGGCCGTGGTGGTCATGGCCTCCTCGTCCGGTGGCCTCCTGTGGGCCCTGGGGGACGTCGACCAGCTCGAGCGGCTCGTGCCCGACGTGCTCGTCGGGCACGGGCCGGGCCTGCGGTGGGCCACGGTGCCCCGCGCCGTGCGGCTGCCCGACGACGCCCTCGCGTCAGCCGGCGTGGAGAGGCGCACCGCCTGGGACCGGTTCACGGCCGACGTCGCGCCCAGGGAGCAGCCGGGCGAGGACGCCGTGGTCGCCCTGGACCCGGTGCGTGACGGTGACGCGATCGGCGTCTGCCTCGAGCTCGCGAACCCCGGCACGCACGCGCGACCGGGCGCCGCCGCCGACGAGGCGTGGTGGGGCGTGCGTGACGGTCACGGCCTCGTCGGCGTGCTCGCCGCTGCGACGCGGCCCGGTCCGACGGCCCCGACGGTCCACCTGCACGGACTGGGCGTCGTCCCCGCGGCGCGCGGCCGCGGCATCGGCGCCGCGCTCGCCGCGGCAGCCACGCGCCGTGCGCTGTCCGCCGGTGCGCCCTGGGTGTCCCTGAGCATGTACGCCGACAACGTGCACGCCCGTCGCGTCTACGACGCGCTGGGCTTCCGGGTGGACGTCGAGAACGTCGGCTACGGCCCGCCGGGGACGGCGCGTCCCTGACCCCGGCCCGTTCGCCGGGCGGTCCGCCCCCAGCCTGGCTAGCGTCGACGTCCTCGGCTACGGGAGGCAACGGGATGACGCTGCAGGGCAAGGTCGCGCTGGTCACCGGCGCAGGGTCGGGGATCGGCCGGGCGACGGCGGTGCGCCTGGCGCGGGACGGCGCCGCGGTGGTCGCGCTCGGTCACAGCCAGGACAGCGCGGACGACGTCGCCGCGGAGATCCGCCGTGCGGGCGGCACGGCGCTCCCCGTGGCCGCGGACGTCGGGGACGCCGCCGCGGTGCGCGAGGTCTACGCGCGCGTGGAGCGTGAGCTCGGGCGCCTCGACGTGGTCGTGGCCAACGCCGGGGTGAACGGGGTGTGGGCGCCGCTCGAGGAGCTCGAGCCGCAGGAGTGGCAGGCCACGCTCGCCACCAACCTCACCGGCACGTTCCTCACCGTGCGCTACGCGGTGCCGCTCCTCGTGCGGCAGGGGGGTGCGGTCGTCGTCGTGTCGTCGATGAACGGCACCCGGACCTTCACCACGGCCGGCGCGTCCGCGTACTCGACGAGCAAGGCGGGACAGGTCGCGTTCGCGCGCATGGCGGCCGTCGAGCTCGGGCCGCGCGGGGTGCGGGTCAACACCGTGTGCCCCGGCGCCATCGACACCGACATCATGGACAACACCGAGGTCCGCGGCACGCAGGACCTCGGGGTGCCGGCCGAGTACCCGCAGGGGCAGATCCCCCTCACGGGCGAGGAGTCGGGGTCCTCGGCGCAGGTCGCGGACGTGATCGCCTTCCTCGTGTCGGACGGCGCGAGCCACGTCACCGGCACCGAGGTGTTCGTCGACGGGGGCCAGTCGCTCGTCGCGTGACGGCGGCACGGTCACCGCATGCGGGCGATCCGGTCACGGTCCGTCGCGCCGGTCAGCAGCCCCTCGTCCTGGCGCACCCACCGCTGCCCGGTCGTGCGCCGCTCGGCGGGCGTCGTGAACCGGTAGCGGTACAGGCGCGCACGCACCCACCGCGGTGCCGCGCCGTCGAACGGGTCGCGCGCCAGCAGCCGCAGGGTCGGCCCGTCGGCCTCGAGCAGCCGACCCAGGAACGGCACGAACCAGCGCAGCTGCGAGGACGAGCCGAGCGCCAGGAACCACATGCCCCAGTCCAGGCGCAGGTGGTAGGGCGCGTACTGGCGGGGCAGGCGCCGCAGGTCGGTCGGCTTGCCGCGGAACTCGTACTCCCGCCACCTGGCCGTGGCCGGGTCGGCGTCCAGCGTCCCCTCGACGACGACCTCGGTGCGCCGGCGGGTCACCGTGCCGAACGCCCCGTAGGCGTTGACCAGGTGCAGGGGGTTGAACGACGCGTTCATCGCCTGGTGGCGCGAGAGCAGGTTGCGCAGCGGGTGACGGCTCAGCCACAGGCACACCGCACCCACGGCCAGCACGACGACGACGTACCAGAGCGGTGGGGCGCCCGTCGGCACGCCCGCAGCCCGGTCCAGGCCGACGAGCCCGAGCAGCCACGCCCAGGCGTCGTCGTCGATCGCGGAGCACGCCAGCACGATCGTGAGCCAGTTGAGCCACGCGAAGTTGCCCGAGAGCACGAGCCACAGCTGCGTGACCACCATGATCCCTGCGGCCGTCGACGCCACGGGCCCGGGCACGAGCAGACCGAACGGCACGACGAGCTGCGTGACGTGGTTGGCGATCACCTCGAGGCGGTGCACCGGGCGTGGCAGCAGGTGGAACAGGCGGCTGAGCGGCCCCGGCATCGGCTGCGTCTCGTGGTGGTGGTACAGCGCGGTCAGGTCCCGCCAGGCCGGGTCACCGCGGAGCTTGATGAGCCCGGCGCCGAGCTCGAGCCGCAGGACCAGCCACCACAGCAGCACCAGCACCGGCACGGGCGGCGCGACCTCGTCGGAGCCGAGGAACGCCACGAGGAACCCGGCCTCGAGCAGCAGCGACTCCCAGCCGAAGCCGTAGAACACCTGCCCGACGTTGACGACCGACAGGTACAGCACCCACAGGATCCCGAACGCGAGCAGCGGCAGCCACGGCGGACCCTGCTGCGGCAGCCCCGCCACGAGCGTCAGGGCGACGACGACCCCGACCCACCCCACGCCGGCGACGAGCCGGTCCGTGTACCACCGGTGGAACAGGCTGGGGGCCGCACGGAACGGGACACGTGCGGTGAACGCCGGCACGGGCAGCAGGCCGTGCTCGCCCAGCAGCGGGCGGAACTGGCGCAGCACCGCCACGAACGCCACGACGTAGACCGCCGCGACGCCGCGCTGCACCACGTCCCGCGCGACGGTGTACCCCTCGGCGTCGAACCACTCCACCCGCCCGTGCACCTCCCCGCACGCCAGCGCGTCCGCACCTCGTCCAGGCCGTCTGCACCTCGTCCAGGGTGGTCCACCGCGGCACCCGGCGCCCGTCGGCCGGCCGGGGTCAGCCGCCTGCCGCGCGGGGACGTGGACGCAGCAGGACGTCCCCGGCCGTCACGGCAGCGACCCCTGCGGCGTACGCGAGCAGGTCGGTCGCGACGAACGTCGAGCCCAGGACGTACGCGGCCGGAGGCCACGCCGCCACGACGGCCGCGGGCACGGGCGTGAGCTGGGCGAGCTCCACGGCGAGGCACGTGCCCAGGGCCGTCGCGGCGGCGACCTCCGTGCGCGCCGACGGCGCCACCACGAGGACCAGCAGCTGCACGAGCGCCGCGTACAGCGCGCCGCCGGCCAGGTCCGGGGCGAGGCCGTCGCCCCTCGAGACGACGAGTCCCACGACGAGCACCACCAGCGCGGCAGCCGCCGGGCGCGTCCGAAGGCGCGCGGGGCGTCGTGCAGGCGGCGCGCCGGGCGGCGGCGACGCGGGCACGTCGGGACGGTCCGCCGGGCTCAGTGGAGGATCGCGAACCGCTGGTACAGGCGGCGCAGCGGCCGGGGCGCCCACCAGTTCGCACGGTCGAGGATGGTCATCGTCGCCGGCACGAGGAACAGGCGCACGACCGTCGCGTCGACCAGCACGGCGAACGCCAGCGCGAACCCGACCTGCTTGATGACGACCAGGTCGCCCGCGACGAAGCCGGAGAACACGACGATGATGATCGCCGCCGCCGACGTGATGATCCGTCCCGACCGCTGGAGCCCGAGCCGGACCGCCTCGTCCGTCGGCAGGCCCTCGTCGTGCAGCTCCTTGACCCGCGAGAGCAGGAACACCTCGTAGTCCATCGCCAACCCGAACGCGAACGCGATGACGAGCGCGAGCACGTACGTCTCGATGCCGCCGGTCGACGTGAACCCGAGCAGCCCCTCCAGGTGGCCGTCCTGGAAGGCCCACACCAGCACGCCCAGGGAGGCCACGATCGACAGCGCGTTGGTGACCAGCGCCTTGACGGGGATGACGACCGACCCGGTCATGAGGAACAGCAGCACGAGCGTGGCGGCACCCACGATCCCGAGCGCGAGCGGCGCGCGCGCCACGAGCGCGTCGGTGAAGTCGATCTGGGACGCGGCCTGACCCACGACCCACCGGTCGAACGGCGCGTCGAGACCACGGACCTCCCGTACGACGTCCGCGGCCACCGCACCGCCCGGGTCGGCCGTGTCGGCCCGCACGCCGATGACGACGTAGGCGCCCAGCGGAGCCGGTGGGTCGACGGACGCGACGTCCGGGAGCTCGGCGATCTCGTCCGCCCACGCGGTGGCCTCCGCGAGCGAGGCCTCCGCGACGACCGTGACGGCCGGCGACGCCGCCGCCGGGTAGTTCTCCTCGAGGTCCGACACGTACTCGCGCTGCGTCGTGCCCGTCGGGAGCAGCTCCAGGCCGCTGATCCGCAGCTCCATGCCCAGAGCCGGTGCCGCCAGCACCCCCAGCAGGGCGACCGACCCGAGCATCACCCACCACGGGTGGCGCTGCACGCGCCCCGCGAGCGCGGAGAACGCGCCCTCGTCGTGCCGCACGTCCGAGGCGCGTCGCAGACCGGGGACACGCGCGAGCAGACCCGGCTTCGCGAGCCGACGGCCCGTCATCGTCAGCAGCGCGGGGACCAGCGTCACGGCCGTCGCGACCGCGACGAGCACGACCGCCACACCGCCCGCCCCGACGGCCCGCAGGATGTCCGGGCGGAACACCAGCAGGCCCGCGATGGACACCGCGACCGTCACGGCGGAGAACACCACGGTGCGGCCCGCGGTCGCCATCGTCCGCTCGACCGCGGCCAGCACCGCACCGTCACCGCGCCGCCGGCGGCTGCCCGCACCGTCGTCCGTGCCGACCGTCCGGTGCAGCTCCTCCCGGAAGCGCGAGACGATCAGCAGGCCGTAGTCGATGGACAGCCCGAGCCCGAGCACCGTGACGACGTTCACGACGGACGCGTCGACGTCCATGACGTACGTGAGCCCGAGCAGCGCACCCAGCCCGCCCGCGATCGACGCGAGGGCGCCCGCCATCGGCATCGCCGCGGCCAGGAACCCGCCGAACACGACCACCATGATGAGCAGCGCGATCGGCAGGGCCACGACCTCACCCGTGCGCAGGTCCTGCTCGACCTGCTCCGTGATCTCGTCGACGATCAGGTGCTCGGCACCGACGACCCCCTCGACGTCGGGCGCCACGGGGCGCAGCTCGTCGGGCACGTCGCGCAGGCGCTGCTCGACGGCGTCGAGCGCGGCGGCCTGTGCATCGGCGGAGAGGTCCGGCTCCAGCTCGACGACCACGAGGAACCCCTCGCCGTCACGCGCGAGCAACGGGGCCGCCGCCGGGTTCTCGACACCACCGGGCAGGACGAGGGGGTCGATGACGGACACGACCCCGTCGACCGCCGCCAGGTCGGCGCGCACGGGTTCGAGCGCCGGTCCCAGCTCCGGGTCCGCCGGGTCGAGGCCGGACAGGACGAGGTTCACGCTCGGACCGGTCGTCCGCTCGTCGGCGAGGATCTGCTGCCCGCGGGTCGACTCGGTCCCCGGCACGCCCGGCGCACCGGTCGCGACGCGGTCGAACAGGTTCTCGCCGTGCAGGCCCTGCACGGCGAGGGCATAGCCCAGTGCCGTGAGCACCAACCAGACGACGACCGTCAGACGCGGGTGGTGGGCGACGGAGCGACCCAGGCGTGCGAACACGCGGGCCATGCTCGCAGGTCGCCGGGTACCGGCGCATGTCACGGGACCGGTCGGCGGTGTCGCGTGCCGCCGTGACCGCGCGACGGGCACTCCCCGCCGGTGCGTAGGCTCGCAGGCATGGACCTGTTCGACGCGGTCTCCTCGACCGCGCAGGGGCTGCCCGCGCCCGCTGCCGGCGCCCCGCTCGCCGTGCGCATGCGGCCCCGCACCCTCGCCGAGGTGGCCGGCCAGGGTCACCTGCTCGTGCCCGGATCCCCCCTGCGCAGGCTCGTCGAGCCCGCCGAGGAGGGCGCCCGTCGCGCCGTCCCGTCGTCGGTCGTGCTGTGGGGCCCGCCGGGCACGGGCAAGACGACGCTCGCGTACCTCGTGGCCAGCACCTCCGGGCGCCGGTTCGTCGAGCTCTCCGCGGTCACCGCGGGCGTCAAGGACGTCCGCGCGGTCGTCGACGACGCCCGCCGGCGCCTCGCCGCCGACGGGTCCGAGACGGTGCTGTTCATCGACGAGGTGCACCGCTTCACCAAGGCGCAGCAGGACGCCCTGCTGCCGAGCGTCGAGAACCGCTGGGTCACCCTCGTGGCCGCGACCACCGAGAACCCCTCCTTCTCCGTCAACTCCCCGCTGCTGTCCCGGTCCCTGCTGCTGACCCTGCAGCCGCTGACCACGGAGGACGTGCGCGTCCTCGTCGAACGCGCGGTCCGTGACGAGCGGGGCCTCGCCGGCTCCGTCACGCTCGCCGACGACGCGCTGGAGCACCTGCTGCGGCTCGCCGGCGGGGACGCGCGCAAGGCGCTGACCATCCTCGAGGCGGCCGCGGGCGCCGGGCTGTCCGACCGGGGCCCCGGCCTGGACGCCGAGGCGCCCGTCACGGTCGACCTCGCCACCGTGGAGCGTGCGATCGACGTCGCGGCGGTCCGCTACGACCGCGACGGCGACCAGCACTACGACGTCATCAGCGCCTTCATCAAGTCGATGCGCGGCTCGGACGTCGACGCCTCCCTGCACTACCTCGCGCGGATGGTCGCGGCGGGGGAGGACCCCCGGTTCATCGCCCGCCGCGTCGTCATCGCCGCGGCCGAGGAGGTCGGGATGGCCGACCCGAGCGCGCTGCAGACCGCCGTCGCCGCCGCCCAGGCCGTCGCGCTCATCGGGATGCCGGAGGCGCGGATCATCCTCGCCGAGGCCGTCGTGCACGTGGCGACCGCACCCAAGTCCAACGCGGCCTACGTCGGGATCGACCGCGCGCTCGCGGACGTGCGCGCCGGGCGCATCGGTACGGTGCCGCCCCACCTGCGCGACGCGCACTACGGGGGCGCGCAGGCACTGGGGCACGGCAAGGGCTACCGCTACGCCCACGACGCGCCGCACGCGGTGGCGACGCAGCAGTACCTGCCGGACGATCTCGCCGGCACCCGGTACTACGAGCCGTCGGACCGGGGTTTCGAGCGCTCGGTGGGGGAGCGGCTGACACGCATCCGATCGATCCTCGACCCGTCGGAGGGCTCCGCCGCGGGCGAGGGGCCCGGCTGACCGGCTGCGCCGGGCCCGGATGGCGTCGGTCGCCCGCTCGTCGGGTAGTATCGACCGGTCGTCCGCCGCGTGCGGACGGCAGCATCCAGCACCTGGGGCCCTAGCCCGCGGCACCGGCCGTCTCGCGACGACCGGGAGCCCGCACCGTGGTCGGCCCCACGCCCGCCGGAAACCTTTCCGTCCGGACCTCGTCCGGAGCGCGGGTGTGCTCGTCCATCGACACGACAGGAAGTACCACTGTGAGCAGCGTGACCCGTTCGCGTCGCCAGGTCCGCCTGAGCCGCGCGCTCGGCCTGGCCCTGACGCCCAAGGCCGTCAAGCACTTCGAGAAGCGTCCGTACCCCCCGGGCGAGCACGGCCGCGCCCGTCGCCGCACCGAGTCGGACTACGCGGTGCGTCTGCGCGAGAAGCAGCGTCTGCGCGCCCAGTACGCGCTGCGCGAGAAGCAGCTCGCCAAGGCGTACGAGAACGCCCGCAAGGCCCCGGGCCTGACCGGTGAGGCCCTCGTCGAGGACCTCGAGACGCGTCTGGACGCCCTCGTCCTGCGCGCCGGGTTCGCCCGCACGATCCTGCAGGCGCGTCAGACGGTCACGCACCGTCACGTGCTCGTCGACGGCAAGATCGTCGACCGTCCGTCCTTCCGCGTGAAGGAGGGCCAGACGCTGCAGATCAAGCCCAAGTCGCAGGCCACCGTGCCGTTCCAGGTCGCCGCCGCCGGCGCCCACCGCGACGTCCTGCCGGCCGTGCCGGGCTACCTCGAGGTCCAGCTCGAGAAGCTCAGCGCCACGCTGGTGCGTCGCCCCAAGCGCGCCGAGGTCCCCGTGACGTGCGAGGTCCAGCTGGTCGTCGAGTACTACGCCCGCTGACCCACGCCTCACGAACGCCCCGCCGCGCACCCCTGCCGGCGGGGCGTTCGCGCGTCCGGCGCGCACGTCACGCGCGTCGTCGGACGCCGGCGCCCCGGTAGGGTGACGAGGTCCGATCACGGACGTACACGCACGTGGAGGAGAGGTCGGGCATGGTGTCGATCGGTGACGTCGCGGGACTCATCGCCGCAATCGCTTTCGTCGGCCTCGTCGGCTTCCTCGGGTTCGTGTCCCTGAAGGTCGCTGCCGTGCTGGACGAGACGCGCAGCTCCGTCAAGGAGCTGACCGACCACACGCTCCCGATGCTCGACGAGGCCGCCAAGGTCGTCGCGTCGTCCGCGTCCCAGATGGACAAGGTCGACACCGTCACGACCGCCGCGGCGCAGGTCGGGGAGAACGTCTCGGCCCTGTCCTCCCTGGTGACCGCCACCGTCGGTGCGCCGCTCCTCAAGGTCGCGGCGTTCTCGTACGGCGTGCGGCGGGCCCTGGCCGGGCTGCGCACGGGCGGGGCACGGCGATGAGGCGGCTGTTCTGGGTCGGTGTCGGCGTCGCGGTCACCGTCGTCGTCGTGCGGCAGGGGCGTCGCCTCGTCGAGCAGTACGCGCCCCCCGGGGCGGGCGACGCGGTCGACGGCGCCGTCCGCATCGGCCGTGCGCTGCGCGCCGCGCGCGAGGACTTCCGCACCGGCGTCGCCGAGCGTGAGGCCGAGCTGCTCGACGCGCTCGTCGGTGACGTCGACCTCGACACGCTGCGGGCGAACGCGCCGCGGCACCGCGCCGAGCTGCGCGAGACGTTCGGTCGACCCGCACGTGCCGACCTCGCGCGGGACCTGTCCGCCCGGGGCTGGGCGCGCGAGCCCGTCACCGACCCCGACGACGACGCGCAGGCACCGTTCTTCTGAGCGGTCCGCCGCTCCACCCCGGGCTCGCACGCCCGGACCCACCCGATTCTTCCGCCGCTGCGTGGCGGACCGCACACCACGAGGACGACATGCGCACCGCCGAGATCCGCCAGCGCTGGCTCGACTACTTCGCGAGCAAGGACCACGCCATCGTGCCGTCCGTGCCGCTCATCTCCCCGGACCCGTCGATCCTGTTCACGATCGCCGGCATGGTCCCGTTCATCCCGTACATCCTCGGTACGCAGGACGCTCCCTGGCCGCGTGTCGCCAACGCGCAGAAGTGCATCCGGACCAACGACATCGAGAACGTCGGCCGCACGACGCGCCACGGCACGTTCTTCCAGATGCTCGGCAACTTCTCGTTCGGTGACTACTTCAAGCAGGGCGCGATCGAGCTCGCGTGGGGCTTCCTCACGGGGTCGCAGGCCGAGGGCGGGCTCGGGCTCGACGGTGACCGGTTCTGGGTGACGATCTGGGACGAGGACACCGAGGCGGCCGACGCGCTCGTGCGCGTCGGCGTGAACCCGCGGCAGATCGTGCGCCTCCCGCGCGAGGAGAACTTCTGGGACACCGGCCAGCCCGGCCCCGCCGGCCCGTGCGCCGAGTGGCACTACGACCGTGGCCCCGAGTTCGGCCCCGACGCCGTGGGCGGCACGGTCGACCCCGGTGGCGACCGCTACCTCGAGATCTGGAACCTGGTCTTCGACCAGTTCGTGCGCGGCGAGGGCCGCGGCAAGGACTACCCGCTGCTGGGCGAGCTCGAGCGCAAGGCGATCGACACCGGGGCGGGACTGGAGCGCATCGCCTACCTGCTCCAGGGCAAGAACAACCTGTACGAGACGGACGAGGTCTTCCCCGTCATCGAGCGCGCCGCCGAGATGGCGGGCCGCCGCTACGGCGCGGGCGGTGAGGACGACGTGCGGCTGCGGGTCGTCGGCGACCACGTCCGCTCCGCGCTCATGCTCATCAGCGACGGCGTGACGCCCTCCAACGAGGGGCGCGGCTACGTCCTGCGGCGGCTCGTGCGCCGCGCGGTGCGCTCGATGCGGCTGCTCGGCGTGGAGGAGGCGGCGCTGCCCCAGCTGCTGCCGATCAGCCGGGACCTCATGAGCGTGTCCTACCCCGAGGTCGCGCGGGACTTCGACCGCATCTCGCAGGTCGCGTACGGCGAGGAGGAGACGTTCCTGCGGACCCTGACCGCCGGGACGACCATCTTCGAGGGTGCGGTCAGCAAGGCGAAGGCGGGTGCGGGCGACGCCGGCGCGGCGCTGACGGGCGAGCAGGCGTTCGCGCTGCACGACACCTACGGGTTCCCCATCGACCTGACGCTCGAGATGGCGGCCGAGCACGGCGTCAGCGTCGACGAGCAGGCGTTCCGCACGCTCATGCAGGCGCAGCGCGACCGCGCGCGTGCCGACGCGCTGGCGAAGAAGACGGGCCACGCCGACACCAGCGCCTACCAGCAGCTCCAGCAGTCGCTCGCGGGTGAGCACGGCGCGGCCGTCACGTTCGTCGGCTACACCGACACGACCGCGCGCGCCAAGGTCGTGGGTCTGCTCGTCGACGGCGTCCCGGCGCCCGCGGCGACCGCACCGGCCCACGTGCAGGTGGTGCTCGACGTGACGCCGTTCTACGCGGAGGCCGGCGGCCAGCTCGCCGACACGGGCACGATCAGCCTCGAGAACGGCGGCATCGTCGAGGTCGACGACGTCCAGGCACCCGTCAAGGGCCTGTCCGTGCACCACGGCCGACTGGTCGACGGCACGCTCACGCTCGGTGACGCGGGCACCGCGACGATCGACACGGCGCGCCGGCGCGCGATCGCGCGCGCCCACACCGCGACGCACATGGTCCACAAGGCGCTCCGGGAGGAGCTCGGGGACAACGCGACGCAGGCCGGGTCCGAGAACGCGCCCAGCCGGCTGCGGTTCGACTTCCGCTCGGGCGCCTCGGTGCCGGCGTCGTCGCTGTCGCAGATCGAGGGGCGCGTCAACGAGCGCCTGCAGGACGACCTCGAGGTCACCGACCGGACCATGGCGATCGACGAGGCACGGGCGCTCGGCGCCATGGCGCTCTTCGGCGAGAAGTACGGCAGCCAGGTGCGCGTCGTGTCCATCGGCGGCGACTGGTCGCGCGAGCTGTGCGCCGGCACGCACGTGCGCCGGTCGGGCGAGCTCGGCCTGGTCACGCTGCTGGGGGAGTCGTCCATCGGGTCGGGCGTCCGTCGCGTCGACGCGCTCGTGGGGGACTCGGCGTACGGCTACCAGGCCAAGGAGCGTGCGCTCGTGAGCCAGCTCACGGGCCTGCTCGGTGCGCGTCCCGACGAGCTCGGTGAGCGGGTGTCCTCGCTGCTGACGCGGGTGCGCGAGTCCGAGAAGGAGCTCGCCGCGCTGCGGCAGGCGCAGGTGCTGGCGGCGGCCGGGTCGCTCGCGGCCGGTGCGCAGCAGGTCGGCGTGGCCCGCGTGGTCGCGCACGACGCCGGTGAGGTGTCCGCACCGGACGACCTGCGCACGCTCGCGCTCGACGTGCGCGGCCGGCTGGGGGAGTCCTCGCCGGTCGTCGTGGCGGTCGGCGGCGTCGCCAAGGGGCGTCCGGTCGTCGTCGTGGCGACCAACGCCGCGGCGCGCGAGGCCGGTCACCGGGCGGGCGCGCTCGTCCGCGCGGCCTCGGCCGTCCTCGGCGGCGGCGGCGGCGGCAAGGACGACGTCGCGCAGGGTGGCGGCACCGACGCGACCCGCCTGCCCGACGCCCTGGCGGGGGTCGTCGCGGCGGTCCGTGGCTGACGCCGTGACGCCCCGCGACAGGTCCGACGTCGACGCGGTGACGCGTGGCGCGCGCCTGGCGGTCGACGTCGGCACCGTGCGTGTCGGTCTGGCAGCGAGCGACCCGGACGGGATGCTCGCCACGCCCGTCGACACGCTGGCGCGCGCGGCGGGCAAGCCGTCGTCGGCCGCGGCCGACGTGGCCAGGATCGCGGACGAGGCGCGGGAACGAGGTGCGCAAGTGGTGTACGTCGGGCTCCCGCGTCACCTCTCCGGGGCCGAGGGGTCGTCGGCCGGGGTCGCGCGCGCGTACGCTGTCGCACTGGCGCACGCGGTCGGGCCCCTCCAGGTCCGGCTCGTGGATGAGCGGATGAGCACGGTGACCGCACATCACGCGCTTCAGGCGGCCGGCCGATCCGGGCGCCGCCACCGGCAGGTCGTCGACCAGGCAGCCGCGGTGGTGATCCTGCAGCACGCGTTGGACGTGGAGAGGTCCACGGGACGTCGTCCCGGGGAACGGGTCGAGGTGGACCCGGACCGCTCCGCACCGGCGCGCGGGGGCGTTGCGGGTGACGGCACGACGACTGTGGAGTGACGCGCAGGTGAGCAACCAGACGGAGTGGTGGGCCCCGGTGAAGTCGGACGAGAGCGTGACCGAGCTGTTCGGCGGTGACCGTGTCGCGACCGCACCGGGCGGGCCGGAGCCGCGTCGCCGGTCCCGGGCGTCCGGGCGCAAGCGCGAGGAGCGGATGCGCAAGCAGCGCCGCCGCCGCTCGATCTCCGTGCTGATCGTGGCGCTCGTGCTGGTGGTCGGCGCCGTCTACGTGGTGGTCTCCCTGATGGGCGCGTCGCTCTTCGGGGGGTCGGACGACGCGCGGCAGGTGACCGACTACCCCGGGTCAGGGCGGCCGGGTGCCCCGACGATCGTCATCAACGCGGGCGACTCGGGGGCCGCGATCGCCACGACCCTGCACGACGCCGGCATCGTCGCGTCCGAGGACGCGTTCCGCAAGGCCTTCGACGCGAATCCCGACGCCGCCTCCATCCAGCCCGGCACCTACCAGCTCATGCTGGAGATGAAGGCCGAGAAGGCGGTCCAGGCGCTGCTCGACCCCAAGAGCAAGGTGTCGATGAAGGTCACGATCCCCGAGGGGCTGACCGCCGAGGACATCTTCACGCGCATCAGCAAGGTCGCCCTCATCAGCGTCGAGGACATCCGCGCCGCCACGGCCGACCCCGCCGCCATCGGGCTCCCGGCGGAGGCCGGCGGCAGCGTCGAGGGGTGGCTGTTCCCCTCCACCTACCAGATCGAGCCGGGCATGCAGGCGCCGGCGATCCTGGGGCAGATGGTCGCCAAGACCGTCGAGACGCTCAACTCGAAGGGCGTGCCGCAGGACCAGTGGCAGGACGTGCTGAAGAAGGCGTCGCTGATCGAGAAGGAGGCCAAGCTCCACTCGGACCGGCCCATCATGGCCCGCGCCATCCAGAACCGGCTGGACCGCGGCATGACGCTCGACATCGACGCCTCCGTCGCATACGGCCTGGGGATCTCCGGGACGGCTCTGACGCGCGAGCACACGCAGGACCCGAGCAACCCGTACAACACGTACAAGCACCTCGGCCTGCCGCCGACGCCCATCGCGTCGCCCGGGGCGATCTCCATCGACGCCGTGCTCAACCCGGCCGAGGGCAAGTGGGTGTTCTGGGTGGCGATCGACCTGGAGACCGGTGAGACCCGCTTCGCCGAGACGCACGACGAGCACCAGGAGAACGTCGCGCTGCTGCGGCAGTGGCAGAAGGAGAACGGGGGGTGACGGCAGCGCACCGCCGCGCGGCGGTGCTCGGGCACCCGATCGCGCACTCGCTGTCTCCCGTGCTGCACCGTGCGGCGTACGCCGCGCTGGGGCTGGACACGTGGCGGTACGACGCCGTCGACGTGACCGAGGACCAGCTCCCGGGGTTCGTCGAGGGTCTCGACGCGTCCTGGGCGGGGCTGAGCCTGACGATGCCGCTCAAGCAGACGGTCGTCCCGCTGCTGGACCACGTCGAGCCGCTCGCGCAGGTCGTCGGCGCCGTCAACACCGTGCTCGTGCACGGCTCGGGCGCCGCGCGCGTGCTCACCGGCGCGAACACCGACGTGCACGGCCTGGTCGCGGCACTCGGTGAGGCCGGGGTCTCCGGTGGGGTGCGCTCGGCCGGTGTGCTGGGTGCGGGCGCGACGGCGGCGTCGACGCTCGCCGCGCTCGCACAGCTGGGGTGCGCGTCGCCCCGGGTCTACGTGCGGTCGCAGGCACGTGCCGGGGGCCTGTTGCGCGCTGCGCACCGCATGGGCGTCGAGCCGCGCCTGTGCCGGCTCGACGACGCGGCCGGTGAGATCGGCCGGCTGGACGTCGTCGTCAGCACCTTGCCGGCGCACGCCGCGGACCCGCTGGCCGACGGCCTGGCCGCCGAGGTGCGCGGGGCCCTGCTCGACGTGAGCTACGACCCGCGCCCGACGGCGCTGTCCGTCGCGTGGGCACGGCTGGGGGGACGCGTGGTCGGCGGCGAGCGCATGCTGCTGCACCAGGCGGCGGAGCAGGTACGACTCATGACGGGACGCACGGCACCGACCTCCGCGATGGACGCGGCGCTGGGCACGGTCCTCACCTCCGTCAGCGCCTGACCGACCACCGGCCGGGCGCACGTCCGCGAGCACGGCAGCGGCGCTCGCTGTCCTGTCCTTCAGAGTGCGCGGGCGGGTGCCGATGACCTTCGAGGAGGTCGACGGCGGTCTCCGGACGAGGAGGCGTGGGCGTGAAGCAGCTCGGGGAGATCCTGCTGACCGGGGGTCTGGTGACGGAGTCGCAGCTGCTCGCGGCGATGGACGAGCAGACCGCGACCGGGACGTCCCTCGGGCGCACGCTCGTGGAGCTCGGCATCCTGTCGGAGTCCCAGCTCGTGCAGGCGCTGGCCCAGCAGGTCGGCATGGAGTTCGTGGACCTCGACGAGTACCCGGTGGACCGCCGGGCGGTGTCGATCGTCCCGGGCGTCATGTGCCGCATGCACACGGTGCTGCCGATCGCGCTGCGGGACGGTGCCATCGTGCTGGCGACCGCCGACCCCGGCAACGTCGTCGCCGTGGACGACGTGCGGACGGTCTCCCAGATGGCCGTCGTGTCGGTGGTCGCCACGTACGACAACCTCCAGCGCGCCATCGACCGGTACTGCCGCGCCGACGACGAGATGGAGGACCTCAGCCAGGCGTTCGAGGTCGAGAACCGCGAGCCGGAGGTCGACCTCAGCCGCCTGGGTGACTCCGTCGACGACGACGCGCCGATCGTCCGGTACGTCAACCTGCTGGTCACCCAGGCGATCAGCGACCGGGCCTCCGACATCCACATCGAGCCCTCGGAGCACGACCTGCGGGTGCGGTACCGCATCGACGGCGTCCTGCACGAGACGCAGCGCTCACCCAAGAACATCATCGGTGGCGTCGTCAGCCGCGTGAAGATCATGAGCGACATCGACATCGCGGAGAAGCGCAAGCCGCAGGACGGTCGCATGTCCGTCGTGCACAACGGGCGCAAGATCGACCTGCGCGTGGCGACGCTGCCGACGGTGTGGGGCGAGAAGATCGTCATGCGCATCCTCGACAACTCCACGGCGAGTCTCGACCTGCGCGACCTGTCGTTCCTCGAGCACAACTACGCGACGTACCGCGAGTCGTACACCAAGCCGTACGGGATGATCCTGGTCACCGGCCCGACGGGCTCCGGCAAGTCGACGACCCTGTACGCGACGCTCAACGCCGTCTCCAAGCCGGAGATCAACGTGATCACCGTCGAGGACCCGGTGGAGTACCGACTGCCCGGCATCAACCAGGTGCAGGTCAACCCGAAGGCCGGCCTGACGTTCGCCGCGGCGCTGCGCTCGATCCTGCGCTCCGACCCCGACGTCGTGCTGCTCGGCGAGATCCGCGACCACGAGACCGCGCAGATCGCGGTCGAGGCCGCCCTCACCGGCCACCTCGTGCTGTCGACCCTCCACACCAACGACGCCCCGTCCGCCGTGACACGTCTGACGGAGATGGGCATCGAGCCGTTCCTCGTCGGCTCGGCCCTCGACTGCGTGGTCGCGCAGCGGCTCGCGCGTCGGCTGTGCTCGCGGTGCAAGGAGCCGTACACGCCCACCCAGCACGAGTTGGAGGCCGCGCGCTTCCCGTGGGTGCCGGGGGAGCCGATCCCGGAGCTCTTCCGTCCCGCAGGATGCACGGCGTGCTCGCGCACGGGCTACAAGGGGCGCCTCGCGCTGCACGAGGTCATGCGGGTCACCGAGGAGATCGAGCGGCACGCCGTCGCGCACTCGTCGGCGGCCGAGATCAACGCGACCGCCGTCAAGCAGGGGATGCTCGGCCTGCGCGAGGACGGCTGGCAGAAGGTGGCCGACGGTCTGACCTCCATCGAGGAGATCCTGCGCGTCGTGGCCTGAGGGAGTCTGGCGCACGCTCAAGTGCGGACCTGCAGCCGCCGATGTCTTGGCAAGGCCACCGGACGGGTGGCGCTCGCCGGCGTGGAGGACTGCAGTGACGGACAGCTACCCGGGCGGACCCACGCGGCCGCTCCCGCCCTACCGACCCGCGACCGGCGAGCGTCCCCCCGCCGCGGCCGTGTTCCTGCCCGTGCCGTCGCAGTCGACCGAGGCGCGTCCGGCGGCTCCGGGCGTGTTCCAGCCCGTGCCGTCGCAGTCCACCGAGGCGCGTCCTGCCGCTCCCGGTGCGTACCAGCCGGTGCCGTCGCACGCGGCCGAGGCGCGTCCTCCGGCTCCGGGCGTCTACCAGCCCGCTCCGTCGCACCCCGCCGAGGCGCGTCCTCCCGCGGCGTCGGCGTTCCCGGCGCGGCACGCACAACCGGGAGCGACGTTCACGCCGGCGCCGCCGCCCGTACCCCCGTCGCAGCGGGCGCCCCTCCCGCAGCAGCAGACGGCCGTCATGCCCGCCGCCGCTGCGCCGGCACCCGTCGCACCGCGTGCCGCGGCGCCGCAGAAGCAGCGCTCGGGCAACGGGACGCAGCGCCAGGCGGACGACATCGACATCGACGAGGTCCTGCGGGCGATGGTCGACGCGGGCGGGTCCGACCTGCACCTGACCGCCGGCGCCCCGCCGACGGTGCGCATCGCCGGGAGCCTGAAGCCGCTCGACGGCTTCGCGCCGATGATGCCCGAGCCGCTGCGCCGCTCGATCTACGCGATGCTCACGCAGAAGAACCGCGAGAAGTTCGAGGCGAACCTCGAGCTGGACATCTCGCACGCCGTCCGTGGCCTGGCGCGGTTCCGCGTCAACGTGTACCAGCAGCGCGAGTCCGTCGGCGCGGCCTTCCGCGTCATCCCCTACGAGATCAAGGAGCTCCAGGACCTCGGCGTGCCGCCGATCGTCGGCACGTTCGCGGGCATGCCGCGCGGCCTGGTGCTGGTGACCGGCCCGACCGGGTCCGGCAAGTCGACGACGCTCGCGTCGATCGTCGACCTCGCGAACCGCACGCGCGAGGACCACATCATGACGGTCGAGGACCCCATCGAGTTCCTCCACCGGCACAAGAAGTGCGTCGTCAACCAGCGCGAGGTCGGTGCGGACACCCACTCGTTCGCGAACGCGCTCAAGCACGTGCTGCGGCAGGACCCCGACATCATCCTCGTCGGTGAGATGCGCGACCTCGAGACGATCTCCGTCGCGCTGACGGCGGCCGAGACCGGTCACCTGGTCTTCGCGACCCTGCACACGCAGGACGCCGCCCAGACCATCGACCGCGTCATCGACGTGTTCCCCTCCCACCAGCAGGCGCAGGTGCGCACGCAGCTCGCGGGTGCGCTGCAGGGCGTCGTCTGCCAGACCCTCGTCAAGCGGGCCGACGGTCCGGGGCGCGCGGTGGCCACCGAGGTGCTGATCGCCACCCCCGCCATCCGCAACCTCATCCGTGAGGGCAAGACGCACCAGATCTACTCGGCGATGCAGGCCGGCGCCCAGCAGGGGATGCACACGCTCGACCAGCACCTGGCCGACCTGGTGAAGGACAACAAGGTCACCTACGAGGCGGGGCTCGAGGCCTGCCACCACGTCGAGGACTACAACCGCCTCACCGGGCGCTTCTCCGGCGGCAGCCAGGGCATGGCCGGCATGGGCGGCATGGACCCGTACGCGAGCATGGACATGGGGAGCATGTGATGGCCGAGGGCACGAAGACCTTCGAGTACGCGGTCCGCGACCGTGAGGGCAAGATCGTCAAGGGCCGGCTCGAGGCCACCGACCAGGCGGCCGTCGCGAACAAGCTGAAGTCCATCGGCGTCGCGCCCGTCTCGATCGAGGAGGTCTCGACCTCCGGGCTGAACGCCGAGTTCACGATCCCGGGGTTCAAGGAGAAGATCAAGCAGAAGGACCTCGCGATCATGGGCCGCCAGATGGCGACCATGATCGACTCGGGCCTGTCGCTGCTGCGCGCGCTGAGCATCGTGTCCGAGCAGACCGAGAACAAGCCGCTGGCCAAGACGCTCGTGCACGTGCGCAACGACGTCGAGCAGGGTGTGGCGTTCTCGGTCGCGCTCGCCAAGCACCCGGACGTGTTCCCGCCGCTGATGATCAACATGGTCAAGGCGGGGGAGGTCGGCGGGTTCCTCGACCAGGTGCTCGTGTCGGTGGCCGACAACTTCGAGGCGGAGGTCAAGCTGCGCGGCCAGATCAAGTCCGCCATGACCTACCCGGTGGTCGTGTTCGTCATCGCCATCCTCGCGACCGTCGGGATGCTGCTGTTCATCGTGCCGGTGTTCGAGAGCATGTTCTCGGACCTCGGTGGCAAGCTGCCGGCCCCCACGCAGTTCCTCGTGACGCTGTCGCAGGGCCTGAAGTGGGCCATCGGGCCCGTCGTCGCCGGCCTCATCGTGTTCTCGTGGTGGTGGGGCAAGCACAAGAACGACAAGGTGATCCGGCAGAGGGTCGACCCGCTGAAGCTGAAGATCCCGGTCTTCGGCAAGCTCTTCCAGAAGGTCGCGGTGGCCCGGTTCACGCGCAACTTCGGCACGATGCTGCGCTCCGGCGTGCCGATCCTGCAGGCGCTCGACATCGTCGGTGAGACCAGCGGCAACCTCGTCCTGGAGAAGGCGGCGCACTCGGTCCAGGAGTCCGTGCGCGCCGGCCAGTCCCTCGCGGGGCCGCTGTCGATGCACCCGGTGTTCCCGCCGATGGTCGTGCAGATGATGGCGGTCGGCGAGGACACCGGTGCGCTGGACACGATGCTCGAGAAGGTCGCGCAGTTCTACGACCAGGAGGTCGAGGCGACGACCGAGCAGCTCACGAGCCTCATCGAGCCGCTGATGATCGTCGTCATCGGTGGCGTCGTGGGCAGCATGATCATCGCCCTCTACCTGCCGATCTTCTCGATGTTCGACCTCGTGGGGTAGCAGCAGGGTGAGCCGCTGGGCCCTTCGGGTGAAGTCGGTGAAGTGTCCAGGTCGCGCGCTCAAGCCGGTGGGCCTGCTGCCGATGACCAAGGTGCAGCAGTACCCGAACCGGCAGCAGCCGATTTCGCTCGACCCTTCCACTCATCAGGAGCGCAGCATGCTCGCACGCATCCAGCAGGCGAAGGACAAGGACCAGGGCTTCACCCTGATCGAGCTCCTCGTCGTCATCATCATCATCGGCATCCTCTCCGCGATCGCCATCCCGGTGTTCATCAGCCAGAGCCGCAAGGCCGTCGACCAGGCCGCCCAGGCGGACGTGTCGGCGATCGCCAAGCAGGCGGCGACGTACTTCATCGACAACGACGCGGACCTCACCGTCGTGGCGACGGCCGGTCAGTACAAGTTCACGAGCGCGGACATCACCGCGACGTCGGAGCCGATCATCGTCCCGATGAGCGACGACGAGTTCACCGTTGAGATCACGCCGGCAACCGGTCAGGACGGCACGAACTACACCGTGACGCTGACCTACGACGGTGGCACCGAGGGCGACGACGCCACGATCGCGTACAACGCCGCGACCGGCATCTCCGGCCCGACGCCGGCGGCCGGCGCCGGCGGCTGACCCTGAGTCACTAGCAGCACCGGTGGGGCGGGGGACGACGTCCCCCGCCCCACCGGCGTCCGACCAGCACGACCCCCAGGCACCGAGGAGACGTTGATGGCGAGCAGCCCCGCCCCCCGGGACGGTCGTGACGACGGCATGAGCCTCGTCGAGGTCCTCATCGCCGCCGTCATCCTCGGCATCCTCGCCAGCTCGGTGCTCGGCATCATCGTCCAGACGCAGTCGGCGCACGTCGACAGCCGGTCCCGGACCGCTGCCGCGAGCCTCGCGGCGCGGGAGATCGACCTCATCCGCGAGGAGTTCGGCAGCAGCACCACGGCGCCGCTGGACCTCGCCGACGACGGCGTCGTCGTCAACGAGCACCCGCTGCCCGGGCAGGCCGCCGGCCAGCCGCTGCGCATCGACTCCCAGCAGTACACCGTCAGCCGGTCCACCGCCTGGAACGTCACGGGCCCCGGCTCCTCGGCGTGCGAGGGAGGGTCCCTCGTGGACCACCCGACGCTGTCGGTCTCGGTGACGGTCACGTGGCCCCACATGGGCTCGACCAAGCCCGTCGTGACGCACACCCAGCTCGCGCCGCCCAAGGGCACGGGCGTCTCGAGCACGCAGGCCTTCGCCGCCGTCAAGGTCGTCGACTCCGACGGCGCGGTGAACCCCGGCCGCACGGTCCGGCTCTCCGGCGCCGGCGGGACCATGTCCGCCCTGACCGACGCCGCGGGCTGTGCCGTCGTGGCCCTGAGCCCCGCAGCGGCTGGCACGGCGTACACCGCGACCCTCACGGACACCGGGTACGTCGACGTGTCCGGCGTCGCGAACCCCTCGAAGAGCACGGGCTCCGTGCGCCCCGGCCAGCTCAACACGGCCGTCACGTTCGCCTACGACCGCGCCGCGACCCTGCGGGTCCGCGTGCTGGACGACGCCGGCAACCCCTACGACGCCGCGGGCCTGCCGCTCACGATCGTGTCCACCGAGTCCGCCGGGTCGTCGGCGTCACGCTCGGTCGTCGCCACGGGAGCGATCACCGAGGTCACGGACCTGTGGCCCACCCGGCACGGCGCGTACTTCGGGTCGGCCGCCCCCGCGGCCGGCTACCCCACGGTCGACGTTGGTCCGGGCCAGACCGGTCAGGTCGACGTCGTCCTGACGATGGCGACCGGCGCCGTCGCCGGCCTGCCCCCGGGTGCCGACCGCGTCATCGCGGTCCCCGGCACGGCGGCCTGCACCGACGCGGCGGCGCGCGAGGTGCCCGTCGGCGGATTCTCGATCATGCCGGGCACCTGGTCGTTCTACGCCTTGGGGCCCGCCTTCGACTGCAGCGCAGGGCCGGCGTCGGTGTCCCTGGTCGGTGGCGACAACGGGGACGTCGTCTTCGGACCGACGACCCTGCGGGCGACGGGCGTCCCCGCGGGCGGCACCCTCTGGGCGGTCCACGCGTCGCGGGCCCCGGGGCTGAGCACGTGCGCCGCAGGCACCCCGTACGCCGCCCTCGCGGTGAACGTCGACGCGGCCCGCACCGCGCCCGTCGACCTGGCCGCGGGCGACTGGTTCGTCTACCGCACCGACGGCCCGGCGAACGGCACGTGCCTGTCGACGCCGCGCAACGCCTACCCCCGCAACGTCGCCCACGGCGCGGCCACCACGTTGGCGTGGACCGACCAGCGGCCCACGGTCGGCTTCACGGTGCGCAACGTCCCTAGCAGCACGGCGCTCGGCAGGGCCTACCGGATCATCGTGTCGACCGTGCCCCAGACCTGCTCCACCAATACGACGACACCGGGCGGCGCGACCCAGCTGGGCGCAGCCGACAGCGCCACCGTGACCGGCTCTCTCGAGCAGGGGACGTACTACGTGTACCGGCAGCGGACGTCCGGCGGCAGCGGCAATCGCTGCACCAGCAGCCCGACCAACCCCGTGGTGCTCCCCGGACCGGCCGCGGCCTACTCGCTCGACTGGACCACCGGGGCGGTGACGGCACCGTGAGGCTGCTGCGAGGGCGTGCACGCGACGCCGGGACGACCATGACCGAGCTGGTCGTGACCATGGTCATCCTGTCGATCGTCGTGATCGCGACCACGACGCTGACGATCGGCTTCGAACGCACCACCGCCGAGAACGTCAAGCGGCAGGACCAGATCGACGCGGGCCGCGTCGCCGTCGAGCGCATGACGCGCAACCTGCGCGTCGCCGTGAAGCCGAGCCAGCTCTCGGCGTCGTGCGCGGGGTGCGTCGCGGACGCGTTCGTCTCCGGGAACCGGTTCGGCGTGCAGTTCTACGCCAACCTCGACAACGCCAACGGTGCCGTCGGACCCAGTCGCGTCACCTACACGGTCGGCACCGTCGACGGGGTCCAGGGCGTCCTGCTCGAGAAGCTCCAGGTGCCCGACTCGGCGACACCCACGACCAGCGGGTGGAACTACTGCGACGCCGAGGCGCCCACCGCGACGGCGGCCTGCAAGGCGCGGCTCACGGTGCGCCGGCTCGCCACCGGGATCATCACCACCGGGACGGCCCTGTTCAGCTACTACGACGAGAACGGCGCCCCGCTGCCCGTGACGGGCACCGGCCTGACGGCCGACGACCTGCAGCGCGTCCTGTCGATCGAGCTGACCGTCGAGGTCGGGTCACCCGGTGCGATCCGGCCGGCCTCGACGACCTACGTCCAGCGCGTCCTGCTCTCCAACTCCCACGCCCTGCTGCGTCCCGACCCCGGAGCGACCCCGTGATGCGACGACTCGGCGCACGCCGCCGGCTGCCGACGACCGACAGGGAGGAGGGCGCCGCCCTCGTCCTGGTCATCAGCTCGATGATGGTGCTGACGATGCTCGCGCTCGCCGCGCTGGCCTCCACGATCACGAGCACCAAGCTCGCCCGCCACACGCAGGACTACCAGGCAGCGGTCGCCGCAGCGCAGGCCGGTGTGGAGGACTTCATCTCGCGGCTCAACCGCGAGGACGGGTACGGGTCGGTCTACGACTGCACCAACCTCGCGTGGCGTGGCCCGACCACGGCGACCAACCCGTGCGGCTGGACCAGCACGACGCCCGTCGGGTGGCTGCCGGTCGAGCCCGGGCAGACCGACCCCGACGCCGCCTGGTTCCACTACTCCGTCGACGCCTCCCGCAAGACCACCGAGGGCGCGATCACCCTGACGGTCACCGGCCGGGTCAACGGCGTGTACCGGACGGTGCAGACCTCGGTCGGCAAGGGCGGCTCGACCGACTACGTGTACTACACCGACTTCGAGTCGGGGGACCCCGCGAACGTGAACCTCTACCCCCCGTCGACCACCAGCGGGTGGAGCACCGCGAAGCGCAACGCCTGCGGCATCAACGGCTACGAGCGAGCCCTCTACTGGTGGAAGAAGGACGCCTCCAACCGGACGCGCGAGTACTACGGCTGCACGGAGATCCGCTTCGCCGGTGGGGACGTCCTGTACGGCGAGGTCCGCACCAACGACACGATCTACAGCGACTACCGCGCCGGCAGCACGGTCAAGCCGTCGTTCATCGACACCGTCACGACGGCCGACGAGCGGTGCAAGAACCCCGGCAACAACAACACGCAGTGGGAGGACAACTGCCTGCGGCCGGACAGCGTCGCCAACTTCAACGGCAAGACACCCCGGTACGGCACACCGGAGTACCTGCTCGACACGTCCGCCGAGTTCGCGGGACACCCGGGCTGCCACTACTTCGGTTCGACGCGCGTCATCTTCCGTAGCAACGGCCGCATGACGGTGTGGAACAAGACCGTGAACAACAACGCCACCCCTCCGGTCGCGGTGGCGGGCCCGGACGGCACGATGCCGTCGTGCGGCACCCTGGCGCAGCTCGACAGCCCCGCAGGCGCCGACCTGGAGGTCCCGGACGAGATGGTGATCTACACCGCCGCGTCCTCGGCCCTCATGCGCGAGTGCCGCGCGGGGGAGATCGGCGGGCCGCTCGGCAGCGAGCTGCCGCTGGGTGAGTACACGGGACAGGCCATCAACTCCGGCGCCACGTTCACGCGTGACACCAACATGACCGAGGCCACGAAGCTCTGCGCGCGCGGCAACCTCTACGCGGAGGGGATCGTCAAGGGCCGGGTCACCCTGGCCTCGGAGGAGTCCGTCATCGTCACCGGTGACCTCGTTCTCGCCGGAGGACGCGACGCCGGCTCGCCGGACCTCCTCGGCCTCGTGGCGACCAACGCGGTCGAGGTCTTCCATCCCCGGATGCAGACGGTGACGTCCTCCCGGAGCTGCGGCTACTCGTCCTGCGGTCCCTGGGGGTGGTCGTACAGCGGTGAGTCCGAGCACCCCGGCGAGTGGCCCAAGCGCTACGCCGATCCGACGACAGGTGCCCACGAGCCCGCCCACGGCGTGCAGATCGCCGGCTCGATCCAGACGCTGCAGCACTCGTTCCTGGTGCAGAAGTACACCGTCGGCGGCGACCAGGGCACCCTGTTCGTCTACGGGTCGATCGCCCAGCGCTGGCGCGGCGCGGTCGGCCAGGAGAGCACGTCCGGCTGGACGACCGTCCAGAACGGGTACACCAAGCTCTACAAGTACGATGGGCGGCTGAAGTTCGCGACCCCGCCGTACTTCCCGCGATGGGCGAACTCCCAGTGGGACCTCACCTACACCGGTGAGGTGCCCACCCCGCAGAACGTCAAGAACGGATAGCGCATGACGCTGCACGTCGCGGGTCTTGCGCTCGTCGGTCTCCTGGGTCTCGTCGTCGGGTCCTTCCTCAACGTCGTCGTCTGGCGCGTCCCGCGCGGCGAGTCGGTCGTCGCGCCGCCGAGCGCGTGCCCGCGGTGCGAGGCCCGCATCGCCTGGTACGACAACGTCCCCGTCGTCTCGTGGCTCGTGCTGCGCGGCCGTTGCCGGCGGTGCGGGGCGCCGATCAGCGCCCGGTACCTCGTCGTCGAGCTCGTGACCGGGCTCCTGTTCGTCGCCACGGCGCTGGTCATCGGCTGGAACCTCGCACTGCCCGCCTTCCTGTACCTCGCGGCGATCTCGGTCGCGCTGGCGGCCATCGACATCGACGTGCACCGCCTGCCCGACGCCATCGTCCTGCCGTCGTACCCCGTCGCGGCCGTCCTGCTCGCACTCGCGTCCTGGGACGTGGGCGTCGGCTACGACGGCGCCGCCCTGCTGCGGGCCGCCGCGGGCGGCGCCGCGCTGTTCGTGCTCTACCTGGCGCTCGTGCTGGCCCACCCGCGGGGCATGGGCCTCGGCGACCTCAAGCTCGCCGGCGTCCTGGGGATGTACCTCGGCTGGGTCGGGTGGGGTGCGCTCGCCGTCGGGGCGTTCGCGGCCTTCCTCCTGGGTGGGGTGTTCGGCATCGTGCTGATGCTCGTGGGACGCGCCGGACGCAAGACGAAGGTGCCGTTCGGGCCGTGGATGCTGGTCGGCGCGGCAGTCGGCGTCGCCGTCGGGCAGCCGGTGGCGGACTGGTACGTCGCGCTGGCGCTCTGACGTCGCTCAAGTCGGACCCCCGTCCGGCCGATAGTCCAGTCGTGCGCATCGCCGACGGAAGGACTGTGACGTGGCCGCCTCGCGGGTGATCGGGCTGGACATCGGATCGACGATGGTCCGAGCCGCCGAGATGGAGTTCGGCAAGGGCACGGACATGGCCAGGCCGTCGACGCTGGTGCGGTACGCCGAGGCGCCGCTGCCGGCAGGCGCGGTGCGCGACGGTGAGGTGACGCAGGCCGAGGTCGTCTCGACGACGCTGCGCCAGCTGTGGGCCAAGGCGAAGTTCGGGACGAAGGACGTCGTCATCGGCGTCGGCAACCAGCGGGTGCTCGTGCGTGAGTTCGACCTGCCGTGGCTCCCGGACAACCAGATCAAGCAGGCGCTGCCGTTCCACGTGCAGGGCGTCCTGCCGATGTCCACGGACGACGCGCTGCTCGACTTCCTGCCGATCTCGGAGTTCGAGGGCCGTTCCGGACGCACGCTCAAGGGCATGCTCGTCGCCGCGCAGCGCGACACGGTCAACACGAACGTCCTCGCGGTCGTCGGCGCAGGACTGCGTCCCACGATGGTCGACCTCAACGCCTTCGCGCTGCTGCGCTCGGTGTGCCGCGGCGAGCTCGCGCACCGCACCGTGGCGGTGGTCGACGTGGGTGCCAACCTGACGCACGTGGTCGTGTCGCAGGGCGGGATCCCGCGCCTGGCGCGCACCCTGCCGGCCGGCGGCCAGGCGGTCACCGACGCGGTGTCGGCGGCGGCGGGGATCGGCCGTCTTGAGGCCGAGGACGCCAAGCGGGCGCTGGGGATCGGCTACAACGGCAGCGGTGACGCGACCGTCGCGGCGCAGGCCGTCAACGAGTCGGCTCAGAAGCTCCTGGAGGCCGTCCGCGGCACCATCGGCTTCTACTCGAACAGCAACCGCCAGGCGCCGGTGGAAGCCGTGCTGCTCACCGGGGGCGGCGCGGACCTGCCCGGCTTCGGGCAGTACCTCGCGACGCTCGTGCGCCTCCCCGTCCAGGTGGCCGACGTGCTCGCCGGCGTGCGGGTGCGCAAGGGCAGCCTCCCCCTCACCAGCGGCGGCGCCTCGGTGGCCGCGCTGCCGATCGGTCTCGCGTACGGAGTCGCCGCATGAACGCCGCCCTCGCCCCGGCCAGCCCGTCGACGGTCCAGGACGCCCAGCCGTTCACGCGGGTGCCGCAGGTCAACCTGCTGCCGCCCGACGTCGCGGCCGCGCACGGTCTGCGGGCGGTCAAGCGCTGGGCGCTGCTCGCGCTCGCGCTCGTCGTGCTCGCCGTCGGTCTCGTCTACGCGATGTCGTCGTTCGAGCTGGCGCAGGCCCGCAGCGACCTGGTGACCGCACAGGACCAGACGGCGCGTCTGACCGCCGAGCAGGCGCAGTACAGCGAGGTGCCGGTCGTCCTCGGTGAGCTCACGGACGTGCGGTCGACACGGCAGCTCGCGACGTCGACCGAGGTGCTCTGGAAGCCCTACATCGAGGCCATCCGCGCCGCTCTGCCCGAAGGTGGCGAGCTGTCGGGCCTCCAGGTCAGCGGCGCCACCCCGGTGCTGCTCGCGACGGGGCCGGCGGACGTGCTGGCATCGCAGGCGATGGGCCAGATCATCCTCACGGCCACGACACCCACCGTCCCGAACGCCGCCGACTGGACGGACGCGCTGAGCGCGGTCGGTGGCCTGATCGACGCCCGCGTGCAGACGGTGACGCAGGAGGGCGGCTCGGAGGCCGGCCCCGGCGGCTACACCGTCACGATGACGATGCAGTACGACGAGACCGCCCTGTCCGGCCGGTTCGCTGCGACGGAGGAGGACTGATGGGTACGCGACTCTCCACCTGGATCGGCGGGACAGCGGTCGTCGCCGTCCTGATCCTGCTCGCCGCGTGGTTCCTGCTGCTCTCGCCGCTGCGCGAGGACGCCGCGAGCGTGCGTGCGCAGGTCGAGACCACCGAGCAGCAGAACGACCTGCTCGAGCTGCAGGTCGCCGGCCTTCGCGCGGACTTCGCCAAGCTGCCCGAGTACAAGGCCGAGCTCGAGACGCTGCGGGTGGGCGTCCCGCGTGCGCTCGACTCGTCGCCGTTGCTGCGGGAGCTCGACGCGCTCGCCGTCGCGAGCGGGGTGCAGCTCCTCGACGTCGCGTTCATGGCGCCGGTGGAGGTGGTCCCCGCGGGTGCGGTCGCGCCCGCCGCGGTGCCCACGGAGCCGGTCGAGGGCGCTGCGGACGAGGCGGTGGACGGCGTGGCGCCGGTCCCGGCCGCGCCGGCGGGCCCGACGGCCCCGCGAGGCCTCGTCGGTGTCGACCTGAACCTCACGGTGTCGGGGAACCCTGACGCCGTCGGCGCCTTCTTCACCGGGCTGCAGGACGGGTCCTCGCGGTTGCTGCTCGTGACGGGCTTCGACCTGTCTCGTCAGGACGCCCAGGGGGCGTCGGACGGTCAGGCGGCGGTCGTCGCGGGCGACCTGCGGGCTGCCGTCCGTGGGACGGTCTACGTGCTCCCGTCCCGGACCGCAGCGGCGGACCCCGCAGCCGCCCCCGCCGACGGGGCCGCGGCGGACGCCGGAGGGGCCGTCAGCAGCTGACAGCAGCCTCGCACCGATCGCCCGCGCCGCGGGGAGCGTCGACTCCCCGCGGCGCGGTCGTGCCCGGCGCGCGCCGTCCACACCCCGACCCGGTCGCACGACCTGCCGACCTGCCGTGAAAGGATCGCCCCCATGCTCCGATGGTTGACGTCCGGTGAGTCGCACGGTCCCGCGCTCGTCGGCATCCTCGACGGTCTGCCCGCCGGTGTGCAGGTGCAGACCTCCGACGTCCAGGCCGCGCTCGCGCGGCGTCGTCTCGGGTACGGGCGCGGTGCCCGCATGAAGTTCGAGCAGGACGCGGTGCGTCTGCTGGGCGGCGTGCGGCACGGTCTGACGCAGGGCGGTCCGGTCGCGATCGAGGTCGCCAACTCCGAGTGGCCCAAGTGGGCCGACGTGATGTCGGCCGACCCGGTGCCGCCCGAGGCGTTGACGGTCGACGCCGGCACGGGTGATGCGCGGGAGATCGCCCGCAACCGGCCGCTGACGCGACCCCGCCCTGGCCACGCGGACCTGATCGGCATGCGCAAGTACGGCTTCGACGACGCGCGCCCCGTCCTCGAGCGCGCGTCCGCACGCGAGACCGCCACGCGCGTCGCGCTGGGGACCGTCGCGGCGGCGTTCCTCGAGCAGGTCGCCGGTGTCCGACTCGTGTCGCACGTCGTCGCCATCGGTCCGGTCGCGGTGCCGGACGGGGCGCCGGCGCCGACGCCCGACGACGTCGCGGCGCTCGACGCCGACCCGGTGCGGTGCTTCGACCCCGCGACGAGCGCGGCGATGGTCGCCGAGATCGACCAGTGCCACAAGGACGGCGACACGCTCGGCGGCGTCGTCGAGGTGCTCGTGCACGGGCTGCCGTCGGGCATCGGCACCTACGTGCAGGCCGACGGGCGCCTCGACGCGCGCCTCGCGGCCGCGCTCATGGGCATCCAGGCGATCAAGGGCGTCGAGGTCGGTGACGGGTTCCGCACCGCGACCCGCCGCGGCTCGCAGGCGCACGACGAGATCGAGCGGGACGCCTCGGGGCGCATCGTGCGGCGCACCAACCGCGCGGGCGGCATCGAGGGCGGCATGTCGAACGGCGAGGTCGTGCGCGTCCGCGCCGCGATGAAGCCGATCTCGACCGTGCCCCGCGCGCTGGCCACCGTCGACACCGCCACGGGGGAGCCGGTGACGGCCCACCACCAGCGGTCGGACGTGTGCGCGGTGCCGCCGGCGGCCGTCGTCGCCGAGGCGATGGTCGCGCTCGTCGTCGCCCAGACGCTGCTGGAGAAGACCGGCGGCGACAGCGTGGCCGAGGTGCGCCGCAACCTCGAGGCGTACCTGGCGGCGGTCCCCGAGCTGCTCGCCTGACGCGGCTCGTCCGGCGTCGAGCGTCGGCTGTCGAGCGAGCGGCGTCGAGCGCCCGGCCCGTGGACCGCGCGTGGCTCCGCGCGGAGCCGGACTAGGCTGCCGCCGTGCCCCGTCCCACCCCTGCCTCCGGACCCCGCGTCGTGCTGATCGGCCCGCCCGGCGCGGGCAAGTCCACCGTCGCCGCCGCGCTCGCCCAGCGCTGGCAGCTCGCGCCGCGCGACACCGACACCGACGTGGAGACCACCGCGGGCAAGTCCGTCGCCGACGTCTTCGTCGAGGACGGCGAGCCGCGCTTCCGCGCGCTCGAGCGCGCGGCCGTCGCGGCCGCGCTGGACGAGCACGACGGCGTGCTGGCCCTCGGCGGCGGCGCCGTGCTGGACCCGGGCACGCGGGTGCTGCTGCAGGCCTACCGCGAGGGCGGCGGCGTCGTCGTGTTCCTCGACGTGAGCCTCGCGCACGCCGCACCGCGCGTCGGGCTCAACCAGTCGCGCCCGCTGCTGGTCGGCAGCCCGCGCGCGCAGTGGCAGGCGCTCATGGACGCCCGGCGTCCGGTCTACGAGGAGGTCGCGACGGTGCACGTGTCGACGGACGGGCTGCGCCCGGTGGAGGTCGCCGAGATCATCGAGTCGAGGCTCCGCGACCAGCGCGTCTCGGAGACCGGCGCATGAGCGGCCAGTCCGTGGTCACGGTCGCGGGGGAGCAGCCGTACGACGTCGTCATCGGCCGTCACCTGCTCGGCCACCTGCCGGCGGTGCTCGGCGACACGGTGCGCCGCGTGCTCGTCGTCCACCCGGCGGCGCTCGCCACGTCGGCCGAGACCGTCCGCGAGGACCTCGTCGCGCACGGCTACGACGTTTACCTCGCCCAGGTCCCGGACGCCGAGGAGCAGAAGACGGCCCAGGTCGCGGCCTTCTGCTGGGGCGTGCTCGGCCAGGCGGACTTCACGCGGTCCGACGCGGTCGTCGGGCTCGGCGGGGGAGCGACGACCGACCTCGCGGGCTTCGTCGCGGCGACGTGGCTGCGCGGCGTGCGGGTCGTCCAGGTCCCCACCACCGTCCTCGGCATGGTCGACGCCGCGGTCGGCGGCAAGACCGGCATCAACACGGCCGAGGGCAAGAACCTCGTCGGGGCGTTCCACCCCCCGGCCGGGGTGCTGTGCGACCTCGCGTCGGTGGAGTCCATGGCGCCCTTCGACTTCGTCGCGGGGCTCGCGGAGATCGTCAAGTGCGGGTTCATCGACGACCCGCGGATCCTCGAGCTCGTCGAGGAGAACACCGCCCTGCTGCAGGACCCGGTGGCAGCCGCGTCCTCACCCGTGCTCGCCGAGCTCGTCGAGCGGGCCGTGCGGACCAAGGCCCGCGTCGTCGGTGAGGACCTGCGCGAGGCGGGGCTGCGCGAGATCCTCAACTACGGGCACACGTTCGCGCACGCGGTCGAGCAGGTCGAGCGCTACCGGTGGCGCCACGGCGCGGCCGTGTCCGTCGGCATGGTCTACGTCGCCGAGCTGGCGCGGCTCGCCGGGCGGCTCGACGACGACGTCGTCGAGCGCCACCGCAGCGTCCTGACGTCCCTGGGGCTCCCGACGACGTACCGCGGGGACCGGTGGGAGCAGCTCCTGACGGCCATGCGCCGCGACAAGAAGACGCGGGGGGACCTGCTGCGCTTCGTCGTCCTCGACGGCCTGGCGCGCCCGTCCCGCCTCGAGGGCCCGGACCCGACCCTCCTGGCAGCCGCCTACGCCGAGATCTCGACGACCCCGGAGCCGTCGACAGGCATCCTCCTCTGACGCTCTCACCCATGGGCGGTGAACCGTCCACAGGCAAGGGAGCGGTCGCGCCGGCCCACAGGTCGCCCTCGTGGTCCGTCAGGTCGCCTCCGGGTGCAGCAGGTTCGGGTCCGTGGCTCCCACCGTCGACCGCACCTGGACCCCGCCCGCCGCAGCCAGGCGATGCGGCGTCTTCACCCGTGCCGAGGCCGTCGCGGCGGGTCTCACCGAGGACCAGGTGCGCCACCGCATAGAGTCGGGGGCGTGGCGGCGGGTCTGTGGTGCCGGGCTCGCACTCGCCTCAGCACGGCGCGACCCGTGGCTCGACGCGCACGCCGCCACCGTGACCTGGCCCGGTGCGACACTCGCGCTCACCAGCGCGGCGCTGTTGCACGGCATGCCGGTGCCCGACGACGGCCGCGTGCACGTGGTCGTCACGGGACCCCGCGCGCGGCGCGGCCGACTGGTCCCGCACCGGCACGTCCTGGCACCTGAGGACCGGGTCGTCCTGCGTGGGGTGCACGTCACCGGACGCGCCCGCACGGCGGTCGACTGCCTCGGGTCGCTGGACCGTGCCGATGCCGCCCGCCTGCTCGCCTGGGTCGGGACCCGCGGGATCCTCGGCGCGGACGACCTCGACAGCTGGGTGGATGCCCACCCCGGGCACCGGGGCAACGCGCAACGCACCTGGTGCGCCGACCGGCTGCGCAGGGGCGCCCTCAGCGTCGCGGAGGAACGGCTGCACTGCCTCCTGCACAGCGCGGGCGTGACGGGCTGGGTGGCGAACGCGTCGCTCCTCGACACCCTCGGCGTCCCCGCTGTCGTGGACGTGTGGTTCGCCGACGTCCGCCTGGTCGTCGAGATCGACGGCCGCGTCGCGCACGGGCCCGACCGGTTCCAGGACGATCGCACGCGCCAGAACCTGCTCGTGGGCGCCGGGTGCACGGTTCTGCGCTACACCTGGCACGACGTGACCCGCCGGGCCGGCCACGTGCTCGCCCAGATCCTCGAGACCCGTCGACGGCTGCACACGCCTCGGTGAAGGAGAGAATCCCCGGCAGGATCTGCCCGGAGTCCTCTCTCTCACCGTCAAGGGCATCGGATGAACAAGTGTCAGGGCTTGTTCGGTTCAGTACAAGGTGCGAGGCTTGTGTCATGTTCGTCATGACGATCGACCAGCGCGGGAGCCGGCGCGGCACCGACCGGGTCCCCGAGCTGCTCGCTGCGCTCGCGGGGGTGCCCGTCGTGCGCGGCTTCGAGCGGACGGTCGGCGACGAGGTCCAGGGTGTGCTCGACGACCCCGACGTGGTCGTCGACACCGCGCTGCAGGTGCTGCGCGACGGTGGCTGGAGCGTCGGGATCGGCGCCGGCGTCGTCGACGAGCCCCTGCCCGCGTCGCCGCGTGAGGGAGCAGGGCCCGCCTTCGTGCTCGCCCGTGAGGCCGTCGAGGCGGCGAAGAGCCGTCAGCGACCGGTGCCGCTGGCGGTCCGCGGGGCGGATCCGCAGGCCGCCGCCGACGCAGACGCGGTACTCGTGCTGATCGGAGCGGTGGCGAGCCGGCGCACGGCAGCCGGGTGGGACGCCATCGACGCGGCCCACGCCGCGGACGACGCCGGCCAGGACGTCGTGGCGCGCACGCTCGGCGTGTCGCAGCAGGCGGTGAGCCAGCGGCTGCTGACCGCGATGTGGGCCGAGGAGCTCGCCGCGCGCCCCGCTGCGGCGCGTCTGTTGACGCGCGCCGCCGGCTGACGAGAGGGTCGGCGGCGTGCACCCTGCCCTCGTGGCCGGCATCTGGGCCGGCGCCCTGCTCGTCTCCTCCGCGGGCGGCTGGTTCGTGACCCGGCTGGTCCTGCGCCTCGCGTCGCGCTCGCGGGACGCCGGACGGCGCCGCACCGGGCACGGCCCCGTCCTCCTCGAACGCCTGAGCGTGAGCGACGGCCCCGAGGGGGAGGGGGCGCAGATCGTGCTGCGCGGCGGCACCTGGATCGGGGTTCTCGAGCGGCTCGCGGTGACGGGGAGCCTCCTGGTGGGCGTGCCCGAGGGCGTCGCGGTCGTCGTGGCCGTCAAGGGCCTCGGGCGCTACCCCGAGCTCCGTGAGAACCCCGGGGCGTCCGAGCGGTTCGTCATCGGGACCCTCGCCTCGCTGCTCTGGTCGGCGGTCGTCGGCCTCGCCGTCACGCGCCTGCTGCTCTGACGGGCCGTCACGGGCGCTAGGATGGTCGACGGCCTGCGGCCGGTCCGTGCACCTCGTGCGACGGTCCGGCCGGGCACAGCGAGTCTGACGGGGCGGGCACCGGGTGCCCGCACGACGGCTCCGTGGCCGGCAGCCGTCCTGTGGGGCGCTGTGCACCGGACGCGCCGCACGGCGCGCACCCACCACCGACCGGGAGAACGACGCTCGTGGCGACCACCAACGACCTGAAGAACGGCATCGTGCTGCGCATCGACGGCCAGCTCTGGACCGTCGTGGAGTTCCAGCACGTCAAGCCCGGCAAGGGCGGCGCGTTCGTGCGCACCAAGATGAAGAACGTGCTGTCCGGCAAGACCGTCGACCGCACCTTCAACGCCGGTGTGAAGGTCGAGACGGCCAACGTCGACAAGCGCGACATGCAGTACCTCTACAAGGACGGCGACGACTTCGTGTTCATGGACACGGACACGTTCGACCAGCTCAACGTGCCGGCGGCCACGGTCGGCGACGCCGCGAACTTCATGCTGGAGTCGCAGACGGCGCTCGTCGCGACCAACGAGGGCGTGCCGCTGTACGTCGAGCTGCCCCCGTCGGTCGTCCTCGAGGTCACGTACACCGAGCCGGGCCTGCAGGGCGACCGCTCCTCGGCCGGTACCAAGCCGGCGACGCTCGAGACCGGGTACGAGATCCAGGTGCCGCTGTTCCTCGAGGCCAACACCAAGGTCAAGGTCGACACCCGCGACGGGTCGTACCTCGGCCGCGTGAACGACTGACGTGGGCGCCCGGACCAAGGCGCGCAAGCGCGCGCTCGACGTGCTGTTCGAGGCCGAGCAGCGGGGCCTGGACGTCCGCGAGCTCCTCGCGAAGCGTGTCGTGGAGCCGGGTACCGAGGCCTCGCTGCCCCAGTACGCGGTGGACATCGTCGAGGGCGTCCTCGCGCACGGCGAGCGCATCGACGAGCTCCTCGCGACGCACGCGCACGGCTGGACCGTGGCCCGCATGCCCGCGGTCGACCGTGCGCTGCTGCGCCTCGCGACCTGGGAGATCCTGTGGAACGACGACGTGCCGGACGCCGTCGCCGTCGACGAGGCGGTCTCGCTCGCGCGTGAGCTGTCGACGGACGACTCGCCGGCCTTCGTCAACGGCCTGCTGGGTCGCCTCGTCGTGCTGAAGCCGACGCTGCTCGCCTGACTCGGCGCACCACCCGTCGACGACGCCCGAGCACCCTCACAGGTGCTCGGGCGTCGTGTCGTCGAGGGCCCCCGGCGAGACCCGTAGCGGTCGGGAGACGAGGTGCACGCGTCTCCTCGGCAGCCGGGCCTCCGCCCGGGGCGCATCGCCGCTGACCGCGACCATGCCGTTCGAGATCCGCGGCTGCGGACGCGCCCCGCGCACGGGCAGGCCGCGAGCGGGCCGCCCCACGAAGTTGCCCTGCGCCTGCGGGACGCCCAGCTCGACCAGCATCTGCAGGTCACCGGCCGACTCGACGCCCTCGGCGACGACGTCGAGCCCGTGGTGCTCGGCCAGGGCGACGATCGCCCGCACCGGCCCGGCGCCGCGCGGCGTGCGGACCTCCCGGACGAACGAGCGGTCGATCTTGAGCACGTCGACGGGCAGCCGCGCCAGGCGAGCGAGCGAGCTGAAACCTGTCCCGAAGTCGTCGAGCGCGATGCGCGCACCCCGGGCCCGCAGCTCCGACAGCACCGGTACGGCGGCCGCCGTGCGCAGCATCGTGCTCTCGGTGATCTCGATGGTCAGGTGCTCCCACGGGCCGCCCGACCACGCGGCGTCGATGCGCTCGAGCACGTCGTGCTCGTGGAGCTCGCGTGCCGAGAGGTTCACGGCGACGGGCATGTGGTGCCGGTCGAGCGCGCGACGCGCCTGGCGGATCATCGACCTGCCGATCGGGACGATGAGGCCGCTCTGCTCGGCCAGCGTGAGCCAGTGCTCGGGCAGGATGAACTCGTCGCCGTCGTGCCAGCGCGCCAACGCCTCGAGCCCGACGACCTCGAGCGTGCGGGTGTCGACGATGGGCTGGAAGTAGGCGGTGATGCGGTCCTCCTCGACCGCGCGCTCCAGGGCGGCACGCAGGCGCCGCGTGTCCTCGGCACGGGCCCGCAGCGCCGGGTCGAAGACCCGGTGGCCCGACTTCGTCCGCTTGGCCTCGAGCATCGCCGCGTCCGCGTGCCGCAGCAACGCGTCGGGGTCGACGATGTCGCTGGGGTTCCAGGTGGCGACGCCGCAGGTGAGGGCCGGGCCGGCGACCGTGCCGACGCGGGCCCCGAAACCGCTGCGGATGCGGCGGGCGAGGTCCGCGAGATCGTCGTCTCCCGGTGCGCGACACACGATGACGGCGAACTCGTCGCCGGCGAGCCTGGCCACGTAGGTGTCGTCGTCGACCCAGGTGCGCAGGAAGTCGGCGGTGCGCCGCAGGAGGTCGTCGCCTGCCGCGTGGCCGTCGCGGTCGTTGACGTCCTTGAAACCGTCGATGTCGCAGTAGACGACCGAGACCCGGGTGCGTTCGACCGCCGCCCGCTCGAGCACCTCGAAGAGGTGCGTGTCGACCGCGCGGCGGTTCGGCAGGTTGGTCAGGGTGTCCGTGACGGCCGCCCGGGCGAGGCGGTCCGTGAGCGTGTAGCGCTCCGCGGCGGTGGAGACCACCAGCCCGAGGTCGATGAGGAACGTCCGCTCGTGGGGGAGCAGGACGTCGGGGTCGGCGGGGAACAGGTCGGCGACGTAGCGGTCGCGCTGCAGAGGGCGCAGCGAGCCCTCGATGCTCGCATCGCCCAGGACCTCCCGTGCGGCGTCCCTCGCCTGCAGGAGCAGCGCGTCCGCGTCCCGGTGGAACCAGGCGCTGTTGGTGACGGCCGAGAGGGCGTCGCGCATGAGCTCGCGGCGCAGCGCGGTGAGCTGCGCGCGGCGCAACCGGGCCGAGGCGAGCCACTCCAGGCCCACGGCGAGCGGCAGCGGCCACAGGCTCGCCAGCAGCGCACCGGCCGGCTGGTCGCTGAGCAGGATCCCCGTGCTGAGAGTGGCGAGCGAGAGCCCGGCCGCGGAGACCAGCAGCCAGCCCAGCGGGTTGAGCCGCACGGTGCCCAGCGCCGCCACGACGTACCCCACGACGATGCCGAGGACGACGAACAGCAGCGCGACCGCCACCGGCCTGCCTGTCGGGACCCGTTCGGGGGCGTCCGTCGGCCCGAACGTGTGGAACCACAGGAGCGCGCGCAGCACCAGGACGAGGGTCGCGGCCGTCACCCAGGGGCGCAGCCGCGGTCCGGCGCTCCCGAGCGCGCGGGTGGCGGGCAGGCAGAGCAGCGCGACGACGCCCACGAGCTGACCGTGGAGGAACGAGAGGGCCTCGCGGGGCTCGGCCCCGGTGACGACGCCGTGCAGCCCGGCCACGAGCACGAGGCCGGCCATCGCGACGGAGAGCGCGAGCGACCAGGTCGAGCCGTCGGAGCGCAGGGCGCCGCGCCACCAGACCCATTGGAGCACGCAGAAGCCACCGACCAGACCGGCAGCGAGGAACTGCAGGACGGTGGTCCACAGGGGGACGTCGCCGAGCATGTGGGGTACATCGGCGCACATCAGGGCCGACATGAACTCCCGACCGGGTGACGGTTCACCCACCCGGACGGACGCGTGCACGAGCGTGCTGCGCGTCACGTACCGCTGCGCGGGCCCGTGTCGCGCGGGCCGGTAGGCTGACGCACGAGCAATCTCCCTTTAAGCCCGTCCTGTGAGGCGGGGAAGGAGTCGCACGCATGAGCACTGGCACACCCGCGTCCGGGCACGGACGTTCCGCACCGCAGACGTCGCACGAGCCCGTCGGGACGACCGTCCTGGGCGCCGACGACGTGGCGCGCGCGCTGACCCGCATCGCGCACGAGGTGGTGGAGCGCAACAAGGGCGTCGACGACGTCGTCCTGCTGGGCATCCCGACGCGTGGCCTGCCGTTGGCACGTCGTCTCGCGCAGCGCCTCGAGCAGGTCGAGCACGTCCCTGCGGACCAGCTGGTCGGCAGCCTCGACGTCACGATGCACCGCGACGATCTCGCACACCAGCCGACCCGGACGATCGGCGAGACGTACGTCCCCGGCGACGGCATCGACGGCAAGGTCGTGGTCCTGGTGGACGACGTCCTGTACTCGGGCCGCACGATCCGCGCCGCGCTGGACGCGATCAGCGACCTGGGACGGCCCCGCGCCGTGCAGCTGGCCGTGCTCGTGGACCGCGGGCACCGCGAGCTTCCGATCCGCGCCGACTACGTCGGCAAGAACCTGCCGACGGCGACCGCCGAGCGCGTGCGGGTGCTCCTGGCGGAGACCGACGGCGAGGACCGCGTCGTCATCGAGGGAGGCGCACGATGAGGCACCTGCTCTCGGCCGCCGACCTCGACCTCGACCAGGCGGTCCTCGTCCTCGACACGGCCGGCCAGATGGCCGCGACGCAGGCCCGGGAGATCAAGAAGCTGCCGACGCTGCGCGGACGCACGGTCGTCAACCTCTTCTTCGAGGACTCCACCCGCACCCGCATCTCGTTCGAGACCGCGGCGAAGCGGCTGTCGGCCGACGTGATCAACTTCTCCGCCAAGGGCTCGAGCGTCTCGAAGGGCGAGTCGCTCAAGGACACGGCCCTGACGCTGCAGGCGATGGGCGCGGACGCCGTGGTGATCCGGCACCAGGCGTCGGGGGCCCCGCACACCCTGGCGCACTCCGGCTGGACGCACGGTGCGGTCGTCAACGCGGGGGACGGGATGCACCAGCACCCCACCCAGGCGCTGCTCGACGCCTACACGCTGCGCCGCCACCTCGTGGGCGACGGCGGTCGCGCCGACGTGACGGGCCGCGACCTGGCCGGCGCGCACGTCGCGATCGTGGGGGACGTGCTGCACAGCCGCGTCGCGCGTTCCAACGTGCAGCTGCTGCGCACGCTCGGCGCGCGCGTGACCCTCGTCGCGCCGCCGACCCTCGTGCCCGTCGGGGTCCACGCGTGGCCGGCCGAGGTCTCGTACGACCTCGACGACGTGCTCGCGACCGGTCCGGACGCGGTGATGATGCTGCGGGTGCAGCGCGAGCGGATGTCGGGCGCCGGTGGCGGCTTCTTCCCGAGCCCGCTGGAGTACACCCGCGGCTACGGGCTGGACGCCCGGCGGCTCGCGCTGCTGCCCGACCACGCGGTCGTGCTGCACCCCGGGCCGATGAACCGCGGGCTCGAGATCTCGGCGGACGCGGCCGACTCGCCCCGCGCGGTGATCGTCGAGCAGGTCGCCAACGGCGTCGCTGTCCGCATGGCGGTGCTGTACCTGCTCCTCGCGGGCGGCGACACGCCGCGCGGGCGCGACGACGGCGCCGGACGGACCGGGGACGGGCAGGAGCGCACGGACGTGCGCACGGACGAGACGAGGGTGCACGCGTGACGACGTATCTGCTGACCGGGGCGCGCCCGCTGGGCGGCGACCCGACGGACGTGCTCGTGGCCGACGGCGTGGTCGCCGCGCTGGGCGCGGAGGCGTCGCGGGGGAGCGGCGCGCACGTCGTCGACGCCGACGGCCTGGTGCTGCTGCCCGGTCTCGTCGACCTCCACACGCACCTGCGCGAGCCGGGCCGGGAGGACGCCGAGACCGTCGAGTCCGGCACCCGGGCCGCTGCGCTCGGCGGCTTCACGGCGGTGCACGCGATGGCGAACACGACACCGACGCAGGACACCGCGGGCGTGGTCGAGCAGGTGTGGCGCCTCGGGCGCGACGCCGGCTGGTGCGACGTGCACCCCGTCGGCGCCGTGACGGTCGGGCTCGCGGGGGAGCAGCTCGCGGAGCTGTCCGCGATGGCACGCTCGGCCGCCGCCGTGCGGATCTTCTCCGACGACGGCAAGTGCGTGCACGACCCGGTGGTGATGCGCCGCGCGCTCGAGTACGTGAAGGCGTTCGACGGGGTCGTGGCGCAGCACGCGCAGGAACCGCGCCTCACCGAGGGGGCGCAGATGCACGAGGGTGTCGTGTCCGCGGAGCTCGGGCTCACGGGCTGGCCCGCCGTGGCGGAGGAGGCGATCGTGGCGCGGGACGTGCTGCTCGCCGAGCACGTCGGCTCGCGGCTGCACGTGCTGCACCTGTCCACGGCCGGGTCCGTCGAGATCGTGCGGTGGGCGAAGGCCCGCGGCATCGACGTCACCGCCGAGGTGACGCCCCACCACCTGATGCTGACGGACGACCTCGTGCGCGGCTACGACCCGCGCTTCAAGGTGAACCCCCCGCTGCGCACGGCCGACGACGTCGAGGCGGTCCGCCAGGGCCTGGCCGACGGCACGATCGACACCGTGGGCACCGACCACGCGCCGCACCCGCGGGAGGACAAGGACTGCGAGTGGGGCGCCGCGGCGTTCGGCATGACGGGGCTGGAGACGGCGCTGTCGGTCGTGCAGGCCGTCATGGTCGACACCGGGCGCCTGACCTGGTCCGACGTCGCACGCGTCATGTCGGCAGCGCCGGCGAGGATCGGGCGCGTGCCCGGGCACGGTCGGCCGATCGCCGTCGGCGAGCCCGCCAACCTCACGCTGGTCGACCCGGCCGCGCGCCGCGTCGTGGTGCCCGAGGAGCAGGCCACCGCCAGCGTCAACTCCCCGTTCGCGGGCCGCGAGCTGCCCGGCCGGGTCGTCGCCACGTTCCTGCGCGGCCGTGCCACGGTCCTCGACGGCGCGCTGGTCGAGCACGGCGCCGCCGTCGAGCGCGGAGCACACGTCTGATGCGGGTCTGGCTCTCCGTGACAGTCCTGGTCGCGATCGCGCTGCTGGGGCTGTGGGGCATGCGGCGCGGGTGGCGGGCCCGTGCCCGGCGCACGGCGGTCCTCGTGCCCTCCCTTCCCGACGTACCCGCGGCGCCGGGCGCCCCGCGTACGGACGACCTCGAGGCCGTGTACGTGTCGTCGACGCGCGCGGGCGACTGGCTCGACCGCGTCGTCGCCCACGACCTGGGGGTGCGCAGCCCGGCGCGCGTGCGCGTCCACGCGGACGGCGTGCTCGTCGCCCGCACGGGTGCGCACGACGTGTGGGTGCCCGCCGGTGCGTTGCGCGCCGTCGGTACGACGAGCGGGCAGGCCGGCAAGTTCGTCGGCCGTGACGAGCTCGTCGTGCTCACCTGGGTGCCCGATGCCACATCGGGTGCCGCCATCGACACCGCGCTGCAGGTGCGCCACGACGACGCACGCCCCGCGCTGCTCGCCGCCGCGCGTGCCCTGCTGGCAGCGCCCACCGACACCGACACGGCGCCGTCCGCGGCGCAGGAGGAGCAGGCATGAGCGACGCGATCCTCGTCCTCGAGGACGGCCGCACGTTCGTCGGGCGGGCCTACGGGGCCACCGGACGGACCGTCGGCGAGATCGTCTTCAACACCGGGATGACGGGCTACCAGGAGACCCTGACGGACCCGTCCTACCACCGGCAGATCGTCGTGATGACGGCGCCGCACATCGGCAACACCGGCGTCAACGACGAGGACCCCGAGTCGACCCGGATCTGGGTGGCCGGGTACGTGGTGCGCGACCCCGCGCGACGGTCGTCGAGCTGGCGTGCGCGCCGGTCCCTCGACGAGGACCTCGTGGCGCAGGGCGTCGTCGGGATCAGCGACGTCGACACGCGCGCGCTCACGCGGCACCTGCGCGAGCGCGGCGTCATGCGTGCGGGCATCTTCTCGGGCGACGCTCTCGTGCGCCCCGAGGGGGAGCGCCGCCCCGTGGACGAGCTCGTCGACGAGGTGCTCGCCGCGCCGCAGATGGCCGGCGCCGACCTCGCCGGCGAGGTCAGCGTCGCCGAGCCGTACGTGGTGCCCGCCCTGGGACCGGACGGCGCGCCCCTCGCGGAGCCGCGCGCACGCGTGGCCGCGGTCGACCTCGGCATCAAGTCGATGACGCCGCAGCGCATGGCGGAGCGCGGCATCGAGGTGCACGTGCTGCCCGCGACGTCGGCCATCGAGGACGTGCTCGCGGTCGGTCCCGACGGCGTCTTCTTCTCGAACGGTCCCGGCGACCCGTCCGCGGCCCGCCACGAGATCGACGTGCTGCGCGGCGTGCTCGACCGTCGGATCCCGTTCTTCGGCATCTGCTACGGCAACCAGCTGTTCGGCCGGGCGCTCGGCTTCGGCACGTACAAGCTGCGCTACGGGCACCGCGGGGTGAACCAGCCCGTGGTCGACCGGACGACCGGGAAGGTGGAGATCACGGCCCACAACCACGGGTTCGCCGTCGACGCACCGCTCGACGCCGAGACCGCCGCCCCCTTCGACGGCGGTCGCTACGGGCGCGTGCGGGTGTCGCACGTCGACCTCAACGACGACGTCGTCGAGGGCCTCGAGGCGCTCGACCTGCCCGCCTTCTCCGTGCAGTACCACCCCGAGGCGGCGGCCGGCCCGCACGACGCGGCCTACCTCTTCGACCGCTTCCTCGACCTCATGACCACGCACCGCGACGGCGCCGGCTCGACCCCGGACGCCGCGACCACCGGAAAGGGCGCCGCCTGATGCCCCGTCGCGACGACCTGAAGTCCGTCCTCGTCATCGGCTCCGGCCCGATCGTCATCGGCCAGGCCTGCGAGTTCGACTACTCCGGCACGCAGGCCTGCCGCGTGCTGAAGGAGGAGGGCCTGCGGGTCGTCCTCGTCAACTCCAACCCCGCCACGATCATGACCGACCCCGAGTTCGCGGACGCGACGTACGTCGAGCCGATCACGACCGAGGTCCTCACGACGATCATCGCCAAGGAGCGGCCGGACGCGATCCTGCCGACCCTGGGCGGGCAGACTGCGCTCAACGCGGCGATCGCGCTGGACGAGGCCGGCGTCCTGGAGAAGTACGACGTCGAGCTCATCGGCGCGAACATCGCGGCGATCCAGAAGGGTGAGGACCGCCAGGCGTTCAAGGAGGTCGTGGCGGTCTCCGGCGGGGAGTCCGCGCGCTCGGTGATCATCCACACGGTCGACGAGGCGCTGCTCGCGGCCGAGGACCTCGGGTACCCGATGGTCGTGCGGCCGTCGTTCACGATGGGCGGCCTGGGTTCGGGGCTCGCGTACGACGAGTCCGACCTGCGGCGCATCGTCGGTCAGGGGCTGCACTACTCGCCGACCACCGAGGTGCTCCTGGAGGAGTCGATCCTCGGCTGGAAGGAGTACGAGCTCGAGCTGATGCGCGACAAGCACGACAACGTCGTGGTCGTGTGCTCCATCGAGAACGTCGACCCGGTCGGTGTGCACACCGGGGACTCGGTGACGGTCGCGCCGGCGCTCACGCTGACCGACCGCGAGTACCAGCGGCTGCGCGACATCAGCATCGCGGTGATCCGCGAGGTCGGCGTCGACACCGGTGGCTGCAACATCCAGTTCGCGGTGCACCCCGACACCGGGCGCGTCATCGTCATCGAGATGAACCCGCGCGTGTCGCGGTCCTCGGCGCTCGCGTCGAAGGCGACGGGCTTCCCGATCGCAAAGATCGCGGCGAAGCTGGCGATCGGGTACACGCTCGACGAGATCCCCAACGACATCACGCGCTCGACGCCCGCGTCGTTCGAGCCCACGCTCGACTACGTCGTGGTCAAGGTCCCGCGCTTCGCGTTCGAGAAGTTCCCGGCCGCGGACGACACCCTGACGACGACCATGAAGTCCGTCGGCGAGGCCATGGCGATGGGCCGCAACTTCACTGAGGCGCTCGGCAAGGCGATGCGGTCGCTCGACAAGAGCGGCTCGACGTTCCACTGGGACGGCGAGCCCGCGACGGGTGAGGAGCTCGAGGCGCTGGTCGCGTCGATCTCGCGGCCCACCGAGCACCGCCTCGTCGACGTGCAGCAGGTGCTCCGGGCAGGCGTGTCGGTCGACGACGTGTACGCGCGCACGGGGATCGACCCGTGGTTCCTCGACCAGGTGCAGCTCGTCAACGAGGTCGCGCGGGCCACCGCCGACGCGCCCGCGCTCACGGCCGACGTGCTGACGCACGCCAAGCGGCACGGGTTGTCGGACACGCAGGTCGCGGCGCTGCGGCAGTCCAGCGAGGACGCGGTGCGGCGCACGCGCTGGGCGCTGGGCGTGCGGCCGGTCTACAAGACGGTCGACACGTGCGCGGCCGAGTTCGAGGCGCGGACGCCGTACCACTACTCGTCGTACGACGAGGAGACCGAGGTGCGTCCCCGTGAGCGGCCGGCGGTCCTCATCCTGGGCTCGGGCCCGAACCGCATCGGGCAGGGCATCGAGTTCGACTACTCGTGCGTGCACGCGGCGCTGGCGCTCAAGGGCGAGTACGAGACCGTCATGGTCAACTGCAACCCCGAGACCGTCTCGACGGACTACGACACCTCCGACCGCCTCTACTTCGAGCCGCTGACGTTCGAGGACGTCCTCGAGGTCTACGAGGCCGAGCTCGCGGCCGGCCCGGTGGCGGGGCTCATCGTGACGCTCGGCGGCCAGACGCCGCTGTCGCTCGCGCAGCGCCTGTCCGACGCGGGCCTGCCGATCCTGGGCACCCAGCCGGAGGCGATCGACGCCGCGGAGGACCGGGGGGAGTTCGGTGCGGTGCTCGCGGCCGCGGGCCTTCCTGCTCCCGCGTTCGGTACCGCGACCAACCTGGAGGCGGCGCGTGAGACGGCGCGGCGCATCGGGTACCCCGTCCTCGTGCGGCCCTCGTACGTGCTCGGCGGGCGCGGGATGGAGATCGTCTACGACGAGGCGCAGCTGACCGAGTACGTCGATCGCGCGATCGCCGAGCAGCTGGGCGGCGACCGCGGCGGCAGCCTGCCGCCGCTGCTCATCGACCGGTTCCTCGACGACGCCATCGAGATCGACGTGGACGCCCTCTACGACGGCACCGAGCTCTACCTCGGCGGCGTGATGGAGCACATCGAGGAGGCCGGGGTGCACTCCGGCGACTCGGCCTGCGTGCTCCCGCCCGTGACGCTGTCGGTGGCGGAGCTCGCCCGGATCCGTGAGTCCACGGAGGCGATCGCGCGCGGCGTGGGGGTGCGCGGGCTCCTCAACATCCAGTTCGCGCTCGTGTCCGACGTGCTCTACGTGCTCGAGGCCAACCCGCGCGCGTCGCGCACCGCGCCGTTCGTCTCCAAGGCCACGGGCGTCTCGCTCGCCAAGGCCGCAGCGCTGGTCATGACGGGACGGTCGATCGCCCAGCTGCGGGCCGACGGGGTCCTGCCCGTCGAGGACGCGAGCGTCGTCGACCTCGACGCGCCGATCGCGGTCAAGGAGGCGGTGCTGCCCTTCAAGCGGTTCCGCACCGCGGACGGCACGGTCGTCGACACCGTGCTGGGTCCGGAGATGCGCTCGACGGGCGAGGTCATGGGCTTCGACGTCGACTTCCCGACGGCCTTCGCGAAGTCGCAGGCGGCGGCGTTCGGGGGACTGCCGACCAGTGGCCGGGTCTTCATCTCGGTCGCGGACCGCGACAAGCGCTCCATCGTCTTCCCCGTGAAGCGGCTGGTGGAGCTCGGGTTCGAGATCCTGGCGACCGAGGGCACGTCCGCCGTGCTGCGGCGCAGTGGCATCGTGGCCCGCATCGTGCGCAAGCACTCGGCGGGCCGGGGGCCGGACGGTGAGCCCACCGTCGTGGACCTCATCTCCTCCGGTGAGATCGACATGGTCGTCAACACCCCGTCGGGTCAGGGAACGCGCGCCGACGGCTACGAGATCCGGGCGGCCACCACGGCCGCCGACAAGGCCATCGTCACGACCGTGCAGCAGCTCGGCGCGGCCGTGCAGGCGATCGAGGCGCGGCAGGCGGGTCCCTTCACCGTGACGAGCCTGCAGGAGCACGACGCCGCGGCGGCGGCACGGCGGGCCGCGCGGAGCGCGGACGTGGTCGTGTGACCGCGGTCGCGTTCGGCGCTCGCCTGGCCGCAGCCATGGATGCCCACGGGCCCCTGTGCGTGGGCATCGACCCGCACGCGTCGCTCCTGGCGGACTGGGGCCTGCCCGACGACGCCGCGGGGGTGCGGGAGTTCGCACTGCGGGTCATGGACGCCGTCGCGGGACGCGTGGCGGCCGTCAAGCCGCAGGCGGCCTTCTTCGAGCGCCACGGATCGGCCGGGGTGGCCGTGCTGGAGGAGGTCGTGGCCGCGGGCCGCGAGACCGGCACGCTGGTCGTGGTGGACGCCAAGCGCGGGGACATCGGTTCGACGATGGGGGCGTACGCCGACGCGTTCCTGCGGGACGGCTCGCCCCTTGCCGGCGACGCCCTGACCGTCTCGCCGTACCTGGGCTTCGGGTCCCTGGATCCGGCGGTCGACCTCGCACTGGCCACCGGCCGGGGCCTGTTCGTGCTGTGCCTCACCTCGAACAAGGAGGGCCACGAGGTGCAGCACGCCCGCATGCAGGACGGCGCGAGCGTCGCGGCCATGGTGGCGGCGCGGGCAGCGGCGATCAACGCGGACGCGTCGCCGCTCGGTTCGGTCGGGCTGGTCGTCGGTGCGACGGTGGGCGACGCCGCGGCACGGGCCGGCGTGGACCTGCTCGGTGTCAACGGGCCGCTGCTCGCCCCGGGCGTCGGCGCGCAGGGCGCAGGGAGCGCCGAGCTGGCGCAGGTCTTCGGTGCTGCCAGGCGGCAGGTGCTCGCCTCGTCCAGCAGGGGAGTCCTGCGTGCCGGGCCTGACGTCGGTGCGCTGCGGGCAGCGGCGCTGCGGGCGGGCGTCGACGCGGGGTCGGCGCTGCGCTGAGGTCGGCGCGGCCACGGGCCGTGGTGAGGACGCGACCGTGACCACGGCCGGCTCGGTGGCGCCTCTCCAGCGAAAGATAACGGAACCTAGCGCCACCAAATCGCGCCCCTCACGCCACGGAGGGGCGCCTCACGGCGCCCGGCCTCGAAGACCGCCGGCGACGGGGTGTCGGTGCAGGTCGCTAAGGTGCGGGCCGTGGTGGACGTGACCGTGGGGCAGGCCGTGGGGCGGTACCTCGGCGCGCTGGGGGACCGGCACCCGAGCACGGCGCGCGCCTACCGCTGGGCGCTGCGCGACCTGGCCGACACGCTGGGGGACGAAGCGTTCGGCGCTGTGACGGGGGGCGACGGCCTGGGCCTGTGGCTCACGTCGCCGACCGGGAGCGGGCGCGAGCCCTCGGCGGCGTCCGTGCGGCAGCGGGCGACCGCCGCACGCGGGCTCGTGCGGTTCGCGGTCGAGGCCCGGCTGCTCGACCCCGCGACCGCGGACGTCGCACAGGGGGCGCTGCGCCGCCCCGCGACGCCGCCCGTGCTGCGCGACACGGCACCGGCCCGTCTGCTCCTCGCGCGGGCGGCCGGCAGACGCCCTCACGGGGTGTCGTGGCACGTCTGGGTCCGCTTCCGGGCGCACGTGCTGGCCCTCGCGGACACGGGCGCGCCTGAGCGCGACCTCGGGTCCGCACGCCTCGCCGACCTGGGGGAGGACCAGGTGAGCCTGACCCTCGCCGGGACGCGCTACGCCCTCGGAGAGCCGACCCGGCACGCCATGGCCGCCTGGCTCGCATCCCGTCGTGACCTCGTCGCGACGCTGCAGGGCAGCCCGCCGCCCCAGCTCTGGGTGCGCGCGCACCCCTCGGTCCACCCGCGGACCGGGGTGGTCGCCGCGGTGGGGATGCCGATCACGGGGCGCGGGCTGCGCAAGGCGTTCCAGGACGTGGTCGCCGCCCTGGTCGACGACGACGCCCGGCTGCGCAGCTGCACAGTGGCCCACGTCCGCGCCCTCGCGCCGGAGCCGGCGGCCCTTCCGTGACGGTCTCGACCGGTCCCGTCGCACCCTCGCCGTGGGGCGCGGGACGGCCCTACGGAGCGGCGTCGGCGCAGGTCGCGCGACGACACGCGGCCTCCCGCGTTGCCGAGCGGCATCCTCGTCGCTAGTTTCGTCTTCAGATCCCGCGCATCGGCGACAAGGATCTCCGGCCCAGTGACGAGAAGGTGACGCGCGTGGCTCTTCCTCCGCTGACTCCCGAACAACGAGCCGCCGCGCTCGAGAAGGCCAAGGTCGCGCGGCATGCGCGCGCCGAGGTGAAGAACCGCCTGAAGTACTCGCAGGGCTCCCTCTCGGAGGTGATCGAGCAGGGCCAGCAGGACGAGACGATCGGCAAGCTGAAGGTCGCCGCCCTGCTGGAGTCGCTTCCCGGTGTGGGGAAGGTCAAGGCCCGTGCGATCATGTCCGAGATCGGCATCTCGGAGACGCGCCGGGTGCGTGGCCTCGGCCCGCACCAGGTCAAGGCGCTCGTCGACCGGTTCGGCTGAGCGTCCCGTAAGTCCACGGCGCCCCGTCCGAGCCCGGACGGGGCGCCGCTTGCGTGTCCGGAGCCGTCCGGACAGCTCACCCCGGATCTGGAGCGGTGCACCACCCATGACGACCACGCCGGCACGGCTCACCGTGCTCGCCGGACCGACCGCCGTGGGCAAGGGGACGGTCTCGGCCGACATCCGCGCCCGGTACCCCCAGGTCTGGCTGTCCGTGTCGATGACGACCCGCGAGCCGCGACCCGGAGAGGTGGACGGGCTGCACTACCACTTCGTGACCCCCGAACGCTTCGACGAGATGGCGGCGAGGGGCGAGCTGCTCGAGTGGGCCGTGGTGCACGGTCGCAACCGCTACGGGACACCGCGGCGGCCCGTGGTCGAGCGGCTCGAGGCCGGGGAGCCGGCGCTGCTGGAGATCGACCTGCAGGGTGCGCGGCAGGTACGGCAGTCGATGCCGGACGCGCGCTTCGTGTTCCTCGCCCCGCCGTCGTGGGACGAGCTGGTCCGCCGGCTCGTCGGACGGGGGACCGAGGGCGAGGAGGAGCGGGAGCGCCGCCTCGCCACCGCCCGGGTGGAGCTCGCGGCGGAGTCCGAGTTCGACCACGTGGTCGTGAACGACGACGTGCACCGCGCGACGGACGAGATCGTGCGCCTGATGGGCGTCCGCGTCTGACGACGCACCCGCCGGGTACCCCGGACCGGGTACCATAGGGCTCGACTGCGCCGCGCGCTGCCCGATCTGGACCACGGGCCACAGCCCGCGGCGCCTGCGAATTCGCACCACTCTCCGACAGGACGGGAGTCCTCCGTGTCCGGAACCGTTGCCGCCCCCACGGGCATCACCGACCCGCCGATCGACCGCCTGCTCGAGCGCGCCGACTCCAAGTACGCGCTCGTGCTGTTCTCCGCCAAGCGCGCGCGGCAGATCAACGCCTACTACGCGCAGCTGAACGAGGGCCTGCTCGAGTACGTCGGGCCGCTCGTCGAGACGCGCCCCCAGGAGAAGCCGCTGTCGATCGCGATGCGCGAGATCGACGCGGGCCTGCTGACGTCCGAGTCGGTCCCGGAGGCCTGAGGCCTCGACCCATGCGCATCGTCCTCGGCGTCGCGGGCGGCATCGCCGCCTACAAGGCGGTGCTGCTGCTCCGGCTCCTGCGCGAGCAGGGTCACGCCGTCCGTGTGGTGCCGACGCGCGCGTCGCTGGAGTTCGTCGGGCGGGCGACCTGGGAGGCCCTGTCAGGGGAGCCCGTCACCACCGACGTCTTCGAGGACGTCGACCAGGTCGCGCACGTGGCCGTCGGCAAGGGTGCGGACCTCGTCGTCGTGGCGCCCGCCACGGCCGACCTCCTGGCCCGCGCCGCGGCGGGCCGGGCGGACGACCTCCTGACCGCGACGATGCTGGTCGCACGCTGCCCCGTGCTGCTCGCGCCCGCCATGCACACGGAGATGTGGGAGCACCCGGCGACGACCGCCAACGTGGCGACGCTGCGCGCCCGCGGTGTGCACGTCCTGGAGCCCGCCACCGGTCGGCTCACGGGTCAGGACTCCGGGGCCGGTCGGCTCCCGGAGCCGGAGGAGATCGCGCACGCGGCCCTCGCCCTCCTGGCGCCCGGACGACCGGCCGACCTGTCCGGCCGGCGCGTGGTCGTGTCCGCCGGCGGGACCCGCGAGCCCCTCGACCCGGTGCGCTTCCTCGGGAACCGGTCGTCCGGCCGCCAAGGTGTCGCGCTGGCCCACGCCGCGGAGGAACGCGGAGCGCTGGTGACGCTCGTCGCCGCCAACGTCGGGAGCGAGGTGCTCGCCGGGCTGGGCCCCGGCATCGACGTCGTCCCCGTCGAGACCGGCGAGCAGCTGCGGTCCGCGGTCCGCGCGGCCGCCAGGCTCGCCGACGTCGTCGTCATGGCCGCCGCCGTGGCCGACTACCGTCCGGCCACCACGGCGGACGCCAAGCTGAAGAAGACCGGGGACTCCACCACGCTGACACTGGTCGAGACGACCGACGTGCTGCGCGAGCTGGTCACCGACCCGCCGCGGCCCGGTCAGGTCGTCGTGGGCTTCGCAGCCGAGACGGGGGACACCGACGGTTCGGTCCTCGACCACGCGCGCGCCAAGGCCCGACGCAAGGGCGCGGACCTGCTCGTCGTGAACCCTGTCGGTGGCGGGCGTGGATTCGGCACGACCACCAACGAGATCACCGTCCTCGACGCGGACGGCGCCGTCCTCACGACGGCACAGGGCACCAAGCTCGAGGTCGGACACGCGATCTGGGACGTCGCAGTCCCGGTCGTGGACGGTCGTGCAGCAAGGCCCGACGACGCCGCTACCCTTCACGCATGACCTCTACGCCTCTCCGCCTGTTCACCTCGGAGTCCGTGACGGAGGGTCACCCCGACAAGATCTGTGACCAGATCTCCGACGCGATCCTCGACGCGATCCTCGAGCAGGACACGAGCGCCCGGGTGGCGGTGGAGACGATGGTCACCACCGGCCTCGTGCACGTGGCCGGTGAGGTGACGACGAGCGCGTACGTCGAGATCCCGCAGATCGTGCGCGAGGTGGTCCGCGGTATCGGATACACGTCGTCGCTCATCGGCTTCGACGGTGACTCCTGCGGCGTCTCGGTGTCGATCGGCCAGCAGTCGCCGGACATCGCGGCGGGCGTCGACAAGGCGATCGAGGTCCGTCAGGACGACCGGGACCTCGACCCGCTGGACCTCCAGGGGGCCGGCGACCAGGGCCTGATGTTCGGGTACGCGAGCGACGAGACCCCCTCGCTGCTGCCGTTGCCGATCTGGCTGGCGCACCGGTTGGCGGAGCGGCTCGCGCAGGTGCGCAAGGACGGCACCCTGCAGGGCCTGCGCCCCGACGGCAAGACGCAGGTGACCGTCGGCTACGACGGTGACACGCCTGTCTCGCTCGACACCGTCGTGCTGTCCACGCAGCACGAGCCGGACCTCGCCGAGTCGACCCTCGCAGCCCAGGTCGCCGAGCTCGTGGTGGCACCCGTGCTCGCGGACGCCGGTATCGAGACGTCCGGCCACCGCCTGCTGGTCAACCCCACCGGGCAGTTCGTCATCGGCGGCCCTCAGGGCGACGCCGGGCTCACCGGACGCAAGATCATCGTCGACACGTACGGGGGCATGGCACGCCACGGTGGCGGGGCCTTCTCGGGCAAGGACCCGTCGAAGGTCGACCGGTCGGCTGCGTACGCCATGCGGTGGGTCGCCAAGAACGTCGTGGCCGCCGGACTCGCGCGCCGTTGCGAGGTGCAGGTCGCCTACGCGATCGGCAAGGCGCACCCCGTCGGCCTGTACGTGGAGACGTTCGGCACGGGGACCGTCTCCGACGACGCGCTGACGGCCGCCATCCGCGAGGTGTTCGACCTCCGGCCGGCCGCGATCATCCGCGACCTGGACCTGCTGCGCCCTGTGTACCGGCGGACGGCCGCCTACGGGCACTTCGGTCGCGAGCTGCCCGAGTTCACGTGGGAGCGGACGGACCGCACGGCCGCGCTGCTCTCGGCCGTCGGCTGACGCTGCGCCCTCGGGTTCGGTACGACGAGGGGCCCGTGACGGCAGGACGTCCGCGCTCCGTGGTGGGATGTGCCCCGTGACCGGTACCCCTCCCGAGCAGCCCGCCCTGGCGGGGCTCGAGGTGCCGCCGGCGCGTCGGCGACGTGTCGCCGCGCCGCCGGGCCCCGCCGCGCGGCTCCCCGTGGCTCGTGTGTGCGTCGACCTCGCGCCGGCACACCTCGACCGGCCGTTCGAGTACGTCGTCCCTCAGACCCTGGACGCGGCGGCCCGGCCAGGCGTCCGCGTCAAGGTCCGGTTCGCCGGACAGGACGTCGACGGCTGGCTGCTCGACCGGGTCGAGCACGCCGAGCACGAGGGTCGTCTGCTGCCGGTGCGGCGCGTCGTGTCGCGCGAACCGGTCGTCACGCCGCAGGTCGCGGTCCTGGCGCGGGCGGTCGCCGACCGTTGGGCGGGCACGCTCGCCGACGTGCTACGTCTCGCGGTCCCGCCCCGGCACGCGCGCGTCGAGGGCGAGAGCACGTCGGACGCGGCAGCGCAGACCGCGGACGCCGCCGTGCAGAGCGCGGACACCGCCGTGCAGAGCGCGGACACCGCCGCGCCGGTCGTGGTCCCGGCCGCGCCCGGCGACGCCCCCCGGGGCGCCGGGCGGCCCGACGCACCGGGGTGGGACGCCTACCGCGGCGGTCCTGCGTTCCTGCGCCACGTGCACGCCGGGGGCGCCCCGCGCGCCGTGTGGACGGCGTTGCCCGGCACCGGCGACCGACGGTGGGCGGCGGCGCTCGCCCAGGCGGTCGCGACGTGCGTCCACGGCGGACGTGGTGCGCTCGTGGTGCTGCCCGACCGCCGTGACGTCGACCGGGTGTGCGCGGCGCTCAGGGAGGTGGACCTCCTGGACGTCGCCGACGGCGGCGTGGTCGCGCGGCTCGTGGCCGACGACGGTCCCGCGGCCCGGTACCGCGCGTTCCTCGCGGCGCTGCGGGGTCGTGCCCGCGTCGTGGTCGGCACCCGCGCGTCGGCGTTCGCACCCGTCGCGGACCTGGGCCTGGCGGTCTGCTGGGACGACGGCGACCTGCAGCACGCCGAGCCGCGGGCGCCGTACCCGCACGTCAGGGACGTCCTCGCGCTGCGCTCGGAGCTCGAGGGCGCCGCGCTGCTCGTCGGTGGGCACGCCCGGACGGTCGAGGCGCAGCAGCTCGTCGTCTCCGGGTGGGCGCGCGAGGTGGTGGCGGACCGTGCGGTCGTCCGGGCGTGCACGCCGCGGGTCACCGCGCTGACGAGCGTCGAGCTCGCGCGGGAGGGCCCGGCCGCCGCCGCGCGGCTGCCGGCGCCGGCCTGGCGCGTCCTGCGCGACGCGCTGGCTGTGGGTCCCGTCCTGGTCCAGGTCCCACGTGCGGGCTACGTCCCCGTCGTCGCGTGCGTCCGCTGCCGCACGCCTGCTCGGTGCGGTGCGTGCCACGGACCGCTGGGACTGACGCGTGGCGACGGTCCGCCGGCGTGCGGCTGGTGCGGACGTCTCGCGACCGACCGGCGGTGCGACGAGTGCGGCGCCTCGGGCCTGCGCTCGGTGCGCGTCGGGTCGGAACGCACCGCCGAGGAGCTCGGGCGTGCGTTCCCCGGCACCACCGTCCGGGTCTCGGGTGCCCGCGTCGAGGGGGGAGTCCTCGCGGAGGTGCCGGACCGGCCGGCGCTGGTCGTCGCGACCCCGGGTGCCGAACCGTACGCGCCGTCGGGCTACGCGGCGGCCGTCCTGCTGGACGCCGCGGTCGCGAGCGCCGGTGAGCGACTGGGCGCCGAGGTGGACGCGCTGCGGCGCTGGCTGGCCGCGGCCGCGCTCGTCCGACCCGCCGGCGACGGGGGTCAGGTGCTGCTGGTCGGTGACGGGGCGGCGCGCCCCACGCAGGCGCTCGTCCGGTGGGACCCCGCCGGACTCGCCGAGCGTGAGCTCGACGAACGTACCGAGCTGCGGCTGCCGCCCGCCGTGCGGGTCGCAGCCCTGACGGGCACCCGTGACGCGGTGGCGGCGGTCGTCGCGCGTGTCGAGGTTCCCGCGCTCGAGGTCCTCGGCCCCGTGCCGCAGCCGGTCGACGAGCAACGGGGGCCCGCGCTCGAGCCCGAGGTGCGTGCGCTCCTGCGCGTGCCTCCGGCCCAGGGCGCGACGCTCGCGCGAGCCGTCGCCGCGTCGCTGGCGATCCGTAGCGCGCGGCGTGAGGGCGGCACCGTCCGCGCCCAGGTGGACCCGACCGACCTGCTGTGACGTGCTGAGGTCCCGTCGACGCGACCTAGGATCGAGTCCATGCGTCTGCTCTTCGCGGGAAGCCCCGCGGCCGCCGTGCCGTCCCTCGAGGCACTCCTGGAGTCCCGCCACGAGGTGGTCGCCGTCCTGACCCGTCCGGACGCCCGGGTGGGGCGGGGACGGACGCTGCAGCCCTCGGCCGTCGGGGCGGTCGCGCACGACCGTGGCCTGCCCGTCCTGACACCCCGGACGCTGCGGGACCCCGACGCGGTCGCGCAGATCACCGAGCTGCACGTGGACGCGGCGCCCGTCGTGGCGTACGGGGTGCTCGTGCCCGCGGACCTGCTGGACGTGCCCCCGCACGGCTGGGTGAACCTGCACTTCTCCGTCCTGCCCGCCTGGCGTGGTGCAGCGCCCGTCCAGCACGCGATCATGGCGGGGGACGAGGTGACGGGCGCCTCCACGTTCCGCCTGGAGCAGGGGCTCGACACCGGTCCGGTGTACGGCACGCTCACCGAGACGATCCGGCCGACCGACACGTCCGGAGACCTGCTGGGTCGCCTGTCGACCGCCGGTGCCGAGCTGCTGGTGCGCACGCTCGACGCGCTCGAGGACGGGGTGCTGGAGCCCGTCCCGCAGCCCACCGACGGCGTGAGCCACGCACCGAAGCTCACGGGCGAGGACGCACGCGTCCGGTGGAGCCACCCCTCGTACGCCGTCGACCGCCGGATCCGCGGCTGCACCCCGGCCCCGGGCGCGTGGACGACGCTGCCGGACGGCCAGCGGCTCGGGCTCGGTCCCGTCCGGCCCGTCCCTGACGTGACCGACCTGCGCCCGGGTGAGATCCGCGCCGACAGGCGCGACGTCCTCGTGGGCACCGGGGCCGGAGCGGTGCGCCTCGGCGACGTCACCCCACCCGGCCGGCGCCCGATGCCGGCCGCTGACTGGGCGCGCGGCGCGCGTCCCGCCGCCGGGACGGTCCTGGGCCACGACACCCAGGACGCCGACGCAGCGACGGCAGGTGCCCGATGAGCCGCGACGAGGCGCGCGGGCGGGGCGGGCGCGGGGGCGACGCCCGCCGTGACGCCCGCGGACGTCAGCGTGGCGAGGCCCGCGTCGAGGGCAGGGCCGCACGCACCACCGCGGCACCGGCCCAGCGGGCGCGCGCCGGTGATCCCGCGCGCGGCGCGGCCTACGACACGCTGCGGGCCGTCGCGGGGTCGGACGCCTACGCGAACCTCGTGCTGCCGCCCCTGCTCCGCGAGCGCCGCGTCGGCGGGCGGGACGCGGCGTTCGCCACGGAGCTGGCCTACGGGACGTTGCGACTGCAGGGGCGGTACGACGCGGTCCTCGCGCAGGCAGCGTCGCGACCGCTCGACCAGATCGACCCCCCTGTGCTCGACGTGCTGCGCCTGGGGGCGCACCAGCTGCTCGGCATGCGCGTCGCCGCGCACGCCGCCGTGTCCGAGACCGTGGGGCTGGCGCGTGAGCGGGTGGGTGCCGGTGCCGCGCAGTTCGTCAACGCGGTGCTGCGCAGGGTGTCCGAGCGGTCGCTCGACGAGTGGTCGACCCGGATCGGTGACGCCGCGGACCCCCGGGGTGACGACCCGGTGGCGCGGCTGGCGGCCGTGGAGAGCCACCCGGCCTGGGTGGTGCGCGCGATGCGCGAGTCCCTGGTGGGGTCCGGGCGGTCGGCGGACGAGCTGGCGTCGCTGCTGGCGGCCGACAACGCGGCGCCGCGTGTGACGCTCGTCGCGCGCCCGGGGCTCGTGTCACCCGAGGAGCTCGCGGAGCAGACGGGGGCACGACCCGCGGGGCTCGCGTCGACCGCCCTGGTGATGGCCGGCGGTGACCCGGGCGACGTCCCGGCCGTGCGGGACGGTCTGGCGGGGGTGCAGGACGAGGGCTCGCAGCTGGTGACGCTGGCGTTCGTGGCGGCACCCGTCGAGGGGAAGGACGAGCGCTGGCTCGACCTCTGCGCGGGCCCGGGGGGCAAGGCAGCGCTCCTCGGCGCGCTGGCGGCGCAGCGGGGCGCGCGACTGGTCGCGAACGAGGTGCAGCCGCACCGCACGCGCCTGGTCGAGCAGGCGCTGCGAGCGGTCCCGCCCGCAGCGGTCGAGGCGGTGCGCACGGGCGACGGACGCCAGGTCGGGGAGCAGGAGCCCGGGGCGTACGACCGCGTGCTGCTGGACGCGCCGTGCACCGGGCTGGGTGCCCTGCGGCGGCGCCCGGAGTCGCGGTGGCGCCGCACGCCGGCGGACCTGGCGACGCTCAGCGGGCTGCAGCGTGAGCTCCTGGCGTCGGCCATCGCCGCGGTGCGACCGGGGGGAGTGGTGGCGTACGTGACGTGCTCGCCGCACCTCGCGGAGACGCAGCTGGTGGTCCTCGACGCGGTGCGCGCAGCGGCGCGCGCAGGGACGTCGGTCGAGGTCGTGGACGCGACGCCCGTGATGGGCCAGGTCGCGCCGTCGTGGGAACCCGTCGCAGGGCGCACGGACGTGCAGCTGTGGCCGCACGTGCACGGCACGGACGCGATGCACCTGACGCTGCTGCGGCGCGTCTGACGGCGGGAGCGCGCCTGCGTGCGTCGGCTGGGTAGCGTGGGCACGTGGCTCCCGTGCTGATCAACCCGAGCATCCTGTCCGCAGACTTCGTGAACCTCGAGCGGGACCTGCAGGTGATCGCCTCTGCGGACTACGCGCACGTGGACGTGATGGACCAGCACTTCGTGCCGAACCTGACGATCGGGCTCCCGGTGGTGCGTCGGCTGGCGGACGTCAGCCCGGTGCCGCTCGACGTGCACCTCATGATCGAGGACGCGGACCGGTGGGCGCCGCAGTACGCCGCGGCGGGCGCGGCGTCGGTGACGTTCCACGCGGAGGCGACGCAGGCACCGGTGCGGCTCGCGCGGGAGCTGCGGGCGGGCGGTGTGCGCGCGGCGGTGGCGCTGCGCCCCGCGACACCCGTCGAGCCGTTCCTGGACCTGCTGGCCGAGGTCGACATGGTGCTGGTGATGACGGTCGAACCGGGCTTCGGAGGTCAGGCCTTCATCGAGGGGACCCTGGCCAAGATCCGGCGGACCCGCGCCGCGATCGACGCAGCCGGTGCCGCCACCTGGGTCCAGGTCGACGGCGGGGTGTCGCGCGACACGATCGGGCGCATCGCACGAGCGGGCGCCAACGTGTTCGTCGCGGGGTCCGCGGTGTACGGGGCGCAGGACGTCCCCGGGGAGATCGCGGCACTGCGGCGCCTCGCGGAGCACCCGACGACGGAGGCATGAGCCGCCCCTGCTCGGCGTGGACGTGCGACGTCCCGGAATGCGCGCTGTGGCATCATCGTTGACGAACACACACGTGCTCCGGGGTCGGTGAAAGTCCGAGCCGGCGGTGACAGTCCGCGACCCGTGAGCCCCGCGAGGGGTGAGCGGTTGACCTGGTGGAACTCCAGGACCGACGGTGAAAGTCCGGATGGGAGGAGACGCGTGCGCGGTGCGCCCCAGGCGTGCCGTGCCGGTGCGGCATGCCGCCCGAGCGACCCCGGAGCCTTCGAGGCGACGGAGGTGCAGGGCGATGAGCACGACGACGAGTGCGACGTCCGTGCCCGGACCCGACCCGGCCGTGCCTGGCGTCTCCCTGCAGGAGCTCGCGGCGATGCGCCGCGCCCTGGAGCTCGCCGGTCGCGGCCCCCGCGGCGCGAACCCGCAGGTGGGGTGCGTGGTGCTCGCCCCCGACGGCAGGACGCTCGGTGAGGGGTGGCACCAGGGCGCAGGGACGCCGCACGCCGAGGTCGCGGCTCTCGCCGACGCCCGCGAGCGCGGGGCCGACGTGCGCGGGGCGACGGCGGTCGTGACCCTCGAGCCGTGCGACCACACGGGACGCACCGGCCCCTGCTCGGTGGCTCTGCTGTCGGCGGGCGTCGCACGAGTCGTGGTCGGGGTGAGCGACCCGAACCCGGTGGCGGCCGGGGGAGCGGACCGGCTGCGCGCGGCGGGGGTCGACGTCGTCACCGGTGTGCTGGCGAACGAGGGCGCGGCGGCGCTGGGGCCGTGGCTGCCGGCGGTGCGTCGTGGGCGGCCGTTCGTGACGTTGAAGATCGCCACGACGCTCGACGGGCGGGTCGCGGCCGTCGACGGCACGAGCCGCTGGATCACCTCGGAGGTGGCGCGGCGGCACGCGCACGCGCTGCGCGCGCAGGTCGGGGCGGTCGTCGTGGGGACGGGGACAGCCCTGGTGGATGACCCGTCCCTGACGGCGCGCAGGGGTGACGGGTCGATGGTCGACGAGCAGCCGCTGCGGGTCGTCGTGGGGACGCGGGACGTGCCGCCGGGTACGCGGCTGCGCGGACCGGGCGGCGAGCTGGTGCAGGTCCGCACGCACGACCCGGCCCGGGTCCTGGCCGCGCTGCAGGAGCGTGAGGTCCGTCACGTCCTGGTCGAGGGTGGCCCGACGCTCGCGGCCGCGTTCCTGGCGGCGGGTCTGGTCGACGAGGTCCACGCGTACGTGGCGCCCGTCCTGCTGGGGGCCGGTGCGGGCGCCATCGGGGACCTCGGCATCACGACGATCTCGGACGCGCTGCGGCTGGTGCCGACCGAGGTCCTGCCGCTGGGAGCCGACGTGCTCGTCGTCGCGACCCCCGAGCACCCACCGCGCGGCACCGCGGAGCCGATCGCACGCACGTCCACCGAGAAGGAGAGCTGATGTTCACGGGGATCGTCGAGGAGATGGGCACGGTCGTGGCACTCGTGCCGGGGGACGGTGACGAGGCCGACGCGCGCCTGCGGGTCCGCGGGCCGCTGGTCACGTCGGACGCGTCGCTGGGCGACTCGATCGCGGTGAGCGGCGTGTGCCTGACCGTGGCCGAGCTGCCGGGCGACGGGACGTTCGTCGCGGACGTCATGCCCGAGACGATGCGCCGCTCGGCGCTGGGCGACCTCGTCGAGGGTGACTCCGTGAACCTGGAGCGCGCGCTGGCCGTCGGGGGCCGGTACGGCGGGCACGTCGTGCAGGGCCACGTCGACGGCGTGGGCGTGGTCCGGTCGCGCCGCCCGGGGCCGCGGTGGGACGACATCGAGATCGCGTTGGACCGGTCGCTCGCGCGCTACGTCGCGGAGAAGGGCTCGATCACGGTGCAGGGCGTGTCACTCACGGTCACGCACGTGGGCGACGACGTCTTCGGCGTGTCACTGATCCCCACGACCCTGCAGGCCACGACCCTCGGTTCGCTCGCGCCCGGTGCGCAGGTGAACCTCGAGGTGGACGTGCTCGCGAAGTACACCGAGCGGCTCCTGACCACCGCGGGGGTGACCCGGTGAGCGGGGAGATCCGGCTGGGGACGGTCGAGGAGGCCCTCGAGGCGCTGCGCGCGGGGCGGCCGGTGCTGGTCGCCGACTCCGAGGACCGGGAGAACGAGGCCGACGTGGTGCTGGCGGCGCAGTCCGCGACGCCCGAGTGGGTGGCCTGGACGATCCGGCACTCGTCGGGCTACCTGTGCGCCCCGATGACGGCGGCACGGGCCGACGCGCTCGACCTGCCGTTGATGGTGCCGCACAGCCAGGACCCGCGCCGCACGGCGTACACCGTGACGGTCGACGCCGCGACGGGGGTGTCCACGGGCATCTCGGCCGCCGACCGGGCGCGCACGCTGCGTGTGCTGGCGGATCCGGCGGCGGGCCACAACGACCTGATCCGCCCGGGGCACGTCCTGCCGCTGCGCGCGGTCCCGGGCGGGGTGCTGCACCGGGCTGGGCACACCGAGGCGGCGGTCGACCTGTGCCGTCTTGCGGGTCTGGAGCCCGTGGCCGGGATCGCCGAGCTCGTGCGGGACGACGGGCAGATGGTCCGGCTGCCGGAGGCCGCACACATCGCCGCCGAGGCGGGGCTGGTGCTCCTGACGATCGCGGACCTGCGTGCCTGGCGCACCGCGAACGACGACCTCGAACCCGCCGCTCCCACCGAGCTCGGCACGGCGCCTCGCGTCCACCCGACGCACACCGCGTACCTGCCGACGCGTCACGGTGACTTCCGCATCCACGGGTTCCGCGACCTGCGCACGGGTGACGAGCACGTCGCGCTCGTGTCGACCGCGGGGCTCGTCGACGAGCCGACCGTGCGGGTGCACTCGGAGTGCCTCACGGGCGACGCGTTCGGGTCGGCGCGCTGCGACTGCGGCCCGCAGCTCGACGCAGCGCTCGAGATCGCGGCCGCGGAGGGCGGGGCCGTGGTGTACCTGCGCGGGCACGAGGGCCGGGGCATCGGTCTGCTCGCGAAGGTCGCCGCGTACGCGCTGCAGGACGACGGCCGTGACACCGTGGAGGCCAACATCGACCTCGGGTGGCCCGCGGACCGTCGTGAGTACGGTGCTGCGGCCGCGATCCTCGCGGACCTGGGTGTGCGCCGGGTGCGGCTGCTGACGAACAACCCCGCCAAGGTCGCGGGGCTGCGCGCGCACGGCATCGACGTGACCGAGGTCCGTGGCCTCGAGGTCGGTCGCACCCCGCACAACGAGGCGTACCTGCGCACCAAGGCCACCAGCATGGGTCACGTGCTGCACCTCGACGGCGGCACGCGCCTCGAGCCGGCCGTGCACGTGGCACCTGTCCTGGCTGCTCCCGCACCCGCGGGGGCCGACACCACCGACCACACGTTCGACCCTCTGGAGGAGCTGGCATGAGCGGCGCAGGCGCACCCACCCTGGACCTGGACGGCCGCGGCCTGCGGGTCGTCGTCGTGGCGGCCAGCTGGCACACCGAGGTGATGGACGGACTGGTCGCCGGTGCGCAGCGCGCACTGGCCGAGGCCGGGGTCGAGGACGTCACGACCGTGCGCGTCCCCGGCTCGTTCGAGCTGCCCGTGGCCGCGCAGCGCGCCGCGGGCACGGCCGACGCGGTCGTCGCGCTCGGCGTGGTGATCCGCGGCGGGACCCCCCACTTCGACTTCGTGTGCCAGGCCGCCACCTGGGGTCTGACGCAGGTCGCCCTGCGCACCGGGGTGCCGGTGGGCTTCGGGGTGCTCACGTGCGACGACGAGCAGCAGGCGCTGGACCGTGCCGGCCTGCCCGGGTCGCACGAGGACAAGGGTGCCGAGGCGGCCCAGGCGGCGGTCGCGACCGCCCTGACCCTGCGCACCTGGGGTGACGCGTGACGGACGCGTGTGCACCGGCGGTCGGACGGGCGTCTAGGCTCGGCGCGTGAAGTCGTTCGAGGAGCTGTTCGCCGAGCTGTCCCACAAGGCCGCCACCCGCCCCGCGGGGTCCGGTACCGTCGCCGAGCTCGACGCCGGTGTCCACGCCATCGGCAAGAAGGTCGTCGAGGAGGCCGCCGAGGTCTGGATGGCCGCCGAGCACGAGACCGACGAGCGTGCCGCCGAGGAGATCTCGCAGCTGCTGTACCACCTGCAGGTGCTCATGCTCGCCAAGGGCCTGACGCTGCAGGACGTGTACACGCACCTGTGACGGCGCCGCCGACCGTCACGCCCCCGACCGCCACCACCGAACCACCGAGGACACCGTGCTGAGGATCGCCGTCCCCAACAAGGGCTCCCTGTCGGAGCCCGCCTGCGAGATGCTGCGCGAGGCGGGCTACCGCCAGCGCCGCGACTCCCGTGAGCTGGTTCTGCCGGACCCGGACAACGACGTGGAGTTCTTCTTCCTGCGTCCGCGCGACGTCGCCGTGTACGTCGGCGCCGGGACCGTCGACGTCGGGATCACGGGCCGGGACCTGCTCATCGACTCCGCGTCGTCGGCGGTCGAGCACCTGCCCCTGGGGTTCGCCCGCTCGACGTTCCGGTTCGCCGGCACCGCCGGGCGCCTGACCGACGCCCGGCAGGTGGCCGGCCTGCGGGTCGCCACCTCGTACTCCGAGCTCGTCGGCGCCTACCTGCGCGAGCGCGGCATCGAGCCGGCGGCCATCGTGCGGCTCGACGGAGCCGTGGAGTCCGCCATCCAGCTCGGCGTCGCGGACGTCATCGCCGACGTCGTCGAGACCGGGTCGACGCTGCGCGCCGCCGGGCTCGAGGTCTTCGGCGAGCCGATCCTGCGCTCCGAGGCCGTCCTGGTGCGCCGCGCCGACGTCGACCAGCCCGCGGGCCTCGACATCCTGACGCGGCGGCTGCAGGGCGTGCTCACGGCCCGCGAGTACGTCCTCATGGACTACGACGTGCCGCTGGAGCTCGTCGAGGCGGCCGTGGCCATCACCCCGGGCCTGGAGTCGCCGACCGTGTCACCGCTGCACAACGGGCAGTGGGCCGCCGTGCGTGCCATGGTGCCGCGCAGCCAGACCAACCGCGTCATGGACTCCCTGTACGACGTCGGCGCGCGCGCGATCCTCGTCACCTCGATCCTGGCGTGCCGGGTCTGACATGACGGCCGACGACGACCTCGCCGCCCCGTTCCGACCCCGCCTCGCACGGGTCGTGTCGCTCGCCGTGGCGGCCGCGGTCGTCGTGCTGACGCTCGTGCTGGTCGCGACGATGCCGGGCCTGGCGACCCTCGACCAGATCGGCTTCATGCTGTTCGCCCTGGCGATCGCCTGGTTCTGCTGGCGGCAGGCGTCGGTGAGCGCCGTCCCGGACGACACCGGCCTGCGGGTGCGCAACCTGCTGATCACCACGCACGTCGCGTGGGCGCAGGTGGTCTCCGTGCGGTTCGGTCAGGGGCGCCCCTGGGTCCAGCTGGACCTGGCAGACGGCGACACCATCGCCGTCATGGGCGTGCAGCGCTCCGACGGGGAGCGCGCCGAGCGCGAGGCGCGTCGGCTCGCGACGCTCGTCGCCCGACGCACCGCGACCGCCGCCGACGACTGACGGCAGCGCACGGCGCGCGACGGGCACGTGCCGCGACGCGACCCCGCAAGGAAGGGCGCGTCAGTCGGCCGTGACGGCGTGCACGCCCGCGACGGCGGCCGCCAGGAACGCCGCGGGGTCGGCGTCCAGGCCGCGCCCCATGGTCGACAGCCGCACCGGGCAGCTCCGCAGCGCGTCGAGCAGGTCCGTGCCTGCGACCTCGGCCACGGCCGTGTGGCGGCCCTGCGGCACCGCGAGCGCGGCGGCCTGACCGGCGACGCGGTCCGCGAGCGCGGTCCACGCGGCGGGCTCCGGATCGGCTGTGAGGTCCTGCGGCGTGCCGGGCAGGTCGCCGGAGAACACCGGGACGACCACGTCGGCGGGGGACAGCGCGACCCGGCCGTACGCCGTCAGGGAGTGGTGCGACACGCCCAGGTGACGCTCGCGCGCGTCGGCCCCGGACACCCGCAGGGACGCGACGGGACGCCCCCCGAGCACGCCCGCCGCGTTGAGGGCCTCGCCGGCCGCGACGCCCGAGAAGCCCCACCGCGTGCCGGTGCCGAGGTTCCCCGGGCCCTGCGCCACGACCACGAGGTCCGCGCCGACGACGTGCCGCGCGGCGAGCAGCCCGGTGTGGACCGTGACGGCTTCGAGGTCGCCGCCGAACGCCTGACCCGTTGTCACGCACGCCGCGATCCACCCGGCGGTGCGCAGGCCGTCCACCGCGCGCGAGAACCACGCGGGCAGCGCACCTCCGTCGGTCATGACGTACGCGACACGCGGCGCCTCCCGGCCCAGGCGCGCGGCCGCGGCACGGGCGCCGGCGATCACCGCAGGCAGCGCCGAGTGCAGGTCCGCGACCACCACGGGCAGCCCTGCGAGGTCGTCGGCGTCGCGCAGCACGTCGTGGTGCGGCGACTCCTGGTCGTCCACGCCGAGCACCATGGCCTGCAGCGGGGTGTAGCGGGCCTTGACGAGGTGGCCCGGGCCGGGCAGCGGGTCGGGCACCAGCGCGTCCGTGCGTGCCACGACGAGCGCGTACCCCCCGGTGCCCAGTCCTCGCAGGAGCGCGGTCGCGTTGAGGAGCACGTGCGCACCCGGGACGACCTCGCCCACGAGGTGCGGGTAGGACAGCGCACGGACCGTGCGGTCCTCACCGTCGAGCGCCACCGTCGACTCGCAGGCACCGTCCCACCGGGCCCGGCACTCCGTCACCACTCCCGCACGCCATGCGATCACGCGCCCACGCTACCGGCGTGCCGTGCGCCGTCCGCGCCCGCGAGGGCACCGGTGACGACTACCGTGGTGCTCGATGCCTCCCGCGATCCCGCCCGCCGAGCGCCTGCTCAACCTCGTCATCGCCCTGGTGAACACCCCTGGCCGCATGACGAAGGAGCAGGTGCGCACCTCCGTCGCCGGGTACGGGGACGCCCGCTCGGACGAGGCCTTCGAGCGGATGTTCGAGCGGGACAAGGACACCCTGCGCGAGCTGGGGATCCCGGTCCTGACCGTGACGCACGCCGGGCACGGTGACGACATCGGGTACCGCATCGACACGGCGAGCTGGTCGCTGCCCGCGATCGAGCTGACGGCCGCCGAGCTGGGCGTCCTGGCGCTGGCGGCGCAGGTGTGGCAGGACCAGTCGCTGCGCGCGGACTCGACGCGCGCCCTGACCAAGCTGCGCGCGGTGGGCGCGGCCCCCGAGGTGCACGACCTCGTGGCCGGGCTGGCCCCGCGCGTGCGGGCCGGGGGAGACGCGTTCGCGCCCCTGGTGGACGCCGTGCAGAACCGGCAGGCCGTCCGGTTCACGTACCACGCAGCGACGACCGGTGAGGTGCGCGAGCGGCGCGTCGAGCCGTGGAAGCTGCTGGCCCGCCGCGGGGGCTGGGTGCTGCTCGCGCGGGACCGTGACCGTGACGCGAGCCGCTCGTTCCGGCTCAGCCGCATCCGCGGTGCCGTCCGGCCCCTGGGCGGCCCGGGCGCGTTCGACGCACCGACCGCGCAGGAGCTGGCCGACGCGTCGCACGCGTGGATGGGCGACGGGCCGGAGCGCACGGCCCTGCTCGCGGTGACACCGCACCGGGCGGAGGCGCTGCGGGCACGTGCCACACCCGTCCCGACGGACCGCCCGCTGCCTGCCGGCGCCGACCTCGTCCTGGAGGGCCGTGATCTCGTGGCAGTGCCCTACCGCCTGGACTGGGAGCTGGCCGAGGAGGTCGTCGCCTACGGGGACGCCGTGGTCGTCCTCGACCCGCCGCAGGTGCGCGACGCGGTCGTCGGGATGCTGCGCGTCGCGGCGACGCTGGACGCGCTGCGGCCACCGGGCACCGACGCGGCCGGCCCCACGGATCGCCGTGACTCCGACGTCGAGGAGGCCCGGGGTGCCTGAGCGCGCGAGCGACCGCCTGGTGCGGATGCTGGGGATGATCGCCTACCTCGAGCGGCACGAGGACGTTCCCGTGGACCAGGTCGCGGCCCAGTTCGGCGTGACGCCCGAGCAGGTGATGGCCGACATCGACACGCTGTGGGTCACGGGCACGCCCGGTTACCTGCCCGACGACCTCATCGACTTCGACGCCTCGTCGTACGAGCAGGGTGTCGTCCGGCTCACGGAGGGCCGTGGTGTGACCCGGCCCCTGCGGCTGGGGCCGCGGGAGGGTGTCGCGCTCCTCGCGGCGCTGCGTTCGCTCACGGCGCTGCGCCCGACGCTCGACGCGGAGCGTGCCGCGGCGCTCGACTCGGTGCTCGCCAAGGTGCAGGCCGCGACCGGTGACGCGGCTGCCGGGGCACCGGTCGACGTCGAGCTCCAGGTCGGCGCCGTGCCCGCCGTCGCTGCGGCGATCGGGACCGCCCTGACAGGCCGTCACCGGCTGCGCCTGCGGTACGTCGACGCGTCCGACGTCCTCACCGAGCGCGAGGTCGACCCCGTCCGGCTGGTCACGCGGGACGAGCACTCGTACCTGGTGGCCTGGTCCCTGGCTGCGGACGCCGAGCGCAGGTTCCGCGTCGACCGCATCGTCGAGGCGACGGTCCTGGACACCCCTGCGGACGAGCACCCGCTCGCCGACGACGACGTCGACTTCCAGCCCGACGCGTCGGGCGACCTCGTCACGGTCAGGCTGGCGGGACGGGCTCGGTGGGTCGCCGAGACCGTGCCCGTCGAGCGCACGCGCGAGCTCGACGACGGGGCCTTCGAGGTCGACCTGCGCGTCGTGCAGCCCGCGTGGCTGCGGCACCTGCTCCTGCAGGTCGCCGACGAGGTCCTCGAGGTCCGCCCGGCGCACGTCGCGCGGGACACGGCCGCCACGGCGCGGGCGGCGCTCGACGCGTACGGCCCGCTGCTCGGCACGACGACGGGGGAGTCCTGACGTGCTCTGGTTCACGGTGTGGACGGTCCTGGTGCTGGCGACCCTCGCGGGGGCGTTCCTGGTGGGGCGGCGGCTCTGGCGCTCGGCGGTCGCGCTCGGGCACGAGCTGGTCCGGGCCGGTGACGCCGCACAGCGGCTCGCGAACCGCGCCGCCGAGCTCGAGGAGCAGGCGCGCGCGGCCCACCTCGAGGTGCGCCCGGCACTGGGCGCCGACGCCGACGCGCTGCGCGACCGCGTCGAGCAGCTGCGCGCCGCTCGACGCGAGCGACGCGCACGGCGTCGCGACAGGCACCGTGCGACGGTCGCTGACGCGTCCACCCGCTGGCTCGGCTGATATCGGCGGACCTGCCGCCGCGGCCTTCCCGCGAGGTGAGGTGCTCCGGCACGCCGGAGCGACGACATAGACTCGCGGGCACAGGAACACACCGGATCACAGAGGGGTCGTCATGGGCAGGAACATCAGTGCCTGGCACGTGATCATCGTCCTGGTGGTGGTCCTGCTGCTGTTCGGGGCGAACCGCCTGCCGGGCCTGGCGAAGAGCATCGGCCAGTCCATGAAGATCTTCAAGAACGAGGTCAAGGACCTCACCGACGACGGCAAGCGTGATGACCCCGCTGCCGGCCCGGGTCCCGTGGCCGGCCCCGGGACCGACGTGCCGCCGCCGCCGCCGGCCGGGCCGCCCGCCCCGCCGCGTCCCTGAGTCGCGCGTGAGCCGGAAGCCCCGGCGCGGCGCCGAGCCCGACGGCCGCATGCCGTTGCGCGAGCACCTGCGCGAGCTACGCCGACGCGTCGTGCTCATCGCGCTCGGACTGGTCGTCGGCGGCGTCGGGGGCTGGTTCCTGTACGAGCCCGTGTTCGACCTCCTCCAGCAGCCGATCGTCGAGATCGCCGACTCACGCGGGCGGCAGGTCGCCCTGAACTTCCAGGGCGTGGCCACCGCGTTCGACATGCAGGTCAAGGTCTCGTTGTTCCTCGGTGTGCTCCTCACCGCCCCCTGGTGGATCTACCAGCTGTGGGCCTTCATCACCCCGGGGCTGACGTCCAAGGAACGTCGCTACGCGGTCGGGTTCGTCGCCGTCGCCGTCCCGCTGTTCCTCGCCGGTGCGGCACTCGCGTGGTGGGCCCTGCCCAACGCGGTGCACCTGTTCGCCGACTTCGTCCCGCCCGAGACCGTCAACTGGGTCGACGCGCAGCTGTACCTGAGCTTCGTCATGCGGGTCGTCCTGGCTTTCGGCGTCGGGTTCCTCCTCCCCGTCGTCATGGTCGCCCTCAACCTGGTCGGCCTGGTCCGCGCCCGCACGTGGCTCGCGGGGTGGCGCTGGGCCGTCCTCGTCGCGTTCGTGTTCGCCGCCATCGCGACACCGACACCCGACGCGATGACCATGCTGGCCGTCGCCATACCGATGTGCCTGCTCTTCTTCGCCGCTCTCGGCGTGTGCGTGCTGCACGACCGGCGGATCGACCGGAAGCTCGTCGCCCAGGGCCTGCCGCGGCTCGACGGCACGATGGCCGGCGACGACACCGCCGCACCGGGCACCGCATGAGCACCGTCGGGCTCGTCGTGAACCCGGTCGCCGGCACGGGGCGCGGCGGAAGCGTCGGACGCCGCGCGCACCGGCTCCTGCGTCGTGCCGGCCACGACGTGCACGACCTGTCCGCGCCCACCCTCGCACTGGCCACGGACCGCGCGCGGCAGGCCGCGACCGACGGCCTGGACGCCCTCGTCGTGGTCGGGGGCGACGGCATGGTGCACCTCGGCGTCGGGGTCGTCGCGGGCACGGACCTGCCGCTCGGCATCGTCGCGGTCGGCACCGGCAATGACGTCGCACGGTCGTTCGGCCTGCCCCGCGGCGACGTCGACCGCGCCGTCGCGGTGGTCGACAGGGCGCTGCGTGCCGGGCCCCGACGCGTCGACGCCGTCCGCGCGGGCCCACCCGACGGCGAGACGGCGCGGTGGTACGCCGGTGTCCTGTCCTGCGGTCTGGACGCCGCCGTCAACGCCCGCGCGAACGCACTGACGTGGCCGCACGGGCACGCCCGTTACCTGCGTGCGCTGGTGCCCGAGCTCGCGGCGTTCCGCCCGTACGGGTACCGCGTCCGTGTCGACGACACCACGTGGGAGTCCGCCGGCACCCTGGTCGCCGTGGCGAGCACCCCGTGGTTCGGCGGCGGGCTGCCGATCGCGCCCGGCGCCGTCCCGGACGACGGGCTGCTCGACGTCGTGCTGGCCGGCCCGTTCTCACGCAGGGAGGCCGTCGGGATCTTCCCGCGGATCTACCGCGGCCGGCACGTCGACGACCCGCGGGTGCGTGTCCTGCGCGGGCGCCGGGTCGTCGTCGAGCCCGCACCGGACCTGGGCCCGCCACCGCCCGCCGCCTTCGCGGACGGTGAGCGCCTCGGCAGCCTGCCCCTGCTGGTCGAGGTCGTCCCGGGGGCGCTCCTTCTGCTCGGGTAGCGACGTGTCGGGTGCCCGGGTGATCCCACGTGCCTAGGGTTGTCCCGTGCCCTCACGTCGCCGCAGCACCCCACGCGTCGTGCCCGACGCGCCCGAGCCGGCCCCGCCGCCGTCGCCGTCCGAGCCGTCGCCCGCCGAGCGCTACGCCGCCTCCCGACGCCGTGCCGCCGCCGACCGCGGCCGCCTCGCCGAGTTCCGTGCACGGCTCGACTTCCCCCTCGACGACTTCCAGATCGAGGCGTGCGCCGCACTGGAACGCGGCAGCGGCGTCCTCGTCGCCGCACCCACGGGCGCCGGCAAGACCGTCGTCGGCGAGTTCGCCGTGCACCTGGCACTCGCGTCCGGCCGCAAGGCGTTCTACACGACGCCCATCAAGGCGCTGTCCAACCAGAAGTACGCCGACCTGGCCCGCCTGCACGGCGCCGAACGAGTCGGGCTTCTGACCGGGGACACCACCGTCAACGGCGACGCCGACGTGGTCGTGATGACCACCGAGGTGCTGCGCAACATGCTGTACGCCGGCTCCGCGGCGCTCGACGGGCTCGGGTACGTCGTCATGGACGAGGTCCACTACCTCGCCGACAGGTTCCGGGGGCCCGTGTGGGAGGAGGTGATCATCCACCTGCCCGACGACGTGCAGCTGGTCTCGTTGTCCGCCACCGTGTCCAACGCGGAGGAGTTCGGCGACTGGCTCGCCACGGTGCGGGGCGACACCACCGTCGTGGTCAGCGAGCACCGTCCCGTCCCGCTCGGCCAGCACGTCCTGGTGGGCGACCGGCTCCTCGACCTGTACGCCGGGCACGTCGACCCCACCGCACCGGGCGTGGACCCGCCCATCAACCCCGACCTCACCCACCTGCTGCGCCGCCAGCCGCCGGGGGAGCGGGAGCGCCGCGGGCCACGCGACCGCGGGGACCGCGGACGCGGCGGCCACCGGCCCGGCACGGGCGTGCGCCCCGCGCCGCGCTTCGTGGTCGTCGACGAGCTCGACCAGGCCGGCCTCCTGCCCGCCATCGTCTTCATCTTCTCGCGCCTGGGCTGCGAGTCCGCGGTGCAGCAGTGCCTGACCGCCGGCGTGCGTCTGACGACCCCTGCGGAGCGGGCCGACATCCGGCGCGTCGCCGAGGAGCGGTGCGCGGCGATCCCGCCGGAGGACCTCGAGATCCTCGGCTACGACGCGTTCGTCGAAGGGCTCGTGCGGGGCGTCGCCGCACACCACGCGGGCATGCTGCCGCTGTTCAAGGAGACGGTGGAGGACCTGTTCTCCCGCGGCTGGGTGAAGGTCGTGTTCGCCACCGAGACCCTCGCGCTCGGCATCAACATGCCCGCCCGCTCCGTCGTGCTCGAGAAGCTCGTGAAGTGGGACGGCAGCCAGCACGTCGACGTGACGCCGGGGGAGTACACCCAGCTCACCGGCCGCGCGGGCCGTCGCGGCATCGACACCGAGGGGCACGCCGTCGTCGTCGCGCACGGCGCCCTGGACCCCGTGCAGCTCGCCGGGCTCGCCTCACGGCGCCTGTACCCGCTGCGCTCCTCGTTCCGCCCCACCTACAACATGGCCGTCAACCTCGTCGCGCAGGTCGGGCGCGAGCGGGCCCGCGACGTCCTCGAGACGTCGTTCGCGCAGTTCCAGGCGGACCGCGGCGTGGTGGGGCTGGCACGTCAGGCGCAGACGCACGCCGAAGCGCTGGAGGGCTACGCCGAGGCGATGTCGTGCCACCTCGGCGACTTCGGCCAGTACATGGACCTGCGCCGGGCGATCACCGACCGCGAGCGCGGCCTGGCGAAGGCCCAGGCCGCGACACGGCGCGCCGACGTCGCCCGCACCCTCGAGGGCCTGCGCGTCGGTGACGTCGTGGAGATCCCCGCCGGACGGCGCCCGGAGCACGCGGTCGTCGTCGACCCCGGCGGCAAGGGCGGGTTCGACGGGCCGCGCCCGACCGTCCTGACCACGGACCGCCAGGTCCGCCGGCTGACCGTCGCGGACGTGGGGACCGGCCTGCGCACCGTCGGACGGCTCAAGGTCCCCGGCCGGTTCGAGGTCCGGGTGCCCGCAGCGCGGCGCGACCTGGCGGCGCGGCTGCGTTCCCGGCTCGACGAGCTCGACCTCGCGCCGGCACCCGCGCGCGCGGCCGGCCGGCGCGCGGAACGCAGGTCGGCGGCCGCCGACGACGCCGAGCTCGAGGCGCTGCGTCGCGAGCTGCGCGCGCACCCGTGCCACCGGTGCCCGGAGCGGGAGGACCACGCGCGGTGGGCCGAGCGCTGGGCCCGTCTGCGGGACGAGCACGCCGCCCTCGTGCGGCGGATCGCGGGACGCACCGGCTCCATCGCGGCCGTGTTCGACCGCATCTGCGACGTGCTGCGCACGCTCGGGTACCTCACGACGGACGAGTCGGGCGCGCTGCAGGTCACGCAGGACGGTGGCTGGCTGCGCCGCCTGTACGCGGAGAACGACCTGGTGCTGGCGGAGTGCCTGCGCCGCGGCGTGTGGGACGAGCTCGACGTGCCCGGGCTCGCCGCGGCGGTCTCCACGATCGTGTACCGGTCGCGTCGGGACGACGACACCGAGGCGCGGGTGCCCGGCGGACCGGACAGCAGGCTCGGGCGGGCGCTCGACGCCGCGGTCCGGGCGTGGTCGGAGCTCGAGGACCTCGAGCACGACGCGCGGCTCGAGACGATCCAGCCCCTCGACTTCGGGCTCGTCGAACCGATCCACCGGTGGGCCGCGGGTCGCAGCCTCGACGCCGTCCTGCGCGGGTCCGACCTCGCTGCCGGGGACTTCGTGCGGTGGTGCAAGCAGGTGATCGACGTCCTCGACCAGATCTCGGGCGCGGCGCCCACGGCCCGGCTCCGCACCACGGCCGACCGCGCGGTGACCGCACTGCGCCGCGGCGTCGTGGCGTACTCGGCGGTCTGAGCGGGAAAGTGGCGTCGGACACCTGTCCGACCCGCGCACGCCACGAGCGTCCGGGTGGCTCTATCGTGGGCCGATGTGACCTCGACCCTCTACCGGCACGGCGTCGTGCACTCTCCCACGGACCCCTTCGCCGAGGCGCTGCTCGTCGACGACGGGGTGATCGCCTGGCTCGGCTCGGACGACACCGCTGACGGCCTCGTCGCCGGCGTCGACGAGGTCGTCGAGCTGCGGGGCGCGCTGGTGGCGCCCGGGTTCGTCGACGCCCACGTGCACCTCCTCGAGACCGCCCTGGCCGCTGCGGGGCTGGACCTGACGGCGGCCGGGGGAGTATCGAGCGCGGCCGCGGCGCTGGACGCCGTCGCCCGTGTGGCAGCGACCCGCGCCCCGGGGGACCGCCGCGTCGTGCACGGCACGAGGTGGGACGAGACCACGTGGCCCGAAGGACGGCCCCCGTCCCGGCAGGAGCTCGACGTCGCCGGGCAGGGCCTGCCGGTCTACCTGGCGCGCGTCGATGTGCACTCCGCCGTGGTCTCCAGCGCGCTGGCCGACCTCGCCGGGCTGCGGCACCTGCCCGGCTGGTCGGACGACGGCCGCGTCACGGGTGCCGCGCACCACGCCGCGCGCGACGTGGCGCGGGCCGTCGGCCCCCACGAACGCAGCGAGCTGTACCGCGACGCCCTCGCACGGGCCGCGGCGCAGGGCATCGTCTCCGTCCACGAGCAGTCCGCCCCCCACGTCGACACCCGCGACGGGCTGCGTGAGCTCCTGACGACCACCGCGGACGCCGCCTCGGGGCTGCCGCTCGTCATCGGGTACCGCGCCGAGCAGTGCGTGACGGTGGACGACGCCCGCGCGCTCCTGGCGGACCTGCCGGGCCTGACGGGGATCGGGGGCGACCTCAACGTCGACGGGTCCATCGGCTCACGGACCGCCGCCCTGCGCCAGCCGTACGCCGACGCGCCCGGCACCTCGGGTTCGCTTCAGCTGTCGGCCGAGCAGATCGCGAACCACGTCACGGCCGTGACGCGCGCCGGGAGCCACGCGGCGTTCCACGTCATCGGCGACCGCGCGCTGGACGAGCTCCTGCTGGGGATGCGCACCGCTGCGGACGTCGAGGGCACGGCGGCGATCGCGGCCGCGGGTCACCGCGTGGAGCACGCCGAGATGGTCGACGCGCACTCGTTGGCGCAGATGGTGCTCCTGGGCCTGCGACTGTCCGTGCAGCCTGCCTTCGACACCCTGTGGGGTGGGCCGGACGGCACGTACGCGAGGCGGCTCGGTCGCGGGCGGGCCGCGTCCCTCAACCCGTTCGCGGACCTGGCAGCGGCGGGTGTGCCCCTCGCACTGGGTTCCGACGCGCCCGTGACGCCGCTCGACCCGTGGGCCGGTGTGCGTGGCGCCTCGGCGCACCACGAGGCCGACCAGCGGATCTCGGTCCGGGCAGCGTTCCGCGCCGCGACCCGTGGTGGGTGGCGGCTCGCCGGGCTGGATCACAGCGGCGCCGGCGAGCTGCGGGTCGGTGCGCCGGCGCACCTCGCCGTGTGGCAGGCGGAGCACCTCGTCGTCCAGGCGTCGCGGACCTCGACGTGGAGTGCGGACCCGCGTGCCGGCAGCCCCCTGCTGCCGGACCTGGGCCCCGACGAGCCCGCGCCCCGGTGCCTGCGGACCGTGCGCGCCGGGGTCGTCCTGCACGACGTGCTGGCCTGACGTGCGCCGCTCGCCGGACGGCGGGTGAAATATCGGCGGCGATCGCGGGCGGTGGCGAATCGTCCCGGTCGCACCGAATCGCGACACGCGGACGACACGCCGGGTGAAGAGTCCCCTGATCGGTCGAAGCGGACGCTGTGGCCTGGGTCGATCCTCCTGACCAGGCCGGACGTCCCCTTGACACGAAGGGCCAGGGGGGTAGTTTCGCAGTGGCCCGTCGTTGCGGGCACCGGGGGATCCACACGTACCGCTGACCGGTGTCGCACGGTCCGAGCTCCGACCGGGTCCGCGCGCTCAACAGAAAACGGCAGGACTCGTCCTCGCCGGTACGAAGGGCGCGCGGGCCGGTCGGTCGGGCCGGCCGTGCGGTCCGGCAGGTCGGTCCGGCGAGGCAGTCGGCACCGCCGTCGGCGCGTCCAGTGCGGTGCACGCCGCGGTCCACACGGTCGTGCCGCGGTGCGCCGGGGTTCCCGGACAGCGCGCCGCAGTCCGCCAACCCGACTCAGCCTGTCGCTGACGTAACCTGCTGCGGTGCCCCTCCCGCCGTCCGCACGCTGGCTGACGCTCGTGCTCGCCGCCGCAGGCGGCTGGGTCACGCGGCTGGCCTTCCCGGACCCCGGGTGGCCGGCCCTCGCCCCGGTGGGCATGGCCCTGCTCTACCTCGCGCTGCGCCGGGACTCGGCGCGCTGGAACGCGCTCGTGGGACTCGTCTGGGGACTGGCCTGCTTCGGCCCGATGATCACCTGGGCCGACGACGCCGTGGGACCCGTCCCGTGGCTCGCCCTGACCGTGCTCGAGGCGTCGTACGTCGCCCTGTTCGGCGCCGCCTGGGCGTGGGCCCGCAGGGGACACGCGGTGTGGCGCAGCGGCGCGTGGCAGCTGCTCGCGTTCGTGCTGCTGTGGGTCGGCGCCGAGGAGCTGCGCTCGACGTGGCCGTTCGGAGGCTTCCCCTGGGGGCGGCTCGCCTTCTCCCAGGCGGACTCGCCGCTCGCCGCCTTCATGTGGCTGGGAGGGACCCCGCTGCTCTCCGGCGTCGTGGCGGCCCTCGGCGTGCTGCTGGCGAGGGCGGTGCTGGCCGCCCGGCAGCTCGCGCTGGGGCGGACCCTGGGTGCGCTCGCCGCCGCAGGCGGCGTCATCCTGGCCTCGTTGCTGATCCCGCTCGACACGGTCGCGCAGACAGGGACGCTTCGTGTCGGTGCCGTCCAGGGCAACGTCCCCGACCCCGGGCGGCTCGACGCGTTCGGCGAGCGGCGCCAGGTCCTCGACAACCACGTCGCCGGGACGCGCGCGCTGCTGGACCAGGTGGCGCCGGGCGACCTCGACGTCGTCCTGTGGCCCGAGAACGGGACGGACATCGACCCGCAGGTCGACGAGGAGGCCGCCGGCCTCATCGACGGCGTCGCGCAGGAGGTCGCCGCACCGCTGCTTGTGGGCACCGTGCAGTACCCGGAGTCCGGCGGCCGCTACAACACCGCCGTCCTGTGGGAGCCGGGCGTGGGACCCGTCGCGACGTACTCGAAGCAACGTCCCGCGCCGTTCGCCGAGTACATCCCGATGCGCTCGTTCGTGCGCCACTTCTCCGACGCGGTCGACCTCGTCACGCGCGACATGCTGCCGGGCACCGAACCCGGGGTGGTGCCGGTCGACTCGCCCCGCCTCGGGCGCACGGTCGTGATCGGCGACGTCATCTGCTTCGAGGTGGCGTACGACGCGATCGTCCGGGAGTCGGTGGCCGAGGGCGGTGAGCTGCTGGTCGTGCAGACCAACAACGCGTCGTTCGGGTGGTCGGACGAGTCGACGCAGCAGCTGGCGATGTCGCGGCTCCGGGCCATCGAGCATGGTCGCGCCACCGTGCAGATCTCGACGGTCGGGGTCAGCGCGATGATCGCCCCCAACGGCGCCGTGATGCAGCGCACCGAGCTGTTCACGGCCGACCAGATGGTGGCCTCGCTGCCGCTGCGGGAGTCGCTGACGCCCGCGACGCGAGCGGGGGACTGGCCCGCGCTGACGGCCGACGTGCTGGCCGTGTGGATCGTCCTGGCGGGCATCGTGGGGGCGGCGCGGCTGCCGCGCGACCAGCGTCCCGACGGCCCCGCCTGAGTCGCAGGAGAACCTGGCGGCAGGGGATCAGCCTGCACGCAGAGCGACGCCCCGGTGGCTGACCACCGGGGCGTCGTCGTGTTCCAGCGGGCGCGAGCCCGTGCGTCAGGCGCTGCGGCGCAGCTTGCCGGCGCGCAGCAGGCCGAGACGCTCGTCGAGCAGCTCCTGCAGCTCGTTGACCGTGCGGCGCTCCAGGAGCATGTCCCAGTGCGTACGCGGCGGCTTGCCGGCCTTCGCCTCGGGCTGGTCGGCGTCCCGCAGGAGAGCCTCGGCACCGCAGCGGCACTCCCACACGACGGGGACGTCGGCCTCCACCGAGAACGGCAGGATGATGGTGTGCCCGTTGGGGCAGTCGTAGTGAGCCTGGAGCCGAGGGGCGAAGTCGACGCCCTCCTCGGTCTCCATGCTGTGGGACCCGATGCGCATGCCGCGCAGGGACCTGTTGGCCATGGTGGACCTCCGTGCCGTGTCGTCCCGTCGGCTCGGGGTGCCGAGCCGTGCCGGGTCGTGAATCGAATCGATCTGCTGCCTGATGCTCCAACGTGGTCGGGGACTGCGATGTTCCGTCCCGCCGTGAAGGTCTGGTGAACACACACTGTGGCAGGAACGCGGACCGGTCGCGCGCCAGGCCGGGGGAGGGGAGCCCCACTCACAGGGATTTGGTCCGTGCCGTGGTCCGCACGGGTGAGCGGCAGTGCCACGTCATCCCGTCTGCCTAGGCTGGTGCGCATGACCATGACGATCCGCCGGCTCGGCGACAGCGGTCTGGCCGTCTCGACGGCCGGCCTGGGGTGCAACACGTTCGGCGCAACGCTCCCACCCGAACAGGTGGGCGAGGTCGTCGGCGCGGCGCTCGACGCGGGCGTCACGCTCTTCGACACCGCCGACGTGTACGGGGGAGTGCCCGGGCAGAGCGAGGAACTCCTCGGCGCCGCGCTGAAGGGTCGTCGCGACGACGTCGTGGTCGCGACGAAGTTCGGTCTCGACGCCGGGGGACTGAACGGCGCCGACTGGGGTGCGCGCGGGTCACGCCGGTACGTCCGACGAGCGATCGAGGGATCGCTGCGTCGTCTCGGCACCGACCACGTCGACCTCTACCAGCTGCACAGCCCGGACCCGGCGACCCCGGTCGAGGAGACGCTCGCAGCGCTGCACGAGCTCGTCGTGGAGGGCAAGGTCCGGTACCTCGGCTCGTCGAACCTCGCGGCCTGGCAGGTCGTCGACGCCGACTGGGCGGCCCGCACGGCAGGGACGTCGCCGTTCGTCTCCGCGCAGAACCGGTACAACCTGCTGGACCGGAGCGTCGAGGCAGACCTCGTCCCCGCCGCGGAGCACGTGGGCGTCGGCATCCTGCCGTACGTCCCGCTCGCCTCCGGCCTGCTGACCGGCAAGTACCGACGGGGGCAGGACGCACCCGCGGGCAGCCGGCTCTCGCGCATGCCGCACCGACTCGCCGCCGCCGACTTCGACCGCATCGAGGCGCTGGCCGCGCTGGCCGACGACTGGGGCGTCGACCTGCCGACCGTCGCGCTCGGTGGGCTGGCGGCACAGCCGGGGGTCGCGTCGATCATCTCCGGTGCGCGCACGCCCGAGCAGGTGCGCGCGAACGTCGCGGCCGCGCTGTGGGAGCCGACGCTCGAGCAGCTCGCCGCCATCGACGACGCGTCGCCCGGGCCGGTCTGACGCCGGGTAGCGGGCGGGAGCCGTCGCACCTGGACGCTCACGGTGGCAGGACGCGTGCGCGGTGCTCACCGATCGCCACGACGGCGCTCACCCGCAGACCACGGTCGTCGCTCGCGGCACGCAGCGCGTGCTCCCACGCGCGCTCGAACGCGCCCCGATCACCCCCGGCGGCACGCACGATCGCGACGGCGATCGAACCGCCGGGGGCGTCGTGCGTCAGGATGTCGCTCATCGCGAGAAGCACCTGACGCACCTGGGCAGGGTCCGGCTGCAGCGGGATACCGACGAGCGGCAGCACGACCGGCAGCATCATGCCGTGGACGTCGAGCAGCACGAGCCAGAGCGCCGGGGGACCGGCACGCTCCGGACCGACGAGCGACAGCATCACCTGGAGGATGTCGTCGACGTCGCGCAACGGGTGCGTCGGCAGTGCGGGGAGGTCGTCGTCCGGCCCCGGTGCGGCCCAGCCGGGGGAGTCGTCGCTGTCCATGACTCGAGGGTGCTGGCCGACGGGCAGGCCGCGGTGGGTCTCCGCCACATCTGTGGGCGCGCCCCTCGCAGGGCTGGCCTGTGGTCGGCTCACCGCGCAGGTCGTCCCGTGCTGCACGCGTCGCCGCGACGCGGGTCGGCGAGCACAGACGGCCACCCCACGGGAACGTCGGCCCGCTAGCATCCCTGACGTGACGAACACCACTGGATCGACGCCCGAGTGCGTGTTCTGCGGCATCGTGGCGGGGACGGTCCCGTGCGCGAAGGTCGCCGAGGACGCGACGACCTTCGCCTTCATGGACATCGACCCGGGCTCGACGGCCACCTGCTGGTCATCCCGAAGCGGCACAGCGTGGACCTGCTGGACATCCCCGCGGAGGACCTTGCCGCCACCACGCTGGCGGCGCAGCGGATCGCCCGGGCCGTCCTGTCCGAGCTCGGCGCCGACGGCGTCAACCTGCTCAACTGCTCGGGGCCCGTCGCGTGGCAGACCGTCTTCCACTTCCACCTGCACGTGATCCCGCGCTACCGCGACAAGAGCAAGGACCGGCTCGCGCTGCCGTTCGAACCGGGACTGCCGGCCGACGTCGACGCGATCGCCGAGCGCGCCAGGGCGCTCGCTGCGGCGCTCTAGCGGTCCTGTGCGGCTGTAGCGTCACCGCTCCCGGACGCACGTCCCCAACGCCGATAATGTGCATTATGTCAAAACGGTGCCTGCTCGGTGCACCCGACGCCACGACGGGGTCGACCACCCACTCCCCGGTGCACCAGCCGAGATGGGTCACGGCCTGCGTGAGGACGAGAGTCGCTCCACGCGCTGGACGACCGCGGCCACGGCAGGCGCCGCGGGAGCGCCTCAGCAACGGCCCGGGCCAGCCCGCACGTGCGGGCTGACGCCGCCGCGCTGGCTCACCGCGCGAGGACGACCGACCTTGGCACCCCGAGGTGCCGGTTGCAGCCTGCACACCCCTGCCGGTCGCGTCCTGAGGCAGTCTCCTGGTGGCGGCATCGCCCGGTCCACGACGCCCGGTGACCTCGTCGTCTGCCGCACGCGCGCGGCGGGGTGACGGCGCGGCGCGGGCCGTCACGGCCGCCCCTGCCACACCCGAGTGAATCCACCGGACCCTGTGGGCGGTTTGCCGTACGCACCCGTACGATCGGGCCCGTCCAGGACGACGACCGTCCCGCGGACCCGCATCGCGCACCCGAAGGAGGGCTTCATGCCTGCCCAGTGCTCCCCCGCCCCCGGACGCCTCGGCGGCCCCGCGACGATGACCTGGACGAGGTAGGCGCCGTGGACATGCAGCAGCTGCCCGCGACCGCGGTCCGCGAGGGTGGACGGGTCCGTGATCGCGTCGTCAGCGACTTCACCGCGCTGACCCGCACCGTCGAGGCCGCGGGACTCCTGCGTCGACGGCACGCCTACTACTGGACGCGGTTCGTCGTGCTCACCCTGCTGCTGGCCGGCCTGGTCGCGGCCCTCGTGATCGGAGGGCCGTCCTGGTGGCAGCTCGTCACGGCCGCGGTCCTCGCGGTCGTGCTGGGCCAGGTGATGTTCCTCGGCCACGACGCCGCGCACCGGCAGATCTTCGACTCCGGGCGCTGGAACGACTGGGCCAGCCTGGTGATCGCCAACCTGTACGCGGGCATGAGCTACGGGTGGTGGCAGCACAAGCACTCCCGGCACCACGCCAAGCCGAACCAGGTCGGAGCGGACCCCGACATCGGCACCGGTGCCCTCGTCTTCCACACCGAGGACCTCAAGGAGCCGCGCTCCGGGCTCGTCGGGTGGTTCACGCAGCGCCAGGGCTGGCTGTTCTTCCCGCTGCTCCTGCTCGAGGGCCTGAACCTGCACATCTCAGGCGTCAAGACGATCTTCGGACGCGGGCCCGTCAAGCGGCGCCCCGTGGAGATCGCCTTCGTCACCGCGCGCATCGGCGGCTACCTCGCGCTCGTCTTCTGGGTGCTCCCCGTCGGCATGGCGTTCGCGTTCCTCGGCGTGCAGCTCGGGCTGTTCGGCCTCTACATGGGCGCCGTCTTCGCGCCCAACCACAAGGGCATGCCCATCGTGCCGCGGGACTCGCGCATCGACTTCCTGCGCCGTCAGGTGCTCATGAGCCGCAACGTGCGCGGCGGCCGGCTGACCGACCTGTTCATGGGTGGCCTCAACTACCAGATCGAGCACCACCTGTTCCCGAGCATGCCGCGCCCGCACCTGCGCAAGGTGCAGCCGACGGTCCGGGCGTTCTGCGCCGAGCGCGGCATCCCCTACACCGAGACGTCGCTGCTGGAGTCGTACGGGATCGTCATCCGGCACCTGAACGCGGTCGGCCTCGCGGCGCGCGACCCGTTCCAGTGCCCCCTGACGGAGCAGTACCGCTCGGCCCGCTGACGGCGAGACCTCGGGCGCGCGATCGGCGCGGCCGGGGCCAGCCGTCCGGCCTGAGCCGTCAGCCGGCCAGGCCCCCGGGATCGGTGTGGCGCACGTAGCGCTCCTCGGTCCGGTCGGGGTCCCGCGGCAGCACCTGCCGTTCACCGGTGCGCGTGAAGCCGGCCCGGACGTAGAGGTCGACCGCGGACGCGTTGTCGTCGACGACCCACAGGGAGACCGTCGCCGCCCCCTGCGCCGCTCCCCCGCGCACCGCGGCGTCCAGCAGGGACCAGCCGATCCCCTGCCGGCGAACCTCGGGCGCGACCCACAACGACACGACGTGCCGGTCGTCCTCGGGTGACCCCGGCTCCTGGATGAGGGTCACCAGACCGCGCGGTTCCCCTGAGTCGTCCAGCGCCACCCAGGTGGTGCTGGTGCGCAGCCGCATCCGCCAGTGCGACTCGGCGAACCGCTCCTCGCGCGCCAACGACGACCCGAAGGCGTCCGGCGACTCGCGCAGGGCCCGCAGGCGCACGTCACGCACGGTCGGCCAGTCGTCCTCGTCGACGTGTCGGATCAGCACCGGACCAGCATGCCGCATCTGCCCCACGGGGCCCGGCGCGACGCGCCTCAGGCGACCCCGTGCCCGGTCGGCCACTCGTCCGCGGCGCCGCGCGAGTCGGCCTGCAGCACGTCGTCGCCCAGCGAGAGAGCTCCGTCTCCCCCGTGCCCCGCCCGGTCCGGGGTGGCCCGCGCGGCGTCGGCGACGTCCTCCTCGGGTCGCGGCGGGATCGTCTCGTCGTACTCGAGCTCCGGCACCTGCGCGCCATCGAACGACTCGGTCATGTCGGCCTCCTCACGGCGCGACCACGCTAGCCCGCGGCACGTGTCCCGGCGACCGGCCGGTCGTGCCGGCGCGAGGGCCGACCGCCTCCTGGGCGCCGAATCGGCCATCCCGCCGCAGATCAGGACACACGAGGCGCCCGCAGCGCACGCATCGGACCCTCGCCGTCCGCGTGTCGGGCGCCCGTTTCGTGAGCGGCACCTCATCCGACTACGGTGTCCGCGTGCTGGTCGTCGGTGTGTGCAGCCTCAAGGGCGGCGTGGGTAAGACCTCCGTGACTCTCGGGCTCGCCTCGGCGGCCCTGGAACGCGGTCTGCGAACCCTCGTCGTCGATCTCGACCCCCAAGGGGACTCGACCATGGCCCTGGGGACCACGGCGAGCCGGGGTGACGTGTCGATGGTGCTCGACGCCCCGTCGCCGCAGGCGGTGGAGGCGGCGACCGCGCCGTCGTCCTGGGCGGACCACGGGCTCGACGTGCTCGTCGGGTCCGAGCGTTCCGTGCTGCACGACCGGATCGACGACTCCGACGCCGACAGGTTGCGCCAGGCGCTGTCGTGGGCGGACGGGTACGACCTCGTCCTTATCGACTGTCCCCCGTCGCTGGGCGGGCTGACGCGCACGGGCCTGACGGCGTGCGACCGTGCGGTCGTGGTGACGGAGCCCGGCCTGTTCGCCGTCATGGCGGTCGGCAGGGCGATGCGCACGATCGACGAGCTGCGTCGCGGCCCGGCGCCGTCGCTCCAGCCGCTGGGCATCGTGGTGAACCGCGTGCGGGCGCGCTCGGTGGAGCAGGCGTACCGCCTGCAGGAGCTGCAGACGCTCTACGGCCCGCTCGTGCTGACCCCGAGCATCCCGGAGCGTGCCGCGCTGCAGCAGGCGCAGGGCGCCGCACAGCCGGTCCACGTCTGGCCCGGTGCCGCAGCCGCCGAGCTCGCCGACGTGTTCGACCAGCTGCTCGACCGGGCGATGCGCGCGCCGCGTCGCTGACGACCTGTCGCCCACGTCGCCCTGACGTGATCCCGGCCAGGCGTGCGTCAGGTGCTCCGCAGGATTCCCTGCGGAGCGGTCCCCCGCCTTCGGCGTCAGCCGGCGGTGCGGGCCTGGCGTCGGATCGCGAGCTCGTCGTGCGTGGACGACGCCACCGGGGCGGCGTCGTCGTCGGCCCGCTCGTTGGGGAGTTCCGCGAGCGTCCCCTCGACCTCACGCCAGACGCGCCCGACCGCGATGCCGAACACGCCCTGGCCCCCCTGCACCAGATCGATGACCTCGTCCGGCGAGGTGCACTCGTACACGCTCGCGCCGTCGGACATCAGGGTGATCTGCGCGAGGTCCTCGACCCCGCGCTCACGCAGGTGCCCGACCGCTGCGCGGATCTGCTGCAACGAGACACCCGTGTCGAGCAGCCGCTTGACGACCTTGAGCACGAGGATGTCGCGGAACGAGTACAGCCGCTGCGTACCGGAACCCGTCGCAGGGCGCACGGACGGCTCGACCAGCCCGGTGCGGGCCCAGTAGTCGAGCTGCCGGTAGGTGATGCCCGCCGCGCGGCACGCCGTGGGACCGCGGTACCCCGTCGTGACGTCGAGGTCCGGCAGGTCGTCGTCGAACAGCAGGCCCTGCGCGTGCTGCGGGATCGTGCCGGAGTCGTCGGCACTCTCGTTGCGGATCACGGGGCCCTCCCTCGACGGCGCCGTGAGGCGGCCGCACTCTGCTGGTTCTTCCGCCACGCTAGGCCTGCGCGGTCGGGGGCGCAACGAACGCGGCCCGGCGTGTCGTGCGTGGTGTCTCACCTTCAGGTGGAGATCGAGCTTCTTCACCCGATCGGATCAGACGTCTCGCGGGCCACCCTCCGGTCCCGGGTCCTGCCCGGTCTCGAAGTCCTCGGCGGAGACGTGGTCGAGGAACTCACGGAACTGGGAGATGTCGTCCTCGCTCGCCGCGGGCCGCATCTCGACGCCGGCCAGTGCGACGACCTCGGCCGAGCACAGCACGGGGCACGCGAACCGCAGCGCGACCGCGATGGCGTCGGAGGCCCGCGCGTCCACGTGGCGGCCCGACGCGAGGACCAGTGCGGCGTGGAACACCCCGTCCTCGAGCCGCGTGATCTCGACGTGGTCGACCGGTGCCCCGGCCGCCTGCAGCGCGTCGCGCAGCAGGTCGTGCGTCATGGGCCGCGGCGGGACGATCCCTGCCTGCGCCGAGGCGATCGCCGACGCCTCCGAGGGGCCGATGAGGATCGGCACCAGCAGAGCGGCGTCGGGATCCAGGAGCAGCACGACGATCTCGTCGTCGGCCAGGTGCGTGCGCACACCGACGACCTCCACCGGGACCATCTCGGGTTCTACGCCCACACGGACACGCTACGTCGCTCGGGGCGCGGCGTCTGCCGGGAGCCCGTCCGGTGGCATGTGGCACCCCTGGCGACCGTCACGGGGTGAGGTCGTGGACCGCCGACCGGATCAGCGCGGTGTGCATCCGCGCGCACAGCTCCCCCACCTCGGCCGCGAGGGTGCCCGCACGCGCGCGCGACGAGACGCTGCGCTGCCCACGCCAAGGCGCGACGACCTGCTCGACGAGGTCGGCCTGCCGGTCCGCCGACGCCCGGAAGGTCCGCAGGTGGCGCGGGTCGATGCCGTGGTCGGCCAGCGACGCCGCGACCGTGACCACCTCGCGGGCCCACGGGTCGAACACGCCGCGCGGCCCCGGCCGCAGCACGCCCTGCGCCACGAGCTCGGCGACGAGCTCGACCTCCACGCCGGCATCGTGCGCGAGCCGCTCGGCGGTCAGCGGGTCGGCCGTCGGCGCGACGCCGTCGCGGGTCGCGAGACGGGCGCGCGACGGCGACTCCTCGTCGTCCCCCGCGTCGAGCGCGGCCAGACGCTCCCCGATGACCTTGAGCGGCATGTAGCGGTCCCGCTGCTGCACCAGGACGAAGCGCAGCCGCTCCACGTCCGCAGGCGAGTACTGCCGGTAGCCCGCGGGCGTGCGCACCGGGTCGACCAGCCCCTGCTCCTCGAGGAAGCGCAGCTTCGACGTCGTCACCGCGGGGAACTCGATGCGCAGGGCCGCCAGGACGTCCGAGATGCGCATCGAGGCGCGACGCGAGATCCCCCGGGGCCACGGCTCGGGCGTGGTCGCGACAGGGACCTGCTCGGCCGCTGCGCTCACGGCGCGCTCAGGAGGCGGCACGGTGAGGGCTGGGGTGGAACGTCATCCGGTACTTGCCGATCTGCACCTCGTCCCCGGGGCGCAGCGCGACCGCGTCGATACGCGTCCGGTTGACGTACGTGCCGTTCAGCGAGCCGATGTCACGCACGACGAACTGCTGCCCGTCACGCACGAACTCCGCGTGCTTGCGTGACACGGTGACGTCGTCGAGGAAGATGTCGGCGCTGGTGCTGCGCCCCGCCGTCGTGCGCTCCGCGTCGAGCAGGAAGCGCGCGCCCGCACTCGGCCCGCGCTGCATGAGCAGCAGGGCGGAGGTGGGGGGCAGTGCCTGCACCGCCGCGGCCTCGTCGCTGCTCAGACCGACCGCAGGCGCCTCGGACTCCGCAGGCTCCAACGAGCCGAAGCTGACCGTCGTGTCCGGACCGTCGCCCCGGTAGGCCGGCAGACCGCCGTCCGGCGCCCCTCGATCGTCGCTCATGCGCACCTCCCGTGTCGGTCGCGGGCACCCCGTGCGAGCGCGCTCGCCGTCGACCCAGCCTTGCGGGACTCACCCTATGCGGTGTCGGCGGGCATCCGCAGCACGCGCACACCGCTGGTCGGGTGACACGGCCTCGGCCGGAGCGTGCCCCTCCCCCACGCGACGTCCCGCCGACGCAGGAACTTCACCCCTCGTCGGACGCCGGGGAGGCGTGCACGGGCTCGTGCGGGGTCAGGACTGCGGTGACGTCCACCCGGTCGGACTTCTCGACGGTGCCGCGGCCGCCGTCGGCCCGCACCCGCACCAGGGCGCCGCCGGGGATCTCCAGCGCCGGCGCGATCGTGTCGGGGTCGCCGATGACCGACCACCGGAAGGGGGCCCGGATGATGACACCGTCGAGCTCGACCGCGCCACGGCTGCCCGTGAAGGCGCTGCTCGCCGTGATGCGGTGCCCGTTGAGCTCCATCGCCTCGGCGCCCGCGTTCCGTAGCTCCTCGAGCACGTGCAGCATGGTGGCGGGCCGGATCTCCCCGTCCGGCTCCGTGAGGGTGATGCGCACCCCGGGTCCGGTCGCGGGCAGCCGCCCCGTGAGGATGCCCTGCATCGCGGCCGTGCGACGGGCGGCGTCGAGGGCGGCCTGCTGCCGGTCGGACCCCGAGAGCAGCTCGTCGCGCTCCCGCTGCAGGTCGAGCGACTCCTGCTCGAGCTCGTCGGTGCGTGTGGTGGTCTCGTCCAGGAGCCGGACGAGGTCGTTCTGGCGCAACGCACCGAGCTGGGTGTCGGTGGCCTGCCGCACCTGGACCACCAGGGCGAAGCCCAGCAGCGCGCACAGGCCCGCGGTGATGAGCTGGCCCTGCGTCGTGCGGGGTCGCATCGCGTGCCCGAGCCGTGCCCAGCCGGACCGGGCCGGACGCGCCGACGAGTCTGCGGACGAGGGCGCCTGAGCGGGCTCGTCGACCGCGTCGTGGTCCGGTGCCGGCTCGGAGGGGTCGTCGTCCTGCGCGCGGTCGTCGCGTCCGTCGCCTTCCGGCGGCTCGCCGGGCTGGTCGGACTGCGGCACATCCTGCACCGCCGGCACGTCCTGCACCGGCGCGTCCTGCTCGTCCGTCGTCTCGCGGGCCACCTGCGGAGCGGACCGCTCGCCGGCGTCCACGTCGTCGAGCGGCAGGTCGCCCAGACCCAGCGGGTCGCGGGGGTCGATCACCGGGCCGTCACCGGGTTCTGCGTCGGTGCCCGGAGTTCCCGACGGGTCGGGACGGGGCCCGTCGGCGCTGCTCATGCCTTGAACAGGTGCCGGCGGATCGACGCGGCGTTGGAGAAGATGCGGATGCCGAGCACGACGATCACGGCCGTCGTCATCTGCGAACCGACGCCCAGCTGGTCGCCCAGGAACACGATGAGCGCCGCCACGACGACGTTGGACAGGAACGACGTGAGGAAGACCCGTTCGTCGAAGATCCCGTCGAGGTACGCGCGCAACCCGCCGAACAGCGCGTCGAGCGCGGCGACCACGGCGATGGGCAGGTACGGCTGGAGGTTGGCGGGGACCGTCGGCTCGATGAGCAGCCCTGCGAGCACGCCGAGCACGAGCCCGATCACTGCGATCACCGGGACTCCTCTCCGTCGTGTCGCCCTGACCCTGCCACATCCGGCGTCGCTGTCCCAAGGACCTGCCCGTCCGGCGCCGTGGCTGCGGACGACGCGTCGCCGGAGCCGGCCGCCGACTCGACGTCCGCCGCTGGGGCACCGAGCACCTGTGCCGACCGCAGCGTGAGCTGACCGCGGCCGGCCAGCTGCAGCTCGCGCTGGGCGCTCACGCGGACCTCGATGCCGTACTGCGCGAGTGACGCGAGGTGCTGCCCGGCCGACATCCGCGCGAGCCGCGTCTGCATCGTCGCGGCGTCCCCGATCGCCTCGACCGTGTACGGGCTGCTCAGCGCGGTGCTGTCGACCAGGACCGCGTCGCCGGCGCTGCGGATGGCCGTGGTGGAGGTCAGGCGCTCGCCGTTGACGGTCACAGCCTCCGCGCCGGCAGCCCACAGGCCGTTGACGAGGACCTGGAGGTCGGCGTCCTGGACGAGCTCGCTGCCGTCGTCCGGAGCCGTGCCGTCGGAGGGGTCACCGTCGGTCAGCACCAGACGCAGACCGGGGCCGGTCACGGGGACGACACCCGCCGCCACCGCGTCCCTCTGCAGCTGGGCGAACAGCTCGGGGTCGTCCGTGGAGGCCGCGTCACCCTGCAGCTGGGCGATCTGCGCGGACATGGCCGCGTTCGCGTGCCTCAGCTCGTCCGCCCGGGCGGTGCCCTCACGGATCTCCGCCTCGAGCAGTGCGCGGGCCTCCAGAGCAGCGGGCACCGGGCGCCGCAGGGCGACGGCTGACGTCGTCGCGAACGCCCCGAGCAGGAGGGCGAGCACGAGCAGCGCAGCGCCTCCCCGGATCGTGCGCGGGGGTGCGGTCCCCGCCGCACGGCGCTCCGCGACCTCCCGGTAGCCCGGCTCGAGCGGTTGGCGGTACACCTCGTTGATGAGCGTCATCGACTCGTCCGCCGCGCGCGCCGGCACGGGCACGGCGTGCCGCGGGTTCACGCCACCTCCGCCGCGCGTGCCGCCCGCGCGTCGCGGCGCATGACGGACGCCGCCTGGGTGAGGTACAGCACGCCCGCGAACCAGTACAGGGCCACCCCCCACAGGGCGCACGCCCACCCCAGGACACCGGCCACGACGCCCACGGGCGCCGGCCACTCCGAGAGCAGCAGGAGCGGGAACGCGTACATGATGGCGAAGGTGCCGGCCTTGCCCGCCAGGTGCACGCGCAGCGGCGGGTACCCGGACCGCGCGAGTGCGAACAGCATCGCCGCGAGGACGACGTCCCGGGCGACCAGCACCGCCACGAGCCACAACGGGACCACACCGCGCCACGCGAGGCCCACGAGCGTGACCAGGATGAACAGCCGGTCCGCGGCGGGGTCGAGCATCTGGCCCAGGCGCGTGACCTGGTGCATCCGCCGCGCCAGGACGCCGTCGAGCCAGTCGCTCGCACCCGAGAGCAGGAGCACCGCGAGAGCCCACGCGTCGTGCCCCTGCGCGACGAGCCACGCGAACACCGGCACCATGAGCAGCCGCGCGAGGCTGATGGCGTTGGGCACGGTGAGCACGCGCGAGCTGACCACCACGTCCTGAACCACACCCTCCCCCGTCGTCGTCCTGGCGGCGATCCTATGTCGCGCGCTGCGGCCGGCCCGGTCGCGACGCGGCCCGCGCTCCACCTGTCACCCGGACGTGCGTCCCGCGACGCGGCCGCCGAGTGGTGGCAGCCTCGTGCCATGGACGAGTCCGGTGTGATCGACGCGCTGCTGCGCACGCCCGCGACGTGGGCGGTCGTCGGGCTGTCCGGCAACCGGGCCCGGGCGGCGTACGGGGTGTCGGCCTACCTCCAGGAGCTCGGGCACACGATCGTGCCGGTCCATCCGGGCGCGGACACCGTCCACGGCGCGCCGGGCTACGCCCGGTTGTCGGACCTCCCCGAGGCACCCGACGTCGTGGACGTGTTCGTCAACAGCTCCCGCGCGGGCGCCGTCGTCGACGAGGCCATCGCCGTCGGTGCGCGTGCCGTCTGGCTGCAGCTCGGCGTGCACGACGACGAGGCGGTGGCCCGTGCCCGACAAGCCGGCCTCGTCGTCGTGCAGGACACGTGCCCGGTGATCGAGGGACGAGCGCGTGGCCTGGGGTGAGAGGTCGTACCCGGCCGGTCCGACCTCCGTGTGCGGGAGGTCACGCCTCGGCGCCGCCCCGCCGGGCGCGTCAGCGGGTAGGGTGTCCAGGACATCTGGAGTCGTGTCGCATCCCCTCTCGTAGGGCGGTCAGCCGGTTCGTCCGGCAACCACCTGCCTTCTCGTGCACATTGCGTGCGCCGTCATCGACGGTGCGTGGTCTGGTTCGGGGTGAGCGACGTCCTGGTCGTCGTACCGACGTCCCGGCTCTCCCCCGCTGCCACCGAACGGTGATCCATGCCCACCCCCCTGCCTGCTGCCCTGCCCACGACCCCCGACGCCGCCGCGACGACGTTCGCCGACCTCGGCCTGAGCGCGCAGATCCTCTCCGCCGTGCAGCGCCTCGGCTTCGCGGCCCCCACCCCCGTGCAGGCGCAGACGATCCCCGCGCTGCTCGCGGGTCGCGACGTCGTCGGCGTCGCGCAGACCGGCACCGGCAAGACCGCGGCCTTCGGGCTCCCGCTGCTGCAGTCGATCGACCCCGCCATCGCGGCCGTGCAGGTCGTCGTGCTGACGCCGACGCGTGAGCTCGCCATGCAGGTCGCCGACGCGATCACCACGTTCGCGGCCGACATGCCGGGCCTGCAGGTCGTGCCCGTCTACGGCGGCTCGCCGTACCTCCCCCAGCAGCGGGCGCTCGCGCGCGGCGCACAGGTGGTCGTCGGCACGCCCGGACGCGTCATCGACCACATCGAACGGCGCACCCTGCGGCTGCAGGACGTCCGCTTCCTCGTGCTGGACGAGGCCGACGAGATGCTGCGGATGGGATTCGCCGAGGACGTCGACAAGGTCCTCTCGGGCACGCCCGAGGGCCGCCAGGTCGCGCTGTTCTCCGCGACCATGCCGAGCCAGATCCGGCGCGTCGCCGACCAGCACCTCGTCAACCCCGTGTCGGTCTCCGTGACGCGCCAGTCCTCGACCGTCGAGTCCGTGCGCCAGACCTTCGCCGTCGTGCCCTACCGGCACAAGGCCGGCGCGCTCGCGCGGGTGCTCGCCGTCAGCGACGCCGACGCGGCCATCGTCTTCGTCCGTACCCGCGAGGCGGCCGAGGAGATCGGCAACGCGCTCGTGCAGCGCGGCATCGCGGCCGCGCACATCAGCGGCGACGTCGCGCAGTCCGACCGTGAGCGGATCGTCGAGCGGCTCCGGTCCGGCGCTCTCGACGTCCTGGTCGCGACCGACGTGGCCGCGCGCGGCCTCGACGTGGAGCGCATCGGACTGGTCGTGAACCTCGACCTGCCGCGCGAGCCCGAGGCCTACGTGCACCGCATCGGACGCACCGGCCGCGCCGGCCGGTCGGGCGAGGCCCTCACGTTCGTCACGCCGAGCGAGCGCCCCCGGCTGCGGCAGATCGAGCGCACCACGCGCACGCCGCTGATCGAGATCGCCATCCCCACGCCGGCGCAGGTCAGCGCCCACCGCGCGACGGCGCTGCTCACGCGGACCGACGAGCGCATGGCTGCCGGCCGGCTCGACGTCGTGCGGGACGCCGTGCGCGAGCACCTCGCGGCGCACCCCGAGCTCGACCCGATCGACCTCCTCACCGCGGTCACCGCGCTCGCCGTCGGCGACGACGGCCCCGGCGCGGCTTCCGAGGTCGAGGACCTCGACGACGCGGTGCGCCGCGCGCGGGAGACCCGCGCGGAGGACACCCGCGGCGGTCAGGTCGCCGGCAACCGCCGACGGCCCGGCACGACGGGTCCCAGCGGGCGTCCGCGCTACCGGGTCTCGGTGGGCGAGCGTGACGGCCTCCAGCCCGGCGCCCTCGTGGGTGCCCTGACCGGTGAGGGCGGCCTCACCGGCAAGGACGTCGGCAAGATCGACATCTTCGGCAGCTTCGCGCTCGTCGACATCCCCGACGGCCTGACCGCCGAGGTCGTCGACCGCCTCGGACGCACCCGTGTCGCAGGACGCCCGCTGCGTATCCGGCTCGACACCGGCCCGCAGGCCTCGCGTGGTCCGTCGCGCGGCGAGCGCGTGCACCGCGCGCACGCCTGACCGTCCCGCAGTCCGCACGACGAGAGGGGCACCACCCTGCGGGGTGGTGCCCCTCTCGTCGTCCCCGGTGCCTCTCAGCGCACGGCTGTGTTCCGCGGGTCGCTGCGCGTCTGTCCGCGCAGGAGCACGATGTCGGCCTCCCGCAGCACCTCGCTGACGTCCCTCATGCCACGGATCGACCCGAGCACGCCGATCGAGATGCGCGGGCCGATCTCGCGCCGCAGACGCTCGAGCAGCTCCGTCAACCGGTCCGGCATCCCCCCGGGCCCCACGTCGTCGACCAGGATCGCGAAGTCGTCCTCCCCCGTGCGTGCCGTCGTGTCACCCTCACGCAGCGGCCGGCGCAGCTGGCGCACGACCTCGCGGTGCACGTCCGGCGCGTGGTCGTCGTCCCGTGAGAGCGCGCCACCGTCCACCACACGCACCAGCGCCACCGCGCAGTCGTACCCCGACGAGCGTCGGCAGCGCAGCAGCGCCGCCCCCAGCCTGTCGAGGAAGAGCAGCCGGTTGACGAGGCCCGTCTCGGGATCGTGCAGCGCGTCGCGCTGCAACGCGATCTCCGCCTCCTTGCGCTCCGTCACGTCCACGAGCGTGCCGACGAGCCGTGCGGGACAACCGGCGTCGTCGAGGACGGTCACGGCCCGGCACATCATCCAGCGGTAGTCACCGGACTGCGTGCGGACCCGGTGCTCGAGCTCGAGCGGTGCGCCGCACCCGGCGAGCTGCGCCGCGATCGCCGCCGAGAGCTCGTCGCGGTCGGCCGGGTGGACACGCTCGAGCCACTCCGAGGGCTGGTCACCGATGACGTCCTCCGCGTAGCCGAGCGTCTGCTTCCAGCGCGGCGAGTAGTACACCGCACCAGCGGACACGTCCCAGTCCCACGTGCCGTCGTGCGCGGCCATCGACGCCAGTGCGTACCGCTCCTCGCTCTCACGGACCGTGTCCGCCAGCGCCCGCTCGCGCGCCGCCGCCTGCTCGAGGGCCTTGCGCTGCTCCCGCAGCGAGCCCAGCAGGCGCTCCTGGTCCAGCGCGACCGCCAGGAGCGCCGCCCAGTGGTTGAAACGGTCACGCGGCTGGGTGGCGCGCGTCTCGACGGTCCCGTCGATCGCCAGCAGCCCCCAGTCGCTGCCCCCGAACGTCACGGGCACGACGAAGGTGAGCTCGTTGGAGCCCACCGTGCCCGCTCGCGTGAGTGCGGCGGGCGGGAACTGGCTGGCGGTCGTCCGCAGACCGACGAGCCGTGACAGCGTCCCGCTGGTGTCGTGGACGCCGACGATCTCCATCTCACGGTCACCCGGTCCGCGGTCGTTGCCCACCCAGAGCCCCAGGCACGCGTGCCCGCGCACGCCGCGCGGGAGCCAACCGAGCGCCCGCGGGCTCGCCCCGTCACCCCGCAGCAGGTCCATGTCGACCTCGTACTGGTCGACGATCGTGCGCTCCAGCTGCCCGCTGCGCGCCAGCATGGCGCGCGTGCAGCCCTTGGTCACGGCCAGCAGGACGTCCGTCACGGCGCGCCGGACGGCACCGGCGTTCGCGGCCCGACCCTCGACCAGCTGCTCGACCCGGCGGGACTCGACCGTCCGCAGCACCGCGACCATCTGCTCCAGCGCCTCGGGGTGCGGCTGCAGCGCGGCCGTGAGGTCCGAGAGCCGTCCGAGCGCGGCGGGTGCCGGTGAGATCCCCCGTTCCGCGGCGACCTCCATCGGCTCCTCGACCGCACGCCACCACGCCTCGCGAGCGTCCGGTCCGGCGCGCCGCGACACCGCAGAGCCGGCAGGGCCGGCGAAGGCCGACTCCGCCAGCCGGCGCAGCAGCTCGACGCCCGAGACGTCCCCGCTGACCAGGTCACCCCCGGGCGACGTGATCTCGGTGCAGCCGCAGGACTCGCGGACGACGAGCGACGAGGGCACGCGGTGCTCGCCCGGCGTCACGTCGTCACCGCGCATGCGGGCGAGCAGCAGCCCGACGGCGTGCTCACCGACACGCCCGAAGTGCGCGTCGACCGTGGACAGACGGGGGCTGACACGCGCGCCGGAGTCGGCGTGATCGAAGGCCACGACGGCCTGGTCGCGCGGGAGGACGAGGCCGTGCGAGCGCAGCGCGCGCTGGAAGCCCACGGCGTTGCGGTCGGTCGCCGCGATGACCGCCGTCGTCGGGGTGCCCGCCTGGAGCATGCGGCCCGCGGCGTCGGCGCCGCCCTGCTCCTGGTTGTCCGACGCCTCGTACCACCACGAGTCGTCGGACTCGATCCCGTGCTCGGCCAACGTGGTGCGGTACGCCGCGAAGCGCTCGCGCATGTCACGCTGACCGAGGTTGCCCAGGAAGCCGATGGCGGTGTGGCCGTGCCAGATGAGGTGCTCCACGGCGGCCCGGACGCCTCCGACGTTGTCCGGGACCACCACGGGGTCGTCGGGGTGCGCCGGGTCCTCGCTGATGAGCACGACCGGCACGCCCCACTCCCGGACGGCGGCGAGCCGCTCGGGGCTGAGGGCCTTGCCGATCACGACGAGGCCGTCGACCGCGCCCAGCGCGACCGGCGTGTCGAGCACCGACTCCTCGGGGTAGCGCTCGCGGTCGAGCCCCGCCGGGTACGTCTGGACCGCCACCACCCGGTGCCCCACGCCGCGTGCGGCACGCGCCACACCGGCGATCACTGCACCGAAGTAGAAGCCCCCGACCACCGGGGACAGGACGCCGATCGTCCGACGCACCGTGGCGGGTACCCCGCGTCGGACTGTCATCATTTTCCACACCTCGCCCACGCCGTCGGAGTCGAGCTGATGCATTTCACCCACATCGGGCGCAACACTAGGTGATCGTGGTCACTCCTGCACATGACACAGGCAAAGATGCTGTCTCTCCGACGACCGGAGCCCAGCCCGTCCTCGGCGGCCCTGGCGCCCGCCGACCGACGATCACCGACGTCGCCAAGGCCGCGGGGGTGTCCATCGCCGTCGTGTCCTACGCGCTCAACGGCCGTCCCGGCGTCTCGGCGGCGACCCGAGAACGGGTGCTGCGCGTCGCCGACGAGTTCGGCTGGCGACCGAGCGCCGCTGCGCGCTCGATGCGCAGCGGGCCGCGCGCCGTGGGGCTCGTGGTGGACCGCGGGCTCACCGGGGCGGTCGGGTACGGCGCCCACGTCCTGGAGTTCGTCGTCGCGCTCCAGGACGTCCTGGCGACGCGCGGCCTCGCGCTGGTGCTGCAGGTGGTGGACGACCTCCCGGCTGCCGTGACGCTCTACGGCGAGTGGTGGGCCGAGCGTCGCTTCGACGTGATGGTGGTCACCGACGTCCGGACCGAGGACCCCCGGCTCGACGCGCTCCGGCGGCTGCGGATCCCGGCCGTGGTCGTCGGCGCCGGCGACGTGCCCGGTGAGGTCGCCAACGTCCGGGTCGACGACGAGCAGGCGGCCGAGCGGGTGGGGCGCTATCTCATCGAGCTCGGCCACCGGCACGTCGGTTCGGTGACAGGACCGGCATCGCTCCAGCGGACCAGGTCCCGCATCGCCGGCATGGAGCGTGCGCTCGACACCGGCGGCGCGACCCTCGTGCACGAGCCGACCGGCGGCTCCCCGGAGGAGGCCGCGGCGGCCTGCCGGCGCCTGCTGACCGGTGACCGCCCGCCCTCGGCCGTCGTGTTCGACACGGACCACATGGCGGTCGCGGCGCTCGACGTCGCGCGGCGCACGGGTCTGGCGGTGCCCTGGGACGTGTCGGTGGTGGCGCTGTCCGACTCCCCGCTCTGCCGGCTCGCGACCCCCTCGATCACCGCGCTGCCGTCCGTGCAGGCCGACCTCGGGACGGCCGTGGGCGAGGCCGTCCTGACGATCCTCGACTCGCAGCCGACCCCCGTGCGCCAGATCGAGGTGGGCGGACTGGCGGTGCGCGGCAGCACCGGGCCGCGCTCGCGGTGAGGCCGCGAGGCGCGCCTCGGCCCCGGGGCGGACTGCGGTCGCCGAGACGCCCGGCCGTCGGGCCACATGGCCGTGACCAGGCATTTCACCGTCGATGGCAGGCTCGTGAGAAGGTCACGATTCGGTAACGGGGGTGGGCCTAAACGATTTGCCCCGCTCCGCTGGGAGACGGACCGTGATGGATTCCGCAGCAGTCGTCGAGGACTGGAGTCCCCGGCGGCTCGTACCCGTCGCCGCCGAGGGCCGGGTACGACCGACCGACCCCCCGGAGGACACCCGTGTCCACACACGGCAATCGAACGGCCGGGCGGCGCTTGCGCGCCGTCGCGACCGCCGCGACGGCAACGGCGCTCGTCGCAGTGCCGATGACGCTCATGAGCTCGACCGCGACCGCGGCCGAGGCCCACGTCGACAACCCCTACGCCGGCGCCAAGCAGTACGTGAACCCGAACTGGGCAGCGACGGTTGAGAGCGCTGCCACACGTGCCGGTGACCCGACCCTCGCGGCCCGGATGCGCACGGTCGCCAAGCAGCCGACCGCTGTCTGGATGGACCGCACCAGCGCCATCACGGGCAACGCGGACGGCCCCGGCCTGAAGTTCCACCTCGACGAGGCCCTCAAGCAGAAGACCGGCAGCACGCCGCTCGTCTTCAACCTCGTCATCTACAACCTGCCCGGCCGCGACTGCTACGCGCTCGCGTCGAACGGTGAGCTCCCCGCCACCGCCGCCGGCCTCACCCGGTACCAGACCGAGTACATCGACCCCATCGTCGACCTGCTGTCGGACTCGAAGTACGAGGGCCTGCGGATCGCGGCGACGATCGAGCCCGACTCGCTGCCGAACCTCATCACGAACAACTCCGAGGCTGCCTGCCAGACGGCCGGCCCCTTCTACCGTGAGGGCGTCAAGTACGCGCTCGACGAGCTGAAGACGCTGGACAACGTCTACACCTACATCGACGCGGCCCACTCGGGCTGGCTCGGGTGGGAGACCAACGCGGGCCCGGCGGCCAAGCTCTTCGCGGAGGTCGCCAAGACCACGAAGAAGGGCTTCGCGTCGATCGACGGCTTCGTCACCAACACGGCGAACACCACGCCGCTCGCCGAGCCGTTCCTGACGGACCCGAACCAGCAGGTCGGGGGCGTCCCGGTCCGCTCGTCGAAGTTCTACGAGTGGAACACCGACTTCGGTGAGCACGCGTGGACGGCGCAGCTGCACCGCCTGCTCGTCGCCGAGGGCTTCCCTGCCTCGACCGGCATGCTGATCGACACCTCGCGCAACGGTTGGGGCGGCCCGAACCGTCCGACGGCCGCCTCGACGAGCACGAACGTCGACACGTACGTCGACGAGTCGCGCATCGACCGGCGCACGCACCGTGGCGCCTGGTGCAACCCGCTGGGTGCGGGCATCGGTGAGCTCCCGGTGGCCACGCCGGCCGGCGCTCCGTCCGCGTCGCACCTGGACGCGTACGTCTGGATCAAGCCCCCGGGCGAGTCGGACGGGGCCTCGAAGGAGATCCCGAACGACGAGGGCAAGAGCTTCGACCGCATGTGCGACCCGACGTTCAACTCGCCGAAGCTCTCCAACCTGCTGACGGGCGCGACCCCTGACGCGCCGGTCTCCGGCAAGTGGTTCGAGACGCAGTTCGTCACCCTGGTGAAGAACGCCTACCCGGCGATCCCGACGAGCGACACGACGCCGACGCCGACGCCCACCGCGACGCCCACGGCGACGCCGACGCCGACCGTGACTCCTACGGTCACGCCGACGCCCACCGTGACGCCCACGCCGACGGTCACGCCGACGCCGACGTCGAGCCCGACGCCGACGCAGAACCCCACGGCGTCCTGCTCGGTGAGCTACACGGCGAACAGCTGGAACACCGGCTTCACGGCCTCGGTGAAGGTCACGAACCGCGGGACCACCGCGCTGAGCGGCTGGAACCTGAAGTTCACGTTCGCCAACGGCCAGCAGGTCCAGCAGGGCTGGAGCGCGACCTGGTCGCAGTCCGGCTCGACCGTGACGGCCACGAACGCGGCCTGGAACGGCACGCTGGCACCGGGTGGCTCGGTGGACATCGGCTTCAACGGCTCGCACTCCGGGACGAACAACGCCCCGACGTCGTTCACGCTGAACGGTGCCACCTGCTCCTGAGGTGCACCATCCGGGCGTCGTGAACGCCTGACGTGACGAAGGGGCCCTCCTGGACCAGTCCGGGAGGGCCCCTTCGTCGGCCCACCACCCCTCGCTCCCCCACCCCTTCACGCCCGACCAACCAGGAGAACCGTGTCCAGCTCGCACGTGCGCCGTCTGCGCACAGCACTCGGTGGTGTCGTCGCCGCCGGTGCCCTCGCACTGCCCCTCGCACTGTCCGCAGCACCCGCCCAGGCCGCGCCCACCCCGGACTGGTTGCACGTGCAGGGCAACAAGATCGTCGACTCCTCCGGCAAGGAGGTGTGGCTCACGGGGGTCAACTGGTTCGGTTTCAACGCCGACGAGCGCATCTTCCACGGGCTGTGGTCGGCCGACATGCGCACGCTCACCAAGGGCATCGCCGACCGCGGCATGAACGTGGTGCGGGTGCCGATCTCCACCGAGCTGCTGCTCGAGTGGAAGGCCGGCACGTTCACCAAGCCCAACGTCAACGAGTTCGCGAACCCCGAGCTCGCGGGTCTCAACAGCCTGCAGATCTTCGAGAAGTGGCTCGCGATGTGCGAGGAGTACGGCCTGAAGGTCTTCCTCGACGTGCACAGCGCCGAGGCGGACAACTCCGGGCACGTGCACCCGGTGTGGTGGAAGGGGTCGATCACCACCGAGGACGTGTACGAGGGCTGGGAGTGGGCGGCGACCCGCTGGCGGACCAACGACACGATGATCGGCGCGGACATCAAGAACGAGCCCCACGGCACGCAGGGGTCCACCGAGCGCGCCAAGTGGGACGGCTCGACGGACAAGGACAACTTCAAGCACTTCGCGGAGACGGCGTCACGCAAGATCCTCGCGATCAACCCGAACTGGCTCGTCTTCGTCGAGGGCATCGAGGTCTACCCCAAGGAGGGGGTCTCCTGGACCTCGACGGGACTCACGGACTACCACACCATGTGGTGGGGCGGGAACCTGCGCGGCGTGCGCGACTTCCCGATCGACCTGGGGGCGAACCAGGACCAGCTCGTGTACTCCCCGCACGACTACGGACCGCTCGTGCACCTGCAGCCGTGGTTCGAGGGCGACTTCGACCGGGCGAGCCTCGAGCGCGACGTGTGGGACCCGAACTGGTTGTACCTGCACAAGGAGAACACCGCTCCGCTGCTCATCGGCGAGTGGGGCGGCTTCATGGACGGCGGGCCGAACGAGAAGTGGATGCTCGCGCTGCGCGACCTCATCACCGACCGCCGTCTGAGCCACACCTTCTGGGTGCTCAACCCGAACTCGGGTGACACGGGCGGCCTGCTCGGCTACGACTGGGCCACCTGGGACGAGGAGAAGTACGCGCTGCTCGAGCCGGCGCTGTGGCAGGACGGCGGCAAGTTCGTCGGTCTGGACCACGATGTCCCCCTCGGTGGCGTGGGCAGCACCACCGGCACGTCGCTGTCGCAGGTGAACGGCGCGGGCCCGACCGTGACCCCGTCCCCCACCGCCACCCCGACGCCGTCGGTCACGCCGAGCGTGACGCCGAGCGCCACCCCGACGGTCACACCGAGTGCGACGCCGTCGGTCACGCCGTCGGCCACGGCGAGTCCCGCGGTCGGTGCGTGCGCCGTCACCTACACCGCGAGCTCCTGGAGCTCGGGCCTGTCGGGCTCGGTGCGCCTGACCAACACCGGGAGCACGCTCACGTCCTGGAAGCTCACCTTCACCGCACCGGCCGGGGTGAGCGTCACGCAGGGCTGGGGCGGGACGTGGTCCCAGTCGGGGACCGCCGTGACCGTGACGAACGCCGCGTGGAACGGCAACCTCGCCGCGGGCGGCACCGCGGAGATCGGCTTCAACGCGTCGCACGGGGGCACGGCCGGCACCCCGAGCGGCTTCGCGCTCAACGGTGCTCCCTGCACGGTGGGCTGACCCGACACCATGACGTCCGGCCGCCGTTCCCTCCTCGGGGACGGCGGCCGGGCGTGCTCACGCCGGGGTGGGCGCCCCGCCGTCGAGGGCCGACGCGTCGTCCAGGGCCTCGGCCAGGGCTGCGAGCAGCTCGTCGACGTCCTGCTCCGTGGTGTCGAACGCGCACATGAGGCGCACGGTGCCGTCGGTCGCGTCCCAGTCGTAGAAGCGCCACCGCCGCCGCAGGGCTGCCGCCACGTGCGCGGGCAGGCGGACGAAGACCGCGTTCGCCTCGGTGGGCTGCACGACCTCGAGGGACCCGATCGCGTCGATGCCCGCACGGAGCCGTGCGGCCATCGCGTTCGCGCGTCCCGCCGAGCGCAGCCACAGGTCACCCTCGTACAGCGCGACGAGCTGGGCGGAGACGAACCTCATCTTCGACGTCAGCTGCATGTCCGCCTTGCGCAGGTACTCCACGCCCGTGACCGCCTCCCGGTCCAGGACGACGACGGCCTCCCCCAGCAGCAGGCCGTTCTTGGTCCCACCGAGCGAGAGCACGTCGACGCCGCAGTCCGTCGTGAGGGCGCGCAGCGGCAGGCCCAGGTGGGCGGCGGCGTTGGCGAGCCGTGACCCGTCCATGTGGACGCGCATGCCCAGGGCGTGCGCCTGGTCGCACAGCTCCCGGACCGCCTCCGGCGTGTACACCGTGCCGAGCTCCGTGGCCTGCGTGAGGGACACCACGCCGGGCTGCGCGCGGTGGACGTCGCCGAACCCCCAGGCCTGGCGCTCGACCAGCTCGGGTGTCAGGCGCCCGTCGGGGGCCGGGACGGTCAGCAGCTTCAGCCCTCCGACACGCTCGGGCGCACCGTTCTCGTCCGTGTGCACGTGCGCCGCCTCGGTGCAGATCACGGCCCCCCACCGGGGCAGCATGGCCTGGAGTGCGAGGACGTTGGCGCCCGTGCCGTTGAGCACGGGGTAGGTGACGGCCTGGTCGCCGAGCTGGGCGCGCACGACGTCCTGCAGGCGCGCGGTCCACGGGTCGTCGCCGTAGGCGGGCACGTGCCCGACGTTGGCCGCGGCGACGGCTGCGAGCACCTCGGGGTGCGCGCCGGCGTAGTTGTCCGAGGCGAAGTGGTGGACGACGGGAGCGTGCTGTTCGGTCACGTCCCCAGTCTCGCCGACCGGTCGCCCTCGAGGGTCCTCGTCGTGCAGGACGGGCCGGCGAGCGGCATGATCCGTGCAGCCGACCGACAGGAGACCCCACATGGACCGCACCGGCGACGACGCCCGGCCTGCAGACGCCCGGCCGTCGGACGCCCCGACCGGAGCGACCGACGACGACCGCAACGAGACGTTCGTCGAGCGGATGGACCGCAACTGGGCCGAGCTGCTGCAGGAGCTGCGGGTGACGCAGACCGGCGCGCAGATCCTCACCGGCTTCCTGCTGACCCTGCCGTTCCAGGCCCGCTTCTCGGACCTCGACGCGTACCAGCAGGACGTGTTCCTCGTCCTGGTGCTCCTGGCCGTGCTGGCGACGATCCTCATCGTCGCGCCGGTGAGCCTGCACCGGCTGCTGTTCCGACGTCGTCTCAAGCCGCAGCTCGTCGACGCGGGCCACTGGTTCGCCCGCGCGGGGCTCGCGGCCCTGGCGCTGGTCCTCACGGGCGCGACGATGCTGCTGTTCGACGTCGTGCTGACCCGCACGGCGGGCATCGTCGCCGGTGGCGCGGTGCTGCTCACGATCGTCGTGGCCTGGCTGGTGCTCCCCCACGTCATCGCCCAGCGCGCCGACCCCGACGGCGACGACCGCACCGTCTGAGGCGGGAACGACGACGGCCCCGTGCCGCACCCTCGCAGGTGCGGCACGGGGCCGTCGGTCGACTCAGCCCTGGACGGCGCGCTTGAGGGCGCTCCCGGCCGTGATCTTCACGCGGTAGCCCGCGGGGATCTCCAGCTTCTCGCCCGTCTGGGGGTTCACGCCGGTGCGCGCCGCGCGGTCGGCGCGGGCCACGGCCAGGAAGCCGGGGATCGAGACGCTGCCGCCGGCGGCGAGCTGCTCGACCACGACCTCCTGCAGGGCCTTGAGCGCCTTGTCGGTGTCGGCGTTGGTCAGTCCGGCCTTCTCGGCGACGGCCTGGACGAGCTCGGTGCGGTTGAAGCTCACGACGGGTGCTCCTCGGTGATGGGGTTTCGCAGCCGCGGCACAGTGCGGGCCGCGGCGGTGCCGCACGACCAGCGTGCGCACGGTTTCCGACCCTAACCGCGCCGACCAGCAGTGGCGTGCTTCCTCGCACCGTGTCGTCGGTCACCGCCGGGAGCGCGCGCGCACCGCGGCGGCGCTGCGGGTGGTCACCACTCGGTCGGGTCCGATGCCGTGCGCGACGGCACGCTCGCACCCGGCGCGCAACCAGTCGAGCTGACCGGGGGCGTGCGCGTCGGAGTCGATCGTGAACTCGCAGCCCGCGTCCGCGGCGAGCTGGAGCAGCTCGTGCGGCGGGTCCAGGCGGTCGGGCCGGCAGTTGATCTCGACGGCGACGCCGTGCTCGGCGCACGCGTCGAAGACCGCCCGTGCGTCGAACTCGCTCGGGGGCCGGTGCCTGCCCGCGACCCGCCGGCCCGTGCAGTGCCCCAGCACGTCGGTGCGGGGGTCGCGCACGGCCGTGAGCATGCGGCGCGTCATGGCGGCGCCGTCCATGCGCAGCTTCGAGTGCACGGACGCGACCACGACGTCCAGCTCGTCGAGCAGGTCGGGGTCCTGGTCGAGCGTGCCGTCGTCGAGGATGTCGACCTCGATGCCGCTGAGCACCTCGAACGGCGCCACCGCGGGTCGCAGGGCGGCGAGCTGCGCCAGCTGGGCCCGCAACCGGGGCGCGGACAGCCCGTTCGCCACCGTCAGGCGCGGCGAGTGGTCCGTGACCGCCAGGTAGTCGCGTCCCAGCTCGAGCTCGGCCAGCACCATCTCCTGGACGGGTGTCGCGCCGTCGCTGGCCTCGGTGTGGCTGTGCAGGTCGCCGCGCAGGGCCGCGTGCAGCGCGGCCGCGGCGGGCGTCGTGCGCGCGTCGTCCGCCGCTGCCTGCTCCTCGAGCTCGATGAGGGCCGGCACCGCACGCCCCGCCATCGCGCGGGAGACCACCTCGGCGGTGCTGCTGCCGACCGCCGGGAGGTCCGTCAGGGCGCCCGCGCGGGCCAGGGCCCCGAGCCGTGCCGCCTCCTGGCGCTCGACCGTGCGCGCCGCGGCCCGGTACGCCTCCGCGCGGTACCGGCTGGCCTGGGCGCGTTCGAGGAGGAAGGCGACGCGCCGCAGCGTCGCAACGGCCCGGTCCTGGTCCTCGCGTGCGCTCACGACGCCTTGGTGCGGGCCCGGCGGCGGGCGGGTGCGGCCTCCTCGGCCGTGTCGTCGTCCTTGGTGCCGGACGTGGCCTTGGACGCCTTGCCCGCCCCGTCCTTCGTAGCAGGCTTCTTCTTCGACGTGCCGGCGCCCTTCTTCGTCCCACGCTCGGCAGGCTCCGCCTCCTGCGGTTCCTCACCGCGCGCCGCACGCGCCTTGTCGACGGAACGCTGCAGCGCCGCGAGCAGGTCGACGACCTCGCCACCACCCTCGGACGCCTCCTCCTCCGGCGGGGCCGGGGGTGCCTGGGTATCACCCGACGACACCTTCGCGGCGATGAGCTGCTCGAGGGCCGCGACGTACGCGTCCTCGTACTGCGACGGGTCGAAGTCACCGGCGAGCGACTCCACGAGCGACGACGCCATCGTCAGCTCCTGCGGCCGGACCGTGACGTCGTCGTCGAGGACCGGGAAGTCGGCCTCCCGCACCTCGTCGGGCCACAGCAGCGTCTGCAGCACGATGACCTTGTCGCGCACGCGCAGCACGGCCATCGACTCGCGCTGCCGGATCGCGACCTTCACGACCGCGACGCGGTCCGTCTCCTCGAGCGCGCCGCGCAGCAGCGCGTACGGCTTGGCGGCGCTCTTGTCGGGCTCCAGGAAGTAGGTCTTCTGCAGCAGGATCGGGTCCACCTGCTCGGCGGGCACGAACTCCAGGACCTCGATCTCGCGCTCGGTGGACAGCGGCAGCTGCTGGAAGTCCTCGTCCGTCAGGACGACGAGCTCACCGTCCTCGGTCTCGTAGCCCTTGGCGATGTCCGACCACTCCACGCTCTCGCCGTCCAGGCTGCACACCTTGCGGTAGCGGATGCGTCCGCCGTCCTCACGGTGCACCTGGTGGAGCCGCACCTCGTGCTCGCCAGTCGCCGCGTACAGCCGCACCGGCACGTTCACCAGGCCGAAGGCCACTGCGCCTTTCCAGATCGCCCGCACGGCCGTCCTCCTTCGTCGTGGCGGCGTGGCCCACCCCGGCCGCCCACGCGGCCCGCTGCACCGTCCAGGGCAGGATGGACCCGTGGAGCCCATGCTCGCCACCCCTGCACCCGCATCCGCCGCGCTCCCGCGCGGTCGCGACTGGGTGTTCGAGGTCAAGTGGGACGGGGTGCGGGTCCTCGCCGACGCACGCGGCGGAGCCGTCCGGCTGAGCAGCCGCAACGAGCGCGACGTCACCCCGGCGTACCCCGAGCTCGGCGGCCTGGCCGCCCTGGGGGACGTGCTGCTCGACGGCGAGGTCGTCCTGATGGACGGCGGACGCCCCTCGTTCGCCGCGCTGGCCGAGCGCATGCACGTGCGTGACCTGCGACGGGCACAGGCGCTCGCGGCAGCCCGGCCCGTCACCTACGTCGTGTTCGACGTGCTGCGCCGCGACGGCCGGGACCTCACCGGGGTGCCGCTGGACGCGCGCCGCGCAGTCCTCGAGGACCTGGTGCTGCCCGAGCACGTGCAGACCTCGCCCTGGTACGACGACGGCGACGACCTGTGGCAGGTCACCGCCACCCACGGCCTCGAGGGAGTGGTCGCCAAGCGTCGCGACGCACCGTACCGACCCGGACGGCGGTCGCCCGACTGGGTGAAGGCCGCGCACCGCCGCACCCGGACGGCACTCGTCGGTGGCTGGCGCCCCGAGTCGACCGGGACCGGGCGCCTCGGTGCCGTGCTGCTCGGCGCTCCCGACGCGACCGGCGGGCTGCGGTACCTGTGCCGCGCGGGCTCCGGGCTCGGGGGTCCTGCCGCCCGGGCCATGCGCGAGCTGCTCGCGCCCCACGAACGCTCCGGCAGCCCGTTCGCGGACGACGTGCCGGCACTCGACGCACGCGGTGCCGTCTGGTGCGACCCTGTCGTGGTCGTCGAGACCCTGTACCTGGTCCGCACGCCGTCAGGCCGGCTGCGACAGCCGGTCGTGCGGGGGGTGCGCACCGATGCCACCGTGGACCCCTGGGAGCAGCCGTGAGGCAGGAAGGGGACGCAGCCGCATGAGCCCGGAACGCCAGACCGTCGACGTCGGGGGCCGCCCGGTCCGCCTCACCCACCTGGACAAGGTCGTGTACCCGGCGACGGGCACGACCAAGGCCGAGGTCATGGACTACCTCGTGCAGGTCGAGCCGGCGATCCTGCGCCAGCTGCGGGACCGGCCCGTCACCCGCATCCGGTGGCCCGACGGTGTGGGCGGCGAGAAGTTCTTCGAGAAGAACACGCCGCGCGGGGCGCCGTCCTGGCTGCGCCACCAGCGGCTGCCCGCCTCGCCGGGGACGGAGGACGAGGGCACGGTCCTCGACCTGCCGTTCCTCGACGACCTCGCGGGGCTCATGTGGGCGGCCAACTCCGGCGCCCTGGAGCTGCACACGCCGCAGTGGACGGTCGGTCCGCGCGGCGGCCTGCGCGACGCCGACCGCCTCGTGGTCGACCTCGACCCCGGACCCGGCGCGGGCCTCGACGAGTGCGCCCGCGTCGCGCACGTCGTCGCCGAGCGGCTGCGCGACGAGGGCCTCGAGCGGACCGTGCCGGTCACGTCGGGCTCCAAGGGGCTGCAGCTCTACGCACCGCTCCCCCGCCCCCGGCCCGCCACGAGCGTGCGGGAGCAGGCGCGCACCCTGGCGCACGCGCTCGCGGCCGAGCACCCGGACCTCGTCGTCGCCGTGCAGCGCAAGGACGTGCGCGGCGGGAAGATCTTGCTGGACTGGTCGCAGAACCACCCCGCCAAGACGACGATCACGCCGTGGTCGCTGCGCGGCCGGGACCGTCCCACGGTCGCCGCGCCGCGCGAGTGGGACGAGATCGGCCCGGGGCTGCAGCAGCTCACGGCCGCCGAGGCGGCGGCGCGTCTGGCCCGCGACGGGGACCCGTTCGACGTCTGACGCCGGGTGCACGTCACGTCCTTGACCGGTGGCGCTCGGATGGCGGGCGTCCTCCGGGCCTGGCAGCGTGGACGTCACCCGGGCCCGACGAGCCCGGCACGTACGCGAAGGAGTGGTCATGGCCCGCGATCTGCCGAAGTACACCGTCCCGTCCCTCACCCCGGAGGACGGCGCGAAGGTGGCGGCGATCCTCCAGGAACGCCTCAACGCACTGAACGACCTGGCGCTCACGCTGAAGCACATCCACTGGAACGTCGTCGGCCCCCACTTCATCGCGGTCCACGAGATGCTGGACCCGCAGGTCGACGCCGTGCGACTCATGGTCGACGCCACGGCGGAGCGGATCGCCACGCTCGGTTCCGCACCGGTCGGCACGCCCGGCGCCCTCGTCGCGGCCCGCACGTGGGACGACTACTCGATCGGCCGTGCGAGCACCACCGAGCACCTCGGCGCCCTCGACGAGGTGTACGTCGGGGTCATCACCGACCACCGGAAGGCCGCCGCACAGGCCGAGGAGCTCGACACCGTGACGAACGACCTCCTGGTCGGTCACCTGGCCGAGCTCGAGCTCTTCCACTGGTTCGTCCGTGCGCACCTCGAGTCCTCCGGTGGTGCGCTCTCGACGGCCGGCACGTCCACCGAGAAGGGGGCGGCCGAGGCCGCCGAGGCGGCTGCGTCCCGTACGACGTCGTGACGACGGGACACCGCCCCGGCACGCACGCCCCGCACCCCGACCTGGCCGGTGAGTCCGGGCAGGACGGGCTGCGGGCGGGCCGCGTCGCGCCGCGGCTGGAGAACCCGGACGGCTCCCCGGTGCAGCGCCTGCACGTGGCGGCCCGGCTCGAGGACCGGTTCGACTCCGCGCTCGCGCACGTCCTGCGGCGCCGCGGCTGGACCGTGCGCGTCGTGGGGTACGCCGGGTACGGGTCCGGCGGCAAGGTGCGGGTCCTGGCGCGCACCCTGCTCGCGTCCCCGGGCGTGCGGCAGCAGGACCTGCCGGACAGCGGTGGCGACGCGCAGACCGGCGAGCGACCGGCGGACGCCGTGCGCGGGTGGCGCTCCTTCTTCACCGCGCCGGTCGCCGGCGCGCCCGTCGAGGTGACGGTCGGCGAGACCACCCACCAGCTGACCACCGACCGTGGGGGCTACGTCGACGAGCTGGTCGACGCGGACCTCGAGCCCGGCTGGCACGACCTGACGCTCACCTCGCTCGACGGTGCCCGCGCCACGACGCGCGTGGTCGTCGTCGGTCCCGAGCCGACCGTGGGCATCGTCAGCGACATCGACGACACGGTGATGGTCACGCGCCTGCCCCGCCCGTTCGTCGCGGCGTGGAACGTGTTCGTCCGGCACGAGAACGCACGGGAGGCCGTCCCCGGCATGTCGCAGCTCTACCGGGAGCTGCGGGCGGCGCGTCCCGACTCCCCCGTGGTGTACCTGTCGACGGGTGCGTGGAACGCGGCACCCGCGATCGGCCGGTTCCTGCGCCGGCACGACTACCCGGCCGGCCCGATGCTCATGACGGACTGGGGACCGACCAACACCGGCCTGTTCCGCAGCGGGCAGCGCCACAAGGTCGCCCAGCTGCGGCGGCTGTTCGCCGAGCTCCCGCAGGTGCGCTGGATCCTCGTCGGCGACGACGGCCAGCACGACCCGCAGATCTACGCGGGGGCCGTGGCCCGGTTCCCCGACCACGTCGCGGCGGTGCTGATCCGCCAGCTGACCGCCGGCGAGCACGTGCTGTCGCACGGTCTGCCCGCGGCGACCCCCGAGCAGGAGGACGCGGCGGACGACGCCGACGAGGCGCCGGGCATCGAGGTGCTGCTGGGCGCCGACGGCGAGGAGCTCCTCGGCCGCGTCCGGGAGGCAGGGCTCGCCGGCTGACCCGTCCTCGCCGGCCGACCCGGCGGTGGTGCTGCGGCTCAGAGCCGCTCGGGGTCGTCCCAGTCGTCGCTCGACGCGATGGCCTCGTCGTCGGGCGCGAGCTCCGCCGCCCGCAGGGAGCGGGGAGCGCGGGCGGCGTCCCCTCCCGCGCGGGCGTCCGCGGCGTCCAGGTCCGCCTGCACCAGGGGCTGGTCGGCGAGACCGTGCGCCGAGGGATCGGACGTCAGGTCGCTCGTGCGGTTCGGGCTCATGCACCGGTTCTACCAAGGCCGGGCCGGGTCCCGCATCCGGTCGCGTCCATCGGCCCGCGTGTCGCCGCGGTGGTTGCGGCGTGTCGCCCGCCGCGAGGGACGTGCGGCCCGGCGGGGTGGGCTGCCCACGCCTCCTGCGCGTCTTGCCGCCTCACGAGCGCAGCATCGTCGTCGAACGGGACGGGACCGACTCCCGAGCCGCCAGGCACCGTCACACCGACGCCGAGCAACCCGCCCACGGCCGCGTCGCTCGACGGCGTGGCGTGCACGCTGTCCTGACCTGACCGGGGTCCGACCCCGACGCGTCGGTCCAGGTCAGACCTGCGGATGTGACCAAAGTCCCATGGGACAAACATCACATGACTTGCCCTGGGAGATGCTCCGGCACCGACCTAAAGTCGCCAGTCGTGGCTCCTGGAACGCACGACACCGCCGACGTCGACGTCCTCCTGGTGGGCGGAGGCATCATGAGCGCGACCCTCGCGTCGCTGCTCGGGAGCCTCGAGCCCAGCTGGCGGATCGAGATCCACGAACGGCTCGACGCCCCCGCGCTGGAGAGCTCCAACCCGTGGAACAACGCGGGCACCGGGCACGCGGCCCTCTGCGAGCTGAACTACACGCCGCAGCGCCCCGACGGCACCGTCGACGTCACCAAGGCCGTGACGATCAACGAGCAGTACGAGCTCTCGCGCGAGCTCTGGCACCACCTCGCCGCCGCCGGCCGGCTGCCGGGCGCCGAGGACGCCGTGACGACCACCCCGCACCTGACGTTCGTGCGCGGCGCCGCCGACGTCGAGTTCCTGCGCCGGCGCTGGGAGGCCCTGCGCCAGCACCGCCTCTTCGCGGACCTCGAGTTCACCACCGACCCGGCCGTCATCGCCCGCTGGGCACCGCTGCTCGTGGCGGACCGCACGGACGACGAGCCGATCGCCGCGACGCGCGCCACCTGGGGCACCGACGTCGACTTCGGCTCCCTGACGCGCGCGATGCTCACCGACGCCGCCGCACGCGGTGCCGCCCTGCACACGAGCAGCGAGGTCACACGGCTCAAGCAGCTGCGCGACGGCCGCTGGCGCGTCACCGTCGCCGACCGCCGCTGGAACGGGCAGCGGCCGCGCACGCTCACCGCGCGCTTCGTGTTCGTCGGTGCCGGTGGGGGTGCCCTGCACCTGCTGCAGCGCTCGCGGATCAAGGAGATCCGCGGCTACGCGGGCTTCCCGATCAGCGGCCAGTTCCTGCGGACCACGAACCCGGAGCTCGTCGAGCAGCACCGGGCCAAGGTGTATGGCAAGGCCGCGATCGGTGCCCCGCCCATGTCGGTGCCGCACCTGGACGCCCGCTCGGTCGACGGCGGTCAGGCCCTGATGTTCGGGCCGTACGCGGGCTGGAGCATGAAGTTCCTCAAGCGTGGGTCGTGGACCGACCTGCTGCGGTCCGTGCGCCCCGGCAACCTCGTGCCGATGCTCGCGGTGGGGCTGCGCAACATGAACCTCGTGACGTACCTGCTGCGGGAGGTCACCGCGAGCGACACCGCGCGGCTGCGCTCGCTGCGGTCCTACATGCCGTCGGCGCACCCTCGCGACTGGGAGCTCATCACCGCCGGGCAGCGCGTCCAGGTGATCAAGCGCGGCAAGGGCGGGGGCGTGCTGGAGTTCGGCACGGAGCTGGTCGCCTCGGCCGACGGCTCGATCGCCGGTCTGCTGGGCGCCTCTCCGGGGGCCTCGACCGCGGTCGCGACGATGCTCGACCTCCTGGACCGGTGCTTCCCGGAGCGGGCCGAGGCCTGGCGTCCCCAGCTGCAGCGCCTGATGCCCAGCCTGGGCGGCGGCGAGTGGGACGCGGCGCTCGCGCTGCACCAGCTCGTGGACGACGGGACCCTGGCGGGCGGACACTGACCTCGTGCAGAACGAGGACAGCGCCGACAGCACCGACATCCCGCCCGGGGACCTCCCGGTCCCCGTCAGCGCGCCCATGCGGCACGCCAAGGTCCGCGCGTACACCGACCACACGACCGTCGGTCAGGTCGTGGTCGACCCCGACGGTGGCGTGACGATCGGGTGCGCGTGCGGCATGACACTGACGAACGGGCCCGGCTGGTCGCTCGACGAGCACATCCGGCTGCACCGTGCCGAGGCGCGGTTCCTCGCGCTGTCGGCGGTCGCACCGCCGGGCATCCCCCGGCTGATCGGCTCGCCGGCGCCCGCGTCCGCCGACTGAACGAGTCCGGACGGAGGCGCCGCGCGTACGGGCAGCCGGTCCGTCAGCCGGCTTCCCGGGCGGCTTGCCGGGCAGCGACCCGGGCGGCGACCTCGGGCCGACGCAGCGGCGGCACCGTCGTCGGCGGGCGTCTCCGCTCCGGCAGGTCCTCCAGCAGGTGCGTCGTGATGTGGGCGATCTCGGCGACGGCGCGCTCGAACGGCTCACGCGTGGCGTCCGAGAGCTGCTGGACACCCGTGACCTTGCGCACGTACTGCCGGGCCGCCGCCTCGATCTCCGCGTCGGTGGCGTGCGGCTCCAGGCCGCGCAGCGTCGTGATGTTCCTGCACATGTCAGCCGAAACTACGCCTCGGGAGCGTCCGGGACCAGAGCAGTGCGCTCGAGCTCCAGCAGCGTGCGCTTCGCCTCGTCGCCGCCGGCGTACCGGCCGGTCGAGCCGTCGGACCGGACGACGCGGTGGCAGGGCACGAGCACGGGCACCGGGTTGAGCGCGCACGCCGTCCCGACGGCACGCACCGCCGCAGGTCGCCCCACGGCAGCGGCGACCTGCGCGTACGACGCGGTCGAACCGTAGGCGATGCGCGGCAACGCCTCGACCACGTCACGTCGCAGCCCTCGGGTCAGGCGCAGGTCGACCGGGACGTCGAACGACGTCCGTCTGCCGGCGAAGTACTCGTCGAGCTGGCGCAGCACGGGGTCGAGGCGGGCACCCCCCTCGAGCACCCGGGGGCTCACGCGCGCCGCGAGGTCGTCGAGCGCCGCCTCGTGCCCCTGGACCTCGAAGGCCACGCGCAGCACGCCCGCCTCGCCCGCCGCCACGAGCACCCGGCCGACGGGCGAGTCGACGACCCGGTACGCCACGTCCAGCAGCCCCTCGTCCTGCGCACGTGCGACCAGGCGCGTGTGCAGGGACGCCAGCAGCCTCTCGTCGTCGGCGTCGTCCACCGTGCCGCGCACGGCCCCGACCTGTCCGTGGGGCAGGGTGCTCATCGCTCCTCCTCCTGGGCTCCGTAGGTGCGGCGCAGGGCCGCCACGCCGTCCGCGCCCGCGCGCCGCGCCGCCGCGTCGGTGCCGCCGACGAGGCGCGCGACCTCGGCGTACGGCAGCCCGCCGAGGTGGTGGAGCACGACGACCCGTCGCTGCTTGTCCGGCAGGGCGCGCACGGCCTGCCACAGGTCGAGGTCCCGCTCCCCCGGCCCGGCCACGCCGCCGAGCAGCGGGACCCCGTCCAGGGCGCCCGGCTCCTCGACGGGTACCGCGTGCCGGGTCCGTCGGCGCAGCTCGTCGATCGCCTTGCGGCGCGCGACGGTCACGAGCCACGCCTCGACGTTGACGTCCGCGGGCAGACCGGGCCACGCGCGCAGCGCCGCGAGGAACGTCTCGGACCACGCGTCCTGGGCGTCGTGCCCGGCGAGCACCGCGCGGCAGACGCGCAGCACGGTGCCGCCGTGCACACGCACGACGTCCTCGAACGGACCGGTCATCCTCACAGTGTGCAGACGCGCGCCCCGCCCCGGACGTGAGGTCCGGGACGGGGCGCGTCGGCGACGGGCTGCGCCCGCGCTGTCGCTGCGCGTCAGCGCATCTGCGTGAACGCCGCCGTCGCGGGGTCGGCACCGGTGCGCTCGTCGGAGTCCAGGCCGTCGATCGCGGCGACGTCCTGCGCCGTGAGCTCGAACGAGAACAGGTCCAGGTTCGACCGGATGCGCTCGGGCGTCACGGACTTGGGGATGACGATCCGCCCGGCCTGCACGTGCCAGCGCAGCGCGACCTGGCCGGTCGTGACGCCGAGCCGCTCGGCGACCTGCGTGATCGCGTCGGCCTGCAGGTCCTTGCCGCGGCCGAGCGGCGAGTAGGCCTCGACCGCGATGCCGTGACCCGTGGAGGCGTCCTGCGTGGGGCGCTGCTGGAACGTCGGGTGCACCTCGACCTGGTTGACGGCCGGCACGACGTCCGTCTCGCGCACGAGCCGGTCGAGGTGGTCGGGGAGGAAGTTCGACACGCCGATCGCACGCACCGCGCCGTCGGCGAGCAGCTTCTCGAACGCGCGCCACGTCTCGACGTACAGGTCCGTGCTCGGCACGGGCCAGTGGATGAGGTACAGGTCGACGACGTCGAGCCCGAGCTCGCGGCGGCTGTCCTCGAACGCGCGCAGCGCCTGCTCGTAGCCGTGGTCGCCGTTGCGCAGCTTCGTGGTGACGAAGACCTCGTCCCGCGGCAGGCCGCACGCACGGACGGCCGCCCCGACGCCCGCCTCGTTGTAGTAGCCGGCAGCGGTGTCGATGTGGCGGTACCCGGCCGCGAGGGCGTCCTCGACGGTCCGCTGGGTGTCGTCCGGGTCGACCTGGAAGGTGCCGAAGCCGACCTGCGGGATCTGGATGCCGTTGTTCAGCGTGATGGAGGCAGTGGTCATGGAGACACCTTGGCATCGCACGGCAGAACCGCACGCCGGCGCCGCGGACGTGACGCACGCTGCACCGCGGGCGGCGCCCAGCGGCGGGATGGATCGTCACACCCTCCGGGCCGCCGTGTCCCGGCGTCGCGAGACCACGAGGACGGCCACGGCGCCGCCGAGCGCCACGGCCGCGGACGTCACCCCGATGCCCGCGAACCCGATCAGCCCCAGGCCGACGCCGGCGAGCAGGCCGCCGCCCGCGCCGGCGAACAGCATCAGCGCGTCCGACAGCCCCTGGATGGCGACGCGTTCCGCACCCGGCACCTCACCTGCCAGGATGCTCGACCCCGCGACCGTCGCCGCGGACCAGCCCGCCCCGACCAGCGTGAGGCCGACCGTCACGAGCGCGTGCGCACCGCCGGCCGCGCCGCACACCGCCGCACCCACGACGACCACGCCGAGCCCTGCGACGAGGACGCGGCGTGGGCCTGCCACGGACGCGAGCATCCCCATGAGCGGGGAGAGTGCGAACATCGCTGCGAGGTGGACGCTGACGGTCAGGCCGATGAGCGGGCTCGACGCACCGTGCCCCGTCATGTGCAGCGGCGTCATGGCCATCACCGCGACCATGACGGCGTGCGCGGTGACGACGCCGACGACGGCACCGGCGGCGGGCGGGTGACGTCGCAGGGTCGCCGCCGCGACCCGCACCGGCACCTGCTCGCGCCCGCCGGTCGCACCGTCCGCGCGGCCGGCCACGTCGAGCGGGTCGGGGCGCAGCCCGACCTGCACCACGACGAGCGCGGCAAGCATGCCGACGCCGGCGAACACGAACACGCCTGCCGACGAGGGAAGTCCGGAGATGCGCGACAGCCACTCGTCCAGGCCGACGAGGTTGGGTCCCACGACCGCACCGACCGTGCTCGCCCACACGACGAGGGACAGGTCCCGCGGGCGGCTCGCCGGCGTCGACAGGTCCGTCGCGGCGAACCGCGACTGCAGGTTCACCGCGGACCCCACCCCGATGAGGACCGCCCCTGTGACGAGGAGCGGGAACGACGCGAGGACGGTGGCGAGCACGATCCCGGCCGCACCGGCCGCCGCCAGCGCAAGCCCCGTGGACAACGCCCGACGCCGACCACGTGCGACGGCCAGACGCGCCAACCCGAGCGAGGCCATCGCCGCCCCGAGCGTCGAGGCGGTCGTCATGACGCCCGACCACGCCTCCTGGCCCGACAGCTCGTACGCGAGCGGGGAGCCGACCGAGACGACCGCTCCCGCGGCCAGGCCCCCGAGGACCTGGGCCGTGGCCAGGACCGCGACCGTCCGACGCCGCAACCGCGTGAGGTCGGGAAGCCCCGCCACCGCTCCTCCCACCGCGGGTGCGGGCAGGTCGGCGCGCGAGGTCACGACGTGACGCTAACGCACCGGTCCCAGCCCTCACCCGTGCTTTCCGGCGGCGAGGTCAGCGCGCGCGACCCCGCAGGAACGCCCGCATCCGTTCCTTGCCCACGGCCGCGATGGCCGTCAGCGGGATGCCGGCCGGGCAGACCAGGGCGCACTCGCCGTACGTCGAGCACGGCCCGAAGTCGTGCTCCATCTGGTCGACCATCGCCACGGCCCGACGTCCCCGCTCCGCCTGCGTCTGCGGCAGGGTGGCCAGGTGGGTCAGCTTGGCGCCGGTGAACAGCGACGCCGACCCGTTGGGGCACGCCGCCACGCACGCGCCGCAGCCGATGCAGGCAGCGAAGTCGAGTGCCATCTCGGCGGTCTCGTGGTCGATGCGGGTCGTGTCGGCGTCGGGCGCGGTACCGGCGTCCACGGCCACATGCCCACCGGCCTGGATGACGCGGTCGAGCGCCGAGCGGTCCACCACGAGGTCCTTGACCACGGGGAACGCCGCCGAGCGCAGCGGTTCGAGGACGATGTGGTCGCCGTCGGCGAACGACCGCACGTGCTGCTCGCACGACGGGGTGTTCGCCTCGGGGCCGTGAGGGCGCCCGTCGACGTTCACGCCGCAGCACCCGCAGATGCCCTCGCGGCAGTCGGACTCGAACGCGACGGGCTCCCGGCCCTCCTCGACCAGCTGGTCGTTGAGCCGGTCCAGCAGCTCCAGCAGGGTCATCTCCGCCGTCGCGTCGGTGACGACGTACGACTCGAACGCGCCGGGCGATGCGGCGTCGGGCTGACGCCAGACGTCAAGGGTGAGCTTCACGCGTAGTTCCTCGTCTGCAGCGGCACGGCCTGGAACGTGAGCGGTTCGTCGTGCCGGACGAACCGTCCGTCGGTGGCGTCAGGAGCCGGTGACTCCCACGCCGAGACGCGGCACCACGCCGCGTCGTCGCGCAGCGCCTCGCCGTCGGGTGTCTGGTGGTCGGCGCGGAAGTGCGCGCCGCAGCTCTCGTCCCGGTCGAGCCCGTCGACGCACAGCAGCTCGGCCATCTCGAGGTAGTCCGCGACGCGGCCCGCGCGCTCGAGCTCCTGGTTGAGGGCCGTCCCCTCCCCCAGGACGCGCACGTCGCGCCAGAACTCCTCGCGCAGCGCACGGATCTCCGTGATGCCCTGCGCGAGGCCCTCCGGCGTGCGGCTCACGCCGGCGCAGCGGTAGAGGATCTCTCCGAGCCGGCGGTGGAACCGGTCGGGGCCCTGGGTGCCCTCGTTCTTCAGGAGCCGCTGCGTCCGCGCCTCGACCGCCTCGACCGCGTCGAGCACGGCGTCGTCGTCCGGCGCCAACGGGGCCGTGCCCAGCAGCGGAGCCAGGTACCCGGGCACCGCGTACGGCAGGGTGAACCACCCGTCGACGCACGCCGAGAGCAGGGAGTTGGCGCCCAGACGGTTGGCCCCGTGGTAGCCCCAGCCGACCTCTCCCCCGACGAACAGCCCGGGGACCGACGTCATCAGGTCGTAGTCGGACCACAGCCCGCCCATGGCGAAGTGCGCGCCCGGTGCGATGCGCATGGGGGTACGCAGCGGGTCGTCCCCCGTCGCCTGCTCGTACATGTGGAACAGGTTCGAGTACCGCGACATCACCGTCGCGCGCCCCAGCCGGGCGACCGCGTCCGCGAAGTCCAGGTAGACCGCGTTCTTCAGCGGGCCCACCCCGAACCCTGCGTCGATGCGCTCGCGGGCGGCCCGCGACGCGACGTCGCGCGGCGTCAGGTTGCCGTACGTCGGGTACCGGCGCTCGAGGTAGTAGTCCCGCTCGTCCTCGGGGATGTCGGTCGGCGCCCGGTCGTCGTCGGCGCGCACCGGGACCCAGATCCGGCCGTCGTTGCGCAGGGACTCCGACATGAGGATCGTCTTGGACTGCCACTCGCTCATCAGCGGCAGCGCCGTGGGGTGGAACTGGATGAACGACGGGTTGGCGAAGTGGGCGCCCCGCTTGTGGGCGCGCCAGGCGGCCGTCGCGTTCGAGTTCTTGGCGAGCGTCGACTTGCAGTAGATGTTCCCGTAGCCGCCTGTCGCCAGGACGACGGCGTGCGCGGTGACCGCACGGACCTTCCCCGTGACCAGGTCGCGCACGACGATGCCCTGCGCCCGGCCGTCCGCGACGACGAGGTCGAGCATCTCCTGGCGCGTGTGCAGCGTGACCGAGCCACGGGCCACCTGCCGCAGCAGCGCGTTCGCCCCGGCGACCTGCAGCTGCTGACCGGTCTGGCCGCGCGTGTAGTAGGTGCGCGAGACCTGCACACCGCCGAAGGACCGGGTGGCCAGCTCGCCGCCGTACTCGCGCGCGAACGGCGCACCGATCGCGTTCATGTGGTCGATGACGCGCACCGACTCCTGACCGAGCCGGTAGGCGTCGGCCTCGCGGCCACGGAAGTCCCCGCCCTTGACGGTGTCCTTGACGAACCGGTGGACGGAGTCGTTGTCGACCTTGCGCGCCCGTGCGGCGTTGATGCCGCCCTGGGCTGCGACCGAGTGCGCACGACGCGGGGCGTCGTGGATGGTGAAGCACTCCACCTGGTAGCCCAGCTCGCCGAGCGCGGCCGCGGCGCCGGCCCCGGCAAGGCCGGTCCCGACGACGATCACGGTGAACTTGCGGCGGTTGGCCGGCGCGACCAGGTCGTAGTGCAGCCGCCGGTCGTCCCACGCCTGCTCGGCGGGCACGTCGGGGACCTTGCCGTCCAGCGGGCTGCCGACGGTGCGTACCGCCTCGGGTGCGAGCACGGGCGTCGTCTCCCTCTGGGTCGGGTCCGGCCGGGTGGCGTCGGTCATGCCACGACTCCCGTCAGCACGGCGATGGGGATGATCAGGTTGCCCACGAGGATCAGGAGCCCGACGATGCCGGCGACCGCCGCGCCGGTGGCGCGCAGCCGGCGGCCGGTGGCGCCCAGGTCGTTGACCACGCTCCACAGACCGTGCGCGAGGTGCAGCGTCAGGGTGCCGATCGCGAGGATGTAGAACGCCGCGACCGCAGGCCTCTGGAACGAGCTGACGATGTTGTCGTACGCCTGCCCGGCCACGAACTCGTCCGTCGCGGCCGGTCTGGTGCCGGTCGTGATGTCCAGGACGTGGAAGACGACGAAGAGCAGCAGGACCGTGCCGGTGACGAGCATGCTGCGCGCCTGGAAGCTGCGCAGCCCGCGCATCCCCTGCCGGCGGTGGGGCCCCCGGGCGAGCCGCGCGCGGCGCCGGAGCACCACCCCCGCCCACACGTGGGCGACCAGAGCCGTGAGCATGACGACGCGGAAGATCCAGATGAACCACCCGTGCGGCACGAGGGGTGCCAGCAGGTCCTCGTGCAGCCAGTGGGCGTACCCGTCGAGATGCTCGGGGCCGAGGAAGATCTTGAGGTTCCCGACGAGGTGCACGACCGCGAAGACGACCAGCACGCTTCCCGTGACGGCCATGACGGCCTTGAGCGCCCAGGTCGCAGGGCGTGGTGGCGGGCTCGTCGCGGGTCGCGCGACCGCCGGAAGGCGGTCCGGTTCGGGGCGCGTGCTGGTCGGGACTGCCACCGCTGCTTGACCTCCGTGTCGACCGGCGCCGCGGGGAACGCGACGTCCAGCTCCTCGACACTTCCACCACCGACGACGCCCCAGGTGGGACCGGAGTCCCGCGTGCGCACGTCGCTCCCGGGCCTTGCCTCTCCCCGGCCCGTCAGGGCAGAGCTTTTTCGCTGTTGCTGTGCCGGTCCCGGCGCTAGGTTCCGTTATCTGCACGCTCCGACGTTCGGCCGGTTCGCTGACCTGCGGGCTCCCGGTGCCCGTGAGACGCTCGACGACGTCCACACCCGTCGCCGACAGGAGGCCCCGATGACCCGCACGGACGACCGGTCCGCAGCCCTCCGAGCAGTCCGGTCCCTCGAGGACAGCCCTGCCCTCGACCCCGTCATCGAGCGCGTGCGGCCCGTCGTGGCCGACCTGCTCGCCCGCCGGCCGGACGTCGCGGCCCTGCTGCACGGACGCCCCCTGGGTCACGCGCTCCACCCCGTCCTGACCGACGTCCCCATCGGGCTGTGGTCCAGCGCGGTGGTGCTCGACGTCACCGGCGGCCCGTCGGCACGCCCGCACTCCGAGCGCCTCATCGGGATGGGCATCCTGGCCGCGCTGCCGACGGCTCTCACCGGCCTCGCGGACTGGGCCGTGTCGGGCAGGCGAACCCGGCGGGTCGGATCGGCCCACGCCGCCCTGAACTCCGTCGGGCTCGGGCTCTTCACCGCCTCCTGGGTGCTGCGTCGGCGCGGTGCGCACACCTGGGGTGTCGCCGCGTCGCTCGCCGCCACGGGGCTCGTGGGCGCGGGTGGCTACCTCGGCGGGCACATGACCTCCCGGCTCGGCGCCCCGCCGCGCGGCCTCAGCGGTCCGCCCACCACCCGCCCGACGCCCGACGCCGACGAGGTGGAGGTCGGCGCAGCTCCCGAGGACGGCGGGCCCGCGGCCGTCTGACGGCGATCGCACCGCGCGCCGGCGAGGGCGCCCCTCCCCCGGCCCCCGGCCCCCGGCCCTGTTACCAATGGATATGGATGGATCCAATGGTCAGGTCGTCAGGTGGCAACGGTTCACGCGAGTGCGATGGGTGGGAGTCCGCGGACGCGGACTACGGCCCGCGCGCCGCTCGTCGTGCCCACGTCGCGCCCTACGAGCCGGCCGGACAGCAGGTTGCCCCGCTCGTCGTACGCGAACGTTGTCGACTCCCCCGACGCGTACGTCACCACGTCTTGCCGGCCTCGGACGCCGCGGTGAGGTCGAACCGATCCTGCCCGCCGTCCACCCGACGAGCAGCCTGCCCTCGATGACCGTCGCTGAAGCGACCTCGCTCCCCGACCTGCCACCCCCTCGGTGGCCGCAGCTCGACGGCACCTACCCTCACGGACCCGGCCCCGAGCTGCGCGACCTGACCCAGGTGCCGCAGCTGGTGCGGCTCGGCCGCACGGCAATCGTGCTACCCCAGTCGGTCAGCGCGAACCTGCGCGCCGGACTGGCCGTCGTCCCGCTCCCTGACGCGCCGCCGGTCACCACCGTCATCGCCTGGCCGCCGCAGAGCAGGTCTCCAGGCGTCACCGGCCTGGTGCACACCGCGACGCGTCTCGCTGCCGCCTGATCCTCGCCCAGCACTCGGCCGCGCGCGGCGGGCTCTCGCGCTTGGCGCCGTCCAGGGCGCGCCGCGCTTCCCGGCCCCGACGCACCCCTCGTGACGAGTAGCCCGCGGCCACGCGGAGCCGTGCACTCCACCGCGCACTCAGTGATGCGAGAGCCCCACGGGGTCCGTCAGCGTCGTGCCCATTCGTCACTCCACTCGGCGACCGCGTTCAGCACAGGCGAGAGTCGCTGGCCGACCGGCGTGAGTCCGTACGTGATCTGGACTGGCCGGTCGTCGGTGACCGCCCGTTCCACGATCCCCGCGTCCTCGAGCTCGCGGAGCCTCTGGGAGAGCATCGCGTCGGTCAGCCGCGGGATGTCGCGGCGGATCTCGGAGAACCGCAACGGGCCGCCGAGCAGCCGCTGGAGGATCACACCGTTCCACCTCCGGCCGATGAGCTCGATCGCGGCATGGTAGCTGCGGCAGTGCCCGAACGCGACATCGCGCTCCTCCACCTCGCCTGCGCGCGCCTCGTTTGCCATACGACGATCATAGCCCCTATGGTTTCCATAGTTCCTACTGAATCCATAGGACGTCGCCATACCTGTGCCCCCGGCGTCGCCGGGGACACGGATCACCCAGAACGAGCCCACGCCAGCATCGCCGTCCCGAACCCGGGCGGCGTCATCCACCCATCGCCCGAGGAGGCACCCATGACCGTTCCCGAGCCCCTGACCCCGGAGAGCACGACGATCGTGATGATCGACCACGCGGTCGGGTTCGCGAACCTGCTCCGGTCCCACGACCTGGGCACCCACATCAACAACACCGTCGGACTCGCCAAGACCGCTCTGCTGTTCGGTAGTGGGCTGGTCGTCACCAACGGCGTCAAGGGCAAGCCCTCCGGCCCGCTCTACCCCGAGCTGACAGACGTCCTCGGCGACCACCCCGTCATCGAACGCCCCGGCGCGACCAACGCCTTCGACGACGCGGCCTTCGCCGAGGCCGTGGCCGCGACCGGCCGCCGCAAGCTCGCGATCGCCGGCGTGTCCACCGAAGGCTGCGTGCTGCAGAGCGTGCTCGGAGCGCTCCGCCTGGACTACGAGGTGAATCTGATCGTCGACGCATCCGGCAGCCTCACCCGTGAGACGCACGACACCGCCGTGCAGCGCATGATCCAGGCCGGCGCCGTCCCCACCACCTGGTACTCCCTGGCGGGAGAGTTCGAGTACGACCACACCTCGCCGCGGGGCCCGATCCTGCAGCAGATCATGCGCGAGCATCAGCCCGCCATGGCCAAGGGCGTCCAGACCTACCTCGCCACCAAGACCGCCTGACACCCCCCACGCCGGTCCTGCACCCCACTCGGGTGCGGGACCGGCCCCTGTGATCTCGTGATTCGGAGCACCGTGACTTCCGCGCACCCTCGCCCCACCATGCGTCGCCTCGTGTCGATGCTGTGGTTCCCGTTCTTCTTCGCCGCCGCCTTCAGCGTGTCCGGGCTGCTCGCCTTCCACCACCCCGCACCCCACCACGTGCAGATCGCCGTCGCCGAAGGACCCGACAGCGACACGACCCGCACCACGATCACCGCCCTCGAGCCCCGCTTCGGAACCGACGCGTTCACCCTTACTCCCCAGGCAAGCGCAGCGGAGGCCCGCGCAGCCGTTGCCGAGGGGCGCGCAGCCGCGGCGATCGACGGCGACACCGTCTACGTCGCCTCCGCCGCCAGCCCGACCCGCGCGGACTTCCTCACCCAGATCGCCCCCGACCTCACCCCCGGGAACACGCGCGTCGTCGACCTCGTCCCGACCGCTGCCGGAGACATCAGCGGCGTCAGCCTGTTCTTCTACGCCCTGCCGCTGCTGCTGGTCGGCCTCATCACGTCCATCGTGCTGCTCCAGCTGGGCCCCTGGCGGGTCCGCAACAAAGTCATCACCATCGCCGCCACCGGCGCGTTCGCCTCGGTGTTCGCCTACCTCGTCGCCACCACGCTGGACGCGATCCCCGCCGACCCGAGGCTGGTTCTCTATGGCTTCATCCTCACCCAGGCGATCGGGTGGCTCACCACCGCCGCAGCCCTCAGCCTGCGCCAGTACTTCATGCCCGCTGCGATGACCTTCGTCCTCATCCTCGGCATCCCCACCTCCGGCGCCACCGTCAACGCCGACATGCTCCCACCCGCCCTCCACTGGCTCCACAGCGTCCTGCCTCTGGGCCAGTTCATCGACACCGCACGCGCCAGCGCCTACCTCCACACCACCAGCGTCACCAGGCCTCTGCTCGGACTGGTCGTCTGGGCGGCGACCGGCGCAGCACTGCTCGCACTGGCCGCACGGAAGGCCCGGCACACGGCCCGCGCACGCACGAGCTCCTGACACCCCACCTCCGAGGACGCCCCCACCTGCGTGCCGCCCGGCAGTCCTTCGCCGCAGCGCTCACCGACACACAGGGGCACGTCGAGTCCGCCGCGTCCGTCGAGCGCTACCGACGGGCCCTGGGGGCGACGCCGCTGCTCGTCGTCCGGCTGCGGGCAGGACGTGAGCAGCTGCGTCGACGTGTGACCGCCCGCAGCCGCGGTGAGGGTGGCCCGGAGCTGGCCGGCGACACGCTGCGCGGGATCGACGCGGTTGCCGTCGACGCCTTGGTCGACGCCGCAATCGGCGTGAAGGCGTTCTCGGCTTGCAACGACAGGGTCATCGTCGTCTCCGGGCCGCACTCACACCCGCCTGAACCTCCTCCAAGGGGTGCCAGCTCTCATCGACACCAGGCACCCGAAGCGACTCCTACCAGTGTCAGAACTCATCGACATCCGGTGTTCGTTCACATCTACACAGCCACCGAAGTGCTCGGCCAGGCGCCGCCGCGGACCTCGTCAGTCACGTAGGACAGCGTGTTCCACCACCAGGTGGGTTCCTCGTTGACGATGGCCCGGGCGGCAGCCGCGTGGGCGACGTCAGCGGGGCCTCCCTCCCCCGGTTACGAGCAGCGCCCGCACCTCGTCGTCGGTGGGCGGGTCGAAGTCGACGTACGCCTGGCCCACGGCCCGGAACGGCGTCGGCCGCCGCACGCACACGACCTCGTCGGCCTCGCGCGCCAGGGCCGCGCACGCGTCGGCGGATCCGACCGGCACTGCCACGACGACGTGCGCCGGAGCGTGGCTGCGGACAGCCGAGACGGCGGCGCGCATGGTCGCGCCGGTCGCCAGCCCGTCGTCCACGAGCACCACGACGCGACCGCGGACGTCCGGCGCAGGGCGCCCGCCGCGGTACGCGGCCTCGCGGCGGCGCAGCTCGACGAGCTCCCGGCGGCGCACGCGGTCCAAGTCGTCCGCCGTGACACGTGCCTGCGCCTGGACCCGGTGCTCGTGCACCAGCTCGACCGCGTCGCCGATCCCGGCGATGGCACCCATCGCGACCTCGGGATATCCGGGGAGTCCGAGCTTGCGGACGACGACGACGTCCAGCGGTGCGCCGAGCGCCGCGGCGACCGGGGCCGCGACCGGCACCCCGCCGCGCGGCAGCGCGAGGACGAGGACCCGCGCGTCGCGGGCGTAGGCGGCGAGATGACGCGCGAGGTCACGCCCGGCAGCGGCGCGGTCGGGGTAGCGCCTGGCCGTGTCGGGCATGCGCGGGACCTCCCGGTGCGCACGACGGCCTCACAGCGCCGTGACGCATCGTCGACGACAGTCCCAGCGTGCGCCCGCCAGGCGACGGCGGCAACGACGCGACGCATACTGGAGCACGACGAACGATCGAGGTGGTCACGGTGGTCGATCCCGACGACCCACGCGAGCAGATCCAGGTCGCCGTGCTCCTGGCGAACGGGCGGCTGGCGGGACGCCGGTTCGCGGACCGGGCCGAGGCGGCGGCCTGGGCGCAGCCCGGCGAGGAGGTCGTCGAGCTCAACCTCGTCTGCGAGTGCGACCGGTAGATGCCCTGCGCACGTCGCGCGTCAGTGGTGGTGGCCGTGCCTGCCCAACGTGTCGGCTGCGGTCGCGCCCGGCCGGGTCCACTGCGGGACCGGACGGCCGGTGGGACCCCACGTCGCGTGCCCGTCCACGTCGGTGCGCCAGTACCAGCACGGCTCGTTGCCCTCGGGCCAGCCGTCCGGCACGTCCTGCCACGCCTCGCGTCGTCCGTAGGGCGTCAGGTCGAGCAGGCTGAACGACCCCGCCGCCTGCTCGACGCCCCGGCCCGTCGTCGAGTACGTGAGGAACACGCGGTCGCCGTCGCGCAGGAAGCACGCGAAAGAACCCATGTCCCCGCCGATCGGCTCGTCGAGGCCGCGCACGGAGTACCAGGGCTGCGTGTACCCCATGAACTCCAGGTACGGCGCGACCTCCTCCCACGGTCCTGTCGTGAGGATCGCGAAGGAGACGCCCCGCGCGTCGAGGTAGACGGCGTCCCTGAGGTGCCACGCGGAGACGGTGCAGCCCTCGCACTGCCCCTGGTGCGGTGCGCCGTCGTGCCACATGTGCTGGTACACGAGCAGCTCGTCGTGGTCGCCGAACAGCTCGACGAACGGGACGGGGCCGTCGGCGCCGACGACCTCGACGCTCCCGTCGAGCTCCACCATCGGCAGGCGCCGCCGCTCGGCCGCGAGCGCGTCGCCGGCGCGGGTGTGCGCCTTCTCGCGGATGAGCAGCGCGTCGCGGGCCGCCTGCCAGGTGGCCGGGTCGACGACGGGCGGGCGGCCGGGCAAGGAGGTCGGGGGTTCGTGCGTGGTGGTCATGGTCTCTCCGCGGGCGGGTGTGGCGGGCACCGCGGTCCGGCGCCCTGGCGTCCCCACTACAGACACCGGGCGTGGCCGGAACTCATCGCGTGACGAGACAGAGGCGACGACCGGTCCGGAGTTCCGGACCGGTCGTCGCACCGGCGGACGTCACTGCGCCCCGCGGCAGCTCGGCTACGGCGCAACGGGGCCGTAGAGCGGCTGCACCTCCGCCATCTCGAGGTCCGCGGTCGCCTGGATGAGCGAGAGGAGCTCGGGGTCGAGCCCCGGCGAGAACTCCTCGTAGCGCTCCTCCGCGATGGTGATCGGCACACCGGCCGGGGCCTGCTCGCTCGCGTCGAGCTGCGTGCCGTCCTTCGACGGGGACATGCCCTGGAAGATCTTGCCCGCCTCGGACGCGGCCGTGAGGTCGAAGGAGTACTGCTTGCTCTGCAGCCCGAGGTCCAGGAGCTTCTTGACCTCGGGGAACCTCTCGGCGCTCGTCTTCGGGATCGGCAGGACCTTGGCCCAGTCGACGCCGAGGGTCTCCAGGGCTCGGGCGTACGCGTTCTCGTGCGCCTGGTCGCGCACGATGAGGTAGGAGATCGTCGAGCGGGCGGTCTTGTTGTCCGTCATCTCGTAGATGCGGCACTTCTGCAGCCGGCCGGTGGACTCGAGCATGAGGTTGTACAGCAGGTCCAGGACGAGGTTGCCGGAGTTGTAGACGTAGGACCCGCTCCAGGGGTTGCCCGCGGCGTCCACCGGCAGGGCGCCCTGCGAGGCGACCAGGTAGTGGTGGATGTTGCTCTGGTCCAGAGCCGTGCTCAGGGGCGTGTCCCCGCCGGCGCCGGGAGTGTCGAGCGGGTCCGTCTTCTTGCCCTGGTAGCGGGGCGAGCCGTCGAGCAGCCGGGCGATGGTCGTGCCGATCAGCTCCACGTGGCTGATCTCCTCCGTGCCGATCCCCTGCAGCAGGTCGCGGTAGGGCTTACCGGCAGGTCCACGGAAGTTGATGCTCTGGAACAGGTACTGCATCATCGTCCGCATCTCGCCGAACTGCCCGCCCAGGCCCTCCTGGAGCGCGTTGGCGGCGGCCGGGTCCGGCTCGTCGGGGACGATCTCGTTGATCAGGCGCTGGACGTGCAGGTACATGGCTGCCCCTTCGCGATGTCGCAGTGTGAGACGTCCCACACTGCTCCTCCGGGCCGTATCCGGCATCCGGTGACCTCGGCTGCGGGGCGGCACCGTGGTGCTCGCCGCGGCGCTGCGGGCTCATGCCCTCCTGCTCGGGTCGTCCGCTGGGGCGTGCCACGCACCGGGAGCGTGCGTAGGGAGTGCGAGGTCGGCCAGGACGCCGGCGTGGTCGCTGGCCCAGGCCCCTGCCACCGGTCGGTCGAGGACACGGCGGCAGTCGACGACGTCGAGCGCCGGGCCGAACGCTCCCCCGCCCACCAGGACGTGGTCGATGCGCCGCGGCAGGACCGTCGCCATCTGCCCGTCGGCGACCAGCGGGTTCGTGGGGGCGAACGTGTGCCCGGGCACGTCTCCGTGCACCGTCTCCCAGCAGTCCTGGTGGAACGTGCTGCGGCCCTCGACCGGCTCGCGCCCGCGCAGGAACCGCAGGCTCGTCGCGTCGGGCGTCGCGTCGAGGTCGCCGAGGACGACCCTCGCCACGGTCGGTGGGCGACGTGCGAGCGCGTCCACGAGGCGGACGGCCTGCCGCACCCGCTCGCCCTCGCGGTCGAGCTCCCAGGTCGGCTTGTGGTGCGCGACCGTCACGGTGCCGAGCGGGGTGTCGACGTCGGCCACGACGCTCCCCAGCCACGGCAGCAGCCCGGGTCGCCGCGTGACGACCTGGTCGACGTGCTCGACGTCCCGCAGCGGCCACCGCGACACCAGGGCGGCGCCCACACCGTGCTCGTCCGGCGACCGGTGCACGGCCACGTGGACGTCGTCCCCCATCAGCGCACGCAGGAACGCACCGTCGTCACCGACGGGGACCTCCTGGAACGCCGCGACGTCGGGGGCGAGCCCGCGCACCGTGCGGACGACGAGGTCCGCGCGCCGCGCCCAGTCGGGGTTCGCGGGGGCGAGGACGTTGAACGTCAGGACGCGCAGCGTCGCGCGGCTGCCGGGCTCCATCTCCCCGAGGCTGGTCCGGCGGCCGTCGGCTCGCAACCGGGGACCGAGGACGACCGCGGCCGGCGAGCGGCGACGACGGCTGCGCCGCAGATGGCGTCACCCGCACGACGAAACACGGCGGCAACGGAACATCCGAACGAACGTATTCCGACGGAAACCACACCGAAAGAACCACCCCCTTCACTGGTGGCATGCCGCCGACCGACCAGCTCACGACCCGTGTGGACCTCGCGATCCTGGGCGTCCGCAGCGACGCACCCGTCCGCCGCACGGGAGGTGCGGGCCCCAGCGACGACGGCCACTTCGTCATCGGCGGTGCGGGGGCCGCCATCCCGCTGGACCCGGCCAGCCCGTACGTGGTCCGCGGGGGCCGGCTGACCCTCGACGGCGCGGACCTGGGCATGGACGTGCAGCCGGTGGCGCGGCCCCGGTTCTACGACCTCGCGACGGCCGACGGCACGTCGTACGACAAGATCGCCAAGCTGCACGGTCGGGACGTCCTCGCGACCACCGTGGTCCAGACGTGCGTCCGGTACGGCGAGGCCGAGCGGTGCCGGTTCTGCGCGATCGAGGCGTCGCTCGCCGCCGGCACCACCATCGCCGTGAAGACGCCCGCCGTCCTGGCGGAGGTCGCCCGAGCGGCGCGGGACCTCGACGGGGTGTCGCAGATGGTGATGACCACCGGGACGTCCAACGGCCGGGACCGTGGCGCGACGCACCTGGCGCGCTGCGTGCGGGCCGTCAAGGACGCGGTGCCGGAGCTGGAGATCCAGGTGCAGTGCGAGCCGCCGGCCGACCTGCGGACCATCACCGACCTGTACGACGCGGGCGCACGGTCCATCGGGATCCACGTGGAGTCCATGGACGACGAGGTCCGTCGGCGCTGGATGCCGGGCAAGTCGACCGTCCCCCTGGACGAGTACCGCGCGGCCTGGCGCGAGGCCGTGCGGGTGTTCGGACGCAACCAGGTGTCGACGTACCTGCTCGTCGGGCTGGGTGAGGACCCGGACGAGATGGTGGCCGCCGCGGCCGAGCTGGTCGAGATGGGTGTCTACCCGTTCGTCGTGCCGTTCCGCCCCTTGGCGGGCACGCTCGCGACCGACGTCGACAGGGTGCCGGCGCCGCACCGGGGGGTGGTCGCGGACGTGACGGCGCGCGTCGGGTCCCTGCTGCGCGCCGCCGGCATGCGGGGTTCGGACCAGGCCGCCGGCTGTGCGGCGTGCGGTGCCTGCAGCGCGCTCGCCGCGGTGGGTGGCTGAGGTGCTCGACGTCCCGACGCTCACGGGCGCCGCCCCGGTCGTCGTGCCGGCGCCGTGGACGGTGCGGCCCGCGTCACCGCGGCAGGTGGAGGAGTACCGGGCGCTGCGCCGCGACGTCTTCGTCGACGAGCAGGCGCTCTTCGCGGGTCACGACCGCGACCGCGTCGACGAGGACCCGCGCACGGAGGTCCTCGTCGCGGTCGACCGCGACGGGCGCGTCGTGGGCGGGGTGCGCCTGTCCCCGGCGGTCGAGGCGCTCGACGCGGCGGGACGCGACCTGGGCTGGTGGACCGGCAGCCGGCTGGTCGTGGCCAGGACGGCGCGCCGGGCCGGCGGGATCGGGGCGGCACTGGTCCGGGCCGCGTGCGTGCGCGCCGCCGAGCTCGGTGTCCTGCGGTTCGAGGCCACGGTGCAGGCGCCCAACCGCGTGCTCTTCGAGCGCCTCGGGTGGCAGGCCTGGGACACGTGCACCGTGCAGGGCGCCCCGCACGTGCGGATGCGCTGGCCGGTCACCCGGGTCGCCGACCTCGTCCGGGCCACGAAGGCCGACCTCGCGTCGGTGCTGGGTGCGCTGGCCGACGACGCGGGGACGCTGCTGCCGGGCGGCACCCTCGGCGGCGCGGGGTTCCGCGGGGACGACGGTGCTCCCGTGCCCGGCACCGACCTCGTCGCCGCGTGCGACGCCATCCTGCCGGCGCTCCTCGAGCGCGACCCGGAGTGGGCGGGCTGGTGCGCCGTCCTCGTCAACGTCAACGACCTCACGGCGATGGGCGCGCGCCCGGTCGGGCTGCTGGACGCCCTGGCCGCACCGACGGTGTCGTTCGCCCACCGGGTCATGAACGGCGTGCGCAGCGCCGCCCAGGCATGGGGCGTCCCGGTCCTGGGCGGCCACACGCAGCTCGGCACGGCGGCCGCCCTGTCCGTCACCGCCCTGGGTCGCACGTCCCGTCCGGTGCCCGGCGGCGGCGGGCGGCCCGGCGACGCGCTGTCGCTGACGGCCGACGTGTCCGGCCGGTGGCGCCGCGGCTTCGAGGGCCGGCAGTGGGACTCCACGTCGGCCCGTGGCGCTGCGGACCTGCGCCACCTCGCCGCGACCGTCGCGACGGCCTCCCCCCGCGCGGCGAAGGACGTGTCGATGGCCGGGGTCGTGGGCACGACGGCGATGCTCGCCGAGGCGTCGGGCACGGGTGCCGACATCGACGTCGCGCGTGTGCCGGCGCCCGCGAGCGCGGCGACGGGCGACTGGCTCACGTGCTTCCCCGGCTTCGCGATGCTCACCGCCGACCCGCCCGGCACGTCGCGCATGCCCGCAGCGACGGGCGCCCTCGCGCAGTCCGCCGAGTGCGGCGTCCTCACCGCGCGGCCGGGTGTCCGGCTGCGGTGGCCGGACGGCGCGCTCACCGACGCGGTCCCCGGCCCGGCGACGGGCCTGGGCACCGCCTGACCCCGACCGACCCACCCACCACGCAGGTCCCCCACCAAGAGGAGAGCCCCACCATGCCGTTCGACGACCAGATCCAGGCCGCCATCGACGCGTCGCTCGCGGAGATCCCGCACCCGTCGCTGCCGAAGGGCACCAACCTGTACGGCTCGACCAAGATCTTCCCCGACTACCAGGCGGAGCCGGGTCAGTCGTACCTCACGCTCGTGCACGGCATCCCGCACGAGTCCTCCGTGAGCTTCGTCGCGATCCTGCAGGCGACACGGGCGCTGCGCAAGGGCTTCGAGTCCGCCATCTACTTCTACGGCCCCGGGGCCCTGGCGTGCGCCGCGAACCGCGGGTTCCCCACGACGGGCGACGCGGGCTTCCCGGGCGAGCTGAACATGAACGGCTCGCTGGAGACCTTCATCGCGGAGGGCGGCACGGTGTTCTGCTGCCGGTTCGGCATGGCCCTGCACGGCATGCGCGAGGAGGACCTCATCGCTGGCGTGATCCCGGCGCACCCCCTCGACGTCCAGGACGCGCTGATCCACTACGCGCGCAAGGGCGCCATCATCAACTCGACCTACAACCTGTGAGGGGTCCGCGATGAGCCTCACCGTCGCCGCGGTGTCGGCGAACTTCACGCGGGACCTCGAGCAGAACTTCGCCGTCATCGAGCAGATGCTCGACGACGCCCGGGCCGCGGGCGCCCGCCTCGTCGTGTTCCCGGAGGCGTCCATCGGGGGGTACCTGTCGTCGCTCGGCAACCACGGCGACACGGCCCGCACGACGAGCCGCTCGCTGCCCCCCGCGATCCGGCTGGACGGCCCGGAGATCCGGCGGGTCCAGGCGCTGGCCGGCGACACGGTCGTGGTGATCGGGTTCTGCGAGCTGGCCGCCGACGGGCAGACCCGGTTCAACGCCGCCGTGTGCCTCGACGGTGGCCACGTCTACGGCTCGTACCGCAAGGTCCACCAGCCGCTGGGCGAGGCGATGTCCTACGCGGCCGGGTCGGAGTACCGCGCGTTCGACACCCCGGTGGGACGCATCGGCCTGCAGATCTGCTACGACAAGGCGTTCCCCGAGGCGGCACGCGTCCTGGCCCTGGACGGCGCGGAGATCGTGGCGTCGGTGTCGGCGTGGCCGGCGGCGCGCACCGCGACGGCCGAGAACCTGCAGGAGGACCGGTGGACGTACCGGTTCAACCTGTTCGACTGCGCCCGCGCGCTCGACAACCAGGTGTTCTGGATCGCGTCCAACCAGTCGGGGACGTTCGGGTCGCTGCGGTACGTCGGCAACAGCAAGGTGGTGGACCCCGGCGGCAACGTGCTGGCCACCACCCTGCTCGGCGCCGGGCTGGCGGTCGCGGAGATCGACGTCGCGGGCACGTTCGGCGCGATGCGGGCGGGCATGTTCCACCTGCGCGACCGACGTCCCGACGCGTACGGACCCGTCACCGACACCGGCACGCCGCTGCCGCAGCAGACCCGGGAGCCCGCCCATGCCTGAGATGACGTTCGACGTGCGCTGGCCCGACGGGTCCGACACCGCGTGCTACTCCCCCAGCCTCGTGATGTGGGACCACCTGGAGGTGGGGGCGACGTACCCGGTCGCCGAGTTCGTGCGACGCACCAGTCGAGGCCTCGGCGAGGCGAGCGACCGCGTCCGCGAGCGCTACGGGGTGCGGTGCACGTCCGCGGCCGAGCAGCAGGCGGCGATCGGCGTGCTCGCCGCGCGGTTCGACCCGGCCGCACCCGTGCGGGTGCTGGGCATGGCGCCGCCCCTGCCGACCGCGCCGGCCGGCCCGACGCCCGCTGCACCGGGGTGTGACGCGTGATCCGGGCGACGGTCCGTGACGGCGCCCACCACGGGGTGGTCGTGGTCGGTGGCGGGCAGGCGGGTCTCGCGCTCTCGCACCACCTGGTCGCGGCCGGGGTCGACCACCTCGTGGTCGAGCGGGAGAGCGTGGCGCACGAGTGGCGCGACGGCCGCTGGGACGCGTTCACGCTGGTGACGCCCAACTGGCACTGCCGGCTGCCCGGGTACGCGTACGACGGGCCCGACCCGGACGGCTTCATGACGCGCGACGAGGTGTACCGGTGGGTGCGCGGCTACGCGGACACGTTCGACGCCCCGGTGGCCGAGGGCGTCGCCGTGACGCACGTCGCCGCGCGGGACGGCGGCGGGTTCGTGGTGACGACCTCTGCGGGCACGGTGACGGCCGACGCGCTCGTCGCGGCGGTCGGGGGGTACCACCGGCCGGTGACCCCCGCCTGGGCGGACGCCCTGCCCGCCGACGTGGTGCAGGTCCACTCCCACCGGTACCGCAACGCCGCCCAGCTGCCGGCCGGTCCGGTGCTCGTGGTCGGCACGGGCCAGTCCGGCACGCAGATCGCCGAGGACCTCCTGCTCGCCGGCCGCGAGGTGCACCTGGCCGCGGGCCGCGCGCCGCGGGTGGCCCGCCGCTACCGGGGCAGGGACTGCATGACGTGGCTGGCGCAGATGGGCGTGTACGACGTCCCCGTCGCCGCCCGGGGGCTGGCCAAGCGCGAGTCCACGAACCACTACGTGACGGGCCGGGACGGCGGTCGGGACGTCGACCTGCGGGACTTCGCACGCCGCGGGATGCACCTGTACGGGCGGGCGACGGGCGTCGAGGACCGTGCCGGGGCCGCGGCCGTCGTGTTCGCGCCCACGCTGGCGGCCGACCTGGACCACGCGGACTCGGTGGCGGAGTCCATCAAGGACGACATCGACCGGTACATCGCGGCCCAGGGCATCGACGCGCCGGTCGAGGCGCGGTACACGCCCGTGTGGCAGCCGCCGGACGAGCCGGCGGCGCTGCCGGTGGAGCGCATCTCGGCGGTGGTGTGGTCGGTCGGGTTCCGGGCCGACTGGTCGTGGCTGGGACCGTTGGCCGCGCGCGTGCTCGACGACGAGGGGCACCCCCGGCACGTCCGTGGGCGCAGTCCCGTGCCGGGCCTGGCGTTCCTCGGTCTGCCCTGGCAGCACACCTGGGGGTCGGGCAGGTTCCTCGGGGTCGCCGACGACGCGCAGCACCTGGCGCAGCAGCTCACGGCGTCGGTCCCGCCGGAGGTGCGCGAGAACCTCGTCGGCGACCGGGTCGTCGCCGTCCCGTCGTGATCCCCGCGGCGGGCGCGCCGTGACCGCGGTGACCATGGCGGCGGTCGCCGCGCACTTCGGTCGGGACATCGAGCGCACGCTGCTCAAGCTCCCCGGCATCGTGGACCGCGCCCGCGAGCGCGGGGCGGACCTGCTGGTGCTGCCGGACGCGACCATCGGCGGCTACCTGCACGACCTGTACCACCCCGGCGCCGGCCCCGACGGCGGCGGGCTGCCCCCGGCCGTGGACCTCGACGGACCCGAGGTGGCCGCGGTCGTGGCGATGGCCGGCGACATGGTCGTCTGCTTCGGCATCGCGGAGCGTGCGGTGCAGGGCGGCCGTGAGGTCCGGTACAACACGGCGCTCGCGGTGCACGGCGACGGGGTCCTGGGGGTGCACCGCAAGGTGCACCTGCCGCTCGCGGAGAACGAGGCGTACCGGGCGGGCACGGGCTTCACGGCGTTCGACACCCCGGTGGGGCGCGTGGGCATGCTCATCGACTTCGACAAGACGTTCCCGGAGTCGGCCCGCACGCTCGCGCTCGACGGGGCGGTCGTGCTCGCGTGCCTCAGTGCGTGGCCGGCGAGCGTCACGGACCGCTCGGACCGCATCCGCAACGACCGGCAGGCGCACCTGTTCGACCTGTACGACTGCGCGCGGGCCGCCGAGAACCAGCTGTACCTCGTCTCGTCCAACCAGACCGGCGTCCTGGGCGGTCTGCGGTTCCTGGGGCAGGCGAAGGTCGTGGACCCGGCCGGGGAGATCGTCGCCAAGACGTGGGCGAAGGGCGGCCTCGCGGTGGCCACCGCGGACGTGCTGCACGACGTCACGCGGGCGCGCCGCACCATGCACCACCTGCGTGACCGCGTCGTCGACGCGTACGGGCTCGGCCCGTACGCGCACGCCTGAGAGCTCGGAGGCCGCCCGTGCGCATCGCGCAGATCACCTACTCCACCCGGCCGCGCGGCGGTGTGGTGCACACGCTCGCCCTGGCGGAGGCGCTGGCGCGGCGCGGCCATGACGTGAGCGTGTGGACCCTGGGCCGCGGCGGCGACGCGGCGTTCTTCCGGCCGGTGGACCCGACGGTGAGGGTCCGGGTCGTGCCGTTCGCCGCCCGGGAGGACGAGAGCGTCGGCGAGCGCATCGAGCGCTCGATCCGGGCGATGGGCGCGGCGTTGGCGCGGTCCCACGGGACCGCGGTGGACGGCGTGGTGCACGCCCAGGACTGCATCTCGGCGAACGCCGCCGCCGTGGCGCGCATCGGTGTCGTGCGCACGATCCACCACCTGGACGAGTTCACGACGCCCCGCCTCGTGGAGTGCCACGACCTCGCGGTGACCCGGCCGGTGGCCCGCCTGTGCGTGTCGCGGGCCGTCGCACAGGAGGTCGCCGACGCCTACGGGGTGCGGCCCACGGTCATCCCCAACGGCGTGGACGCCGCACGGTTCACGGCCGCCGCCGCGCCCGGTGGTGCGGCGGCGCGGGCGGCGTGGCGTGGGCGCCTCGGTCCGTACGTGCTGGCGCTCGGCGGCATCGAGCCGCGCAAGGGCTCGATCGACCTGCTCGAGGCGTTCGTGCTGCTGCGCCGCACGCACCCGGCACTGCGGCTGGTCTTCGGCGGTGGGGAGACGCTCTTCGACTACCGGCCCTACCGCGAGCGCTTCGAGCAGCGGGCGCGTGAGCTGGGCACCGCGCCGGTGGTGCTCGGCACGCTCGCCGACGACGACGTCCCACCGCTGGTCGCCGGCGCGTCGGCCCTGGCGATGGTGTCGACGAAGGAGGGCTTCGGCCTGGCGGCGATGGAGGCGCTGGCAGCCGGTGTGCCGGTCGTCGCCCGGGACCTGCCGGTGACCCGCGAGGTCTTCGGTGCCCAGGTCGGGTACGGCCACGACGTGCCGTCGATCGCGTCGGCGCTGGCCCGGGCCGTGGACGGGGTCCCGGCGGGCGACACCGACGCGGGGCGGGCACTGGCGTGGCGGCACTCGTGGGACGCGGCGGCGGCCGCGCACGAGCGGTTCTACCAGGCCGTCGCGGCGCACGGGGGTGACCGTGGCGCGCCTGTCGATCTCGCGGATCCTGCGGCGGCTGGCCGACGCTGAGCCCGCCCGCGTCGTCGCGGTCGCGGTGACCGCGCAGGGCGAGCGGACGCTGACGGCGCGCGAGCTCGACCGCCGCAGCAACGCGTACGCGCGCGATCTGCTCGCGCGCGGCGTCGCGCGGGACGACCTGGTCGCGGTCTGTCTGCCGAACGGCCTGGAGATGCTCGTGGTGTGCGCGGCCGTGTGGAAGGTGGGTGCCACCCCGCAGCCGGTCGCGCGCACGCTGACGGCCGCCGACCGGGCGGCTGTCGTGCGGGCGGCGCGCACCGCGGTGACCGTCGGGTTCGCGGTCGACGGGACGCCGACCCTTCCCGAGGGTCACCGCCCCGGGGTGGACGACGGTCCGCTGCCCGATGCGTGGGCGCGCGCGTGGAAGGCCCCGACGTCGTCGGGCAGCACCGGCACGCCCAAGGTCGTGCTGACCACGGCACCGGCGCTGCTCGACCCCGAGCAGCCGGTCGCCGACTTCCTGCCCCGGCGGGCGACGCAGCTCGTCAGCGCCCCCCTCACGGGCTCGGCGGCCTTCACGTACGCGTTCCGCGGCCTGCTCACCGGGCACACGCTGGTGCTCCTGCCCCGCTTCGAGCAGAGCGCGTGGCTCGACGCTGTCGAGCGTCACCGGGTCACGTGGACGCTGCTCTCCCCCACGACGATGGACCGGCTGCTGCGGGTCCCGCCCGCGCAGCGCGACGTGCGGCGGCTGGTGTCGCTCGAGACCGTGCTGCACCTCGGGGCGCCGTGCCCCCCACGGCTCAAGGAGGAGTTCGTGACCTGGCTGGGTGCCGAGCGGGTCGTCGAGGTGTACGCGGGGTCGGAGTCGAACGGCCTGACGATGATCCGCGGTGACGAGTGGCTGCGGCGGCGCGGCAGCGTGGGGCGCCCGATCGCGGGGACGCAGGTGCGCGTCCTGCGTCCCGACGGCACCGCGGCAGCCCCGGACGAGCCGGGTGCGGTCTGGATGCGGCGCGGCGACCGCCCGACCTACCGGTACCTCGGTGCCCGCAGCCGACGCACCGCCGACGGGTGGGACACCCTCGGCGACGTGGGCCACCTCGACGCCGACGGGTACCTGTGGATCACCGGCCGGGAGGACGACGTCATCGTCCGCGGCGGTGAGCGCATCCACCCCGTCGAGGTCGAGCGGATCCTCGAGCGGCATCCCGCCGTGCGCTCGGCCGTCGCGTACGGGGTGCCGGACGACGAGCACGGTCAGCGCCTCGAGGCGGTCGTCGACGTCGCCGAGTCGCAGGTCCTCCCCGCGGCGCTGCTCGAGCACGCCGCCCGCGGGCTGGATCCTGCACGGCGCCCGACCGTCGTGCACGTCGTGCGCACGCCCGTGCGTGACGACGCCGGCAAGGTGCGCCGGCGCGACCTGCCGGGCGCGGCCGGGACCACCCCGCGCGACGCAGGGTGAGCCGGCCGCGACGACGACCACCGCATGGGCCCTAGGTCACGCGACCCGGCGCCGACGAGGGCGGAATCTGGAGAAGAGCACGATTTCGACCACTCGAACAGGAGGGGGACACGATGGTCGACGGACCCGTGGTCATCGCCCTGGACGGCGGGGCGCACAGCGCTCACACGCTGCAGTGGGGCCTGGAGGAGGCGGAACGGCGCGACGCGGACGTGCTGCTCGTGCGCGCCTGGCAGGAGCCGTACGAGGTCACGCCGTGGGGTTGGTACGCGCCCCTGGGCGCTCTGGGGATCGACCTGGAGGCGCAGCGCTACCTCGACGCCCAGAAGGAGCACGCAGCGGCCCACCACCCGCGGCTGCGCATCCAGACCCGCGCGATCCAGGGCGCGGTCGTCCCCGCGCTGCTCGCGGTCGCCGAGGGCGCACAGCTGCTGGTCATCGGCTCCAGCGGCCGCCCCGACGGGTCCCGGCTGGGCAGCGTGACCGGCCACGTCGCAGCGCACGCGCCCGTCCCGGTCGCCGTGGTCCGGCAGGCCCCGGGCGACGCGCCGGCGGGTCCGGTGATCGTCGGCGTCGACGGCTCCGCGGCCTCGCTCGTCGCAGCACGGACCGCGGCACGTCAGGCGCACTCGCGCGACGTCCCGCTCGTGCTCGTGCACGCCCGCCCGACCGTGGTGGACCCGTACGGCACCCACGACGCGCCCGCCCCGGTCGCGCCGGACGAGGCCGGTGCAGCGCACCACGCGGTGGCACGCCTCGCCGAGGACCTCCAGCAGGAGCACCCCGGGCTGCGCGTCGAGGTCGAGGTGGTCGAGGACCACCCCGCGCACGCCCTGGCCGCGCGGTCGCGCAGCAGCGACCTGGTCGTGGTCGGCTGCCGCGGGCTCGGCGCGTTCCGCGGCATGCTGCTGGGCTCCGTGAGCCACGACGTCCTGCGCAACGCGTCGTCGAGCGTGCTGGTCAGCCGGGCAGCGGCCTGAGGCCCACGGGTCGGCAAGCGCAGGACACCCCACGCAGCAGAGGCTCGTCCCGGCGTCCGGGACGAGCCTCTGACCTGCACATCTCTGTCGGGCTGACAGGATTTGAACCTGCGACCCCTTGACCCCCAGTCAAGTGCGCTACCAAGCTGCGCCACAGCCCGTTGGCTCCCGCAGAAGCCTCGAAGACTCTATCGCACCCGACGCCGTCGCTCGGACCACAACGTGCGGGAGGCGTGTCACAGCACCCGCGACGTCAGGCGCTCGCGTCCCGCTCCTCGCGCCGACGCCGCAGCACCTCGAGCTCCGCGCCGACGACGCCCAGCACGAGCAGGTCGATCAGCAGGCCCCACGACGCGTCCCACTGCGAGAGCCGGAACAGGAAGAACTGCGTCACCAGCAGGCTGACGAGCACCGCGCGGCGGAACCACAGGTACCCGTCGACCGCGTCCCGGCGGACCCGCACCAGCCCGACGCCGGCGAGCACCACGCTGGCCGCGCCCGCGACCAGGGCCCCGGCGACCACCCAGCCCGGGGAGTCGTCACCGCTCCACCAGCGGTACACGGCGCCGCTGACGGTCACCGCGGACGTCCCCACGAGCACGGCGACCGCGAGCCACGGCACGAACCGCGCCCGCACCAGCGTGTGCAGCACCCGCACGACCGCCGACGCCACGATCCCGACGGGGTCCGGCAGCTCGGCGTGGTCGAGCTCGATGCTCCGCAGCAGCGCCCGGGCCTCCCGCGCCCCCGGCACGTCCCCCGCGTCGGCCAGGCGCGCCTCCGCGCGGCTGCGCGCAGCCGGCGTGAACCCGCCGACCACCCCGGCCACCGCCTCGTCGACAGCCCCGGCGAGGGCCTCTCGGGGGTCGCGGGGGCGGCGGCCGTGCAGCGCGTCGGCGACGAGCCCCAGACCCACCACCGTCGCGTAGATGATCGCGGCGGTCGGCTCGTAGAAGTAGTCGTTGTCGGACGTGACGAACTTGCCGACCTCGTCGACGAACAACCCGAACCCGATGCCACCGACGAGCGCACCAAGCGGGCGCAGCGACGGCCCGACGAACGAGAGCAGCAGGAGGAACGCGACCGCCATCAGCAACCCGCCCCACAGCACGTGCGCGATGTGCAGGCCGTCCCCACCGAGCTGCGGGTACCCGGTGGCCGCCAGCAGCGCACGCGTGCCCAGGACGGTCACCCCGGTCGCGACGAGGAACGTGGCGAGATGACGCGGACCACGGGGGTCGCGCGGCAGACCGAGGCGCAGCATCACGTGCGTCGCCGCGCGCGCGGCGTCCTCGGGCTGCCGGACCGTCACCCCCGCGTCACCGCTTGCGCTTCTCGCGGACGCGCACCGAGATCGTGATGGGGGTGCCCTCGAACCCGAAGGTCTCGCGCAGGCGACGCTCGATGAACCGCCGGTACGTCGGCTCGAGGAACCCGCTGGCGAAGATCACGAACCGGGGCGGACGCGTCGAGGCCTGGGTGGCGAACAGGATGCGCGGCTGCTTGCCGCCGCGCAGCGGGTGCGGGTGGGCGGACACGAGCTCACCGAGGAACGCGTTGAGGCGCCCGGTGGAGATGCGGGTGTCCCAGGACGCGAGCGAGCGCTCCAGGGCAGGCACGAGCCGGTCGGTGTGCCACCCGGTCTTCGCGGACACGTTGACGCGCGGTGCCCACTGGACCTGCACCAGCTGCTGCTCGATCTCCCGCTCCAGGTAGGGACGGCGGTCCTCGTCCATGAGGTCCCACTTGTTGTACGCCACGACCAGGGCGCGCCCGGCGTCGATGACCTGCTGGACGATGCGGATGTCCTGCTCGGTCATGGGTGCCGACGCGTCGACGAGCACGACCGCGACCTCGGCCTTCTCGACCGCCGCCTGGGTGCGCAGCGAGGCGTAGAAGTCCGCGCCGGACGTCTGGTGCACCCGGCGTCGGATGCCCGCGGTGTCGACGAAGACCCACGGCTTGCCGCCGAGCGCGACCAGCTCGTCGACCGGGTCGCGCGTGGTGCCGGCGACGTCGTCGACGACGACGCGCTCGGAGCCGACGACCTTGTTCAGCAGCGAGGACTTGCCGACGTTGGGACGCCCGACGAGCGCGACGCGGCGCGGCCCGTCCGGCAGCGGCGTGGCGTGCGCCGAGACGGTCGGCAGGGCGGCCATGGCGGCGTCGAGCAGGTCACCGGTACCCCGGCCGTGCAGCGCCGAGATGGGGTGCGGCTGGCCCAGGCCCAGGGACCACAGCGCGGCGGCGTCGGCCTCGACCGCGGGGCCGTCGACCTTGTTGGCGACGAGCACGACGGGCTTGCCGGAGCGCCGCAGCAGCCGCACGACCTGCTCGTCGGTGTCGGTGGAGCCGACCGTGGCGTCCACGACGAACAGGACCGCGTCGGCCAGCTCGATCGCGACCTCCGCCTGCTGGGCGACGCGCTTGTGGATGCCCGCGACGTCGACCTCCCAGCCGCCGGTGTCGACGAGGGTGAAGCGGCGGCCGGACCACTCGGCGGGGTAGCTGACGCGGTCGCGCGTGACGCCCGGGTTGTCCTCGACGACCGCCTCACGCCGGCCGATGATGCGGTTGACGAGGGTCGACTTGCCGACGTTCGGGCGTCCGACGACCGCGAGCACGGGCAGCGTCGTGGCGACCTCACGCTCGTCGTCCGTCGCCTCGCCCTCGAGGAGAGCGAGGTCCTCGTCGGCGAGGTCGTACTCGGCGAGTCCCGCGAGCAGGGCACGCTCGCGCGCCGCGTCGTCGACGCCGTCCGCCGCCGGGTCCAGGCCGTCCGGCGCGTCGTCGACACCCTGCGGTGCGGCGTCGCCCCGGGGTGCGGCGGGGTCGGCGAGGCCGACGCGGTCGTCGTCCGAGGCGTGCGTCGTGGTGGGGTCCGGCTGCTCCATGCGTCCATTGTCCCCCGGCGGGGGTGGCAGGTCAGACCACGGCGTGCGCGTCGTCCTCCGGCAGCCGCACGCCCGTGCGGTCCTGCGCGGTCACCACGAGGTCCGCGAGCGCGTCGCGGATCGCCGTGGCGGCGTGGTCGATCGCCGCGCGTCGCGACCCGCCGGTGCTGCTGACGTCGATCGGCTCGCCGAACTCCACGTACAGCTTGCGGCGCAGCGGGGGCAGCCCGCGCCGGGCGTCGCCGGTGCGGCGGGTGCCGAGGATCGCGACGGGCACGACCGTGGCCTGTCCGTTCACCGCGAGCCACGCGGCACCCGCGCGGACCTGCTCGACGGCGCCGCTACCGCGCGTGCCCTCAGGGAAGATGCCCACGGGGCCGCCGCGCCGCAGCACCCCGAGAGCGGACTGCAGGGCGGGTCGTGCCACGGCGCGGTCGACGGGGATCTGCCCGGCGGCACGCAGGAACGTGCCGAGCGGGCCACGGAACATCTCCGTCTTGATCAGGACGTGCAGCGGGCGCGGCGAGGTCCCCACGAGCAGCGGCCCGTCGAGCGCGGTCACGTGGTTGGCGGCGAGGACCACCGGCCCGGTGACCGGGACGCGGTCGGCGCCGGTGACCTGCGCGTCCCACACGACGTGGGCGAGGAACCACCCGACCCAGCGCGACCACGCGGGTCCGCGCGCCGAGGGCACGTGCGGCTCGACGGCCTTCCCGGCGTGCGTCATGCCCGCGCTCCCCGCGCCCGCTCGACGACGTCGAGGACGGCCTCGACGGTCTGCTCCAGGTCCAGGTCCGAGGAGTCGACCGTGACGACGCCGTCGGCGGCGACCTGGAACTGCACGACCGTGGAGTCGTCGGCGTCGCGGCGCACGACCTGGTCGCGCGTCGCGGAGAGGGCCGCCGCGTCGGCGGTGCCGTGCAGCTCGCGGGCCCGGCGCGCGAGCCGCGCCTCCTCGGAGGCCGTCAGCAGGACCCGCACGTCGGCGTCGGGGGCGACGACCGTGGTGATGTCACGCCCCTCGGCGACCACGCCCCGGCCACCGGACCAGCCACCGGTGCGCTCGGCCTCGATGACGGCGCGCTGGCGGCGTCCCAGCTCGCCGCGCGCCTCGAGGTTGGTCGCCACGGCGCTGACACGCGACGAGATCTCGGTCGTGCGGATCGCGACGCCCACGTCGCGCCCGTCGACGACGACGGTGGGTCCGTCCGGGTCGACGCCCACGACGAGCGGTAGGTCCCGCACCGCCTGCGCCACGGCGACCTGGTCGGTCAGGGGCACACCCTGGTCCAGGCACCACCACGTGGCGGCCCGGTACATCGCCCCCGTGTCGAGGAAGGCCAGGCCGAGGCGACGCGCGACCTCGCGCGACACGCTCGACTTGCCGGACCCCGACGGTCCGTCCACCGCGACGACGGTGCTCACGTCACCAACCTCCATCCCCGAGCGGTCAGCTCGGTCTCCAGGTGCTCGGCCCGGGCGGGCAGCACCGCGATCGACGCCATGCCGACCGGGCGTCCCGCGGCGTGCTCGAGCCGCAGGTCCTCCAGGTTCACGCCGGCTCGCCCGACGTCGCCGAGCAGGCGCGCCAGCTCGCCGGGCACGTCCGGGACCAGCACGGTGACCACGGCGTACTGCTTGCTGGCCCCGCCGTGCTTACCGGGGATGCGTGCGGCGCCCGTGCCGCCGTCGGCGATGGCCCGGGCGATCGTCGCGAGCGCACCGAGCTCGACGTCCTCCGGCCCGGAGGCCGCCGCCGCGAGGTCGAGCGCGCCGACGACGACGTCGAGGTCGTCGCGCAGCGCGACCAGGACGTCGCGGACGGCGGCGGCGTTCGCCGCGAGGATCGACGTCCACAGCGCCGGGTCGGAGGCCGCCAGGCGGGTCACGTCGCGCAGACCCTGCCCCGCGAGCGCGAGCGCGTCCTCGTCGACGGCCCGCAGCCGTGCCGCGACGAGCGAGGAGGCGAGCTGCGGCACGTGCGACACGACCGCGACCGCCGCATCGTGCTCGTCGGCGTCCATGGTGACCGGGACGGCACCCACGTCGACCGCGAGGTGCCGCACGGCCAGCAGCGCGTCGTCACGCGAAACGCCGGAGTCCGTGATGACCCACGGCCGACCGAGGAAGAGGTCGGGCACGGCGGCGGACGGGCCCGACCGCTCCCGGCCCGCCATCGGGTGCGACCCGACGTACCGGGTCAGGTCGGCGCCGGACGCCCGCAGCTCGGCCAGGACGTGCCCCTTGACGCTCGCGACGTCCGTCACGACCGCGTCGGGGTGGTCCGCGAGCGCGGTGGCCACCGCGGCGGCCGTGACGTCGGGCGGGGCGGCGACGACGACGAGGGCCGGAGCGGGCGTCGACGCGTCGACGGGTGACCCGGCGCCCACGTCACGCGCGAGCGCGAGCGCGGTGCGCGATGGGTCCTCGAGCTGCACGTCGACGCCGTGCTGCCGCAGCGCCAGGCCGAGCGACGCGCCGAGCAGGCCCGTGCCGACGACGCGGACGGGCCCGGCGGTGGCGATCGTCACATGCCCACCGCCGTCATGAGCGACCCGACCTCCGTCTTCGACAGGACGCGGGTGCGGCCGGGCCGCAGGTCGCCGAGGCGGATGGGGCCGATGCGGGTGCGCACGAGGCGGGCGACGGGGTGCCCGACCTCGTCGAACACGCGGCGCACGACGCGGTTGCGCCCTTCGTGGAGCACGACCTCGACGAGGCTCGCGTGGCTGGCGACCTGCACGATCTTGAACTCGTCGACCTGCACGGTCCCGTCCTCGAGCTCGATGCCCCGCTTCAGCTGCTGACCGAGCGCCTCGCGGACGCGGCCCTCGACCTCGACGAGGTAGGTCTTGGGGACGCCGTGCGAGGGGTGCGCGAGCCTGTTGGCCAGCTCGCCGTCGTTCGTCAGCAGCAGCAGCCCCTCGGAGTCCGCGTCGAGCCGGCCGACGTGGAAGAGCCGCTCCTCGCGGTTGGCGACGTACTGCGCGAGCGAGGGACGCCCGTCGGGGTCGTGCATGGTCGACACGACGCCCACCGGCTTGTTCAGCGCCAGGGTGATGATCGAGGAGTCGAGCTGGACGCGCATCCCGTCGAGGTGGATGACCGCGGTCGTCGGGTCGACGCGCACGCCGAGCTCGGTGACGACCTGGCCGCCGACGGTGACGCGGCCGGCCGCGATCAGCTCCTCGCAGGCCCGGCGCGACCCGAGCCCGGCGGAGGCGAGCACCTTCTGCAGCCGCACGCCCTCCGGGTCGTGCACGTCGATCGGTTCGGCGACCTGCGCGCCGCGCCGCGCCGGGCGCTGCGTGTTGCGCGGGCCGCGACGCCCGCTCCCGCCGCCCGGGCGGCTCGCACCTTCTGCGCGCCCGCCCCCTCGGTGGCCACGCGCTCCCGTGCCGCTCATCGTGGGTCCTCTCGTCCGTGGTGCGTGTCGATGCCCTCCAGGGACTCGATGTCCGGCAGGTAGGGCGCCAGCGGGGGCAGCTCGTCGAGACTCGACAGGCCCATCCGCTCCAAGAAGTATCCCGTGGTCCCGTACAGGACTGCACCAGTCGCCGCGTCCTGGCCGACCTCGGCGACCAGCCCGCGGGTCGACAGGGTGCGCATGACGCCGTCGACGTTGACGCCGCGGACGGCCGAGACCTGACCGCGGCTGACGGGCTGGCGGTACGCGACGACCGCCAGGGTCTCCAGCGCGGCCTGCGTGAGCCGCTGCGTCTGGCCGTCGACGACGAAGCGTCCGACGACGTCCCCGTGGGCGCCCGCCGAGTAGATCCGCCAGCCGTCGCCGGCACGTCGCAGCTCGAAGCCGCGCGGGCGGCCACCGTGCTCGCCGCGGTACTCGGCCGCGAGCTGCGCGAGCAGGTCCTCCACGTGCGCGGTGGGCAGCCCGAGCGTGGTCGCCAGCCGCACGGCGGGGACCGGCTCGTCGACGACCATGAGGACGGCCTCGATCGCCGCGAGCGCTCCCCCGGGCAGCGTCTCGACGTCGAAGGCGAGCTCGTCGGGCGCGGGCTCGTCGCGGGTGGCGTCGAACGGCCCGTCCGCGAGGCTGCCGTGGGCCGACGTCGGGGGCGCCGGCTCGTCACCCGTGGTGGGCGTCGTGCCGTGTGGGACGTTCTCGGTCATGCTCCGGCCTCCTGGTCGACGGGTGCCACGACGTCCTCGACGGGCAGCGGCGGGGCACCGTCGTCGCGGTCGAAGTCGTCCGACACCGAGATCTCCCCGTCGTCGCTGCCCGTCCACCGCACGGTCAGCTCACCGAGCGGCTCGACCTGGTCGAAGCCGACGGCGCCCTCGCGGAAGAGCTCCAGCAGCGCGAGGAAGCGCACGACCACGACGACCGGTTCCCCGGCGTCGGCGGTCAGGGCGCGGAACGTCGTCGCGCCGTGGCGGCGCAACCGGTCGACGAGGACCGCCGCCTGCTCGCGGACGCTGACGAGCGGGGCGTGCAGGTGGCTGATGTCGACGCCCGGCGGGGGCGGCTTGGGCGCCAGCGCCCGCGCGGCGAGCACCGCGAGCTGCTCGGGACCCATCTGCCAGACCAGCTCGGGCAGCAGGGCCGCGAGGTGCGGCTCGAGCGCCACGCTGCGCCCGTGGCGGCGCGAGCCCGCCTCGAGCTGGGTGCCCAGGTCCGCTGCGACGACCTTGTACGCGCGGTACTGCAGCAGCCGCGCGAACAGCAGGTCGCGCGCCTCGAGCAGCTCGAGGTCCTCGGCGTCCTCGACCTGCGCGGACGGCAGCAGCCGTGCGGCCTTGAGGTCGAGCAGCGTCGCGGCCACGAGCAGGAACTCGCTGGCCTGCGACAGGTCCCAGTCCCGCCCGCCCAGCGCGGCGGCACGCTCCCCGGCGCGGATGTGCGCGATGAACTCGTCGGTGACCTGCGCCAGCGCGATCTCGGTGATGTCGAGCTTGTGCTTGGCGATCAGCCCGAGCAGCAGGTCGAACGGGCCGCTGAACACGTCGAGGTGGACCTCGAAGCCCGAGGACCCGGCAGGTGCGCTCTCCCCCGGCGCACCGTCCCCGGGCGTGCCCTGTCCGGTCGTGGCGTCGAGGACGCCCTCAGGCGGCGTCGCCACGCGCCACGAGCTCGCGCGCGAGCTGGCGGTAGGCCTCGGCACCCGCGTGCGTCGGCGCGTACTGGGTGATCGGCTCGGCCGCCACGGTCGCGTCGGGGAACTTGACGGTCCGGCCGATGACGGTGTGCAGGAGCGTGTCGCCGAACGCCTCACGCACGCGCGTCACGACCTCGCGGGCGTGCAGGGTGCGCGAGTCGTACATCGTCGCGAGGATCCCGTCGACCTCGAGGCGCGGGTTGAGCCGGTCGCGCACCTTCTCGATGGTCTCGATGAGCAGCGCGACGCCGCGCAGCGCGAAGAACTCGCACTCCAGCGGGATCAGCACGCCGTGCGACGCGGTCAGCGCGTTGACCGTCAGCAGACCGAGCGACGGCTGGCAGTCGATGAACACCACGTCGTACTCGTCCATGACGGGCCGCAGCACACGCGCCAGGACCGACTCCCGGGCCACCTCGCCGACGAGCTGGACCTCGGCCGCCGAGAGGTCGATGTTGGCCGGCAGCAGGTCGAGGTTCGGGACGGCGGTGTGGCGGATGATCTCGTGGATGTCGGCATCCCGCTCCATGAGCAGGTTGTAGATGGTGCGGTCCAGCTCGTGCGGGCTGATGCCGAGGCCCACGGACGCGGCGCCCTGCGGATCGAAGTCCACGATGAGCACGCGCCGGCCGTACTCGGCGAGCGCGGCCGCGAGGTTGATCGTGGTCGTCGTCTTGCCGACGCCACCCTTCTGGTTGCACATCGCGATGACCCGCGCCGGCCCGTGCGACGCCAACGGCGCGGGCACGGCAAATGCGGGCAGCGGGCGTCCCACCGCGTCGAGCGGCTGCTCGGTCGTCTCCTGGCTCATCGGCTCACCATCTGCTCCCCGTCGCCCGTCCGGGCCCACCTCGCGGACAACCTACCGGAGCGCGGCGCCCGGACCCGGTACGACAGACCGGGCGACCCGCGATCCGCATCATCGGGCTCGCGGGTGGCTGGCCGCGTACACCTCGCGCATGGTGTCCGGGGTGACCATCGTGTAGATCTGCGTGGTCGTCACCGACGCGTGCCCCAGCAGCTCCTGCACGACGCGCACGTCCGCGCCGCCGGCCAGCAGGTGGGTGGCGAACGAGTGCCGCAACGTGTGCGGCGACACGTGGTCGGCACCGAGGCCGGCACGCTCGGCCGCCACCCGCAGCACCGCCCACGCCGACTGCCGGCTCAACGGCGCGCCGCGCGTGTTGAGGAAGATCGAGGCGTTGCCGCGCCCCGCCGCCGCGAGCACGGGCCGGCCCCGCACCAGGTAGGCCTCGACTGCGCGCGCCGCGTACGAGCCGACGGGCACGACACGCTCCTTGCGTCCCTTGCCGAGCAGCCGGACCGACGCGCGGTCCGGCGACAGGTCGAGGTCGTCGACGTCCAGCCCGACCGCCTCGGAGATCCGGGCGCCCGTGGAGTACACGAGCTCGAGCAGCGCGCGGTCGCGCAGCGGGACAGGACCGTCGCCCAGCCCTGCGGCGTCCAGGAGCCGGCCCACGTCGTCGACGGAGATCGCCTTGGGCAGGCGCCGTGGCTGCGCGGGGGGACGGACCTCCGCGGCGGCGTCGGTCGGGGCGAGGCCGTCGAGCGCCAGGAACCGGTGCCACCCCCGCAGCGCGACGACGCTGCGGGCGGCGGACGCCGGCGACAGGACGGAGCGCCCGTCGGAGCCCGTGCGCAGCACGATGACGTAGTCCTCGGCGTCACGCTCGGTGATCTCCGCGGGGTCGGTGCGGCCGGAGGCCTGCAGGTGCTCGACGTACCGCGTGAGGTCCCGTCGGTACGCGGCGAGCGTGTGCACGGCCAGTCCCCGCTCGACCGCGAGGTGCGCGAGGTAGCCCTCGAGGGCGGCGGTCAGACGGTCGGCCACGTCCGCGACGTCACAGCGGGAGGAAGACGTCCACCGCGACCGCGACGGACAGCAGCGTCAGGTACGTGATCGACCCGTGGAACACCGTCATGGCGCGCAGCGGCGGGTGCTGGGGGTCGCGGGCACGACGCAGCAGCGCGATGCACAACCAGAGGAACCACGCGCCGAGCGCGGCCGCGACCGCGGCGTAGACCCACGTCATCCCACCGACGGGGACGAGCAGCAGCGAGCAGGCGATCATCGCGACGGTGTAGGCGATCATCTCCCGCGCGACCTTGGTGTCGGCGGCGACCACCGGCAGCATCGGGACGCCTGCGGCCGCGTAGTCCCGCCGGAACTTCATCGACAGCGGCCAGTAGTGCGGCGGTGTCCAGAAGAACACGACGCCGAACAGCAGGACGGCCTCCCAGGAGATGCCGCCCGTCACCGCGGACCAGCCGATGACGACCGGCATGCACCCGGCCGCGCCACCCCACACGATGTTCTGCGGCGTGCGGCGCTTGAGGATCATCGTGTAACCCACGACGTAGATGAGGATCGCCGAGGCGGTCCACATGGCCGACGGCGGGTTGACCACGAACCACATCCACGACAGGGACACCACGCCGAGGACCAGCCCGAAGACCAGCGCGGCACGCGGCGTGACGCGACCGGTGACGATCGGGCGCCGCCGCGTGCGGTTCATGACGGCGTCGATGTCGTGCTCGAGGTACTGGTTCAGCGTGTTCGCCGCGCCGGCCGCACCCGCACCGCCCACGAGCGTCGCTGCCACCAGGCCCAGGGACGGCATCCCCCGCGCCGCGAGGAACATCGTCGGGATCGTGGTGATGAGCAGGAGCTCGATGACACGCGGCTTGGTCAGCGCGACGTACGCGGCGAGCGTGCCCAGCACGCCCGACCACCCGCGGACCGGCGATCCGGGCGCCGCCGAGGGGGCGCCCTGCGGATCCTGCGACTCACCGCGTTCCACCGCGCCTGCCGCGCCGACGACGGCATCGGGGCTGGTCGCGTCGACGGACGCGGGGGTGGACGGTCGCACGCGCTTCGGTATCCGTTCGGGAGGGCGGACGGGGCTGCCGACGACCGCACGGACGAGGGCAGGTGGGACCGAGGTCCCGACCGCCATGGTACGCACCCTGGCACGGGCCCGGGTGGCGCCGCCCCGGCCGGACGCGCCCCGCAGCGCGTGAGATCCGTCGCATCGGGGCGTTGACCAGCGCCCGCACCCTCCGGAAGTCGGCTGGCAATCGATTGCCGCCAGGATGGACCGGGTGAGCACGACAACTCCGGTGGGCTATAGGCTCGCCGCCAGCAGACATCCCCGTCCGACGATGCGACGGGGCCCCAGCCGGACGCGCCGCTCCCCTGCGGCCGCTGACCGGAGACGCTCGGAACGACGCCCCGCGCGTGCGGGACGGGAATGAGGTGCGGTGAACGCGAAGGCTCCCCTGGCCACCAAGGTCGGCTGGTCCGACCTTGACCTGCGTGCGGTGGACACCACCCGCGTGCTCGCGGCGGACGCGGTCGAGAAGGTCGGCAACGGCCACCCCGGTACGGCGATCAGCCTCGCGCCGGCCGCCTACCTGCTCTACCAGACGGTGATGCGGCACGACCCGACCGACCCGCACTGGCTGGGCCGCGACCGGTTCATCCTGTCGGCGGGGCACTCCAGCCTCACGCAGTACATCCAGCTCTACCTCGCGGGCTTCGGCCTCGAGCTCGAGGACATCGAGGCGCTGCGCACGTGGGGCTCCAAGACCCCCGGCCACCCCGAGTACCGGCACACCGCGGGCGTCGAGATCACGACCGGCCCGCTGGGCCAGGGACTGGCCTCGGCCGTCGGCTTCGCGATGGCGGCCCGCCGTGAGCGCGGCCTGCTGGACCCCGAGGCCGCGCCCGGGACGAGCCCGTTCGACCACCACGTGTACGTGATCGCCTCTGACGGCGACCTGCAGGAGGGCGTGACGAGCGAGGCCTCGTCGCTCGCCGGGACGCAGGAGCTCGGCAACCTCGTCGTGCTGTGGGACGACAACCACATCTCGATCGAGGGCGACACCCAGATCGCGTTCACCGAGGACGTGCTCAAGCGGTACGAGTCGTACGGCTGGCACGTGCAGTACGTCGACTGGACCGTCGGCGGCGAGTACCGCGAGGACGTCGACGCCCTGCACGCGGCGATCGAGGCCGCCAAGGCCGTCACGGACAAGCCGTCGTTCATCGGCCTGCGCACGCTCATCGCGTGGCCGACCCCCGGCAAGACCGACGACCACTCGTCGCACGGCTCGAAGCTGGGCGGCGAGGCGATCCGCGGCCTGAAGGAGGTCCTGGGCTTCGACCCCGAGAAGAGCTTCGAGGTCGCGCCCGAGGTCATCGCGCACACGCGTTCGCTCGCCGACCGCGCCGCCACCGAGCGTGCGGCCTGGCAGGAGTCCTTCGACGCCTGGGCCGCCGCCAACCCCGACCGCAAGGCGCTGCTCGACCGGCTGCGTGCCGACGCGCTGCCCGAGGGCTGGGCCGACGCGCTGCCGACCTTCCCCGCCGGCAAGGCCGTGGCGACCCGTGCGGCGTCCGGCGAGGTGCTGTCGGCGCTCGCACCCGTGCTGCCCGAGCTGTGGGGCGGCTCGGCCGACCTCGCGGGCTCGAACAACACGACCATGAAGGGTGAGCCGTCGTTCCTGCCGGCGCACCGGTCGTCGCACGAGTTCGCCGGCGACCAGTACGGCCGCACGCTGCACTTCGGCATCCGCGAGCACGCGATGGGATCGATCCTGTCGGGCATCCGCCTGCACGGCCTGACCCGGCCCTACGGCGGCACGTTCTTCACGTTCTCCGACTACATGCGTGGCGCGGTGCGCCTCGCGGCCCTCATGGGGGTCAACGTCACCTACGTGTGGACCCACGACTCGATCGGCCTCGGCGAGGACGGCCCGACGCACCAGCCCGTCGAGCACCTCACCGCGGTCCGCGCGATCCCCGGTCTGGCCGTCGTGCGTCCCGCCGACGCCAACGAGACCGCCGCCGCGTGGAAGGCGACGCTCGAGCGGACCGACGGGCCCGTGGCGCTCGTGCTGACGCGGCAGAACGTGCCGACGTACCCGCGGGGCGAGGACGGTTTCGCGACCACCGACGGGGTGGCCCGCGGTGCGTACGTGCTGCTCGAGGCGTCGTCCGGCACGCCGGACGTCGTGCTCATCGGCACGGGCTCCGAGGTTCAGCTCGCCGTCGAGGCGCGCGAGACCCTGGAGGCGGCGGGCGTCGCGACGCGCGTCGTGTCCGCACCGTGCCTCGAGTGGTTCGCCGAGCAGGACGAGGAGTACCGCGAGTCGGTGCTGCCGTCCTCCGTGCGCGCACGGGTGTCGGTCGAGGCCGGCATCGCGATGTCGTGGCACAAGATCGTCGGCGACGCGGGTCGTTCGGTGTCGATCGAGCACTACGGTGCGTCGGCCGACTACCAGACGCTGTACCGCGAGTTCGGTATCACCGCCGAGGCCGTCGTGGCCGCGGCGCACGAGTCGGTCGCGGCGGCGCGTGGGGCGCACGCCGGGTCCGACGCTCCGGGCACCCCGACGCAGTCGGGGACGGGCGACCTGCCCGCCTGAGGCTCGATCGTGGCGGGGCCGGCTGCGGCCGGCCCCGCCACGCGCAGGACGCGAAGCACCTCGTGCGACGAAGGGGAACGACCATGACCTCCAGCACCACACCCCTGCACGCGCTGCGGGACGCGGGCGTCGCCGTGTGGCTCGACGACCTGTCCCGGCAACGGATCGCCTCGGGGGGCCTGGCCGACCTGGTCGCCCGCGGCGTCGTCGGCGTCACGACGAACCCGACGATCTTCGCCTCCGCGCTGTCGAAGGGTGACGCGTACGACGCCCAGCTGCGTGCGCTCGCCGTCGACGGCGCGGCCGTCGAGGAGGCGGTGCTCCGGATCACGACCGACGACGTGCGCGACGCGTGCGACGTGCTGCGCCCCGTGTACGACGCGACCGACGGTGTCGACGGGCGCGTGTCGATCGAGGTCGACCCGCGACTGGCGCGTGACACCGCGGCGACCATCGCGTCGGCCGAGACCCTCTGGTCCGAGATCGAGCGGCCCAACCTCTTCGTCAAGATCCCCGCCACCGTCGAGGGCCTGGCCGCGATCACGGCGGCGCTCGCCCAGGGCATCAGCGTCAACGTCACCCTGATCTTCTCGCTGCAGCGCTACCGCGCGGTCCTCGACGCGTTCGTCGACGGGCTCGAGCAGGCACGCGCCGCCGGGATCGACCTGGCACCGATCGCCTCCGTCGCGTCGTTCTTCGTCTCGCGCGTCGACGCCGCGATCGACCCGATGCTCGACGCCCTCGGCACGGACGAGGCCGCCGCGCTGCGCGGCACGGCCGCGATCGCCAACGCGCGGCTCGCGTGGGGCGTCTACCAGGACGTCGTGACGGGTGAGCGGTGGCAGGCGCTGGCCGCGGCCGGAGCTCGCCCGCAGCGGCCCCTGTGGGCGTCGACCGGGGTCAAGGACCCCGCGTACCCCGACACCCGGTACGTCGACGAGCTCGTCGTGGCGGGCACGGTCAACACCATGCCCGAGAAGACGCTCGACGCCGTCGCGGACCACGGCGACGTGCACGGTGACACCGTCACCGGCACGCAGGAGGCGTCGGCCGCGCTGCTCGACCGCATCGAGGCGCTCGGCATCTCGGTCGACGACGTCACCGAGCAGCTCGAGGTCGAGGGCCTGCGGAAGTTCGAGGCGTCCTGGACGGAGCTGCTGGCGACGGTGGAGGCGGGTCTCGCGCAGGCGGCCGGTCCTGATGAGGCGAGCAGGTGACGCCCGCGAAGGTCGGGCCGGACCAGAATCCCCTCCGCGACCCGCGCGACAGGCGCCTGCCGCGCATCGCCGGGCCCAGCGGCCTGGTCATCTTCGGCGTCACCGGCGACCTGGCCCGCAAGAAGCTCATGCCTGCGGTCTACGACCTGACCAACCGCGGGCTGCTGCCGCCCGGGTTCGCCCTGACGGGCTTCGCGCGACGTGACTGGGAGACCCAGGACTTCGAGCAGGTCGTGCGCGACTCGGTCAAGGAGTACGCACGCACACCGTTCCGGGAGGCCACCTGGCGCCAGCTGTCCGAGGGCATCCGGTTCGTCCAGGGGACGTTCGACGACGACGACGCCTTCGACCGGCTGAGCAAGACCGTCGAGGAGCTCGACGTCACGCGCGGCACCGGCGGCAACCACGCGTTCTACCTCTCGGTGCCCCCCAGCTCGTTCCCGGTGGTGTGCCAGCAGCTCGCCCGCTCCGGCCTCTCGCAGCCCAAGGAGGGCACCTGGCGCCGTGTCGTCATCGAGAAGCCGTTCGGACACGACCTGGAGTCGGCTCGCGAGCTCAACGACATCGTGTCGCAGGTCTTCCGGCCGGACGACATCTTCCGGATCGACCACTACCTGGGCAAGGAGACGGTCCAGAACCTGCTGGCGCTGCGCTTCGCCAACCAGCTCTTCGAGCCGATCTGGAACGGCAACTACGTCGACCACGTGCAGATCACCATGGCCGAGGACATCGGCATCGGTGGCCGGGCCGGGTACTACGACGGCATCGGCGCCGCCCGTGACGTCATCCAGAACCACCTGCTGCAGCTGCTCGCGCTGACGGCGATGGAGGAGCCGGTCTCGTTCGACGCGGCGGCCCTGCGTGCCGAGAAGACGAAGGTCCTCTCGGCCGTGCGGCTCCCCCGCGACCTCGGCCGGAACACCGCCCGCGGGCAGTACACCGCCGGGTGGCAGGGTGGCGAGAAGGTCGTCGGGTACGCGGAGGAGGAGGGCTTCAACCCCGACTCCACGACCGAGACGTACGCCGCGATCCGCGTGGACATCGACACCCGGCGCTGGGCCGGCGTGCCGTTCTACCTGCGCACCGGCAAGCGGCTGGGGCGACGGGTCACCGAGATCGCTGTGGTCTTCAAGAAGGCCCCGCACCTGCCGTTCGAGGCCACCGCGGCGTCGGAACTGGGCAAGAACGCCCTGGTCATCCGCGTCCAGCCCGACGAGGGCGTCACGCTGCGGTTCGGCGCCAAGGTGCCCGGCACGGCGATGGAGGTCCGCGACGTCACGATGGACTTCGGTTACGGGCACGCCTTCACCGAGTCCTCCCCCGAGGCGTACGAGCGCCTCATCCTCGACGTGCTGCTCGGCGACCCGCCGCTCTTCCCGCAGCACGAGGAGGTCGAGCTGTCCTGGAAGATCCTCGACCCGGTCACCGAGTACTGGGCGGCCCACGGCAAGCCCGACGAGTACCGGGCGGGCACGTGGGGCCCGGCCTCGGCCGACGAGATGATGGCCCGCGACGGGCGCAGCTGGAGGCTGCCGTGATCATCGACATGCCTGACACCAGCACCCGGGCCATCAACCGGCGGCTGATCAAGGAGCGCGAGGAGGGTGGGGCGGTCGCGCTGGGCCGTGTGCTCACGCTCATCATCGACGCCGACGCGCACGACCCCGAGGACGCGATCGCCGCCGCCAACGCGGCGAGCCGTGAGCACCCCTGCCGGATCATCGTCATGACGGAGCGCGCCGGCGCCGACGAGGCGAACCTCGACGCGCAGATCCGCCTCGGTGGTGACGCGGGGGCCAGCGAGGTGATCGTCCTGCGGATCTCCGGCGGCGTCACGCGGCACGTCGACACGCTCGTGATGCCGCTGCTGCTGCCCGACGCACCGATCGTCGTGTGGTGGCCGTACGACGTGCCGACCAACCCCTCCGAGCACCCGCTGGGCCGCATGGCGCAGCGGCGCATCACGGACACCACGGCGTGCTCGCGTCCCAGCCGCGCGCTGCGCAACCTCGCGCAGGTGTACGCCGAGGGCGACACGGACCTGGCCTGGACCCGCGCGACGCTCTGGCGCGGGCTGATAGCGGCGACGCTCGACCAGCCGCCCTACGAGCCCGTGCACCGCGCGGTCGTCACGGGCGAGAGCACGCACCCGTCGGTGGACCTCATCGCCGCCTGGCTCGCCCAGGCACTGCGCTGCCCCGTCGAGATCGAGCGGGTGCCCGGGGCCCCGGCGATCACCCAGGTCCGGCTCGAGCGCACGTCCGGCGACATCGTGCTCGACCGTCCCGACGGGAAGACCGCCTCCCTGCGGCAGCCCGACCAGCCGGAGCACCGCATCGCGCTGCCGATCCGCCAGCTGCGCGAGTGCCTCGTGGAGGAGCTGCGCCGGCTCGACGCCGACGAGGTGTACGGCGACGTCCTGCAGAAGGGCCTCACCCGCATCGACACGTGACACCGGCGCGGCATCCGGCCGCCGGCGCCACCCTGCCCGACGAGCCCGGCGGCGCCGGGTACTGGAGGAGACGCATGAGCCCCGCCCCGCCCGAGGTCCTGGTCCACCCCGACGCCGACGTGCTGGCCGCCGCGACGGCCGCCCGCCTGCTCACGCGACTGATCGACCTCCAGTCCCACCGGTCACCGGTGCACGTCGTCCTCACGGGCGGCACCGTGGGCATCGCGACCCTGCGGGCCGTGGCCGCCTCCCCCGTGCGCGACGCCGTGGACTGGAGCGGCGTGCACCTGTGGTGGGGCGACGAGCGCTTCCTCCCGGACGGCGACCCGGACCGGAACGAGACGCAGGCCCGTGAGGCCCTCATCGACGCCCTGGGTGACGCGTTGCCCGCCGGCAACGTCCACCCCGTCCCGCCGCTGTCCGCCGACGTCCCCGACGGCGAGAGCGCCGCGCGACGCTACGCGGCCGAGCTGCGCGCCCACGCGGCGGGGGACGGTGTCGCGCCGCAGCTCGACGTCCTCCTCCTCGGCATGGGACCCGACGGGCACGTGGCGTCCCTGTTCCCCGGGCGCACGTCGCTGTTCGAGGCCAACTCGATCGTCGTCGCGGAGCACGACTCCCCCAAGCCGCCGCCGGAGCGGGTCACCCTGACGTTCCCGCTGATCCGGTCGGCGCGTGAGGTGTGGGTCGTCGCCGCCGGCGCCGAGAAGGCCCCCGCCGTCGCCCGCGCCCTCGCGGGGGACGACGTCCGCGAGACGCCCGCAGCGGGCGCGTACGGCACCGAGCGCACCGTCTGGCTGCTGGACCTGGCGTCGGCCGCGGACCTGCCGGCCTCCGACGCGTCCGTGGACCCGGGGCAGCCGGGCGGCACCGCCGACGGCGGGTTGCGTCCACGCAGCGCCTCCGGCGCGGAGGGTGCGTGGGCCGCGGTGGACGCGTACGTCGCCCCGCTCGTCGACGAGCCACCGGCCGCGCGGGCCGTGCAGGCCGCCGCCGCCGACGCGGGACTGCCCGACATCGCGGTGAGCGCCGCCCAGGGACGCCTCCTGGACGTGCTCGCGCGCGCCGTCGGCGCGCGTCGGGTCCTCGAGATCGGCACGCTCGGCGGGTACAGCACGTGGTGGCTCGCGCAGGCCGTGCCGGCGGACGGCACGGTCGTGACCCTGGAGCTGAGCGAGGCGCACGCCGCTGTCGCGCGGGCGTCCCTGCAGGACGCCGGTCTGCACGACCGCGTCGAGCTCGTCGTGGGTCCCGCCCTCGCGTCGCTCGACCGCCTCGTCGCCTCCGGGACCGACCCGTTCGACCTCGTGTTCGTCGACGCCGACAAGCAGCAGCTGGCCGCGTACCTCGACCGGGCGATCGCCCTGTCCCGGGCGGGCGCCCTCATCGTGGTCGACAACGTGGTGCGCAACGGCGCCGTGGTCGATCCCGAGCACCCCGACGACCGCGTGCAGGGCGTGCGTGCGTTCTACGAGCACGCCGCTGCCGACGACAGGCTCGACGGCACGGTCGTGCAGACGGTCGGCGAGAAGGGCTACGACGGGTTCGCGCTCCTGCGCGTGCGCTGACCCCGCCCGCCCGGCGCGTCGTCGACGCGCCGCGGTGCACGACGACGGCGCCGCACCCGTGGGGTGCGGCGCCGTCGCGACGTCGAGGTGCCGACCGGCGTCAGGACCGGTGGCGGCTCGTGGGGCTCAGCGGCCCCGCCGTGCCCGCAGTGCCGCGAGGGCCTCGTCGAGGATCGCTGCACCGTCCTCCTCGCTACGACGCTCCTTCACGTACGCGAGGTGGGTCTTGTACGGCTCGTTCTTGACCGGTGCCGGCGGGGCCTCCGGGTCCTGCCCTGCCGGGAAGCCGCAACGCGGGCAGTCCCACGTGACGGGTGCCTCCTCGGCGGCCTCCTCCGCGAAGCTGGGCCGCGTCTCGTGCCCGTTCGCGCACCAGTAGGAGATCCACACGCGCGGGGCTGCGTCACCGCGTTCCGCCTCGCCCATCGGGCCGGCTCCGACGCGCGACCCCCTGATCGCACTCCCGCTCGCCATGGCCAGGCCCCCCTACTCCGAGAACTTCTCGATCAGACCGAGCAGGACGATCATGACCGTCCACAGCAGGGCGACGGTCACCGTGATGCGGTTCAGGTTGCGCTCGGCCACGCCCGACGATCCGGCGCCGGCGGTGATGCCACCGCCGAACATGTCCGACAGGCCGCCGCCCTTGCCCTTGTGCAGCAGCACCAGCGGGACGAGCAGCAGGCTGGCGAGAACCAGCAGCACCTGGAGGGTGATACGCATGGCAGTCACGTCGGTGGGATTCCTCACTCGGGCGGTTCGGTGCAGCAGTGCGCCGGTGCCGTGGTCGGCGTCGTCGCATGTCGTGCCGGTGCGGTCGTCGGCGCGTGCGTCGACTGGGTGACCGCGGTACAGGGTAGGCGACGTGGGGCGGTAGGTTCCACCACCACGCAGTCCGTGGGACGCCAGGCCCGGGGCCAGGGCGCCGCGGGTGCGGCGTCCTGGCCCCGGTCGAGGGTCAGGCGACGGTGTGCGCCTGGTACCGCGCGATCTTGGCGAACTCCTCCGGGTCGAGGCTCGCGCCACCGACCAGGGCACCGTCCACGTCGGGCTTGGCCATGATCGACGCGACGTTCGACGACTTCACCGAGCCGCCGTACAGGACGCGCACTGCGTCGGCCGTGGCCTGGTCGTACAGCTCCGACACGCGCACGCGGATCGCCTCGCAGAGCTCCTGCGCGTCCTCGGGCGTCGCGGTCTCGCCGGTGCCGATGGCCCACACGGGCTCGTACGCGACGACGAGGCCGGCGACCTGCTCGGCCGTCAGCCCCTCGAGCGCGCCGTCCAGCTGCGCGAGGGTGTGCGGCACGTGCTCGCCGGCCTTGCGGACCTCGAGCGGCTCACCGACGCACAGGATCGGCACGAGGCCGGCAGCCAGGGCGGACTTCACCTTGGCGTTGACGATCGCGTCGTCCTCGTGGTGGTACTGGCGACGCTCCGAGTGTCCGACGGCCACGTAGGTGACGCCGAGCTTCGCGAGGAACAGCGGCGAGATCTCGCCGGTGTACGCGCCGGACTCGTGCGCCGAGACGTCCTGCGCGCCGTAGACGATCTCGAGCTTGTCCGCGTCGACCAGGGTCTGCACGCTGCGCAGGTCGGTGAACGGCGGCAGGACCGCGACCTCGACGGCCGCGAAGTCGTGCTTCGCGTCCTTGAGCGTCCACGCCAGCTTCTGCAGCGTGTGCGTCGCCTGGTGGTGGTCCAGGTTCATCTTCCAGTTGCCCGCCATCAGCGGGGTGCGGGTCGTTGCCACGTCTCAGCCCTCCAGGACCGCGATGCCGGGGAGGGTCTTGCCCTCGAGGAACTCCAGCGACGCGCCGCCGCCGGTCGAGATGTGGCCGAAGTCGGCCTCGTCGAAGCCGAGCGTGCGCACGGCCGCGGCCGAGTCACCGCCGCCGACGATCGTGAACCCGCCGTTGCGGCCCGCGTCCACCAGCGCCTGCGCCACGGCACGGGTGCCGGCGGCGAACGCCTCGAACTCGAACACGCCGGCCGGACCGTTCCAGACGACGGTCTTCGCGTCGACGATCTTCGACGCGAACAGCTCGGCGGTCTTCGGGCCGATGTCCAGGCCCATCTGGTCGTCCGGGATCGCGTCGATGTCGACGACCGTGGCCGGGGCGTCGGCCTTGAACTCGGGGGCGACGACGACGTCGACGGGCAGGACGATCTCGACGCCCTTCTCCTTCGCCGTGGCGAGGTAGCCCTTGACGCGGTCGATCTGGTCCTCCTCGAGCAGGCTCTTGCCCACCGAGTGACCCTGCGCGGCCAGGAACGTGAAGAGCATGCCGCCGCCGATGAGCAGGCGGTCCGCCTTGCTCAGGAGGTTCTCGATGACGCCGAGCTTGTCGGAGACCTTCGAGCCGCCGAGCACGACGACGTACGGGCGGGCCGGGTCGTCGGTCGCCTTGCGCAGCGACTCGACCTCCTTGAGGACGAGCTGGCCGACCGCGTGCGGCAGCCGCTGCGCGACGTCGTAGACCGACGCCTGCTTGCGGTGCACGACGCCGAAGCCGTCGGAGACGTACGCGTCCACGAGCGACGCGAGCTCGTCGGCGAGGGCGCCACGCTCTGCCTCGTCCTTCGAGGTCTCCCGCGCGTCGAAGCGCACGTTCTCGAGCAGCGCGAGCTGCCCGTCCTCGAGGGCCGCGACGGTGGCCTTCGCGGAGTCGCCGACCAGGTCCTGCGCGAGCGCGACAGGCTGACCGAGCAGCTCACCGAGCCGCGCGGCGACCGGCGCCAGCGAGTACTTCGCGTCCGGCGCGCCCTTGGGGCGGCCGAGGTGGGCCACCACGACGACGCGCGCACCCTTGGCCAGCAGCGCCTGCAGCGTCGGCAGGGCGGCGCGGATGCGGCCGTCGTCGGTGATGGTGGTGCCGTCGAGCGGCACGTTGAAGTCGGAGCGGACGAGGACGCGCTTGCCGCGCAGGTCCCCCAGGTCGTCGATGGTCTTCATGGTCTCCTACCTACCTGTCGCCGGACGCGTCCGGCGACCTCGGGCTCCCCGCTGCGCGGGGCACTGTGTGGGGCGTCGGCCCCGGACGC